>Ga0172379_10005539_pt1 | contig 17593 bp, 16 predicted proteins | sample GrowelOW334metaG_FD_119756 | JGI IMG/M metagenome (GOLD analysis project Ga0172379, IMG submission 119756) | Groundwater microbial communities from an aquifer near a municipal landfill in Southern Ontario, Canada - Groundwater well OW334 metaG | ecosystem: Environmental > Aquatic > Deep... | reverse complement strand
TGGAGGAGAATCGAACTCCTGAGTAATGGTTTTGCAGACCACTGCCTTACCACTTGGCTACCAGGCCGCCAGACGTGCACTTGTTATAACAAAATTAGCTAAACAAGTAAACCCCGTTACTTGTCCGAGAAAATATTACCATACGGCAAGTAAATAAATATATTGCTACTTGAGATTACTGTGTGACAAAGCCACATAGTATTAGTAACAGGGTGAATACAGTATAGCAGAGGACACTAGCTGAATCAATCCTTTTTTAGCTATAGTACTTCAATTTTTATTACTTTTGCACCCCACTGGATTGCCTCTTCCCGACTGCTCATCCAGATATCGGCAATATAGGTGCCGGCACCTGCCCGAAGCCGATCCTGAACCTCAAATACTTTGTCGGGGAATATCTCAGGAAAGCGCACTTTTGTTCCAAAAGGTAAATGATTGTAAGCAATAATGCCATCATGTACTGTCTCACCAGAGGCTGTGGTAAACGGATCGCTATCGCACTGGTCAACAGTGGAAGAATAGGCTGTTACAGTTAAATAAAATGACTTTTTAGCCTCTCTTTTGCCTGCAATCGGTAATTGTTCAAATCTATTGGCTAATTCTTCGGCTACCACAATAATAGGGCTATTTAGCTCATTTTTTAGGGTATTTTCTTGTGATAATGTGATGTGTGGGAATACTAGCTGAATTAGAGATATAAGTAGGAAAATACCCACTTTTCTGTTGTTATTACCCACTTTTCTGTAGAAATTCATATCTGTTATTAGTAATACTTCAATCAAAAAATCTCTACCTTACAGGGTGAGATTTTGCGAAGTTTCCTACCTTAGCACGCCTACTTTAGGGTGTCAAATCAATTCATCAACAGTTTATCCAAGGCTCTTTTTGTACACATAAAACTTTCCTTCTTTTTTGATCGGTTCCCAATTGGGCAGGGAAAAATTATTGCAGATGATTATTGCGTTCGGTTTCAGTTCTTTTTTTAATTTTTCACCTAATTTTTCCATAATATTGAAAATACCGAAGATAATTACTACATTATACTTGGATAAGTCTTCTTTAAAAAAATTACCTCCATGGATAAATGCTTTCTGATCTAAACCGGTCATTCTGATTTTAGTCATGGAGTACCAGGCTAAGAAACGATTAATTTCATAACCATGTGCTTCAGCTCCGGCTCTGGCAAGCGCGATAACGATTCGCCCGTCGCCTGATCCTAGATCTACTGCCACATCCCCCTCTTTAGCACCTGCCAGTTCAATCATTTTTTTCACGCCCTTTTTTGCGCTGGGGGCAAAAGGCGCGCCGGTAAAAAATGGTATACCAAAAGAAATGATGAATATCATCAGCAATATTATCAGTAGTACTTCAATTGAGAGGACAAAGTAGAGCATATTTACAAATTATTAATATCAAATAGTATATCATTAATTGTGAAAATAAAAAATGCCCCCAGGTCAGGGCACCTTTATTATTTGGAGCGGGTGAGGGGAGTCGAACCCCTCTCAACAGCTTGGAAAGCTGTGGTAATACCGATATACGACACCCGCCCGGGTGATCACGAACTGCGACTAACGTTATACTTTGTTTCTTATTTTAGGGTTTCCACAGATATTTTTCAAGATCAACCCATAAACATCCATTCTTTTCTTTTACTTCAACGCCATCACCTTCCAGTAGCATTTTTTGCAGGTCTCTAGGATGATCTTCACAAGTAGTGCTGATAATACCTTCCTTATTGATTACTCTCTGCCAGGGAACTTTTTTTGCTTGCGGTTCCGTGAGTATGTGTAAGACCCAACCGACTACTCTGGCGCTACGCGGCGCACCGGCAAGTGCCGCGATTTGTCCGTAGGTTGCCACCTTGCCTTTTGGTATTTTACCAACCAATGCATATATTTTTTGGTAGAAGTCATTTGTCATAAATTATTGTTTTAGCATTTATGACCAGTGGTCGGGGTGAACCCTCGGCTACGCTCGGGGCGATCTCCTGCCCCATTACAGACTGACTTATATTTGAAGTAGGCAATCTTTATTAATTTTTCAGAATGTCCTACTTGGTCGGGGTGAGAGGATTTGCCCGCCTGAGGCGGGTCCCCTCCAGTGGCGGGCACAGCGCCTTGGGCGGAAACCTTAAGGATGTTTTACTCCAAAATTCTCTCTGGTCGGGGTGGGGAGATTTGAACTCCCGATCTCCTGCTCCCAAAGCAGGCGCCTTAAGCCACTAGGCCACACCCCGTTTTTATAACACGTCCCTGGTGCCGCGGGTCAGCCCCGGATCGCAGTCCGGGGGGACTGACGACACGTAGTCCTTCGGCAGGCTCAGGATAAAATTTTCAGTCTACTGCCCCGCCTGCAAGGCCGCTTAATTAATCATCATACTACTGGTGCCGCGGGTCAGAATCGGACTGACGACACGTAGATTTTCAGTCTACTGCTCTACCACTGAGCTACCGCGGCTAATAGCGCTTCACACCAGTAGTATGGTGATTAATTTATATAAATTACAAGGAGCGGTGGGCAGGTCTACCACTGCCAGCCCGAGGCTGGTCAGCCTTGGGCTGAAGCTACCGCGGCTAATATTTTGTTCGGGTTTTTACACCAGGGAAGTGTTATAAAAATATTTCAAGATACTCTAGTGGTGGGCATGGATGGACTTGCCAGCCCGAGGCTGGTCCGCCTCAGGCGGAAACCATCGAACCGTGTTAAATGTTTTATACTATTTATCGTTATCGCATGATGGTGGGCATGGATGGACTTGAACCATCGACCCCCACGTTATAAGCGTGGTGCTCTAACCGACTGAGCTACATGCCCTTGAAAGTAGGTTTTTGCTTATTTATATAGCTTTAAACAACCGTTTTTGCGACTACACAATTTACCGCAGAAGCAGTGTAGCAAATAGTATCTATTTAAGCAAACATTTTTATGAGGTTTTTCCGACGTAATTCGGTAGCCTGCTAAACAGACGAACAATTTTGCTTGTATTTTTACTTTCTAGTAATTTTTTGTAGAGTAAAGTCCAACTAATATACTGGAACGTTGCGATTAATGCACCGGCCAAGAATCCCGCAATTACCAGTACAAGTACTAGTATAAGACCAATGATATATAACCCAACTCCGCTGCCTAGTAGGTAGAATATGATTCCTAAGAGGAAGAACGGTACAGATATAATTGTGAGGGCAATGAATAATGCTATTCCCAAAACAAAATTAATTCCGAGAATTACAAATGCCATTTCAATAGTGATCAGCCAGTTGCCGGTAAATAATTTCCAGCCGCTTTTTAGTGCTATACCAATTGTCTGCCCTTTATCAATCACAAATGCCGATGCATATTTGATTACAAAAGAAACTACGATTGAAAGTGGAACGAGGATGATAAATGAGATAATAGAGAACGCAATATTCCATCCCCACGATTCCTTTTCAATGAAGAGATATACTAGTGGTATTCCGATTAAAAACAGCAGGGCATAGATCAGAAATTTACTGACCAAATTGAGGATGAATATCGGAGTGAAATATTTTCTGCCGGTTTGGAATCCTGTTTCTAAGTTAGCCTTCTTCCCCGCTTTAATTTTAAGCGTGCTGTCTATCAATGCCGACTGTGAAATTACTACGAGCCAGATTATTACCACAAATATTATTAATGCTAATAGTAATATCCCAATGGAGGAAGCGGTGTAGTTCGTAAAATAACTGACTATGTTGTCCCAATATATTTTTAACTGCCCGGTTTTTGAAATATTTTCAAGGTTATATATCAGAGTCTGTTTATTTGATACTGCGTCAATGTTCTGAAAAAGTATTTCATATTCACCGCCGTTCCCGAGTAGGACCGCAAACAAGCCAAAGAACCATAAGAATTTCTTTTGCCATGCTAGCTGCCAGGCTTCTCTGATTATATTTCGGTAGAGTGTCATATTGCCTCCTCCAATATTAATTATTTATTTGTTATTATATTTTGAGGTCTTTTAATAGAGCTTCAAACTCTGCTTGTTCCAGAGTTTCTTTCTCAATCAGGGTTTCAGCAATTTTATCAAGACTCGGTCTCATTTTTCTTACGATACCTTGTGCGGTCACATAGGCTTTTTTCAGAAATTTTGATACTTCCTGATCAATCATAGAAGCGACTTTCTCGCCGTAATCCCTTTGTTCGGAAATTTCTCTGCCCAAAAAGATCATTTCTTCTTTATTACCGAATGTTTGTGGTCCCATGGTTTCACTCATTCCATATTCCGTAATTAATCTGCGTGCCAGAGAGGTGGCGTGTTTAAGATCGCTACTGGCGCCTGTTGTCACATCTCCAAAAACCTCTTTTTCTGTTACATGACCGGCCAGTAATACGGCCAGGTCAGCGATGAATTCTGATTTGGAATGCATAAATTTATCTTCCGATGGATATTTCAATGTGTAACCTCCCGCCTGTCCTCTGGAGACTATTGATACTTTGCGGACAGGGTCACTGTTCGGCAGCACGTGCGCGATCAATGCGTGGCCGGCTTCGTGGTAAGCGGTAATTCTTTTCTCCTTTTTATTTAATACGTGGCTTTTTCTTTCAGGTCCGAGCATAACTTTTTCAATACTTTCCAGAGTGTCTTCTGCAATTATTTGTTTTCTGTTTTTTCTTGCGGCAAGTATTGCGGCTTCGTTTAATAGATTTGCCAGATCCGCACCGGAAAATCCCGGTGTTCTTTCGGCCAGTGTGCGCAGTTTTACGGTGTTATCCAGCGGTTTACCTTTGGCGTGTACTTGTAATATTTCTTCCCGATCATTCAGGCTCGGTAAATCTAGAATGACTCGGCGATCAAATCTGCCCGGTCGGAGTAGCGCAGGATCCAGTACATCCGGACGGTTGGTTGCGGCGACAATAATTACATTGGTATTGATATCAAAGCCGTCCATTTCAACCAGAATTTGATTTAATGTCTGTTCTCTTTCATCATGTGATCCGCCCAATCCGGAACCGCGCTGCCTGCCCACCGCATCAATTTCGTCAATAAACACAATGCAAGGCGCGACCTTCTTCGCTTTTCTGAAAAGATCGCGGACTCGGGATGCGCCCACACCGACAAACATTTCTACAAATTCGGAACCGGAGATATGAAAGAATGGCACGTTTGCTTGGCCGGCCACCGCTCTAGCTAATAGCGTCTTACCGGTACCCGGAGGACCGACCAGAAGTACACCCTTGGGAATCTGGGCGCCGAGGGCAGTGAACTTTTTCGGGCTTCTCAAAAATTCTACGACTTCTTCTAGCTCTTCTTTGGCTTCTTTTGCTCCCGCCACGTCTTTGAAAGTAACTTTATTCTTTTGGTCTTGTGAGGAAACCTCCTTGGCTTTTGATTGGCCGAACATCATTGCCCGGTTGTTTGTTCCTTGTGCCTGCCGCATCATAAAATAAATAAATCCGGCAATCAAAAGAAATGGCAACAAAAATGGCAAAATCGCTCCAACCCAATACATTGTGGAAGTAGTTTGTTTAACTTCAGTTTTTATCCCGACTAGCTTTTCAGCAGGGACTTGGTAATTATTTAACAGTGTGGAAAGTGATTCAGTCGGCTCTTTTTGACTAACCACCGCCTCTCCGCTGGTTAAAGTTATTTTCAGGTTGTCCCCGTCAATGATAATTTGCGAAACTTCCTGTTTATTTACCAGGTCAACAAATTCACCGATCCCGATTTTTCGCGGTTCATTGAGCGGTGAATTATACAAACTTAGGAAGGCCGCTAGCGTAAGGAACACCAGAAAAAAGATAATAAAATTTTTGACGATTTTTTTCATATATTTGTTTTTTCTCCGTTAGCAAAATAACGGCTATATCACGAATGATCAGCCGTTATTATACTTGATTTTAGCTGTTTAGGCAACAATGGGATTTGTTGGCTCGTTAATGTTTTCTTTATCCTTTGTTTCTTTTTTAAGATCCTCTTTGGTATCAGCCTTTTCTTCAGTCTTAATGTCTTCAGTAACTCCTGTTTTGGTTGATTCCGGCTCTTCTTTTTTATCCCCCGCTTCCAGACTGACTTTCTTACCGTCTTTTCCTGAATCATCGGATACCGTCTCAGTATCTTTTTTTACTTTTTCTTGAGCTGCCTTCAAGGAAAGTCCAAGTCGGTGATTATTCGGTTCAATGGAGAGAATCTTGAATTTATATTCTTCACCGATGGTTACAATATCTGAAGGATTATGTACTAGTTGGTTAGACAGTTCGGAAATATGTGCCAGCCCGTGAATATCATGATCCAGTTCAACAAAAGCTCCAAAAGGATTAATCTTTAATACTTTACCCTTTACGATTTGACCAATCTTATATTTTTTTACCACTTCTTTCCAAGGATCGGTCTGCAGTTTTTTCATACTGAGAGATATCTTGGAACCGTCAATGCCGATGACTGATGCTTTAACTTTATCTCCCTGTTTAATAATGTCACGAGGATTATCAATTCGCTGCCAGGCCAGTTCGGAAATATGAACCAGTCCTTCCAGCCCGTCGCCGAATTCAATAAATGCGCCGAAGTCTACAACACCGGTCACAACTCCTTCCACCACTGAGCCGATTTCAAACTGGGCCAATACGTCTTTCTGTTTTTCTTCCCAGGCTGCTTTTTCAGAAACAATAAGCTTTTCTTCTTTTTCATCAACATCAATTACCTTAACCCTGAACTTCTGGTCAATAAATGATGTGAGTTTTTCTAATATTTTATTGCGATCTCCACCTTCAACGCGCGGATAATGTTCAGGGATCAGTTGTGATACAGGTAAAAATCCGCCGACACGACCGACTTTAACAATTAGCCCGCCTTTATTTGCTTCCATAATCCTGGCGTCAACAATTACACCTTCGCTAACTAGCCTTTCTAGTTCGTCCCAGGCTTTTTTATGTCCGGCATGACGGAAAGATAATTCCATCTGGCCATTTTCGTTTTCCAGTTCAATAACAGTTGCCTGCGCTTTGTCACCGACTTTTAAATCAGAACAGTCACCGGATTCATCAATCAGTTCGCCACCGCGGATAACGCCGGTGGTTATTCCGTCTATATCAAGATGTACTTCTGTTTTTGATACGCTGATAACTACTCCTTCTACGATTTCTCCAAGTTTAGGTATATTAAAAGAATCTTCCTTGGCAAGAAGATCGGCGAAAGCACTATTCGTTACCTCTTTTTCCGTTGTTTTAGTAATCATATTAATGATTAAATAATTAATTATTAAATACTATACGCGAGTTATTAAAATCACGTATGACTTAGTGTAGCGGAAAGGTAAAAAAAAGGCAAATATATTGACAAAAGCAGTTAAATTTGTTATTATATAACTATGCCAGTATCACAAAGGATCCAAAATTTACAAAAAAACCCCAGTATTTCCCGAGACAGCTTTCATCAGGTGGCGGCTCAAATGATGGGTCGTAAAGGGGTCACTGAGTCGGTTAAAAAAGGCTTGAAACAGTCAGGTGTTTATTATGGTAAAAGAAGTCTCACAAAGCATGAGTTTGAAAGAGGTGTTAGAGCATTTTCTGAGCATTTGGAAAAAGAAGGGGTAAAAGAAACGCGATTTACCAAGGGAATAAGGGGGTCTCTAAGGTATAAATCGGGTCTTACTCGTGGTGGGCAGGCAGAGAGGGTTTTTAGAGGTGGAATTAAGGCACAAATGGGGGGTACAACAGTAATAAGTAGTTTTCATGATTTGGAGCCGGGGGTTAGAAGAAAATTCCTTGCAAAAATGATTGATAAAGGTAAATTGAGCAATCAAGACAGGGATCTGATGAAACAAATGGGTCTTGATCCAGAGAAGGGTGTGGTTGAGTTGAAAAAATTTGCGGAACGGGTAATTTCCATGAATCAATGGAAAAGGGCTCAGGAAATTGAGGAGGAAGCCAAGAATATACCAAAATCAGCCAGAAAAGCGGAAGAAAAATCTGGTTCCGCTGGTGATTATTATGAAGAATCTTCAGGTATTGCCGAACAAAAAAAATCCAGTTCATCACCGGAGAAACCCGCATCGCCCAAAACAGTGCAGTTACAGGGCGGGATTGGTGGTTCGGTCAATCGGATTGAATCCCCGGAAGCCGGTATGGAAAAAGCAATTATTGATGCTGAGAATGCAATTATGCAAAATAGGCGGGCGGAAGAAAAATCTGTTGAAATGCCGGATGCTGAACATTCCGACGAACAACCAGTAAAAAAAGAGGAAGATGGTGGACATGAGATAGATGATATGGAAATATAATAATTTAAATATACTAGAGGAAAAAGGCTAAAAATATTAGCCTTTTTTGCTTTACTTATGGCCGTTTTTATGATACCTTAAGAGAGGAAAATCACTTAATTAGCATAAAAATATTCACATTATGTTTATCACATGGCTTGGTCAGAGCTGTTTTAAAATTCAATCTCGTGAAGTGCAAGTAATTATTGATCCGGTAAGTAAGGCCAGTGGTCTGAGACGTCCGCGGGTTGCAAATATTGATATGGTGATCGTCAGCAGTCCCGAATTCGGACTTGAGGATTCAAAAACCGAGACTTTGGTGATTGACGGTCCGGGTGAATATGAGGCAAAACAGATCTTTGTTAAAGGAATTCCTATTGAACATGAGAACGGCAGTCCTACCGATACAATCTATTGGCTTGAAATTGAGGGTATTACGATCGGTCATCTTGGCAAACTGAATTCCGCTTTGACAGACAAACAACTGGAGAGTCTGGAAGGGTTGGACATACTGCTAGTCCCGGTTGGCGGCAACGGCGTACTGGACGCTAAACAAGCATCAGAAGCAATCAGTCAGATTGAACCACGGATTGTGATCCCGATGCACTATAAGATTTCTGGTTTAAAAGAAAAAAGGGATTCCATAGACAGTTTCAAAAAGGCGATGGGAGTAAATGGGACAGAAAAAGCGGAAAGCCGTCTGACAATTAAAAAGAAAGACCTCCCTCAGGATGATATGCAAATAACGATTCTAGAACCACAGTAAATTTTTATTTATGAAATCAATTGATGCAGTAAAAAAAGCCCCCGTAAAAAGTGGCAAAAAAAAATCTTCCAAGAAGAAAAATATTTTACGCTCAGCCGTTAAGGAAAAAATTGCGAAAAGCTCTCCGGTTAGTAAAGAGGCAAAACATTCTTTAATGTGGATTATGGTAAGTTGTTTCATGGTGGTGGTGGTTGTCGGGTGGGTGTTTTTTTTGCGCTCCTCACTGGCAGATGATCTCAGCAAACGTGGCGGAGGGTTTGATGAAATAGCAAATGGTTTCAGCAGACTTTTCCACACGATAGACAAAAAGTTTGAAGGCGTACAAGATGCTTATTCCAATCTTCAGAAAGCACAGATGAATCTGATTGAAGAAGATGAAGTGACGGAGGAAGTACAGGCCTTAAGAGAAAAAGTTTTCCCTCAATTTGAGAATATTAATACTAATTCAAATATTTAAAACCGCATGGCCAAGCAGAAAGCAAAACACAAACCGCATTACGCAAAAAAAATAGAAGATACTCCTGAATTAAATCAAGCCCCCAGGATTACGGAGCGATTTTTGGTTGATGAGATGAAAGAATCTTATCTGGATTACGCGATGTCCGTAATTGTGTCACGGGCATTACCGGATGTCCGGGACGGAATGAAACCGGTTCATAGAAGAATTCTATATGCCATGTGGGATGTTGGTTTGCGCTCAACGGCAAAATTCAGAAAATCCGCCACAGTAGTCGGAGAAGTTTTGGGTAAATATCATCCGCATGGTGATCAGGCGGTCTACGCTTCTATGGCCAGGTTGGCACAGGATTTTTCCCTGCGTTATCCGCTGGTGAATGGACAAGGGAATTTCGGTTCAATGGACGGTGATCAGCCGGCGGCTATGAGATATACCGAGGCCCGGCTACAGTCAATCTCCGATCAGATGCTGTTTGATATTGAAAAAGACACAGTAGATTTCATCCCCAACTACGATGGCTCCAAAAAAGAACCGACATTACTGCCCGCCAGACTGCCGAATCTTTTACTGAATGGGACTATGGGTATCGCAGTCGGTATGGCCACAAACATCCCGCCGCACAACCTGAGTGAATTGATTGATGCCATCAGTCACGTGATTGATCACCCGGACGCGGTAGTGGAAGATCTGATGGAATTTGTCAAAGGACCGGACTTCCCGACCGGCGGAAGCATTTATGATATCAAGGAAATCAAGCAGGCTTACGCTACTGGGAAGGGAAGGGTTGTGATTAGAGCGAATACGGAAATTGAAGAGGATGAAAAAGGAAACTTCAGAATTATTGTTCACGAAATTCCTTACCAGGTGAATAAAGCGGAATTGATTGAAAAAATTGCTCATTTGATCCACGAGAAAAAGATTGAAGGAATCAGAGACCTGCGCGATGAATCGGACCGTTCCGGTGTTCGGATTGTGATTGACCTGAAAAAGGATTCTTATCCGAAAAAAATATTGAACAGATTGTTCACACTAACATCTCTGCAGGACACTTTCCATGTAAACATGTTGGCACTTGTTGACGGCATCCAGCCACGGGTTTTGAATTTGAAAATGATTATTGATGAGTATCTCAAACACCGTCAGATTGTTGTACGTAGAAGAACGCAATTTGAGCTGGATCGCGCACAGGATCGTGAACACATTCTGCAGGGATTAATGAAAGCTTTAGTCAATCTGGATGCGGTAATCAAGCTGATCAAAAAATCCAAAGATAAAGAAGAGGCGCATAAGCAGTTGCGTGCTAAATTCAAGTTATCCGATCTGCAGGCAACGGCAATTTTGGAAATGAAACTGCAACAACTGGCCGGGTTGGAACGGTTGAGAATTGAGCAGGAATTGAAGGAGAAGGTCCAGCTGATCAAAGAGCTGAAAAGCATTCTGGCTTCGCCGAAAAAGATTCTGGATATTATCAAAAAAGAATTGGCGGAAATCAAAGAAAAATTCGGTGATGAAAGAAGAACAAAAGTATATGCTAACCCGGTGGACAAATTCACTCAGGAAGATCTGATCCCGAACGAGTCCACGATTATTGTAATGACGCGCGACGGCTATATCAAACGCCAGGATCCGACTATGTTTAAAACTCAGAGTCGGGGCGGTAAGGGGGTGATCGGCCTGACTACTAAAGAATTGGATGTGGTTAATGACATCTTTTCTACTAACACGCACGCGGATATTCTGTTCTTTACAACCAAAGGCCGGGTATTCCAGTTGAAGGCATACGATATACCGTCAGTGTCCAGAACTGCTAAGGGTCAGGCGATGGTGAATTTCCTACAACTGGCACCGGACGAAAAAGTATCACAGGCGATTCCCTTGGAAGATGCCGCGGATTACAAATATCTGGTGATGGTGACCAGAAAAGGAATAATCAAGAAAGTTGATATTAAGGATTTTGAAAAAGTTCGCCGATCAGGATTGATTGCGATTAAACTCAAAAAAGATGATTTCCTGCAGTGGGTTAAGCCGTCTTCGGGTGATGATAATATCATTCTGGTTACCGCCGGCGGACAGGCTATTCGTTTCAAAGAGAAGGATATCAGGGCGATGGGCAGGAACGCTTCCGGCGTGAGAGGAATCCGTCTGAAGGGAAATGATGAAATCGTGGGAATGGATATCATTGTCGGCGGGAAGACTCAGTCCAACGAGCAAGCACTGGTGGTTACAGAAAATGGGTTCGGCAAACGAACCAGTGTTTCCAGCTACAAAGTGCAGAACCGGGGCGGATCCGGGATTAAGACAGCTAAGATTACACCGAAAACCGGAAAAGTAGTTACATCATTCATAGTAAATGCCAAGTTGGAAGGGGAAGATCTGATTATTATATCAATCAACGGACAAGTAATCAGGCTCCCGATAAAAAGCGTTTCCGTACTAGGCAGAGCGACGCAAGGAGTAAGGTTAATGCGCTTCAAAGAAAAAGACGACAAGGTTGCCAGCGTCACGTTTATATAGTAACCTTTTGCTTGTCATTATTGGCAAATCAAGATAAACTTTATTAGTTATTAAAGAAGGAAAATATATGGGATTACCAGGTAAAAAGACACCGAGTTCACAAACAAAAACCCGCCGCAGTCACATGGCTTTAAGCAAAGGTACGCTTTCTACATGTGCAAAGTGCAAAAGTCCGGTTCGTCCGCACCATGTCTGTGCAAAGTGCGGCACATATCGTGGTCGGGCAGTGATTGATGTACTGACAAAAAAAGAAAAAGCAAAATTGAGAACCAAAAAAACAACCAAGCAAGCTGAAAAGAAAAAAGAAGCTAAAAAGGAAACTAAATAACATTTGGTAAACGGTAATTGGTAATTCATAACAAGTATAAATTACCAATTACAGAATACCAGTTACTAATTACGAACTACTAATAACCCAACCATGTCCAACAGACATTTAGCCAGGACCATTGCTATGCAGAGTCTCTATGAATGGGACTTTAATGATCGGAAAGACGACGTGGTAAAAGTACTGGAACATAATTTGAAAGAATTCGCTCCTGATTTTGACGATAAGGGTTTTTCAGAGAGCGTTGTCAAAGGGGTGGTGGAAAACCGGACAGAAATTGACCAGCTGATTACCAAATATGCTCCGGAATGGCCATTGGATCAAATTACGGTGGTTGACCGTAATGTCCTCCGCATCGGCATATTTGAGTTGAAATATTCTCCGGAGATTCCTCCTAAGGTTGCCATTAATGAAGCAATTGAATTGGCAAAAACTTTCGGCGGAGAATCCTCTGGAAAATTTGTGAACGGCGTTTTAGGAACGATTTATAAAAAAATGGAAGAAGCCGGTGAGGGCAAGAAAATTCCTCAGTAGTAAATAATCAAATAATTACAAACTTCTCTTTCTAGCTGTTTTTATCCCTCAGGAGGTTTAATGAGCGGTAAAGACAAGTGGGCAAGAGGACAGAGAATAAACTGGCGATGGAAAAAGATTTATCAGCATTAGAAAAAAAACTCGGGGTTGAATTCAAGAATAAAGAACTTTTGCAACAGGCTTTGGTGCATCGTTCTTTTTTGAATGAGCATCCTTCTTTCGGCATCGGAAATAATGAACGGCTGGAATTCCTAGGGGATGCTGTTTTGGAATTAGTAGTGACGGAGCATCTTTTTAAAAACTATTCCGAACCGGAAGGAGAACTGACAAACTGGCGGGCAAGCCTGGTTCGCAGTGAACAGTTAGCAATTGTCGCCAATGATTTGGGAGTGGAAAAGTATTTATACTTGAGTAAGGGTGAAACCAATGATAAAACGCCTAAAGCCCGGCAGACAATCCTGGCGAATGCCTGTGAAGCGATTATTGGGGCAACATATCTTGACCGAGGGCTGGATGTGACGCGTAAATTTATTGAAGAAAATTTTTTAAATCGCCTGGAAAATATATTGGAGCATCAATTATACAGGGACTCAAAAAGTCTGTTACAAGAGATGAGTCAGGAAAAACTGGGTATTACGCCGGTATATAAGGTGGTAAGTGAAAGCGGCCCCGATCATAAAAAACATTTTGTAATGGGAGTTTGGTTTGAAAAAGAAATGATTGCTGAAGGTGAAGGTTCCAGTAAACAGGCGGCCCAATTGTCGGCGGCAGAAAACGCGCTTAAAGTTAAGAATTGGGAGTAAGTTATGGACTATTCGCAAATCTTCATCGTTATCGCCTGTGGGGTTGTAATGGTCGTTGGGTTATGCGGGGTGGTCCTCCCCTTTTTTCCGGGAATGGTTTTAATGTGGACTGCTTTCTCGCTCTACGCGGGGATCACTCAGTTTCAAGTCATAGGGTATAATCATGTATTTTTAGTAAGTTTACTGGTAATTGCTTCTTTAGCGCTGGAATATCTGTCACGATTTTGGGGTGGCCACAGATATAATACCAGCAAGTGGGGATTGATCGGCGCGATAATCGGGGGAATGATCGGATCATTGTTCGGTTGGTTCATGGCGCTTTTAATCGGCCCGTTTGTCGGCGCAGTAATCGGAGAAGTGTATGCCGGTCGTGACGGGGTATTTAAAATAACTTTTAGGAATTATTCTTTAATCGGTTTTGTCGGTGGTACAATAGTAAAAATAACGATCGGGGTGGCGATTATCGGAATTTATGTTCATAGTTTGATAGAATATTATTAATCAAAGATAAAAATTTATGTATCTTGAGCGGCTAGATATTCAGGGTTTCAAGTCATTCGCAAACAAGACAACCCTTAAGTTCAATAAAGGCATCAGCGCAGTAGTCGGTCCGAACGGTTCCGGTAAATCCAATATTGCCGATGCCGTGCGTTGGGTTTTGGGAGAACAAAGTTTGAAACTGCTCCGGGGCAAAAAGTCGCAGGATGTAATTTTTTCCGGTTCCGGTAAAAAATCCCGTCTGGGTATGGCTGAAGTAAGTATGTACATCAATAACAAAGACGGGAGGGCACCGATTGACTATTCGGAGTTAGTTATCACCCGCCGGGTCTATCAGGACGGTGAAGGGGAATATTTTGTTAACAATACTAAATCCCGGCTGCAGGACATCCTTTTGTTGCTTGCCAAGGCAAATTTTGGACAAAAAAGTTACAGTGTCATCGGACAGGGAATGATTGAAACTGTTCTGACTTCCACTCCCCAGGAAAGAAAGGATTTTTTTGATGAGGCCGCAGGGGTAAAACAGTATCAGATCAAAAGGGACCAGGCGGAAAATAAGCTGATCCGTACTGAGGAAAATTTACAGCAATCAGAGATGTTACTGCAGGAGATAGTGCCGCGCCTTCGTTCGCTGACGCGCCAGGTTAACAAACTTGAGCGACGGGAAGAGATTGAAAAAGAGCTGACAATTTTACAACAGACCCACTATTCAATTCTTTGGGAAGAATTGGAACAGCAATTCCGTGTACAGAAAGAAAAAAGTGATGAATTGCACACCCAGCTAGTTAAACTGGAAAACGAAAAAAATGAAATTCAAAAAGTAGTAGACCGGATTGCGCAGGAAGATACCCGCGGCCAGCTGTTTCAGCAGTACCAGTCGGAATATCAGCAGTACCAGTCCGAGAAGAACCGGATTGCGCAGGAGATGGCGGTACTGAAAGGAAAATCCGCTCTGAAACACATAGAGGCCGGCCGAAGCGATTTGGCTTGGTTGGAAAAAAAGAAGGAGGAACTCACACAAAGCCGGGAAGTATTGCAGCAGGAGCTTTTGTTAGCAGAAGAAAAACTGAAAAAAGAAAAAGTTTTACTGGATAATCAAGTCTCACAACAGCAGAACATTGTTAATGAATTCAGTAAACTGGAAAAAGAACTGGAAGAAGGTTTTTCACAGTTGCAGAACAAGCCCGAGTTAAATATTCCTTATATTCAAGATACGATTGAAAGAATTCATGCCAAACAAAAACAGCTTTGGCAGGAACTGGAAACGATTGAAAGTCTGGAGGGAATGGGGAAAATCAAGCGTGATGCCGGTGAAATAGTCAGCCAGCTTGAAGACTTACAGAAGCAGATACAGGGAGTACAAAAAGGTCAACAGACCGAAGATTTGTCCGAACTGCAGAAGAAGCTTTCAACACTTTTAAAGACTAAAGATAACCTGGTTAATGAGGTGCATCAGCGCAGTATACAACTGCAGTCTACAGAAAACAGAGTCAATCATAAAAAAGACGAAATAAATTCAGTTGAAAAAGAACTGAATACAATCTCAGCCGAATTGAAAGTAACCCAGACCGCATCCAAAGATCCGGACTCTGCCCGTAAGCTGATTCAGGAAGAAGAGGTATCACTAAGAAAGAAGCTAGAAGAGGTTGATCAGAAGATTGCGGTGATCCAGACCAAACTGGATTCGTTCAATAAGGAAGAACAGGTAAAGAAAGATGAGTTGGTAAAGAAGCAGCAGGAGATGCAGGTGAAACAGAATGAGTTAAACACAATTACAAACAGCATTAACGCAAATAATGTTGAAATCGCCAGAGTAGAAACTAAAAAGGAAGATTTAGGCAATGAAATCAGAGAGAATCTTAAAATTGAAGAAGCCCAGTTAGTTGTGGACTTGAAAGTTGATCTGCATCCGGAACATAAGGAGGCTTCGCATTCTGACCGGGTGGAAAATATCCGTAGACTGAAAGGGCAACTGGAAATGATCGGCGGGATTGATCCGACAGTTAATGAAGAATACAAAAATACGTTTGAAAGAAATGAATTCCTTACTACTCAGATTGGGGATTTAAAAGAGGCCAGTATTTCTTTGGAAAAAATAATTGATGAACTGGATGAAAAAATAAAAAATCAATTCAAAGGGGTGTTTGAAAAGATTAACCAACAATTTACCAAATATTTTAAATCATTATTCAACGGCGGTAAGGCATCTTTGCAGCTGCATAAAGAAGAGGTTGCGCTGCCAAAAGATGAAAATACGAGCGGAGAATCTGAAGATGAGGAGGATGAAGAAGATGATGTGATGCCAAAAGTTGTCAGACGGGAAAAGGTGGTAACCGGTATAGATATTGTCGCCTGCCCCCCGGGCAAAAAGCTTTCTGATCTGAACATGCTCTCAGGCGGTGAAAAAGCAATGGCTTCTATCGCGCTGATCTGTGCTATCATCGCTAATAATCCCCCGCCATTCTGTGTTTTGGACGAAGTGGATGCGGCCTTGGATGAATCAAATTCCATCCGTTTTTCACAGATATTGAAGGATTTGTCCCATAAAACGCAGTTTGTGGCTATTACTCACAACCGCGCAACTATGCACCACGCAGTATTAATGTACGGCGTGACAATGGGTGATGACGGTGTGTCCAAACTACTCAGTGTCAGAATGGAAGATGTTGATGAACAGGGAAATATCGCCAAATAATTGCTTATATTGACATATAATCAATAATTCGTTAGTATCATTTTACCCGCTTGGGGTCCTAGTATTTAATCATAATATATATAAAAGCAATCAGTTATGTTAGCAATACGTTTAACTAGAGTTGGAAAAAAGAACAGGCCACAGTATAGAATAGTGGTTCAGGAAAAATCAAAAGCAGTATCATCAAACTTTTTGGAAAAAGTTGGGTTTTATGATCCCCACGATAATTCCGAAAAAGGATTAAAACTGGAAGTTGAAAGAATCAAGTACTGGATGTCTCAGGGAGCTGAAGTATCTGCGACTGTACACAATATCTTAATCAGCAAGGGTGTAATTGAAGGCAAAAAGATTCCTAAAGGCCGTCCGGCAAAAAAGAAAGATGAAGCAGCGGAGAAAAAAGAAGGTGAAGCAAAAACAGAAGTGAAGGCGGAAGCGGTGAAAGAGGAACCAAAAGTAGAAGCGCCAAAAGAAGAAAAAAAGGAAGAAGTAAAGGTAGTGGAGAAAACTGAAGCAAAGGTTGAAGAACCGAAAAAAGAAGAAGCAAAGTCGGAAGCAAAACCGGAAGAAGCTAAATAGAAATTTATAAAAACCATCCTTTTACTGGGGTGGTTTTTGGTTATTGACAACCAACCCCCTTTTCTATATATTGAATACTACACATCTCTGCATCTAGGAATTCCCAAATCTAAGTATGGATGTACTAGAAAAAGGTCGGCAGGGAGGGAATGCACCTTATTACTTCTAATCAGTAACGATAAGAAAATGGCTGAAGCTCACCAAGA
>Ga0172379_10005538_pt1 | contig 17601 bp, 13 predicted proteins | sample GrowelOW334metaG_FD_119756 | JGI IMG/M metagenome (GOLD analysis project Ga0172379, IMG submission 119756) | Groundwater microbial communities from an aquifer near a municipal landfill in Southern Ontario, Canada - Groundwater well OW334 metaG | ecosystem: Environmental > Aquatic > Deep... | reverse complement strand
TCAACGTTCCCATCGGCGAGGCACAGCCGGATGGCCTTTTCGTAACTACCGGCGTCGGCCGTCCTCAGGAGATCGATGGGGTTGCCCCACTTCCCGTAGGCCGGCAGGATGGCCGCCACTGCCTCCATGGTCTCCGGGGAGAGATCGGCGAGGCTGCCGCCGGATTTGGCAAGGCGACTGGCCGCCAGCAGACCGGCCCCGGCGGCATTGGTGACAATAGCCAATCGGGGCCCCCGGGGCAGTTTCTGGGAAGAGAGCACATTGGCGGTATTGTAAATATCCTGAGTCTCCTTGACCCGGACCACGCCGACCCGGCGGAGGACAGCGTCGAAGATGTCTTCGGAACCGGCCAGGATGTCCGTATGGGAGATCCTTCCCCCCGGGCCGGGGGCGTCCTCGCCAAGGCGGGCCGGTTTGAGGAGGACAATGGGCTTGTTCCGGGCAAATCCCCGGGCGGCGCCGATGAACTTCCGGAGGTGACCGATGTCGTCCTCCATATAGATCATGATGCTCCGGGTATGGGGATCGGTTCCCAGAAAGTCGATCATGTCCCCGAAATCGACGTCGATGGCCGAACCCAGGGAGACCAGCATGCTGAAACTGATATGGGCGCTGACCCCCCAGTCGAAAAGGATCTTGCCGAAGGCGTTGCTCTGGGTGATAAAGGCGATATTCCCCGGTGCGGGGGCGCCGCGGAGGTGAGCGGCGCAAAGACCGGCATGGGGGCGGATGATGCCGAGGCAGTTGGGTCCAAGTATCCGCAGGGGGTACTGTTTCTTGATGCGGAGGATCTCCTCCTCCAGCCTCCGTCCTTCCTCCCCCGCTTCCCGGAAACCGGCGGAGATGATGATCACGCCATCCACCCCGGCCCGGCCGCAGGCTTCGACAACGCCGGGAACCGTCGGGGCCGGCGTCGCTACCACGGCCAGATCGATATGCTCGGGAACCTCCGCGACGCTTCGATAACAGGGCCTCTCGCCGATGGCCGCGCACCCCGGATTAACCAGGAAGATCTTTCTTTCCCGGCAGGCCAGCAGATTATTCAGGATCGCGTTCCCCGGCGATCCCTCCTTACCACTGGCCCCGATCAGGGCAATCGTTCCGGGATCGAACATGCGTTTCAGGTTATCCATAAGGAAAATCCTTCCGGCGGCATTTTTCTCATTTACGAGATACCTGATTGAAGAGGAAAATACAAGTCCTTGCACTATCTATAGTAGGAATTATTGAAAGAGGTCTGTACGTTATCCGGTAATCGCTTCGCCTTGTTACAGATGATCGAGAAGCCCCTCACCGTGAAAGCTGCTGCCGTGACCAGGATAGATATGGGACGGATTCAGCATTTTAAGCTTTCTGATGGATCTCCGCATCTGCCGGGGATTGGCGTAGATAGACGGGGGAAACACCCCTCCTTCTTTTTCGCTCCCCAGCAGGGCGTCACCGGAAAGCAAACTCCCCGTCAGGGCATGGAAGTAACAACAGCTGTCCCACGAGTGGCCCGGCGTGTGAATGACAGTCCATCCGGGAAACCCGGGTAGTTGCCGATTGTGTTTCAGGGAGTAATCGGGGGGAATGTGGCAATCGTCAGACCGGGAGGGAAAGCTAACGAACCGGACCGGCTTTTTCCCGTATCTGCGCCGCCGGTACGGATTGAGGTACATTCTCCACATCCGGGGGCGGAGTGATTCCTCGATGGCCGTGACCGATCGGTACAACAGGCCGAGGGGATCATGCCATATTTTTTTTGCCGGGGCATATGAGGCATAGGGAAGCCCCACCGCGGCGCCGCATTCCCGCGCCAAACCGTGAATCCCCCCGCTGTGATCCCCATCGTCGTGGGTGCAGACAACGAGTTCGACCTTCGTAATATCCTTGTCGAGGACGTCCTTGATAAAACCGGCAATATATTTCTCTCCCCGGAGGGCAACGTCAACAACAAAAAACCGGCCGTCCTCTTCAACGATATAGCTGTTCGAAAGCCGGCCGCTCACCCGATAAATATTCATTGCATCATGATCCCCTCCATGCCCCGGCGGCATCGCATTTAAGATATTGTTTCTACGGTTACTTTGACCAGTAATTATTTTTTTAGTATAAATCAAGACTGGTTTTTTTAACAATCGGAGGGGGGACAAATTACTGATAGGGATAAGGATGGACATCAGGTAATCTATTTTGATTTCTCCCTATCGGCATTTGTCCGACAGGCGGAGGATATGGACAGGCTTTACTTCTCATTCGCAGGACGTTTCGGCCTCATCGTGGATCGCCAATGGACCTGGAAAGAAAACAACCGCCCCCGCACCAGGGCCGAAACTATTTTTCCGGCAGCGCCTTGCTTATGAGATACTTGGATAGAGGGGAAATATCTTATTGACATACGATTTTATTGTGCCTATGGTTTACCATCACAAAAGCAAGTTAGCAATTTATAGCGCTTTTCCGAATAATAAATAAGGAGAAACGTATGGCTGATCAACAAGCTCCCGCCTTTGAAAAGGGCAACCTCTACAACCTGCCGATCATCGACATCAAGCCGGACCCCGATCAACCCCGTAAGTACATGGATCCCCAAGCCCTGGAAGAGCTGGCCGCCTCCGTGAAGCAGCTTGGCATCCTCCAGCCCGTCCTTTTCCGGCAGGGTGAGCAGGGCTATGTGATTCTCGTGGCGGGGGAGCGGCGGTTTGCGGCGGCCAAAATGGCCGGTCTCCTGTCCATGCCCGGAATGTTTGTGGAAGGCTCTCCCTCCGAGATCGCCCTGGTCGAGAACCTGCAACGCCAGGACCTGACAGTCATCGAGGAGGCGGAGGCCCTGGGACGTCTGGTGGACAATATGAAATACACCCATGAGCAGGCGGCTGGCGTCATCGGCAAGAGCCGCCAGATGGTGACGGATATCATGTCTTTGACCCGCCTTCCCCAGGAGATTCGCGACGATTGCCGGAACAACCCCAAGTGTCCCCGGCAGATCCTCGTCGAGATCGCCCGGAAGAAGCAGGATCGGTCCATGATCAGCCTCTACAACAAGTATAAGGAGAGCGGCCTGACCATTGGCGAAATCCGCAAAGAGCGCCAGCCCCATGAACCGAAGACAGAACTGGAAATCGTCAAGGCCGCAGTCAAGAATCTGAACGCCATGAAGACCAAGATCTCAAGTCTTGAACTTGCCGCCTTGGATGGGGAGGAAAAGACCCGCCTCATCGGTGAAATTGACCAATTTAGCCAGGAATTAGAGGTCCGATTGAACGAGATAATTCCCTGGCTACAGCCAGCCCAATAGGCATGACGGTGCGGCTTGGCAGAAAATGAAAAACGGGGAACATTGTCGTCAGTTCATTAATTACATCAAATAGTTAATCTATGCCGGAGCTCCGGCATAGAATTTTGAGAGAGTGGCATGACTACTTTGGCGATTGAAATTATTATGCCGGTTGCAGAAAGTGTATCAGTAACAGATGATACACTGAGTGTTAATCTTAGTGATGGCAGAACCATTTTAGTTCCCACGGCCTGGTATCCTCGTCTGCTGTGTGCTAAACCGGATGAAAGAAACAAATGGCGGCTAATTGGAAGGGGTCACGGGATTCATTGGGAAGATATCGACGAGGACATCAGCATAGAAGGTCTATTGGTAGGAAAACAATCTGGGGAAAGCCAAGCATCATTTAAAAAATGGTTCGAGGCAAGACAAGCACGCAAAACACCCATTTGAACGAGACAATTTCCCTGTTGGAGCCGAGGAAATTGGCCTGATGGCGGGTCAGGAGGAAAATGAAAAACGGGGAACGCTGTCGTCAGTTCATTAATTACATCAAATAGTTAACCTATGCCGGAGCTCCGGCAAAGATTTTTGGACGGCGGGAAACGGTCACAAAAGTTCCATATGTTTCGATGTATCGACACAGCGTGAGCGCGCCTTTTGAGAGGTCAGGGAGAAAGTTTATAGCGAGAAATGGCCCGAAGATGAATGTTCTTGGAGATACGGGTGGGCCGGGGGAATTTACCCTGCTGTTGTCGGTAAATTAATGCCCAATACTGGTTTCTGTTGACATCGCAACCTATTCTATACATAGGTTATTTCGGTAAGTTATCCGCACTTAGCGGTTTAAAGATGCCGCTGTTAGGCGGCTTACTACGATGTTGGGCGTCAAAGGAGTAATTTATGGGGAGGCTGATTGCGGTAGTGCTGGCGTTAAGCGTGTGTGGCTGCACATTTTCGACAGTGGCATTTAAGTACTCGAGTTCGTCGCACATGGACTACCACCAAGCCATGGTTTCCATTGGCGCCTCGCCCGAGAAGCTGATGTACGATCTCTCGGAAGCATTTCGGCGCCAAGGAGCTGTTGTCCTAGAGCGAAAAAGGATCAACTTTCATCTGATCGAAACTGGAAGCGCCAAGGAGTGTTGGGCGGCCAACGCTCAAATTGCACAAGAAGAGTTTGCTACATATAGATCAAACAGCTTCACTGCATTTAAAGCTATTGATCGAAAAGGTCCATTCAGAGAGCGAGGTGTAGTTCCCGATTGCAAAATATTTGACGAAGTCTCAGACCCAGCAACAGAGTCATGGAAGATGCTGGTTGAATTTCCGCCACGTTCAGCCAATACAACCGTGTATCGCCCCACAATGAGCAATTTTTTCATTTTCGGTCAAAGCACATCGGTTCAAGGGCTGTCGATGTCGCAAACTGCGCAGAACGTTGGTATTTTGATTTCTACCCGCTTGCATATCTGGGCTTGGCGCTCCAAAGATGGTCCTACAAACGTTTACCTTGAGGGGCGTCCAATAAGCGGACAAATTGAAGCAGCTCCAGGGAACACTATTGGATGGTCATGGTGGCAATTGGCGAACGGTTTCGAAGAGCAAAATGTAGTCAAGTCATATGTTCTTCTTTTGGACGATTATGATCGGGCGCGACATCAAAAGTGACGCATAACAAATCACTTCAGTGGACTGGAAGAAGCGCGACGGCCTTACGGGCAAGGATTTTAGCCAGCCGCTGAGTTCAAACGTTAGGCAGGACCATAAATAGAAAAAGATGACGAACCTATTTAACACTTTGCAACGGCTAATAACGAGTTTTGTAGTAAGCGACATCATGATTTCCAAAGATCAAATTATCTCTGCTGAGAATGAGGACAAGGCACTACAACTGCTCAGTCAGAACCCACAATACGATGTGATACCATTACACAGCAAAGGTCATTTGGTAGGATTTCTTGAACGCGGCAACGTAAAACCCAAGAAGATTCAAATAAAGGATACAGTGAGTGCAGGGACTCCGATCCTCAAGATTGTTGTGTCTTTTTGTGACAGGCAGCACCTATTTGTCCTTGGTCAATGCGAGATTATCGGACTGATCCATTTTTCTGATCTGAACGACCCGGTGGTCAAGCTCCCATACTTCCTTCTCTTAGAGGGCTTGGAACGCAAGATTACTGACTCAATAAGGCAATCGGTTAACGAGCATGCTCTCCCACAAATCATTACTAACCCAAAGCGTTTGAGGGATATTAAGGAAAAGATGTCTGAGCTGCAAAACAAAAAGGCTGATCGTGATTTGGTAACCCTTTTATACTTCCGGGAAATCCTTGAATCAGCCCGTTACTTTGATAAACTGCAGCTTGAAACTTCGCAAATTGAGGATCTTTCATGCATTCGGAATCGCGTGGCTCACGCCGCGGCAGATGAATTGATCGAGTCGCAGCAAGACGTCCGCCGACTCAGCAGGGTTCACCGGATCTGCATGGACTTGCTATTTGAGAGCAGGAGTTCCCAACCAACAAATCCAGTGGACGGTTTGAAAAGAACCCGCCGCTGATAGTGAGCTAGCTTTGGAGATTACTGAATGTATATTATCATTACAGTCCTCGTGGTGATCAGCATGCTCTTTCTTTGGGTCGCCAAGAAGGGCCATGCGCGACGACGAAAAAAATCTGCTCTCAAGGCAGTAGTTTCTACTCCTCCTGACCCGTGGGCCCATTTTTCAATTGCTGAGCGGGATTTCTGCAAGAACAGCGAATGGGTCATACGACAGATTGACTTCCTCCGGCAAAAGAAACAGGTGCAAGTGCCTGCTAAACCGTTCATCTTCGAGCCGACGGACACCGTATATAATCTTCTCGCGTCAGGTCGCACGGTGGACCTTCAGAATTTTGTCGAACAGATATGTAATCACATCCATCTCAAACCGGTCCCTACTGTTGCGTACGACTGGGATTTAAAATTGGAGGGGAACACTGCCGGGCAAGTAAGACTCGATTCAGTGAAGCCGGAGATAAGCGTTCACCTGTCATACACAAGCCGGCCTCGTGAACTGGGTACCTTACTTGCACACGAGGTGACCCACCATTACTTGGATGCAGTTCATGTACGGTTACCTGACCAAGAGCAAAACGAAAAACTGACGGATTTGGCAGCAATGTTTTTGGGTTTGGGAAAACTCATGCTCAATGGAGCGGATGTGAGATATGATGCGGCGCGGGAAGTGCCGATGGAGAGCCCAATCAAGCTCGGTTATCTCCCGATGGCGGAACTTGCCTGTGCCTTTGACAAAATCTGCTGCCTAAACGGAATACAAACTTCTGAATGGACAAGATTTCTGTCCTCGGAAGCTGCGTATTACGTTCAAAGCCGAACCGCTGCACGAAAATCCAGTATGTCCCTTTTCCTCGACGCTAAGCTCCGTTATGAGAATGAGGTCGAACAGTTGAGAGTTTCACTACAGAGGATCAAGGCAGACTGCAGGGCATCAGTAGAGACGCTTGCCGTGAAGCAGGATTCCTTTCACAAACGGCTCTCGCGCATCAACGAGAATTGCCATTCGCTTCGAGTCAAGAAACGTGATGGCATTATATTCGTGCGGATGAACAACGAACAAACACGCTTCCGTGAATCATGCCAGACTGCACAGCGGTTGCTGAACGAGATCAATGCGCTGTGCTCCCTCGTAGCAGCTTACCCGAACGATGTCGCGAGGGTACACACACTTTCAACTTCCGGAGGCCACCTGCTTCAATTTGCAGATGCTGAATCAAGTCAGTTGCAGAACTATCTGAAAACGATGGGAAGATACGACAAAGGAAGCTAACAATCGCGAGACACGTAAGCAGGTTAGATCGCTGATGACCTAACCTGCGCTGGTCACTTGTGACCTTAGCTGTGTGAGATAATAACAACTGACCATGCAGGGAGATGATAACATGTTAACGATCCCATGCCAGTGTGGCGAAATCTTTCACGCCGAAGAACATCACGTGGGGCGGTTAATCAAATGCCAGAGTTGTGGTCAGATTCTCAGCATTGGAATTCAGCCACAGGCTGCGCAACGTTATGGCTTCGTCGAGGCACCAACGCGGACATGGCGCATGGTATTTCGAGAAAAATTCGTTAAGTTGTGGGAGACTGCAGCTCTTACATTATTATTCGTGGTTTCAGTATTGTTTCTATCTTTGATCTTATTCTTTTATGTGGATAAGAAACTGTCACCAGTCACGTATGTTCCTGTCCAGCAACCACAAGCAGAAGTGGCGTCCAAACCAATTGCAAAACCCAAAGCACCAGTTAAGCGCCTATCAAACGGATTTAACATTTGGATGCCACAAGAGGCATCGGGAAGGGGTACGCTGCGGGTTAATAATGGGACTAATTATGATGCTACAATTAGTCTTATAAACACAGAGACAAACACTACGTGTCGATTTATCTACATACGGGCACATGAGGTGGCCACCCTTAGTAAAATTGCACCATGTCAGGCTCGCCTTCTTTTCGCTCTCGGAACAAATTGGGACAGCAAAGCAGAGGAGTTTCTAGAGGATATCAGCTTTTCAATGTTTGAGAATTTATTTGAGTTCACAGAGGCCAAAACCGAAAACGGCGTACGATGGGCAACTTTTTCCGTTACACTTCATCCAGTACCAGAGGGTAAAGCCAAGACAAGGAAATTGTCGAAAGAAGAGTTTCAGAGACAACAAGGTCGACGCAAAAGTGGCTGACCAGCTAACCAGAATAAAGGGGACAGATTTATTAAGAGTATCTGGCTTGACATGGGAAAATTGGGACGTAACCCAATAAAAGGAGGATAAATGGGAAAGCAGCGCCTAACAAATCGCTTAAGACGGACGTGGCAAATAGAAGATGAAACAATTATTCCCCTATGATAGTACAAAAAATGGAGGATCAATGAAATGAATAGAGAGTTTAGCGTGATTATTGAAAAAGATGAGGATGGATACTTTGTGGCCTCCGTGCCCACGTTGAAAGGCTGCCATACACAGGCAAAATCTCTCGATGTCTTGATGAAAAGAGTGAAGGAGGCAATTGAGCTCTGTCTTGAAGTAGAGGACCCCATAGCCACCGAATTCGTAGGGGTTCAACGCATAGCAGTCAACTCATGAGTAGCCTTCCCGCTGTCACTGGCCAGCGCCTCATCAAGGCCCTGAGAAAAATAGGCTTCGAGGTGATTCGTAAAAAAGGCAGCCACAATTTTCTTCAGCATCCTGATGGCAGGTGTACCGTGGTGCCCGTACACAGTGGTGAAACAATCGGTCGAGGGCTTTTAGCTCAAATCATCCGGGATTGTGAAACATCCGTAGAAGAAATAAAAAAGCTTCTCTGAGCGAATAAGGCAGTACAGCCGACTCGTTACACTCGCGGCTGGGAATTCAGGGGACACCATACTCAATTATCTCTTGAACGCTGGGATGATTCAGTCTGGAATTAAGTATCGTGTCCCCTGAATTCCCGCAAGATAAGAATGCTGGGAAGGAGGAATTGCTATGGAAAACACATCCGGTCAGGGTAAGCAGGCCGTAATCCCCGCCGAATTGAAGGGCTGGAACTGGGGGGCCTTTCTGATGAATTGGGTCTGGGGCGTTTCCAACAAGACATACATCGCCCTGCTGACCTTTGTTCCCTTAATCGGCATGTTCATGCCCTTTGTCCTGGGATTCAAAGGAAACGCCTGGGCATGGAGAAATAAAAAGTGGGACAGCATCGAACATTTCCGGAGGGTGCAGAAGAAATGGGCCATGTGGGGCGTCATCATGCTCATTTTCTCCCTGGTGTTTTTGGCAGGTTCCATTTTCTTCCTATTCGAAGCACTAAAGAATTCGGAACCATACGTCATGGCTATCGATAAAGTCCAGGTAAACAGGGAGGTGCAGAACATCATCGGCGCCCCCATAAAGCCCGGCTGGTGGATGGTGGGAAATGTCGCCACCGAAGGGACGGGCGGAAAAGCCGAATTTTCCATCCCCGTGGAGGGATCAAAAAAGAAAGGCACTGTCTCTGTCAGGGCAACCAAAGAGATCAATAAATGGAAACTTGACCAGCTATACTTTCTCCCTGAGGGCGGCGGCGCGGCGGTTGATCTGCTGAAGATTCCGTTAAAAGCCCCGCAACCGACTCAACTGTCCCCCGGGCAGACCAGGCAACCTCCTCCGGAAGCGCCGCCCATAGATACGCCCCCCCCGGATAAAGAGGCCATGCAGTCCGGAAAAACAACCGCCACGCCGGGCGCCGTCGCCGGAAAGCCGGTAAAAGATACGGTAGCCGAAAAGAAGGCCACTCCTGCTGCCGCCCCGGTCGTTGCCGCAACAGTCCCGCAACCGGGAAAAGCAGCGGTAACCGAAAAGAAACCGGCTGTCACCGAGAGCGGTCCAAACCAGAAAAAACAGCAGACCGCAAGCAAGCCTAAGAAGAAATATGTAAAAAACCCGGCGCCTAAAAGGCAATCTCCTTATGAAAAAGCAATGGCAAAGAAGCAAACGCCGACCAATATGGGTCGCGCAGAGATCACCGCCGGTGATTATCCGGGGGCCATAAAGACCCTGTCCGCAGCCATTGCAAAAAATCCCCAGGAGAGCATCAACTACCGGCTCCGGGGTAACGCCTACGACAATCTCGGGAAACGGGAACAGGCCATCGCGGACTGGAAAAAGGCGGCGACCCTGGGAGATACGGTCATCCAGTCCTATTTAATTTTCCTGGAAGTCGAATGGCCATGAGGAGGAAACCTTCTTGACACCAAACCTGTTTTATGATCAGCAGAGAACACATAGCGTTCAGGCGCCCCGCGCAGGCGGGGTGAAAAGGGAAGGCGGTGCAAATCCGCCGCATGGAGGCCGATGCTGTAAGCCCCCCGACGCCGGTTTAAGGAAACCGGTTGTTGATGTTTTTCCGCAACGTCCCGGAGACAAACAAGGTCTGCGGGTAAAAAAGTCACTGACCTAAAGGGTTGGGAAGGCGAGCGGGAAAGGGGTAAGCCAGAAGACCTGCCTGATCGATGCAAAAGCGGCAACGCCCAGAGCCGCCGGGAATATGAAGATTTTCATGTTCCCGGCGGCTTTTTTATTTGCGGAAGGAAGAGAGAATGAAGCAGGTTTTACTACGAGGTATCAATATGTTGGACGTCATCGAAACGGACCGGCCGGAACTGCCGCCCCGTGGCGTCCTGGTCGCCATGCGGGCGGCGGCCCTCTGCCGCACCGATATCAAGATGATCCGCCAGGGCCACCGGGATCTCGTCCTGCCCCGCATTCCCGGCCACGAAGGGGTGGGCGAGGTCATTGCCAGCGACGCTCCCGCCCTGCCCCCGGGAACGATGGTCGCCGTCTATCCCGGCCATTGCTGCGGGATCTGTCCGGCCTGTCGGCAGGGGCAAACGGCACGGTGCCCGTCGCTGAGCATTTTCGGGTTCAACCGGGACGGTCTCTTCCGGACCATCGTCCCCTTTGACCGGGAGGAGCTTTCCTCCCTTCTTCACTATCCACCGGAGATGGACCCTTTGGCCGCCGTCCTGGCGGAACCCCTGGCCTGCTGCCTGTCGGCGCTCCGGAAATTTCCCGGCGTTAGGCGGGACAATGCCTTGGTCGTCGGGGCCGGGGCCGTGGGCTGCCTCTTTGCGGCCCTCCTCGTCTCCTCAGGCTGGCAGCGAGTCCTCATTGCCGACAGCGATCCGGCCAGACTCGGCGGCGAGATTCCGCCAGGGGTGGAAAAACTGCCATCGACAACTATGGAGCTTCCCGAAATACTTCTGAAAATAGGCCTTGCCGCTTCTCTCCGGTTGCTCATCCCGGCCTGTCCCGGCGGCCTCGACTGGCCCTTCTGGGAGGCGATGGCCCCGGGGGGAGGGGTATCCGTCTTTTCAGGCATGGAAGGGGCAGGAAAAAGAGAGATTGCCATGAACTGTCTCCACTATGGCGAACTGGTCCTGGCCGGTTCCTACGGCTGTAACCGCATCGATTTCGCCGACGCCCTGGGAATGCTGTCCCGTCAGGTTGTGGACGTCTCCTTCCTCCGCCCCGTTACCATCTCCCTTGAAAAAGTGATGGACGGAGTGGGACTTCTTGAGGAACGGCGGGCGAAAAAAGTAATCATCACAAGCTTTTAATAACGTGAAAGGAGTAATGACTATGGAAGAAAGAGAGCTGAAAGAATTCGCCGCCACCGTCACGGCAGTAATGGCGGGGGAAAATTTGAGCCGTGATGACTCCCGGGAGATGTTCCGCCGCGTCCTGGCGGGAGAACAACCGGATCTCGCCTGCGGGGCCTTCCTGGCGGCCCTGCGGATAAAGGGCGAGACGGCCGATGAGATCGTCGGCTGCTTTGAGTCTATTTATGAACATGACACCCGCCGGGTGACGGTTTCCGGCCGCGAGATTGTCGAGAACTGCGGAACAGGCATGGATTCCCTGAAGACCTTCAACATCAGCACCCTGGCCGCCATTGTGGCGGCAAGCCTCGGGGTATCCATGGCCCGTCACGGCGCCCGGGCCATCACCTCCCGCTGCGGTACGGTGGATCTTTGTGAAGCCTTGGGTGTCGATGTGGAATGCAGCGTCGATGTGGTATGCCAATCCATCGAGACCTGCGGCATCGGCCTCTTCAACGGCATGAGCCCCGAAGTCCACCCCGGCGGTCTGGGGCGGATACTTTCTCAGCTTCGCATCGGCACCACCTTCAACATCGCCGCCTCCCTTGCCAATCCCGCCCTCCCCGCCATCGGCGTAAGGGGCGTCGGCGCACCGGAGCAGATCGAGCCGACCCTGGAGGTAATGGCAAGGATCGGTTACCGGAAGGCGATTCTCTTTCACGGCTGGGCGGCAGACCGGGAACGGGGCATGGACGAACTGTCCACCCTCGGCCCCTCGCGGCTGGGAATCCTTGATGGAAAAGGAGGCCGCGAATTCATTGAGATCGAACCGGAGGACGTGGGGATCTCCCGGGGAAGTTACAATGAAATCATCCCCATGGCAGAGGTCCGGGATGAAGCCGTCGCGGCCGTGCGGGTCCTGGCGGGCAGGGGCAGGCAAGCCCGCATGGATATAGTGGGACTCAACGCCGGGGTCATCCTGTGGGCAGCGGGAAAGGCCGATTCCCTGGGCCGGGGCGTGCAGATGGCCCGGGAGGAAATCGCCTCGGCCCGACCCCTGCAAAAGCTCTCTGCCTGGGTGGGCCTTCAGAATCGTCACCCCGTCCAGGGCCTGGACAGGTTCTCAGAGCTTGCGGTTGCGGCGGGCATCCCTGGAAATCTGTTTTGAATCCTCTCAAAAGGACAATTATGTAATTATTATCAGCTAATATAAAGTCCTACGGAACGATGAAGCAAGCCACCTCAACGGGATTAATAACCCGGGCCGTCCTTTTTCGAGGTTGACTTTTAGCGATCCTTTCTTTACGAGTTTAGGCGATCATTTTCCCATCATAAAACCTATCCCGGAAAGTAAAGGCATCCTTATGAACAACAAGAGGGTTTCAAGTTTCATAGCCGGTCTGCTGACCTTCTGGAAACCGTCCCTCGGCCGGCGCATGACTATCGCCTTTACCGTTTTCGGTCTCCTGATCGGCTATTTGACCTTCATTACCCTGACCATGACTTTCACCAGAGATTTTGTCTCCTTCTCGGGAAGGATCATGGAGGAGCGCCTCCGGGCTATGACGCCGCCCGGAGGGGGAGACAGGCTAATGTCTCTTGTCAATGTGCAACGGGAGGATATTCAGGATACAATCCGCGTTGCGAAGAACTTATTTTTAAGACTCTATACCCTTTCCAGATTCAATCTTTACGTTCAGGGCGGGGCCGGAGAAAAATGGCGGGAGATCTATGTGGATACGGACAATGTCTTCCGCACCCGGGACGTCGATGACTCCGGGCTCGTCTCGGAATTGCAAAGGTGTCTGTACACGAAAACCATTTTGAAAGCCCACGATGTTTTCTGGGGCAGGCAGGACACGATTACCTTTATGAGCGATATCACCCGGCCGGGGGATCGTCATCGCTATGTCCTCAATCTGCAAGTCAATCGCCTGGGAATTGTGACGCTTTTCAACCGGAATGTTTACAAAATTATGGCCTTCGGTTTGCTGCTCCTCCTGGTATCCCACCTCCTGGGTCATTTTTTCAGCGCCTTCCTGGCGAGGCCGATCATCTCCCTCTCCCGGGAGGCCGAGGCTATGGCGGCCGGGGACTTTGACCGAGTGTTTCATACCCGGGAGAAGAATGAGATCGGCGCCCTTGCCGAAGCACTGAATTCGCTGGTCGCCAGGGTCAGGACCGACATCAGGGAACGGGAGGAACTCCTGCTGGGGACCCTGCTGGCCCTGACCCGTTCCGTCGATGCGAAATCACATTGGACGGCAGGCCACAGCGAACGGGTCACCGATTATGCGGCACAGCTGGCCGTGGCATTGCATATGGACGAAAAAACGAGCAAAGAGCTCAAGATTGCCGCTGTCCTCCATGACATCGGAAAGATCGCCGTTCCGGGGCGAATCCTGGATAAAGAGGGATGTTTATCGGAGGAGGAATACGACTTAGCCAAACAACACCCCCAAACGGGGGCGGACATCATTGCCGACATCCCGGCCTATGAGGGAGTGCGTCCGGCCATCCTGTATCATCACGAGCACTGGGACGGCGGGGGTTATCCGGAAGGTCTCAAAGGGGAAGACATTCCCTTCATGGCACGGATTCTTACCATTGCCGATGTCTACGACGCCCTGCGGGAAGACAGGCCCTACCGGAAGGGGTTGGGCCAGAATGAAATACTGGCCTATTTCGAGGCGGAGACGGGAAAGATCTTCGACCCGGAGCTGGCGGATGTCTTTATTCGATCTATGCTGTCAAAATTATGGGAGGATGGACAATGAAAGGAACTATCGGCCTTGCCTTTTTCAGTCTTTTTTTTCTTTGTGCCTGCACCGGTACCCGGTCGGCTGATTCGGGTGCTCAAAACGGACGTCTCCGTCCCTGCCCGGATCGCCCCAACTGTGTCTCTTCCCAAAGCACAGATCCAAGACATGCTATCCGTCCCCTGTCCTATCAGGGAACCCCGCTTGAGGCCTCCGAGCGCCTGCTGAAGTTGCTTGGATCCATGCCCAGAGTTAAGGTAGTAACGGCCACGCCGGACTACATCCATGCCGAGTTCGCATCCCGGGTTTTCCGTTTCGTCGATGACGTGGAATTTGCCTTTGACGGCGCCGACAAGAACATCCAGATCCGTTCCGCCTCCCGTCTGGGCTACTCCGATTTCGGCGTCAACCGTAAGCGCGTCGAAACCATCAGGGAAGCCTTTGAAAAGGCTAAATAAAAAGATGACATTCGCGTATGGCTCTGGCGGGGGCGCAACCATTTTCTCTTGCGAGCCCAAAAAACTCATGAGTCTAAAGGAGAACAGCCCTATACTTCGATAAATGGCAATAACTATTATGAATACCGACACACCCGTACACACTCTTCCCGCCAACCTCCGCGGCCATGAGCTTCTCGACGACCCGCTATATAATAAGGGAACGGCCTTCACCGAGAAGGAGCGTGACAAGCTGGGCCTGCGTGGCCTCCTGCCACCGCATGTTGATTCGATTCAGGAACAGTTGGTGCGGACCTACGACGCTTTTCAGGACATGGAGACCGACCTCCATAAGCATATCAACCTGCGCCAGCTCCAGGATACAAACGAGGTGCTTTTCTACCGGCTCCTCTCCGAGCACATCGAGGAGATGTTGCCCATCGTCTACACCCCGACGGTCGGCCTGGGCTGCCAGCGCTTCAGCCACATCTACCGCCGGCCGCGGGGACTGTTCATCGCCTACCCCAACCGCGACCGCATCCGCCAGATGCTCGCCAACCGGCCGCACCGCGATGTGGATGTAATCGTCGTCACGGACGGCGAGCGCATCCTAGGCATCGGCGACCAGGGAGTCGGCGGCATGGGCATCCCCATTGGCAAGCTCTCGCTCTACACGCTCATCGGCGGTATCCATCCCAGCCGCACCCTTCCCATCATCATCGATGTCGGCACCAACAACCAGGAGCTCCTCAACGATCCCATGTACATGGGTTGGCGCCACGAACGCATCACGGGCGACAAATACTACAGTTTCATCGACCGGTTCGTGGAGGCCGTAAAGGCCGACCTGCCCTCGGCGTGCCTGCAGTGGGAGGATTTCGCCACACCGCACGCACGCCCCCTCCTGCAAAAGTACCGGGACAAATTGCTGACCTTCAATGATGACATCCAGGGCACCGCCGCCGTCGTGCTCGGCGCGATCATAGGCGCGATCAATGTTACCGGCCAGTCGTTTAAGGACCAGCAGATTGTCTTTCTCGGTGCCGGTTCGGCGGGCATTGGCGTGGCAGACTACCTGCGAGTGGCGCTGGTAGAGCGCGGTCTGAGCGAGGCCGAGGCAAGAGCCCGCTTCTTCATCATCGACAGGGACGGCCTGCTGCACAGCAACCGCAAGGATCTCGTTCCCGAACAGGTCGTCTACGCCCAGTCATGGGACAAGGTCTCCGGCTGGCCCAAGACAATGAACGGCACCATTGGTCTGGCCGATGTCATCGGCCAGACCAACGCCACCGTGCTCATCGGCCTGTCCACCGTAACCGGCGCTTTCAGCGAATCCATAGTCCGCGCCATGGCCGCCAACGTGGACCGCCCCATCGTCTTCCCGCTGTCGAATCCCACCAGCAACTCCGAGGCGAAGGCAGAGGACCTCATGCGCTGGACCGACGGCCGAGCGCTGGTTGCAAGCGGTTCGCCCTTCGCCCCTGTCGAATGCAACGGACGGGAAATCCCCATCGCCCAGTGCAACAACGTCTACATTTTCCCGGCCATCGGCCTGGCCCTGTCCGCCTGCCAGGCCACGCGCATAACAGACGTCATGATGATCGCCGCTGCCCAGGAACTCGGGAAAAATTCCCCGGCCATCAAGGACCCCAACGGTTCACTGCTTCCTGCCCTCAAAGATGTACGAGAGGTTGCGGCAAAGATCGCCGTGGCCGTTGGCATGCAGGCCGTCAAGGACGGCGTGGCTCCGCGGGCTTGCGAGGACGAACTCCGCCGGCGCGTCGCCCGGCTGCAGTGGAAGCCGGAATATCCGGTTTATTGAAGAGTCCACTATCGTCCCCTAATTTCCCATTTGAGCGAGGATGGACAGGGCCACTTCTTTGGCCGTCGGCCCCACATCCAGGGTAGGGCCGACACAGGAGGGACACCCGTAGGAACAGGGGCAACTGCGCAGCAACTGCCCGACGCCATGGAGAAGATCCAGGTGCTGTTCGTAGAGGAGGGCGGAAAAACCGATGCCTCCCGGGTAGGCGTCAAAGAGAAAGATGGTTGGGTCAAAGGCGTCGATTCGTGAGTTCTCCCCGGCGGCGTCATAATTGGCGATGGCTCGCGGCTCCTTCCCTTTCTTTACAAACCACTCCCCGCTCTTGTCGCCGATGGCCCGATCGAGATCATGAAGATCGGACATCAGGCGCATGGCGGCCAGATGGTGTAGGCTGTAAGCCAGCCCCGAAAGGCCGTCGATGATTTCGGCCTGGTTGTAGGGAAGGGCCGCCAGCAGGTCTTTGGGAATCGTCAACCAGTAACTGGTGGTGTGCATGTCCTTCTCGGGAAGGGAGACGTCGCCGTAGCCGAGATTTTCCGACGTATAGAACCTGATCTTCTTGAAGCCGACAACCTTGCGGACGACCTGCACCTCCCCGTGCTCAACAATGACCTGGTGAAACCGCTTGCTGTCGAAGGAGTCGATCACCCGGACATTCGTGTAGGTCATGGCATCGGTATAATAACCGACCTCGACGCGATGGACATAGGCCGTCTTTCTTTCCAGATCGAGTTTATCCACATGGTACTGCTGGGATTCGACCATGTAGATGGCGTCGTCATGGACGGTGGTAAAGGCGCTGTCCCAGTCCACCTCGGCAATGACCCGGTGCTGGCCCGCATCCGAGGTATCGACGACAACGACATTTTCCGGGTTGATGCTGCGCAGGCTGACCTCATCGGCAGGGTAGCTTTCCGCCATCCAGTGCCAGCGCCCCTCGACTTGGTGGAGGACCCCCTTTTCCTCGAGATAGCCGAGGAGTTCTTCCAGGTTTTCCTTGCCAAATCGTTCCCCTTTCTCAAAGGGCAGCTCAAAGGCGGCGCTCTTGAGGTGGTGCAGAAGGATAAGGAGGTTATCCGGGTTGATCCGGCAGTGCTCGGGGGAGCGGGAAAAGAAATAGTCGGGGTGCTCGACGATGAACTGGTCCATGGGGCTGCTGCGGGCAATAAGGAGGGCCAGGCTGTGACCCATCCGGCGTCCGG
>Ga0172379_10005537_pt1 | contig 17601 bp, 13 predicted proteins | sample GrowelOW334metaG_FD_119756 | JGI IMG/M metagenome (GOLD analysis project Ga0172379, IMG submission 119756) | Groundwater microbial communities from an aquifer near a municipal landfill in Southern Ontario, Canada - Groundwater well OW334 metaG | ecosystem: Environmental > Aquatic > Deep... | reverse complement strand
AACTAATGAGACATCAAAGTATTCGTGCTATCTATTTGAGGTTAGGTCTAGGTTTCGCTGGCTTAACTGCAAGAATGGCACCACTTCCTAACCAGAGCTTGGTATTGAGAACGGGAGTTTGCAATTCGCCGCGATCGCGCAGTACTTCTGATTCTACTGCGTCTTTTAAGTAATCATAGGCGTCAGCTAGATTAGTCTTGTTGCCTTTTGATTCTAGGCCTTCAATTAAGCGCCTAGTGAAGACACTGTTTTGATATGACTTAGACTCCCACGAAACTTGGTCAGCTAAGCTCGAGCACAATACAGCTTGACCATTGCCGAGGTTCAATTTCTCTAGGTCGAGGCCGGTATTACGTGTCAAGCTCTTTTCTGCAGGTGCAGCCGAGCCGCCGTGGCAGACGTCCATGATAATTACAGTGCGATCTGAGTGCACTTGTTCTTTCACCATATTGGTAAGCCATTGCATGGGAATGCCTGTGGCTAGCAAACTGTTTTTATTGGTGTCGTGTGCCACCAAAAAGTTGACACCACCTGCTTGCTCCATGGCTCCGCTGCCATGGCTTGAGACATAGACCACAACTAGGTCGTCGCGGTTGGCAACTCGGCCTAGCCACTTGTCACCAAGTTGGTCGATGATGTTCTGGCGGCTAGCGCTGCCGTCTACAAGCAGTTTGACATGGTCGGCTTGGAAGTTGCCTTTGGATATTAAATAGTTACGGAAGTCAGTGGCATCTTTGGCCGCATATTTTAAATTGATAGAGGGGTCTTTGAAATTGCTGATACCAACTACCAGAGCCCATTTATCTGCTACTGGTTTTTCTGCTGATGGAGAAGCTGAGGCTTGACTGGCTTTGGCATTGGTCGCTTGTGATTCTGCCAATTGGCCAAGTAGAGCTGAGCCCGGAAGACTCTTTTTGATCTCTAAAGCTCTGGCACTGAGTTCCTTACCGTTAGGATCACCTGCCTTGTTCATGATTTTGGCCAGGGTCTCAAGGTCGCCTGCCACCTTGGCGCTGTTGGCACCATAGGTGGTTTCATCAATACTCAGTACTTGTTGATAGAGATCGATAGCTTCTTTTGTTTTGCCTTGTGTTACATAGAAGGCTGCCAGTTCGCGCACACTGCTACCGTACTGGGTATTGCTCGTACCCATGGTTTTTTCTAGTGAGGCTATAGATTTCTTGTAATATTCTTCGGCCTGTTGTGCCTTATTCTCGCTAGCTGGAGCATGGGCATAAGCAATGGCTAAGTAGCGAATGATTTCAGCAACGTCTGGATGATCCGGGCCAAGTTTTGCCTCGTCAATAGTGAGTGCCTTGTCTAGATAGACTAGCGATTCTGAATACTTTCCTTCTTCTTGATCGAGGGCGCCCAAGTCTTTTAGGCTTTGCGCAATTAAGGTGTGTTCATGACCGAGTTCTCGCTCTCTTAGCGCCAGGGAGCGTTCAAACAATGGTCTTGCTTCACTGTAGTTACCTTGTTGTTGGTAGGTGCGGGCCAGTAGAGTTAAACTGCGACTGAGCAAAGCATTGTCTTTGCCGAATACGTTTTGGCGAATTTCGAGGGCCTTCTTGCACAGTGGCTCAGCATCTTGATAGCGCCCCATGGCCACATAGACGTTGGCTAGAGTTTCCATGGCCACTGCAATATCAGGGTGCTCATTATTGTAGGTGAGCTTCATGATCTCGTAGGCTTGTTTAGCAGAAGCTTCTGCTTCTTTGTATTTTCCTTCTTTGACATAAAGCTCTGCTAGAACTTGCATACCTTTGCCATAGAGCGGAGCTTTGTTGCCCAAGACCTTTTCCATGACAGCTTGTTCTTCATGGTAATAATTTTCAGCTTCGCTGAAGTGGCCACGTGCTTCTTGCAAATATCCCTTATTGCAAAGCAATATGGCATAGTTGAGGCTGTTCTTTTTCTTAGCGTTGTCGAATAGGGCAGCACAACGTTTGATTGCTTTTTCTGACTCTTCGAATCGTCCGAAAGTAAGCAATAGTTGAGCCAGATTGTTCCAGCCCAGAGCTAGACCTACTTCTTTAGCGCCCACAGCTTTTTCGCCCATGCTAATGGCGCGGCGATAGAATTGTTCGGCTTCGCTGAAGCGGCCTTGTTTGTCGTAGATACTGGCTAAATTGTTGAGCACAAGAGCCATGCTGATGCTCTCACCACTTTTGTTTTCTTCAAGTACAACAATTGCTTGTTTGTACATATCTTCGGCTTTTTTATAGTAGCTCTGCTCTGCGTAGCAGTTTGATAAGTTAATGAGAGTCTGACTGAGGCGATTGCCTTTGTCTTTAATGCTGCGTGAGGCTTCGAGAGCTTCGGTAAATAGTCGCTCAGCTTCAGCGTAGCGGGCCGCTTTCATGGCTTTATGTCCGGCCTCGGCATAACTTTGCCAGAGGGTAACTTGAGGCCTAGCTGCCTGCTGGCTCACGACCATAAAAGGAACAATAGTAAGAGCGAGACTAAGGCTGAGTTTGAACGCTTTATTTTTCAGCTGGTAACGAAAAGATTTTTCTTGTGACATCTTGATTACTCATTTATTTGCCTGATCCTACCAAATACAAGGTCATTTGGAACGTCTGAGAATGCGCTCTAAAGTTATGTCTTTCCTATCTGTTGACAAATGCTAGTCAAGAATTTCAAAATCTACGTTATGAACTGGCTGAGCATGATTGCTTCTTTGCGTAAGTTTGGGAATTTCGTCGTTGGCCTTTTTCCCGTGCTTGGCACCATAGTAGATTGGCTCCTGGCGCCTTTCATTCGCCTTGCCACGGCCGCTCAGACGCGGGCCAGTTCCGATGCGAAGATAAAAGACCAGCTCGACAAGTTTCAGCAGTCGACAGTAGTCAAAGCTGCTACTCCAGCTATTCGGCGCTTCTACTGGAAGGACTATGCTCAAGATCGCCTTGTGGTCGAGCGGCTACCGGCTGGTAGTTTGACAATACTCAGACCGCTCTTCTTAACCACAGTGGCTCTGACAATTCTCTTGCCGATACTCTCAGTCTTTCCTAAACCGGCTGTAACTTTGACTACTTTAGCTGGTGCCACCGGTAGTGCTCCACTGTGGTCTATCTATCTATGGGTGATAGCGGCAGCGCTGGCCTGGGGCTGTATATTGGCCGGCTCAGCCGTTTGTAATCGTATATTCTTTTGCTTTGTCACCGTTATCTATATAACTCTTTTTGGTGCCTCCGCCTTGTTTATTCCGCGTGCTTATAGCAACGCTCTTTTGCCTTTAGTGGTTTTTCTGGCACTGAGTTTTAGTGAGCGCACTTTGAAGCGGCCCGGTTTGGATCGGCTGCTTTCAACTTTGGTGGCACTTGTAGTTGGTGCACCAGCTGGTGTTTACTTGCTAGCTTTGACTCCGTTGCAGCCTCTGTTTAAGCCCTTTGTGCTCGAATCAGGAATTGTCATTGGAGTAATGTTAGCTCTAAGCATAAACACTTTTTGCCGCGGCCCTGCTGGAAAATATGAGCGGCCCATTCGTAGCGGTGCAGCGCTGAGGCTTTCGTCTCTTTTGCGCAAGCCTGTGACTGTAGCTACTAGTGCTTTTGTTTTGACGTCAATTACGTTGGTTTTTCTAATCACGCTGGTTTGCCGCGGTGGTGCCGCCGCATTTTCTGGTCAGCTATTGTCCGAAATGAGCCTCTGGAACGGTTATCTCTGGCCCGTCTGGTATTTCATCGGAATTGGTATTGTTTTTAAACTGATTAAGAACACCAAAGTAATCACCAAGTCAATTAGAGAAGCTCTGCCCAGTGCTATCTATATGCCGGTGGTTGTGCTCTTGATCTTGGCTGCTAGTCTTTTGATGTGGCGCAACGACCTTGTCAGTTGGGCTGTGCCCTATGACTTTCTCAGCAGTATTTCAGTACCTTTCTATCAAGGCACAAAATGGTATTGGAGTGAGCCTATCAATTCATTTTCAGCGGCTGTATTGAAGTGGTTCTTTCTCTTCGATTTGGTCGCCTTAGTTTGGCTTTGGGCTAAGAAGCGCTTGCACGCTGATAGCGCCAGCTCGCTGCTCTACTTCTCTGCCCTTTCTTGGTTTGCAGTGAGCGAGTATATGTTTCAGTGGCTCTCATTTGGCCGCTCTGATACCCACTCGATTATCCTTCTAATGACCTTTTCAATGTGGCTACTGTGGCTCTTTCACACTGTTGGTTTAGAAATGAGCCTGCAGAATTCCAAGACCTTTCCTTCTATTGGTCGCCTCGCTATCTTTGGCAGCATTGTGCTCTTCGCCTTACTTGAAATTCATGCCCGCTGCGCTATCAAAGACTTTGGCGTCATGAACGAAATATTCCTCTATATGTTTAGAGGAATTATTGACGTGGGTCTGCCTTATTTTCTCTATGTTTTTGCCAGTCGGCGCTTTCCCCAACTGCCCTTGAAGATAGCTGAGATCTTCCAGATATTTTGTGCTGGTGCCCTTCTCAGTTATCCGTTAAATATATTAGACAAATTGGCTCTGGGCGGATGGAGCCTACCTGGATTAAATACGGTTTGGCAGAATGAAATTACTACTTTCACCAATAAGGGCTATATTGCCGCACAAGAGCCTGTATTGCCTCTCTTATCTATTGCCTTGCGCTCAGCTATTTTTGTGGCAGCACTGGCACTAGTGGCAATGCTGGTTGCATATCAAAAGAGCTTACTAGATAATTCTGGTGATAAGTCGAGTAATAAAGCTAGTAATAAATCTAGTAATACTTCAAGTCGCAGAGCCGCCATAATTTTTGCTTGTTTAGCCTTTGCTAGCGGCTTTGCCTCCTTTTCCAAAACCACAGTGGATCTGCCTCTGCCTGATCACTGGCGCATATTGGTAGCACCATTTCACACGAGCCTATTTTTCGATTATTATTTAGTTGCCCTCTATCTTTCAGCTGGAATTGCAGCATTATTGCTGGCCCTTATTGTCGGCAAAAATTCGTCAGAATCTTCTTCTACTTCTTCTACTTCTTCTACTTCTTCTACTTCTGTTTCGGCTTGGCGTTGGTTGGCCGCCTGTGCTTTGGCCTTTGCTGTCAATTTTTTGATCAGTTGGGCTTGGCCCGGCCAAGAAGTATGGTTGCGTTCGACTGGAATATTAGAGACTGGTGCCTTGCTCGCTGCTGTTGTCTTGGTATATTTGCTCATAAGGGCAGTTCGCTCTATCGAGAAGGGCGCAGTCAAAGAAGAGAATTCAGTTCTCTCTCTCTTCGAACTCAACAGCGCTGCCGTATTATTGCTGGGTGGTTTGATCTACTGCGCCTTCGTGCAGTTGCCGAAAGCGGCCATGCAACCAGCTAACCTTTCAGTTGCTCCGGCTCTTATGGTGCCGGCTCGCTTTGGCCAACCGCTAGTGAAAGATAAATCGGCTCTCTTTACCCTGGTTGAGCCTGATGGAGTTTCCACTCTAACGATTAGCCAAATTGCTGCTAGTGGCCGCGATCTAAAGACAATTATGATTGACCTAGTGACGCAAACTCAAACGGCAAAGCTTCTGCCTAACTTCAAGGTTGTGGGTGCCCAAGATTTTAGTCGCTATGCTCCAGGGGCTCTAGCTCTTGAGTTTAGCTATGATCTTGTGAGTAAGAGAAATCCTAACACTGCGGTGGCCATGAATGGAATTACAGTGCTTAAGCTACGTGAGAACAGTGCTAACACTGTTCAATACTATTGCATGTGCGCTACACCAGTTGATATGGACGTGCGACGCTACGATCTTATCCGCGTGCTGCAGTCGAGCAAATAGTTTTAGGTTTAGAAAATTGAGGCCAGAGCGCCACTCAAGTTTGCTTCCATGAGAGTGAGCTGCAAATTGACGAGGCGAGCATCAAAGCTATTGGCGTCAAAATCGCATCCTACCCATGTCAATTTCTCTTCTATTTCTGGGTTTTCTGGATCTTCTACTACTTCTAAGAAGCTGCGATAGCCTTCGGTGCCGCCCACATCTTCTGGTGGACAGGCACGTTTGCCCATAATGCAGCGAGCGAGCGCTGGGCCACCATCAAGCTCGACCACACGCTCCACTTTTGCTTCGTGCTGCCATGAGTCAGCCAAATCATACTCGTAGATAAATTGGTCGCCTTCCTCATTGAGGATGTCACTAAGCTTTATGGCTGTTTGATCTTTTATCTTTTTGTTCTTGGCGTCGGCAATGTCACCATATATGGTGTTGCCAAAATGAAAGTGATGAATGTGATAGCCTGACCAACCCATTGATAGTTGCAAAATTTCGTGCAATTGATCTAAGGTGACATCGCCGTTGACTAAGAGCCGGCGCCAGATTGGAAGGGGAGCGTCTTTCAAATTGATTCGCAGTTGAAAGAATTTATTGAGATTACTTTTCTTGCGGACGGCCATGTGTTTTCCCCTATTCTCTAATTATCTAAAATCTCTAAATACTTTTTTCAGTAGTTGCGCCCTTAAAAATCGAGTGCTTCCGGGCCGAATGAATCTGGCAGCAGATCGTCAAATTTCCAGATACAGACATCGTTGGCTTCATTTTGAATAGATACAACCACCAAGTCTAGTCCGCCAAATTCGCGCAAAAATTGACGACAGATGCCACAGGGAGATCCACCTGGTTTCGTGGCGCACACTACTGAAATGCGCAAGAATTTTGTGAAACCTTCCGAAACCGCTTTGACAGCGGCTGTTCGTTCGGCGCAAATGGCTCCGCCATAACTAGCGTTTTCAATATTGCAACCGGAGAAACGCTGCACTTCTCCATCTTTATTTTGTGCTTCGATAACTGAGCCAACGTAAAACTTAGAGTATGGTGCGTGGGCCGCTTTGGCTGCACTCCATGCACCTTTGACCAAATCTTGATCGCTGACAGAAAGGTCGGCAAATTTTGTAATAGCTGGTTTAAATGACATTTTGAACTCGATGGGTCTTAACCGACACTATCTACTAACCGTCTTTGGCAGCCGTTTGTAGACGCTCTTGCAAGCTCTTAACTACAGCGTGGCGCTTTTTTAACTCTTCCACTTGAGAAGTAGATTGGCCGTTGGCTTCAATTGTAGCTTTGAGCGAAAGAGTTTCAAGTAAAGCTGACTTAATGGCTAAAACGATGGTGCATGAGTCTATCACTGAACTAACTGTATCTTCGCCCTCGTGGCCCTTCAATGCTAAACCGGCCTCAAGAGACACTAGAGCGTCTCTGAGAACGTGTTCAAGGAGGCTAACTCCATAATCTTTCTGGTTGTCTATGCCTTTGACTAGCTCGTAGAAATTGAGCAACTCGCGCTCTGTGCGTGTGGATAGACGAGAAACACCTTGCCTAGCAGTCTCCATCCAGATTGCCCTGGTCACTTCTAGTTGGCTGCCAGCTTGCGATAGGCGCTGCGCAGCTATCACAGGCTCTATCTCGCCTGCTTGCCATTGCCTAAAGGCTTCCTGAGCTATAGAGAGACTCGCTTGAGTTTCTTCGATAGGGTCATCGAAAGCATTCATTCGGTATATCGATCGGCCATCCCGCTCCTTTTATCCTCTTTAACAGTTCTACCGTGCTTTGCCCCGCGTGAATCAGCCCAAAGGCAAAGTTCAGATTAAACTGCTAAAAGAGTGTGGCTAGCGAGCCAAGATGGCGCAGCCAACGGCTTAGCCGAAAGCTGTCTGCTCAATAGTCTGTAATAACAGCTAATTGGACGTCGATGTCCTGTTTTGCCGATCTAAGATCAAAACAGATTACATACCAGAGTACATATAAGATTAGTGCGGCAATGTCGGGGCAATATTAGGAGTGACCGCTCCCTGCGACTTTGACCCTGGTATCGAATTAGCCGATGTTGAACTGGCCGATGTTGAGGTCGTGGGTGTGGCTGCAGGCCGCGAGTACGCGTCAGCATAGTTGCGCACGTACAAGTTTGTGCCAACTGGGCTGAGTTTGCGCGTACCAATCGGTTTCTTCTCATCTAAAAGAGTCTGCAAATTATCCGCGCTCTTTTGAATTTCTTGGGCCCGACTGTTGCCGCGCTCTATCGAAGTGCGCTGCGAATCATAGTATTGCTTGAGCTGTTGTAGCTGTTTGAGCGATTCTTTATTGCCTTTACCTTTGGCGATATTGTCTTCTAGCTCTTTTTGCGCTTTGGCAATGGCTTCGCTTTGAACGCGAGCGGCTTCCATAGCGTCTCGCTCTCCTTTAGAGCGGGTGAAATTCTTAGCATTTTCTGCTTGTTGTTGCAGTGAGCTCTTAGCATGTTCTAGTACTAAATCTTTGGGCTGCTCTTTTACCTTGGGCAGATCGGCTTTGGCGGCCTTTTTCTCTTCAGATTCAAGGCCGAGCGAAATCAAAGCCTGCTTAGACAGTTTGCCGACTTCTTTTTCCGGGGCGAGGGCAAAAGAGATGCGATATTCTTGGATCGCCAGTTCTTTCTTATTGAGCTTGATATAAGTGTTGGCCAAATAATAGTGATAAACCGGATTGCTAAACTCAGCTGCTTGGGCGCAACCGAGGCGTGATTCGGCCAGTTTAAAGTCCCCTTCTTTGAAGGCCTCAATACCTTCTGTCATGGCGGCATTTTCAGCCCAAGCCGCGAGGGGGAAAACTAGAGTAGAAGTTAGAACGGCCACAGCCAAGCCAAAGGTTAGTTTGCTCAGGCTAAGAACTGTAGTGCGGATGGCTTTCATGGCTTGCTTGAGAAATTGAGGGTGGTGGTTCGGGAGATAAATAGGTTGCCTACAGCTTTAGTGTAACCGGAGCCTGGCTGCCAGATCATCACTCCTGAGTTTTTAGCGGTTGGTTGAGGTGTGCCCGGTGGACTTTGCCAGGCATTGGCATACTCATCGGTTGTAGTCGGTTCGGTGACTAGGTCTTTGGGAGTGCCATCAAAGTCTTGCTGCCAGCTTGAAACGTCAATCCAGGGCGGCAGACTGCCGTTGTCGGCCTGAATTTGAATCTGTGGGTCTGTGTGGTCGGCGCTGTCATCTTTGGCGAAAATATAATAGCGATTAGCATTCTTGTCATAGTTTTGGTTTTCCAGCAATTTGACCAGCTTGGCCATGGTGTAGCTAGGGTCCATGCCTTGAACTCGTTGCAAGAGCTTTTTCATAGCCGGTTGGTAGTCGGCTTTCAGGGCTTTGATAATGGCCATAATGCTGTGCCCACTGGCATATTCGCCGCCCACTTTACCAAAGCAGTTGATTACTCGGGTTGGAGTTTGGTGGTCAACCAAGCCGTGAATTGTTTGGTCGGCTTTGGTCTCATATGGAATAGATTTGACCTTCTTGCCGTCCACATTCCAGTTTGAAATATTCTGGACGTACACAGTGATGTACGACTCAGGAATAGTCATGCTGTAACTGCGAATTGGATTAGCCACGGCACTGGCTGTAGCGGTTGAATCTATTTGACCGTTTCCGGCTAGGGCCGATTGGCGAAAGGCGTTTGGAATAACTGTGGCGCTGCCTTCAATTGGTGCAATGTCAGCGCGATTTGGATCGAAGACCGAATCTGAAATGAGGTGGGGCTGCTCGCCTTCGTGAAATGAGGTGAAAGTGAATTTCTTATTGTTGGCTACCATGGGCACGTAGCCCTGCATAAAGCTCTTTGAACCTTTGTCGACTTTGCCCGCGGTAATGCCATCGGGAATTTGACCCGGCGTCATCACCAAATTGCTCTCATCGCCCCGGTCGACCATAGCGATGGGGCAGACGTACTGTTTGTTATTTTTGTCGATTCCCATGCCTGGATTAATCATATTGGCCGTGCGTCGACCGGCCATCTGGCTAAAGAACAAATCTTGAGTCTTGCTATCGGCCAGATTGACATAGAGATTGTCGTTTATTGTTTGGGCAATTTGATAGGCCGCATCTCCGTTCCCACCAGCTTTCGGTCCAGCCTGGCCGCTCTTTTGCATTTCCTCTAAATTGGCATTGATTAAATAGGCTTTGCCCCAGAGTCTATTGACGTTGCTCATACCGACTTTGCCGTTGGTATCAGCAACGTCGGCATATTTGGGGTCGGTGGGCACACGGATGTCCATCATTTTGCGCGATACGTTTAGTGCGCCAGCATCTGCGGCATTTCTCACCTGTCGGCTGCCGCCTAAAAACATGGCGAGGGTGAAGAGCCCATAAATCAGTGCCATTAGCCCAAAGCCGCAAGCGATGACCAAAATTAAGGAGGCGGCTCTTTTGCTACGCCTAGTTTTTTGCTTGTGGCCAAGGCCGCGGGTGATTAACTTTGGGGGCGCTTTTTGCGACATTTTTACTCTCGAAATGTTTTTAGATTTTTTACTGAGCCGCAGGTGTGCCGAGTAGAGGCTGAATGGCACTGGCTCTCAATTGAAATTGATTCATCCACGGTAGGGGGATGGGCACATTTATTTGCATTACTGTTGCCACTGTTACCTGGCCATTGATTTGGTCGAAAGTGATTTTTTCTAACTCAAGGGAGCTAGCTATGCTTGATGGCACAAAGCGTTTCAGTGAATTCTTGACGGCATTTTGAGCCATTGTTTCACAGCTGCAGCTACCAGCCGCACGGGCAGCTGTTTCTGCCCATTGCTCGTTGGTTTGAGCTGTGCTCAAGAGAGCGACTACATCTACTGCAAAAAGAGCTATGGGAATTAAAACAATGAAGCCGACCATTGCTTCAATCAGAGTTTGGGCGCTGGCCCGTCTGGCATTAACTCTAAAGTTACCCCTAGCCTTGGTGGAGTTGCTCTTTCTGTAATTTTGGCTTCTTGTCGATGGCATAGGGGTTATTGAGCCGCGAATATAGGGTTTTCAATTAATCGACTGCTGGAGACTGTGAAGGTTGCTGGCGCGCCTAAGCCGGGAACTTTGAAGAAGAAAGGAATGTTGAGTAAAGGACGCACAGTTACCGTTGTGGACACCTGTACATACATATTCCCTGAACTGGGGTCATAATCGACAGTAGTTGCTGGCCGCTCAATCATGCCCGAGGCGCCGCCCAGAACTGTGGCCATCCATTTATCCGGAATTGTGCCCAGCACTGGTCCTTTAGGGTTGGTAGCAATGCTTTTGGGCAATTTCACCGCTTCTCGCAACTGAATATCATTGAGAGAAGCGCAGGCGGTGTAATTAAAGCTGAGGGCTATGATATCGATTACGGGAAAGACTGCGAAGATAAAAATGAAGAAGAGCGCCGGTCCAAATTCGGCAATGGCCGAGCCCCGTTGGCGACGCTTACCCTTATTGTTAGGCTCATTTTTTAGCATATTGTTAGGCCTAATTTGGTCACCGCCCTCAATTAAGAGTGGTCGACAGAGAACCGTTTTTGTTTTAGGGATCAATTCGTCTATGTTCATAGATCTCTATAATATATTATTCAAAGGCTGCCGCGGCATTAATAATGGCAAGATCCATCCCGAAATTGGCCAGGAGAGACAGTCCTGTCTTTACAAATGGCTTGTAACTAGTTAAACCAATCGGTATCGAAACTTGAGGAAAACCACTGAGAGAGGCCGCTGCACAAAGGGCCATGTTGGCCATTCTATTCTCTTGCAGAGCCTCTGCCGATGCTGATTCTAGGGGCGGCAGAGCCGTGGTGGTGGGAAAGCACAAGGCTGTATCATCATTGAGCAATTCGCCTAATTTTTGCTGCAGTTCTCGTTGTTTTATGCGCCCTTTACTGGCCTCATCCTCGGTGGCGTTTTTGCAATTCAAAAAACGCTCTTTGATTGCTGGTGCCATAACTGGGTCATTTGCCTCTAGCCACTGGCCGTGACATTGCCAGGCTTCAAAGCCGCGAATGCTATTGAATAACTCAATGCAGTCGCTCTTGATTGTGTCGCCTATGTGTATGTGTTTGACTGAGTCAAAGTGACCTTGAGCGTTCGCCATCGCTGATACTATATCTGGTGCGATATTTGGCGCGGCCAGAGCGAGAAAATCGTCGCATATCAATAGCTTTTTTATCTGTCTATCTTTCGTAATTTTATAGCTTTGGCCACCAAGACCAAGAAGAATAGCGGCTACCCGGGCTAAAATACTGCGACTCGGGGCGAGAATTCCAACCGTGTCGAAAGAGGGCCCCAAGGGCAATACACCTTGGCTAGATATGGCACCATGGCTTGGTCTGATGCCCCATATGCCGCAGTAGCTAGCAGGCACTCGAATGGAGCCAGCCGTATCGGTACCCAAGGCAAAGTCGACTAGACCGGCTGCTACTGCCGCTGCCGAGCCACTAGATGAGCCACCAGGTATGTGGCCGGGTAATTGGGTATTTAATGGCGTGCCAAAGTGAATATTGATGCCATCAAGGCTAAATGCCATTTCGTCAGTACAAGCGATGGCCACTAGTCTGGCCCCTGCATCTAGTAATTGATCTATGACTTCAGCATTGCTACTTTCAATTGGGTGTGATTTTTGCCAATCTGGATTGCCAAAACCCGTGGTGCGTCCGGCTACTGCAAATAAGTCTTTGACAGCAAAACGCAAACCCGCTAGGGGCCTAATATTGCCCTTAGATTCAGGCTCAGTATTTGCAGAGGACGCTAATCTGGCAATGTCTAAGTCAGCGATTATGCCGTTAAAGCTCATAGATGTTGACCTAGCCAAAGATATGGCTTAGTACACCCGACTAGGTCGGCCACTAACCTTGACCGTTTCAACTTTTGCTTTGACTGGCACGCGTCCAAAAGAAGTGCCTAAGCTCTCATAGAGCGCCACATCTTCTGGGCTGACAAAGCGCTGTTTGATGGCGTCTGCTACGTCCATGTACTCGATTTTGCCGTCTTGGTACGAAACCACAGTGACGCCAAAAGTGCCTTGGGATATAAGTTCGACGGCCGCAGCTCCCACTTCTAAGCCAAAGTTAGCATCAACAGGAGTGGCGAATCCACATCTGACCAAGTGGCCTGGGCGAAGGTCTCGCACTTCTGGAGTTTCGTAAACTCCTTCGACAAATTGCCCTGTGCGCTTCATGAACTCTTTGATTTCAGGATCGGCCTTGATTCTATCGCTCAATTGTTTGACGACATAGGTTCCCGCTCCGATTAATTTGCGGTGGCCAAATGAGTCTGGCTGCGAGTTCATATCGACTAGTTCATTGCCAGATGAATCACGCAAGCCTTCTGCTACAACGATCATTACTGTGCCAGCAAAGACATCGCTTTCTTCAATGCGTTTGATGAATAGCGCTTTGACATGCTTGTAGAGCACATCGAAATCAACTGGAATTTCTGGAATTAGGATAGCGTCGGCGTCGGCTGCTACACCGCCTCTGAAGGCTGTGTGACCAGCGTAGCGGCCAAATACTTCCATGACAAGAATTCTATTGTGAGTGCGACCGGTGGTGTGTAAGTCGCGCACTTGCTCAGCAATACGATTGATGGTTGAGTCGCCACCTACGCTGTAGGGCATGAGGTCTAGGTCCATGGTCTTGGGTGCGTGCACGCAAGCAATACCTTGTGCTGATAGGTCAACGACAACGCTGCCGGTGTCGTCACCGCCCGCAATGACGAGGGCGTCAAGGTTGAATTTTTTTAGGCCGTCTTTGATGCGATCGTATTTTTTATCGTCTTTGATTTTTGATACTTTTACTCGCGAATTGCCCGCTTCGCTACCTGCCATGAAAACGTCAATGGCGGCAACTCTTTCGCGATTCAGCTCGGTCAAAGATTTTAGGTCTACCAAGTTGTAGAGGCCAGCGTAGCCATTGGGAATGATCCAGGCTGTCATGCCCTTATTTAAGGCACTGAGCGCGGCTCCCTTGATGACGCCATTAAGTCCGCCGCAGTCTCCGCCAGATGTGATAATGCCGATGTTCTTCACGCGGCCTCCATTTATGTTTTACATTGTCAATGTAGAAAGTTAGCACGCTTGGCACCCCAGTAAATCTTGACTGCTCGAAGGTTCAAGCTGAGTAACAAAATTTAGGTTGTCATTTGCGCGTGCCGTCAAATGGGTAAGGTCAAATTTCTAACTTATAACCAACGCCATAAACGGTTTTGATAATCGATTCTTGGTTCTCGCTGTCGATTTTTTTGCGAAGCCGTTTTACACATGTAGTCAGGGCATTGCTGGTAGCGTCAGATTGCGAGGACCAGACGCGGTCTAGCAGTGCTTCTTGGGTAAAGACTTGATTGGGGTGTCGCAGCAGAAATTCGAGCAGTGAGTATTCTGTTGGTTGCAGCTTTAGCTCAACGCCAGCCTTGGTCACTTTGTAGGTGCCCCGGTCGACTATTAGGTCGCCGCATTTGAAGACTTCTCCCACCATGGCTGAAGGGCGGCGCAGCAAGGCCCTGATGCGGGCACTAAGTTCTTTCATATGAAATGGCTTAGTCAGATAGTCGTCAGCACCGGCGTCTAGTCCAACTTCTTTATCTGGAATGGTATTGCGGCCGGTCAGCATAATTACTGGAGTAGTGAGGCCCAGTCGGCGAATTTCTTGCAAGATTTCAATACCAGACATGAGCGGCAGTGACCAATCGAAGATGGCCAGGTCATACTGGTAGAAGCGCATTTTCTCTAAACCATCTTTGCCATCTGAAGAAATTTCTAGGTGATGGTGCTCAAGGGCGAGCCAGTCGTTAATCATACGGCAGAGCCCGGCGTCGTCTTCTACCAGTAAGATCTTTGCCATCGAGCACTCCTGTTCACTGCCTGTCACCCCTTAGTTCGCACTTATTTCTTTCTGGGCAGTTTAAACCAAAACTTGCTGCCTTTAACAGCATTTTCGAGGTCGTCTACACCTATTGTGCCACCGTGCTCTTCGATTAATGCACGGCATATGGCTAGGCCCAGGCCAGACCCCTCGTGGCCATCGCTGAGCTCAACTTGGCGAAAGCGCTCAAAGATTGAGGCCCTTTGATTCTTTGGCACACCCCGGCCACCATCAATAATTTCGACTTGTATTTCTTCAGCTATTTCTATATCTTTTGCAAATTTTAAAACGACCTGTACAAGTCCATTTTTTTCAGAAAATTTGACGGCATTGGCTAGCAGATTGACCACCACTTGGGTCAGTCGCTCAAAGTCGCCCATCACCTCTATATGTTCATCAGCTGAGGCTCGATCATATGTGATTGTTACTTGTTGTTGTTTGGCAAAACCGGTTACTGATTCAATCGATCTGACAATTACTGCATCTAAATTGACAGCCTCCATTTGAAATGTGAGCATGCCGCTTTCAAGCTTTTCGATATCGAGTATGTCATTGACTAGGTGCACCACTCGGTCGATGTTCATTTCTGCCAACTCTAGGCTTTCTTTGCCGGCCCTTGACATTGGCCCGTAAGCTTCAACTTCGAGTAAGTCGAGAAAACCTTGCACCGAAGTCAAAGGGGTGCGCAGGTCGTGTGAGATCATGGCGATAAAGTCTTGCTTAAGGCTCTCTATTTTTTTTCGTTCGGTTATGTCGTGTGCCACACAGAACAGGGCTTTCTCTTGATTCGACCACTGGGCAGTCCAGAGCATGTCGACAAGTTTTCCATCTTTGTGCTTAATTTGATTTTCAAAGGTGCCTTCACCTTTGGTGCTAACAATTGTGTTGATGCTGGCTAGTGTGCTTTGCTGCTGGTCGCCTTCAAGAAGTTGGCTTAGTCTAAGTCCGATAAGTTGATCGGGCTCATAGCCCCATACTTTTAGAGCGGCAGTGTTGACGCCTGCTATGCGACCTTGTTCATCAATGGAGCAGATCACATCGGCAGCGTTTTCTACTACTGCTCTTTCTTTTCTCAAGGCTTCAGCCAGTGCTAAAGCCATAGAGCGAAAGGTGCTATCTAGCTCAGCAATTTCGTCATTATCGCCTTTGATCGGTGCATTCAATGGCTTGTTAGCAGCTAATTGTCTAGTGTTGTCGACTAGAGCCTTGAGCCTTCTTGTGGTGCCGCGGTTATAGTAAGCAACTAAGGCTAGGGCGAGTAAAATATTGAAAATGACTGCCACAAAAATAAGCAGTTTGACGCCGTTTCTGTATTGAATCTGGGCCTCTTTCTTGGCCAGCTGCACTGCTTGTTGTTCTTCTACCAGTTGATCAGCTAGTTGAAAAATTTGATTGAGGGTCTTTTGCAATGAAACCCATTTTTTCAAGAGAGCAACTTTGTCACCGCTCACCATTGAATCGTGGGTGGTATTCAATTCTTTGATGCAGACTTGATTGAGCACAGCAAGACGGTCAAAAATAGCGCTTTCATGTTCGTTGTTGCGCACCAGCATTTTTAGCTGTCGTGCTTCGCTGTTGAAGACATCAACTAAATGACGATAGCGTTTATGATGGCTTTCAGACTCAGTCAAATATGTAAGTATGCTAGAAATGCCAGCGTCTAAAAGTAGTCGCAAGAGAGAATTAGCATGGGTAGCTACGTCTCTGGCGTGAGCCTCTCTGGCTCTTTCTTGCTCAGCTTGTTCGAGCAGAGTAACGAGACCAGCGACGAAGAGCAACTCGAAAATAAGAGGCACAGAGACAAGAATAATTGCCTTGCGCGATAAAGTTAAATTGAAGCGGCTAAACAGGTTGCTAAACATAAGAAGCTAAGTTTAACCTAAGTTATGCCTGCGCAGCCTGAGGGGGACGGAATGCCCAAACTTGATCACCAAAGCGGTTAGGACTAAAGGCGCGCTTTGCTGCCTCGTATGTCCAGCGCCCGGTTGCTGAGACGTTGGCGTATACCATTAGTTTGCCTGCCTTATCTTCGCCCACTATTCCTACATGAGCATTGCCGCCACCTTTGGCTGCGTTCATGCCGGGCCGGGCTCCGTAGATTACATCTCCGGGTTGGGCTTGCGAGACGGCTATTTTGTCCCAGCCGCGATCTTGTAATTGCTCAACTAGAGCACAGGCTCCAGTCTCTTTGTTGATATCAAGACCGGCATCTTCTAAGACTTCCGATGTTGAAATAGCACAGCCTAGGCGGCCGTTCTTGGTGGCCTTAGCCTGCTCAGTCCAGAGCATTTTGCCTTCGGCTAATTTGGCGCTAGCAACGATTCTTGCTGCGACGCCGCCTTCGTTGTCAGTGTTATCAGAATTAAAGGGCTTTTGCAGTGGAGTCAACCGGGCTACCATTTGATCTGCGCTTTTGGCTATGTCGCCTCTGCCGTTTCCTGAATTGGGTTGAATGAGAAATTCTATTTCTTTTTTGTCCGTACCGCCGTGCAATGGGTTGCCACTTAGTCCAAGGGCGCGACAGAGAGCCTGTGAGCCTTCGCCAATTTTTCGTTGCGGTCCGAGGTCGCCAAATATGGCAGCCACCATTTTGCCATTAGTGACATTTCTTACCCAAGCTAGGTCGCCTAGTTTTATACCAAGTTGCTTATACTCATCGGTCATCGGCAAGACAAAATAATTGACTTTGTTGGCATCAAGAGCGCTACCATCGGCGTTGGTGAGACTAGTGGTGGCTTGACCATAGGGGTCTTTGCGCCAGTCTGAGCCACCATCGGCGTCAACAGCAAGTTTTGAGCGTAAGTACACTAGACCATTACTTAGCTTAATCAAGCGATCACTGGGCAAATCAAGTCTTGCAGTAGTGTTTAGTGTTTCTCTGGCTGTGCGATTGTCCAGCGTGGGTCTCACTTTCTCTATATCTCTGCTATGGCTTTCGCTGGCATGCTGGCGGTGCCGTCTATGCCTTCTGTGCTCAGGTTGGTCGTCATTGTCTCTGTCTCTGTTTCTTTCTATTTTTCTTTCTCTTTTTTGTT
>Ga0172379_10005536_pt1 | contig 17602 bp, 21 predicted proteins | sample GrowelOW334metaG_FD_119756 | JGI IMG/M metagenome (GOLD analysis project Ga0172379, IMG submission 119756) | Groundwater microbial communities from an aquifer near a municipal landfill in Southern Ontario, Canada - Groundwater well OW334 metaG | ecosystem: Environmental > Aquatic > Deep... | reverse complement strand
TGAGCGATGTTGGAGATATAATTCATTAACCGATTATACCCCTTCTTGAAAGCATTTTCCAGATAAATCTGTTTCATTTGGACTCTTTTCTAGAGTCCAATATGTCAATGAACTTTTGCAGATGAAAAAAATTCAAGTTCTCACAAAAAGTTCGTATTTATAAGTTTTCTTTTATTGTCATTCCGGACCCGAGGGGCTCGGGATCCGGAATCTATAGATATCACATTTCTAGAACGCAATTGAAGTTAAAATGTGAATCTTATAAGCAAAGCTTGTGGGCATAATAAGCAAAGCTTGTGGGCATAATAAGCAAAGCTTGACGACTTTGTCCTTAGAGCGAACATAGTAGATAAATCTACACGGAATTTTACCAGAAGGTAAAATATGATAATGCATTTTTACAATGTGAGCTCTATATACACTTTAATTAACCTAATAATTTTGATAATATTACAGTATGGAATATCTAGATATCTGTGATGAAATTGGAAATTTAACTGGAGAGAAAAAATTAAAGGACTTGGTTCACAAAGACGGCGATTGGCATAAAATTGCTATAATTTGGCTTGTAAATAATAAAGGCGAGTTTTTATTGCAAAAACGTAGTTCCGCCTCAATATCAAAACCTGACACATGGGATGTAACTGTTGCTGGACATATAAAAAGCGGTGAAGATCCGGCACAAGCCGCAGTAAGAGAATTAGCAGAGGAAATTGGAATCGAATCTGATTGTCAGGAGCTTAAATTTATTTGTTCCTACAAAAATCAGACACTTGAAAATAACAAAACATTTATAAATAATCAGCATACCCACTTATTCTTATTAAACAAGGATGTTAAGGCTGAAGAAATTATTGTCGAAAGAAGCGAAGTTTCCGAAATAAGATATTTTACTGCCGAGGAAATTGAACAGCATTTGGAAAATAATACCATGAATTTCGCTTTCGATAAGAATCAATACAATAACTATTATAAAGGGTTAAAGGATAAAGTATTATGAAAAATCTTAGATTTAATATGTCGCAATAGATATGATATATGATATTCGTAACCAAGAAAAATGCTGTCTTTGGCCTTTAAATTATGCTTTTGCATGATTTTCGTTAAAATCACCGCTAAACCTCTTGACGAAAAAAGGAAACTATGCTAAGATAATTACAGGTAGTCCTCGAGAAAACAAAGTGGACAACTTTTAATCTGCCACAAGGCAACACTTAAAAATACAAGAATTAGATGAGTTGAGGTAAGTATTGAGTCAAGACAAAATTTTATTTGAAGGAACTGTTATTGAAGCATTACCCAATGCTAATTTTCGTGTTGAACTAGTCAACAGCCAAGTTATTTTAGCCCATGTTTCTGGAAAAATTCGGATGCATTATATTAAAATTCTGCCGGGTGACCGTGTTCAGGTAGAAATGTCGCCATATGACCTTACTAAAGGTAGAATCACTCGAAGAATGTAAAACTTCTACGAAATACTAATAGATACGAAAATACGAAAAAAGGAAAATATGAAAGTAAGACCATCTGTTAAAAAAATCTGTTTAAAATGTAAAGTGATCCGTCGTAAAGGTGTTATTAGAGTTATTTGCGATAACCCAAAGCATAAGCAGAGACAAGGATAAATGTAGCTTAAAGTTATAAGCTTAAAGATAAAGGAAAAACATGGCCAGAATCGCAGGAATTAACATTCCAGACAACAAACATATTGAATATTCCCTTGCTTACATTAACGGTGTTGGCGTACCTTTAGCGCGTAAAATTTGCGCTCAAGCCAATGTCAAATATGGAACTAAAGTTTCAGAACTCTCTAATCAAGACATTGAACGCATTCGTGAAATAATCGATAAAAATTATAAAGTTGAAGGCGATTTGAAGATGGAAATCGCTCAGAATATTAAACGGTTAAAGGAAGTTGGTTCATACCGCGGTAGCCGCCACTCCCGAAACTTACCTGCTCGTGGTCAACGCACCAAGACAAACGCCCGCACCAAACGCGGTAAAAAGGTGACTGTAGGCTCAGGCCGTAAGAAATCTGCTGAAAAAACCTAAACTTAAATAACTAATAATTAGATAACCAAACGAGGAAAAATGGCAAAGCAAGTTAAAAAGAAAAAGAATATTGTGCGTGAAGCGCCTAAGGCGATTATTACGGTCAATTCTAGTTTCAATAATACAATCATTAGTATCGCTGATCACGAAGGTAATGTCCTTTCATGGGCATCTGCCGGATCTGCCGGTTTTAAAGGTGCAAAAAAAGCGACTCCTTATGCCGCTCAAATCACAATGCGTCAAGCTTTAGACCGAGCCGTCCAATATAATATTAAAGAAGCCAAAGTGACAGTTTCTGGTGTTGGTTCTGGCCGCGAGTCAGCCGTTCGTGCTCTTAATGGCACTGGCATCCGTGTTACCTCAATGAAAGATGTCACTCCGGTACCGCATAATGGCTGCCGGCCAAAGAAAGTTAGGAGAGTCTAAATGGAAAAATCCTGTCGCAGCTGCCGTAAATTTGGTGAAAAGTTATTTTCAAAAGGTGAACGTTGTTCGTCTGTCAAATGTGCCCTGAATAAACGAAATTATGCGCCTGGTTCTCATGGTGCTTCTGCTAGACGTAAGAAAAGTTCAGAATACGGTTTACAGTTGACTGAAAAACAAAAAGCTAAGTTTGAATATGGCTTAAGAGAACGACAGTTTCGCAATTATTTCGAAAAAGCAGCCAAATCTCAAGGTAATACTGGTGAAGCTTTACTGCAAAACCTTGAAACTAGGCTTGATAACGTTATTTATCGTTTAGGTTGGACAGTATCACGGGCCCAAGCAAGACAAATCGTTAATCATGGGCATATTAAAGTTAACGGCAAACAGGTTGATATACCGTCATTTCAAGTTAAGCCAAAAGATGTAGTTGAGGTTGCCAATAAACCATTGATTGATTCAGTGGCACAAGACAAAGCAACTCCGCCTAACTGGCTTAAATCAAATAAAAAAGAATATAAGGCTGAGTTGGTGAATATTCCTTCAAGAGAAGAAATTGAAACACCAATCGAAGAGCAATTAATCGTTGAATTCTATTCAAGATAGTAGTAAGCGAAAATAGAATCGAAAATATTAATCCAAGGAGTAAAATGGATTACATTCTACCCGAAACAAACTTAATGCAAATTAAAACTATGGAAAAGCTGGGAAATAACGGTCTTTTTGTAATTGAACCGCTTTCTCCTGGTTATGGTTTAACCATTGGTAATTCTTTACGCCGCGTTTTGCTTTCTTCGTTGGAAGGCGCTGCGATCAGCTGGGTCAAAATTGATGGCGTGACTCATGAATTCGCCACTATCCCTGGTGTTAGAGAAGATGCGGTTGAAATCATTCTTAATCTAAAGACTTTACGTTTCCGTCTCGAAGGAAATGATCCGGTTAACTTAAATCTTTCAGTTAAGGGTCCAAAAGAAGTGACAGCAGCAGATTTTAATAAGAACGCAAACTGCGAAATCGTTAATAAAGATACTTTTATTGCTTCATTAAGCAAAGGAAATACGCTTAATATTGAAATTCATGTTGAACACGGTCGCGGCTATGTGCCGGTTGAACGACGTCGTGAAGATAAACTGCCTCTCGGCACCATTGCGGTTGATTCAATTTTCACTCCAGTCAAAAAAGTTCATTACGAAGTGGAAAACACCCGTGTCGGCGGGATGACTAACTTTGATAAAGTTACCTTTGAAATCACTACTGATGGCTCAGTTGATCCGGAAATTGCATTAAAAACGGCTGCCGGTATTTTAGTTGAGCATTTCAGTCTTGTTCAGCAGGCTTTTACTGAAGAAACAGCAAAACCTAAAAAAGACAAAACTGAATCAAAGGAAGAAGTTGAAGAAGAGCCAGTTGCCGAAGCTAAAAAAGCCAAAAAAACCACTAAGAAAACGGCTAAATAGAAATAGATAGTAGGAAAAATGCGAGCACTTTCTCGAAAAACTGCCAATCGAAAATCAATGCTTAGGAACTTAGCCACTTCGTTGGTCTTATATGAGCGCATCAAAACAACCACTGCTAAAGCTAAAGAAGTTAAGCCAATGGTTGAACACTTATTAAGTGTTGCTAAGAAAAACGATTTAACTGCCCGACGCAGACTTTTAAGTTTTTTCTTTGATGAGAATGCGACTAAAAAAGCCTTTGAAGTTTTAGTTCCAAGATACAAAGATGTTCAATCTGGCTTTATTAAAACATACAAATTAGGTCCACGCTTGGGTGATGCCGCCGAGATGACTATTCTCGAGTTAAAAAAGGTCGAAGCACCCGTAAAAGAAACGAAGAATAAGAAGGATAACGATGCCAATACAATCTCAAAAGAAGACAACGAAACCAGCCCAAAAATTAACCGAAAAGACTCAAGTAAAGCAACCGGAAAATAATCCAAAGACTGAAATTGCCACAAGAGAAATGGATGCATCTGGTCAAATCTTAGGAAGATTTGCTACTAAAATTGCAGATGTTCTTCGTGGTAAAGACAAACCAACCTTCGAGCCACATCTATTAATGGGCGATAAAGTGGTTGTCAAAAATGCGGCTAAAATTGTTATTACCGGCAATAAGATAGAACAAAAAACTTATTATCACCACACTGGCTATTTAGGCCACCTTAAAGCCACCACTCTGAAAGAAATAATGGTTAAAGATCCAGCCGATGCTTTACGTCGCGCCGTTTACGGAATGCTTCCTCATAATAAGTTGAGAGATCATTGGTTGAAGAATCTAGAAATTCATAACTAGGCTGGCAGGAGAAAATATGGAAAAGAAAAAAGAAAATATATATTGGTATGCAGTCGGCCGTCGTAAAACTGCCATTGCCAGAATCAAGCTAACTAAAGGTTCAGGCAAAGTTAAAGTAAATGGTAAAGATATCAATGAACCAAGCCGAGTGTATATGGAACCATTGAAAGTGGTTGGCCAAGAAAAAGTTTTAGATGTTGACGCTACAACTACTGGCGGCGGAATTATTGCTCAATTAGAAGCAATTAGACATGGTATTGCCCGCGCCCTTGATAAGTTCGACGAGGAATTACATACAACCCTTAAGAAAGAAGGTTTTCTAACTCGCGATCAAAGAATGAAAGAACGCAAGAAACCTGGTCTTAGAGGCGCTCGTCGTGCTCCACAATGGGCTAAACGTTAAATTTATCAGTTCGTACCTTAAATATATCTAAAAATGGTCCTTCGGGGCCTTTTTTAGTACCTTTCCGTTGCGTCTAGCTGGTAAATATGGTAAGATAGCCTTAGAAAGGTATTGCAGTCTATGAGTTATCGTGTTCAAAAAGTTAATGAATTATTGAAGCAAGAACTATCAGTAATGGTTAAAGAATCAATCCCTGAAGAATTAGGGCTAGTTACTGTTATGGATGTAATTGCAACACCTGATTTTAAAATTGCCCATGTTTTTATTTCAGTAATGGTAGAAAATAACGAAGCTCAAATTATCAAAATACTTGATAAGAAAAAAAATGGTTTCCAAAAAGAGCTAGGGCGAAAGTTAAAAATGCGTTACACGCCAAAGCTTGAATTTAGAGTTGATCAATCTAAAGACGAACTCAACCGGATTGATGAATTATTGGAGGAAACTAGAAAATGAGCTTAAGGCTTTATCTTTTTGGTCTTTACTCTACTGCCATCATTGCTTTTGGTTTATTGATGCTTTTGCTTTCGAACGTAAATCCATCAACTGCCCCGGCCTGGATTATTTTACTTTTTTATTTGACTATTTTTCTAATTATTATGCCTGCACTTGCTATTGTTGGTTTTTACCTTAAGGTTTGGGCTTTAAATCGAGAAATTATTTTTGCTCATTTGGTACCAACTTTAAGACAAAGCGCTTTGGTTTCTTTTACCATTATCGGTTTATTATTTTTAGAACAAATTAAAGCTTTAAATTGGTGGGTCGCTGGAGTTTTTATCTGCGGTATCGGACTCGCTGAATTATTTTTCCGGAGTAAAAAATGAACGGACATCTGCATCCAATTTCACAATATTTACGCGAAGCAATTAAAATCTTTGAAGAGTTAGGTTTTGATGTTTTTGAAGGTCCTGAAGTAGAAACTGAGTGGTATAACTTTGATTCTTTAAATGTATCGGCTGATCATCCGGCTCGTGATGTTCAAGATACATTTTGGTTAGTCGACGGTCGTTTATTAAGAACTCAAACATCTAGTTCGCAGGTTAGATATGGCGAAAATCATAAGCCACCAATTAAAGCAGTTTTTCCTGGTCAAATATTTCGTAACGAAGCGACAGACGCGAAACATGAAACTACTTTTATTCAATTAGAAGGTCTTTACATTGATAAAAATGTACAGGTTGGCCACTTATTCTGGATTCTTCAAGAATTCTTTACTAGGCTTTATGGTCCAGAAACAAAAATAAGAATCCGTCCTCACCATTTTCCCTACACAGAACCAAGTTTTGAAGTTGATGTTAAATACCGGGGGCAATGGTTTGAGCTATTGGGGTCGGGGATGGTGCATCCTAAAGTAATTGAAAATATGGGAATCGATTCCAAAGAATATACTGGCTTTGCTTTTGGTTTAGGAATAGATCGATTAGTAATGCTGAAATATGGCATTGAAGATATTCGTCTATTACGTTCCGGTGATTTAAGATTTTTAAAACAGTTTGGGAGTTAAGATGAAAGTACTAAGAAGTTGGTTGGAAGACTATGTAAAAATTAAGGTTGATAACGAAAAGCTAGCCGATAGTCTAAGTTTTTCTGGCACACTTGTTGAATCAGTTTCAACTATTTTGGATGAAAAAATTATCGTCGGTCATATTAAAGATATTAAAAAGCATCCTAACGCAGATCGTTTACAAATCGCTACGGTTTATAATGGCATTGAGGATTTGCAAGTTGTTTGTGGTGCGCCAAATATAGCAATTGGTCAAAAAGTTCCTTTAGCCCAAATTGGTACAATTCTACCGGAAATTGAAATTCGTCGAGCCGAAATTAGAGGGATTGAATCATTTGGTATGCTTTGTTCTGAAAAAGAGCTTGGTCTGGGTGAAGGATCTAGCGGCATTAAAATATTACCGGAAGATTATATAGTTGGTAAAAGCTTAAAAGATTATTTTACAAGTGATGCGATTTTTGAATTAGAAATTACTCCTAACCGTGGAGATTGTTTATCTCATTTTGGTGTTGCAAGAGAAATCTCAGCAGTTTATAAAACCGAATTAGAAGACGAAGATATTAAAATCATTGAAGGCGAAAAAAGTGATTTAACAGTTGAAATTCAAGCTGAAGATCTATGTGGACAATATTATGCCTTGCCAATTAAAAACGTAAAAATTGCTGATTCACCACAATGGTTAAAAAATCGTTTAATCAGCCTTGGGCAACGCCCAATCAATAATATTGTTGATATTACCAACTATGTAATGTTTGATTTGGGTCAACCTCTACATGCTTTCGATAACACTAAAATCAAAGACCAACAAATAATTATTCGACGAGCGAAAATCAATGAGAAAATTATAACACTTGACCAAAACGAACGAAAATTGACAGACGAAAATCTAGTTATTTCTGATAGTGAAAAACCAATTGCTTTAGCGGGCATTATGGGAGGAGCCAATAGTGAAGTGGATCAAAATTCTGTAAACATTGTTTTAGAAGCAGCGCATTTTGAAAGTGTTAATATCCGTAAGACCGCAAAGAGGCTTGGACTTAGTACTGAGGCAAGCTACCGTTTTGAACGTGGTATTGATGAAAGTGGTATTAAAAAGGCAATCTTTAAAGCGGCAAAACTAATTAAAGAGTTGGCCGGTGGCGAGATCCAAACCTTAGTTGAGGCTGGACTTCAGCCGGAAAGACCTAAGGTCAAAATTGAATTAGAAAAAATTAATTCCCTACTGGGTTTATCGTTAGAGAAAAAAACAGTTGACGAAGTCCTAGTGTCATTAGGATTTGAAGCAGAACACGATTGGTGTTTTGTTCCATTATGGCGGCATGATATCAAAATTTGGGAAGACTTAGCTGAAGAGGTGGGGCGAATTTATGGTTTTGATAAAATAGATTCAAAAGAAATTAACAAAACTTTGACGCCGCCCAAATCTTCCTATTATGCCAAAGAATTCATTAAGGACATTTTGATTGAAAACGATTTTACTGAAAGCATCAATTATCCTTATTTGTCACAAGAGGATTTAGAAACTGCTAATTTAGATTCATCTGATTTATTGGAGATTGCTAATCCTCTACAAAAAGAAAACAAGTATCTACGTAGCTCACTTATTCCAGGGTTATTAAAAAACATTGCTAAAAATCCTTCTTTTGACCAGAATTTATTTTTTGAGATTGGTAATGCTTTTACCAAAGAAAAAGAAATAACAAAACTAGCCTTGGTGTCAGCAGGAAAAGATGCAAAAAAGAAAATTGAAGCTGCTATTGAAAATATTTTAAAAGTTGCGCCGATAAAGAAAGATTTATTAAACGTGAAAGAATTATCGCGCGAAGAACTAACACGTTTCAAAATTAAAAAACCAGTTGTATTCTTTGCGGAAGTTTTGGTGGATGAAATAATAAAAAATGTTTCCGTAAACAATTATAGTTTAGTAATTCCAACTAATGAAGAAAAATATCGTTATGTTTCCAAGTTTCCAGCAGCTACGCGCGATCTCGCATTTGTTTTAAACGCAGGGATTGATTCATCTTTATTAAGAAAAACGATTCTAGCGGCCTCAGATAAGGTCTTGTTAGTAGAAGTTTTCGATGAGTTTACGTCTGAAAAATTTGGTCAAGGTAAAAAAAGCGTTGCGCTTCATCTTTGGTTTCAAGACTTGACAAAGACAATCGATGATGGAGAGATTGCCAATCTAACGTCTTTAATCATCAATATAATCGAGCAAGAGTTTAAAGCTGAGCTAAGAAGTTAAAAGTTAAAGGAAGGGAAGTTGAAACTTAACTTTTTTAAGAATCTATTAATTTTTGTTTTTTTCTTTATAATAATTTTTTTACTCTTTTTAGTATTAAACTTTTTTATTTTTAAAAAAGATAATCCAACCTTAGTAAGGATGGAACGCGATTCACTTAAAATAAACGAAGATACAGTTAGTCCTATACCATCAATAATTGATAAAAACAATTATCCGAGTATTAACGCTCGGGCAGCTATTTTAGTCGACCTTGAAACTGGCTATGTGATGTTTAGAAAGAATGAGAACTTGAAAGTTGCTATTGCTTCAACAACAAAAATTGCGACAGCCATTACAGTACTAGAAGATTACTATGGCAATCTTGAGGATATAGTTAATGTTTCAAGTAGAGCAGCAATAATTAACGGCTCAGACATTAAATTGGAGGAAGGCGAAAAGATTAAAGTAAAAAAACTCTTATATGGGTTGTTGATTAATTCTGGCAATGACGCTGCTTATGCTTTGGCTGATCATTTTGGCGGCAAAGAAAAATTCGTGTCTGAAATGAATGCAAAGGTAGAAAAAATTGGTTTAAAAAACACTCATTACCTTTGTCCAGCCGGTCTAGACGATGACGGATTTTCTACGGCATACGATCTGACAATTTTAGCGAGGTATGCAATGCGAGATAAAATTTTTCGTGAGATTGTTAGAATTCCGGAAATGAATATTACATCGGAAGACGGTAACATCGTTCATGAACTAAAAAATTCAAACAGGCTAATGCTTCCGGAAGAAAATAACTATTATCCTCAGGCAATTGGAATTAAAACCGGTTTTACGTATGAGGCTGGACACGCGCTTGTTTCGGCGGCCGAACAAGATAAACACACATTAATAAGCGTAGTATTAAATACATTCGAAGATAATCATGTTGCCTCCGCGGGTGAAAGCAAAAAACTTTTAGAATGGGGTTTTGCAAATTGGCGATGGAATAGATAATAAATGATCAAATATCAATTTACAATTATCAAGTAACTAGATCAAATTTTCGAATAAAAAATTATTAATTATTTTTTTGATATTGATCTTAATCACTTGACGTTCGTGCGGTTATTATGATATGGTTAAATTCTGAGAGGTAAAAATGTCATTATCAACTATGCACGAAATTTTAATTTTATTAGAAGACGAAAAATCTGTCGCTTATTTTCGTTTAGAGCGTTGGGGCAGGCCAGCTCGCGGCGCATTAGCTAAGCTTAAGACTTTAGGATGGGCCGAGAAGTACGAAAAAGATAATGAGATATTTTATCGCATTACCGAAAAAGGTGAAGAAGCAATTGATTCTATTTTAAATGCCTTAAAACCAAATAAAAATTGGGATAAGAAATGGCGTTTAGTTATGTTCGAAGTTCCTGAAACTGATCGGTCGCTAAGAGATAAATTAAGACGATCGCTTGCAGCGCTTGGGATGGGTCTCTTGCAAGCCAGTGTTTGGGTAACAATGGATAATATTAAAGATAAAATTGATGATATTGCTAAAAGCTTGAACTTGGAGAATAAAATTCGTCATTTTGAAGTAAGTACTAATCCAGCTTTGGATCGTCAAATTACACAAAAAGCCTGGTCAAATGAAGAAACCAATCTTAACCTTGAGCGTTTTATTAAAGACGCTGAATGGTCAATGAAACAGATGGGAAAGGGTAATGGCGACCAATACAAGGCAAAAAAATTAATTTACGAGTACGCTAGTATTATAAAATGCGATCCAAAAATTCCTTCCGAATTCATTGATAATAACGAACTAAGAAGGAATGCACGCGAGATCTATTTAAGACTTAGACATTTTGCACACTAAGCCATTGTTTGAGACCAATGTTCTAACGCATTTTCGGCTGCTGATGTCTCGGCCGATTGTTTTGACGAGCCGGTACCTTCGCCGATTTGTTTATCGCCAATAAAAACAGCGATATTAAAGACTTTGGCGTGGTCTGGGCCGGACTCGCTAACTACTTTGTAGGTAGGAGTAAGACTAACTTGAGCTTGTGAGATTTCTTGCAAATGGCTCTTTGGATCTAGATAGAGCTTTTTTTCAATTATGTCGTTAAGTCGTCCAAGTATATTTGTTTGAATAAAATTAGCGGCTACATTGTAACCTTGATCAAGGTAAATGGCGCCAATTAAGGCTTCAAGAGTATTTGCTAAAATTAGTTGACGAGATTTTCCGTTAGATTTAGCTTCTCCTCTGGATAAATATAGGTAATCATCCATTTTTAGACTATTCGCAATATCGGAAAGTGTTATACCGCGCACTAATGCTGAACGAAGATTAGTTAATTCACCTTCTGGATTTGGAAGATTGCGATATAAGTACTCAGTTGCCACTAGTTCCAAAACAGCGTCACCCAAAAATTCTAATCTTTCATTGTGGTCTAACTTAAAACCAGGATTTTCATTTAAGTAAGAACGGTGAACAAAGACCTGCTTTAAAAGGTCTTTATTATTAAAATTAATCGATATTTTCTTTTCAAAATCCTCGAGATTATTTGGCATCTTTATCCTCGTCTTTTTGTTCTTGCTTTTCGGTATTTAGTTTAGCATCTTCTTCCGGGTTATATTTTTCCGAGTTACGGTAAATTGTTCCTAAAACACCATTAATAAACTTTGATGAATTTTCACTACCAAAAGTTTTTCCAAGCTCAACTGCTTCATTGATTGCTACTTTTGGCGGTACTTCTAAAGAATGTAATAATTCATAAACCGCAATACGTAAAATTGTTTTATCGATTGCGGAAATTTGTTCTAAAGGCCATTCTGGGGCAGCCTTAACAATGAGTTCATCTGCCTCTGTCATATGCTTAATAACACCTTCAATCGTTTGATTAATAAACTCTATATCGGCATCATCGTCGTAATTTTCAATGTTTCTGGTTTTAATTTCATTAACATCGTTATTAGGACGGAAATCCCACTCATAAAGAGTTTGCATAATAATCACACGTGAAAGGTGTCTATTCATTTTCTTGCCTTTCTTTTCTTCTAGCTTCCTTGGCTTGTTGCTTTTTTTCTAATTCTAAAACATCTTGGCCTTTATAGAATCCACAGTTTTCGCAAACTCTATGTGGCATAACTGCTGCTTTGCATTTTGGACAACTAATAAGACTTTGTGCTTTGACTGCTAAGTGGCTGCGTCGATTTCCTGAACGGGTACTGGTTAAACGTTTTTTTGGCTCTGCCATAATTTCTCCTGAAATAATTTAGTTTTCTCTATTAATTCCTTATCATCATATCATATTTTCAATAAAACGTCTACACCTTTAGTTGTTTAGTGGCTTTTTATGCATTTTTATATAGTGTTAAGCTATTTGATAACAAAATTAATAATTCGTGCTGGCACGTAAATCGTTTTAATGATCGTCTTATCTTTAATTAAAGGTGAAACGCGCTCTGAGCTTCTTGCTAATTTAGCGACCACTTCTTCTTTAGCGTCCGTATTCACTTCAATAATGTCTCTTGTTTTACCATTGATTTGAATAGCGATTTTTACTGTTTCTGCTGTTAAATAGTTTTTATCGGCAATTGGCCAAGGTTCATTTTCGATTTTATTATCCTTGCCAGACATTTGCCATAGTTCATCAGCAATATGGGGAGCAACTGGAAAAAGAAGTTTTAAGAAGATTTGAAAAGATTCTTTGGAAATGTAACCAACCTTTTCAATCATATTATTCATTTCCATCAATTTAGAAACAACGGTATTCAAGCGGAAATTTTCAATATCATCAGTTACGCCATCAATTGTTTGGTGAAGCTTTACAAGCAACTCTTGTTCATCTTTCTTGTCTGAAACTTTATCGTAATTAGCCCAAACCCGTTTTAGAAAACGGTGAACGCCCTGAACGCCGTTTAGGCTCCAAGCTGATTCTTGATCGTATGGACCAATAAACATAATGTAGGCGCGTAGTGTATCGGCCCCAAATTGTTTGACTATCTCATCAGGATTAATGACGTTGCCGCGTGATTTCGACATTTTTTGTCCGTCGGGCCCCAAAATAATTCCATGCAGAATCCTTTTGGCGTATGGTTCTGGCCCTGGCACTACGCCTAAATCGAACAAAAATTTATGCCAAAAGCGTGAATACAATAGGTGAAGTGTAATGTGCTCCGACCCACCGTTATATAAATCTACCGGCATCCAGTATTGGCTTGCCCTATTAACCGTTTCCATATATTTTTCCAAAAACTCGATTTTTTCGACGTCACCTAAGCCACTACGAGACTCTTTTTCATTTTTGTCGATATATTTATAATGTGCATGATTATAGCTTGGTGCAACAATACGGTAATAAAATCCATTTAATCTGGCGAGCGGAAGTTTTGGTAAATCATTTTCCGTCATTTCTTGGTCTGCACCTTCAGTAGAATAAGAGACTAGAACTTTATCTTTTTGATAAATCCCAATAATTTCAACACGAATATCATTATTTTCAAAAATATAACAACCTTTAGTTTCGCTTTTTTTCTGATAATTATTTGAATCTAAGTAGGTAAAAATACTTTTTAAATCTTTTTCGTAAGCCATTAATGAAATCGTTCTTAGGTTTAACCAAAGCGATTTATTTATACCATTTAAAAGAAATCGATTCGCAGCCCAAACTTTAAGATTTTTTTCATCTAAGTCGCTGTAAACTTTTTTAAATTCTTCGAAATAATTTTTATCTTTTTGGGTCCATTCAATTTCTTGTTTAAAGTAATCTGGTTTTTTGAAAAAACAATCACTTGTTGGATCACAATAGCGCAAGAAATACCAACTTGAGCCGGCCCAGTTTGGCATTGTGTCAGTTTCGCGTTTCGCTTTGCCACCGCACTTTGGGCAAGTGGTATTAACCCAACTATCAATTTTTGCTAGCGGCGATTCGCCAGTTTCGGTCGGTTCGTAATTTTCTACATCCGGCAAAGTAATTGGTAATTGCTCTTCCGGCACTGGTACAATAGCTGGAGACGATGACGTTGGAAATTCTTCTAAAATTTCTTCCAGCTCGATTATGCCAGCACCATGGTTAAAATGACCTTTATTAGAAAAGATTTTCAACCTTGGATTAATATCTTTATAATCGTTTTGTATCTCAAGTGGAATATAAGGATCATTATCGGACAAATATAGTATCTTTTCTTTAACCAAACTATTCAAATTAGTTAAATTAATATTTGCTTTATTAAAAGATTTTATTATTTCTAAATCTTTATCATCAAAGCCAACTTTCTTTAAATTCTTCCAACTTTCCTCATTTTGGCTTGGACCAGTTGGAGCAACCAAAATCAATTTTTCAACTTTAATTTTATTTTTAATTATTAGTTGGCAAACTGCAGGCGCGCCTAAGCTATGACCAATTAAAATTAATTTATCTTTTTCCTTAATATTTTCTTTTAAAGCCTCTATCCATTCATTAATATTTGGATTATCAGTATTAGGAAGATTTGGAATAACAACTTCGTAGCCGCGACTTTCTAAAGTTTTTTTAAACCATGGAAACCAATTTTCTTCATTATTACCGGATATTCCGTGAGCTAATATCACTTTTGTTTTTATAGCGCAATCCTCACAATGCACAATCGGGATTGGCTCGCCCCAATAATGTTGACGGGAGAAAATCCAATCGCGCAACTTAAAATTAATGGCAAAATCACCTTGACCAATTTCTTTTATTTTTTCAGTAATTTTAGTTTTAGCATCTTCTGATGTAAGTCCATCGAAATCATTAGAATTAATTAAAACTCCATATTCGGTAAATGCATGTTCTGGATTATTAAAACGATCAAGCCAAATTTCATATTCAGCGCAAGTAAGATTTTTATCTTTTGCGATTTCATCCCAGCTCATCCAGGCTAAATCATGAATCGATTTTTCTTCGTCTGATAATTCGATTTGTTTATCATCAATAAGTTCAAAAACTAAAGCACTAAATAAAGCTTTTCTATTTACACCCTTATGCGCAGCATAGAAATGCGATTCAACGGGGCCGCCTAAGGTTTTAATGTATTTAATATTTTGATAGCCAGTTTCCTCAATAATTTCACGTTTGGCAGCTTCAATAACATCTTCATTTTTCTCAACACCGCCAGTTATAAAAGTTGTCCAGGGGAATTTTTTCCATTTTAACATCAAAACTTTATTAGTTTTTGGGTCAATTAATATTCCCTGAATTGCACGACGCTCAACAACTTCTTTACCATCTTGCGGGGGATTAACTTTATCAATAGTTTTCGGAATGATTACTTCTTTAATTTCAATTCCATATTTTTTGGCAAACTCCCAATCACGTTCGTCGTGAGCGGGGACAGCCATCACTGCGCCGGTACCATAGTTTGCTAAAACATAATCAGCGATATAGATATCAATTTTTTCATTATTAATCGGATTAACGGCTTGTAGGCCCTCAAGTTTCACGCCGGTTTTTTCTTTAGCAAGTTCCGTACGTTCCATATCTGACTTTTTCTTAGAGTTATCAATATACTCTTCCACTTCTTTGATATTTGAAATTTGATGTTTGATATTTTCTAATAATGGGTGTTCCGGCGCTAACACAACATAAGTACAGCCAAACAAAGTATCGGCACGAGTCGTGAAAACATTTATAAATTGTTCTGCGATATTACTTTCTACTTTTAACTTTCTACTTTTAACTTGGAATCGGATCTCTGATCCGACACTCTTCCCAATCCAATTAATTTGTTGAGTTTTAATTTTTTCTAAATAATCAACTGTATCTAAATCTTTAATCAGACGATCAGCATAGGCGGTGATTCGAAGCATCCATTGTTTTTGTTTTCGTTTTTCTGTTTGAGTGCCACAACGTTCGCAATTTCCGGCAATTACTTCTTCGTTAGCCAAAATAATGCGGCAGCTTGGACACCAGTTAACCGGCATTTCGGCCTGATATGCCATGCGCGGCGTAGTAGTATCGTCATCGGCGACTTCTACAAGTTTTCCATCAACTAACGCGTGTCTATAAAATTGTAAAAAAATCCATTGAGTCCATTTATAATAAGCCGGATCCGTGGTATTAATTTCCCGCGACCAATCAAAAGAATAACCCAAACTTTTCATTTGTTTTTTAAAGTTGGCCACGTTTTCACTGGTTGCAGCTTGAGGTTTAATCTTGTGTTTAATGGCATAGTTTTCTGTTGGTAAACCAAAAGCGTCCCAACCAATTGGATACATCACGTTATAGCCTTGCATTCTTTTCATACGGCAATAAGTATCGGAGGCGCCGTAGCCCATACAGTGGCCAACATGAAGGCCGGCTCCAGAAGGATAGGGGAATTCAACTAAATTGTAATGTTTTGGCTTATCGGAAAAATCCTCGGATTGGCCGTAATTTTTCTCTTCCCATTTTTTCTGCCATTTGGCTTCGATTTCTTTGAAATTGTATTCTTTCATAAAGAGTCCTCATATTATTATAGTCATCCTAAACTTGTTTCAGGATCTAATAACCACTTTCTGATTCAATTTTACCAGTTTAACCAGTTTATTGCAATAAAATACGTTATATTTAAAAAATCCCCGAAGTGGTTAGCACTAAAACGGGGATAAAAATAAAAGATCCTGCTTGAATGATATTCTTAAACCTTGGAGTGGAACAGTAATGCTACTGTTCATAGTCAGTTTTAACAGGAATGCCAAGATTATGACAATAGGTAGCGAGGTTTTCAAGATGATGGAGGTTCGCGCTGTCAAAAATTGCGATAGTCTGGGGTTTGGCTTTTAAAAAGTCTCTGTTGGGATCAATCTGATTAAGGCCTCCAAGAAGATAAATCGGTTTGTCGAAACGATAGAGATTACATGCGGTTTCGTCATTATAAAACCAAACCATGCTATCAATATCAATTACAATCTCACCTGGAATCTCACGGGAAATCTTGAATTCCTTATGTCCAGAATAATCATCGATATTTAGCGAGACTAAAACGAGCCCATCGGTGGGTTTTCGAGAAATACGGCCCGACTCATTTTCAAGCGCCCAGTCTATCCAGTCCATCGTGCTCTTGGAAAGGGTATGGCTGCAGAAAATCGTTCTCTCCACTAAAAAAGTTGATATTCCTAATTTTGCTCCCTCACGATGAAGAGTAATGCTGCGATTGCAGTTTGTCGAGCCAATAGCTACAACGGCTCTCGTACCGCCACCTTGATTGATCTCTTGAAGCCGATTGCTAACCATGTCTTCATTCTCGATCACCTCGACTATAAACCCAGCTTGGCGTAGTACATTTGGCGGATCAAAAATACCTTTGTTTGAACTTGTGCAGAAAAAGAAACGCGCCTTTTGGATTATTCGATTCTCATAATCATCGGCGGTAACTGAATCTTTCGGCAGTTTCATTGTTAACTTACCCCCTTCAAACGTTTCAACAATAAAGCCATTAGCAAATATTGTTGAACATTAATTTATATCACAAAAATGCTAACTAAGCAATACTTTTTTAGTTTGTTCTAAAGCTTGAGTAAAAAATAAGCATAAAAAAGGCCCGCGAGAAGCAGTGATTTCTCACGAGCCGTTCACGGGTTGTTATTATTTTGCTGTCTGGAGCAACATTTTCACATGCTCCTTTTCAGCGCGAAGCCGTTCGGTCTCGGTACGTTGTTCCCTCACGTTCTTTTCGAATTCCGTCAGCATTTGCTGACACTCAACTTTATCGAGAAAGAAAATGG
>Ga0172379_10005535_pt1 | contig 17603 bp, 12 predicted proteins | sample GrowelOW334metaG_FD_119756 | JGI IMG/M metagenome (GOLD analysis project Ga0172379, IMG submission 119756) | Groundwater microbial communities from an aquifer near a municipal landfill in Southern Ontario, Canada - Groundwater well OW334 metaG | ecosystem: Environmental > Aquatic > Deep... | reverse complement strand
TAGACGATGTCCACGCCATTGCCGCCCGTCGCGATGAAGTTGATCCCCGGTGCGGTGCCGGTGAACACTTCCCCGGTCGCATCCAGCGCGAAGCCCTTGACGGTGGCGTTCAGCGTGGTCGGCGGTACCAGCGCCGCAGCCAGCGTCGGGATCGCGCCGCCCGCCGCCCAGCCGTGCAGGTCGAACGTGCTGGCCGAGCCATTCGCGAACGCCACGGTGTCGTAATTGAGCGACGTGCCTTTGGCCAACAGCACTGTCTCGGCATTTACGCCCGCTCCGCGCGTCAGCGTCACCGTGGAGGTGGTGACGCTCGTCGCGTAATCCGCCAGGTTGCCCGTCAGGTAGATGTTGTCGATGCCGCCATTGCTCTTCGTAAAATCGACGACCACTCCGGGAGCAGCGGTCACGTTGTCTACACCGTTTGTGCCGGTGAATACAATGTTCTGCCCTTGAAGCGATGACGTGCCATAGGCCAGGTCAAAATCCAGCAGGTTGGAGCCCGGCGACTGGGTGACGAAGTATTTTGAACTCGCAATGAATGAATAAATGTTGAGACTATTGCTGGCAACCGATTCAAAAGCACCAAAACCGTCGGTGTAGCTGGCAACCACGCTGATAGCCTTGCCGACCTCGGCTTGAGTCAGGGTGTAAATGTTACTGGTTGCACCTGTGATGTCGATGCCGTTGGCTTGCCACTGGTAAGCGATCGTACCGAGGCCGTCGGCATCGGCCAGGTTGTTGCTGGCGGTCAGGATCTGGCTCAGGGTGGGAGTGCCGCTGATGGTCACGCTACCTGTCGGCAGACTATTGAAAAACAGCCAGTTTCCGTTCAGCGAAAAGTTGGATGACGCATAACTGCCTGTCAGTTGAATCTGGACATCTGCGCCAGCTATCGCATCGGTTCCGATGTACAGCGTTGTCAGGCTGGCTGAATTAAACAGCTCGACCTGATTGGCCAGAATACTCGCCCCGTTCCCGCTCGATATGGCGCCCGTAAAACTGCAGCCCGTTATATCGATCCGGTCGCCCGACGAACAATCGGAAATCGTATCGATTCCATTTCCGCTTGCACCGAACAGGAATACATCGTTTCCGCCGTTTCCGACCAGCGTGTCATTGCCGGACGCACCACCGATGGTATTGCCCTCAGCGCTCCCCGTCAGAATGCGGCCAGCCGTGCCATAAGCGTATAAGTTCTCGACATTAAGAAGGCTGGCTAGACTGTAATTGAAATTTGCCCAGATCGAATCAATGCCTTCGGCGCTGTATTCGACGACAGTATCGTTTATCGTGTTCAGATAGTAAGCATCGTTGCCCGCGCCGCCATACAGCGCATCGTTCCCTGCCCCGCCGTCCAGGGAATTGGCCGCATCGTTGCCGATCAATGTGTCGTTGCCGGAGCCGCCAGCCGCGTTCTCGATAATCGCGCCATAGGCAATGCCCAGATTGTTCGTGCCGTCGTAAGTCGGCGCATAGCCGGGCGCCGTCGCCCCTGCCGGAAGCGGATCAGACAGGATGCGGATGCTCGAATAGCTTCCGGGAGTGAGATCGATCCGGCAGTTCTCCGAAAAATTGCCGACGTCTATCGTATCGTTGCCGCCGGCGTCCCAAATCGTTTTTAGGAATGGCAGAGCGGGATCGAAAGTGTAAACGTCATCCCCTGTCCGATAAGTCAGGTTCGCGCCATAGAGATGCTGGATGGCGGCGATATCCAGGACCATCGGGGTCTCTGGCGCTATCGCCCCCGTGCTCCATGAAAAAGACACATCCGTGATTTGCGTGATCGTTCCAAAGAGATTGTTGGCCGGGTCGGTGTAGGACATCACCGTTTGTTGACGGTTGTCGAGTGCGACCGGAAGTTGCGACAGGCCTTCAAAAGGATGCTTTAACCCTAATGAGTGTCCGACTTCATGGATCAAAGAGAAATAGTTATGCGATCCTGCAGACCAGTCTGCATCTGTCGCCCCGCCTTGAAGGGTGCTTATCCAGACATCTCCGGAACTTGGGAGCGCCTGATTTAACGTATAACTCCAACCCCATGCCTGCGACCCGGCATCCACCGCAGAAGTAAATGCGAAGCGAATATCGCCGACGTTCGTGCTGGTGTCGGTCGTACTTTGAAAGGTAATGTTGGATACATTGGCCCAGGCAAGCAAAGCATTGCTTGCAGCGGTTTGCTGAACCGCATTCAAGCCATATACAGCGGCCGCAACGGGTTCATTCAGCGTCGAATAGGACGTCCCGTTCGCACCGTAAAAAACGGCGCTGCCGCCTGTCGCCCAGGGAAAACTATAGGTAAGCGTCGCTCCCGCTCCGACCGCTCCGCCCCACTTGGCGCCCTCAATGAGCGCGTCGAGGTTGGTAAGATTAGTCGGCGAAACGTTGGTAATCAAACTTGAGGTTGTAGGTAATGCCATAAACGATTATCTGGACGAACGACATAAAAACACGGAAGAAGGAAACCACGCCAACTCCCGTGAGACTGTCGGCAATATAATTCGTTCATGCAATCCGGTCGAGGATTATGGTTTACCTTCTTTCGGGTCAGTCGACCCCCAGCACTTTAGCGAAGTCTGAATATTCATCCTCGATCTCGCCAAAATGCGATTGCATCTGCTGGAAAGAAAGTTCGAGCCGCATCATCGCGCCATGGGACAACGGCGGCACCTGTCCGGAACCGCCAAAATCCAGCGCATGGCTCAACACCTCCGCGACATGCACCGTATCGGCCATACGCGACGACACATCGTCGAACACATGATGATGCCCACCTATCGCCTCGCCAATGGCGGACGGGAAATTCCATCTATCCACCAGATGCGCGCCTATTCCGGCGTGGTCTATTCCTAACACCGCATGCTCCGCCACGGAAATATGGCAGTCCTGTCTCTTCTTGTACTCCATCACCGCATGCAATTCGCCCGGCAGCGTAACTGCCACCACCAACTGCCCCACGTCATGCAGCAATCCGGCAACAAAAGCGATATCCGGATTCAGGTGGATTCTTCGGGCGATAAACTTGGCGCAGCAGGCTACTCCGATGCTGTGACGCATGAATTTCCCGAAATTGAAATCGTCATGGCTGTTTTCCCGAAAATGGCTGGAAAGCCCGTCCAGGCAGGCCAGATTACGAATCGCGTTGAAGCCCAGTATCGTCACCGCCTGCTGGGGAGATGAGACGCCGCCCCTGACGGCATAACGCGAAGAATTCGCCAGCTTCAACACCCCGGCCAGCATACCGAGATCGCTCTCGATCTTTCGGGTCAACAACTGCGGCGTCATACTGTCGTCGTCGATAGAGCGGATTATCTCCACGACGGCCTGGGGCAAACTGGGAAACGACTCGACTGCCCCCAATATCTCTTCGGTGGATTTAAAGGACGAGGTATTCATGCCGACCCCTCCAGCCTGTATTCCAGCACCAGTTGATACAGCGACGCGAGATGCTCATCCTGTCCTGCATGGCGGAACAGCATGCCTAGGCGATCCAGCACCTTGGCGCGCTCGGCTGCCAACTCATCCTCGCCACGAGTATCTGCCACTTGTATGGCTATATGAGCAATACCGCGCTTGCGCAAACCGGAGAGCGCGGACTCCGAAAGCTCGCATCCGGCCTGCAACAGCACATCGCCACGCTGGTTGCATACCGCAGCCGCCAGCTGCATTCCCGGCACCGCCTGATCGAGCGGAATTTTATTCAAACGAAATTTCATACCCAGCCTCCTCCTCTTCTCGGTTAACGCCTCCCTGAACAACTCCATTTGCGGCAGCACCGCGTTTTCGAGGGCAAAGCGTCTCTCAAGACATCAAACGCCGGAGCCATCTGAAATTCACACACCCAATTGCACTAATCCTTGCAACATCTCCGGATCGAACTTCCAATCGGAGGGCTTCTCGATGCCGGCAATTTCATCCAGCGATTTCGACAAATCCATCATCTCCGGATAAAGATGCTCGCGCTGGCGGCCGGAATAGAACACCACTACTTTAGGGGTCAGCAGACTGTCGGCGGATTGGTCGGCCACCACGCCCAGACGCCCGGATGCGAGGCTGACCAGTGTTCCAATCGGATAGATACCCACCGTCTTGACGAAGGCATGGAACACCGATTCATCGTAGTTACCGTCCTTCCACTCCGCCATCTTGCGGATCGCCTCGGCCGGGTCCCAGCCGGACTTGTAACAACGCGTCGAAGTAATCGCGTCGTACACGTCGCATACCGCCCCCATACGCGCAAACAGCGAAATGGATTCGCCAGACAGTTTTTCGGGATAGCCTTTGCCGTCGAGTCGCTCATGGTGGTGCAGGCAGACGTCCAGCGATATCTCGCTCACGCCGGGCGCAATCTTCAAAATTTCCCATCCGCTGCGCGGATGCTGCTTCATGATGTCGAATTCCTCGCGGGTCAACGAACCCGGTTTGTTGAGCACCTCCTCCGGCGTCATGATCTTGCCGATGTCGTGCAGCAGCCCGGCCATGCCGGCCTGTCTCAAGGCGTCCCCCTCCATCCCCAATTGCCGCCCCAGCGCAATCATCAGCGCACAAACGGCCACCGAATGAAGATAGGTGTAATCGTCCTTATTCTTCAGGCGCGCCAGACTCAACAGCGCGCACTGATTGCGCATGATCGATTGGCTTATCTCCTCAACCAGCGACTCGGCCTGCTCCAGTTGCAGCGCCTTGCCCATGCGGGCCTCCTGAAACATCGAAGTCACTTCCTTCTTGGCCCTGGCATGGATCATCCGGGCTCGCCCCAGTTCCTGATGCAATTCGACCGTCCGCTCCGACTTCTTTACAGTTTTGACCGCCGATAGCAGCGTCTCATCGACCTTCAGTTTCTCATCTTCTTCGGAAAAAGCCTCGGCATCGGCCCCAACATCCAGCCCCTTGGAAACATCGATCCACACCTCTTGGATACCGCAATCCTGCAACGTCTTCAGCATGTTGGCATTCGACACCTTAAACGTCTTCTTCCAGAACGGATGATCCATCCAGCTGCCGCACACCTCGTGCACATACATCCCGAGCCTGACATCGGCAACATGGATCTTTTTCAGATTGGCATTCATTTTTTTCCTCCAAACTCACACATACCTAGAAGGATGCCTCCAGCCTGAACCCGATCACCCAAGCATCCTTCAATGCCGGGTCCATGTTCGGGTTCACGATGTATTGTACGCTCGGCTGCAACGCCAGCCAGGACTGCAACTGCATGCGGTAGGTCATCTCGACGACGGTCTCGGACGACTCGCTTGCGTTCAGCAAACGATACTTGGCGCTCGCATGGCTGTTGGTCACCGCGATGCCGGCGGCATCGTCGTCGCGGCCGTCGAACAGGCCCTGGTAATTCAAGCCCAGACTGCCCGACCAGTTGGCCTGATAGACATTCTTGTTGACCACGCCGAAACGCACGAAGCCGGAAAGCCCCTGCGCAGAATTGCCCTGCTCGGCCATCAGCGTGCGCTCGGCGACGATGTACGCGCCCTGATCGGTGCGCTGATCCGGAATTGCCGGATCGAGATCGGCCGCGCGCGCGGTGTAGCGCCACAGGCCGACTGCCGTCTTGTCGTACTGGCCCTCTTCCGTCTCCGGGGTGTAGCCGAATTCGGCCACCGCGAGGCTGCCGTCGCCCTGATCGAACCTGATCTGGGTGCCGTGAGGATCGTTGGGGTTGCCCGGCACGCCATCGGTCACTGAGGCCTGCGCGTAGTAGGCATCGCCGGTGTATTTCAGCCGCAGGCCCAATGCGCCCATCGGAAACACCGGCGGGCCGTTGCGTCCGGTCTGCGCCATTTCGGCGGACATGCCGTAGGGCGGCTGCAGGAACAGACCGGAGGTGTCGGTCACATAGAATTCGGAATCGACGGCATACAGGCCGGCCAATACCGAGAGGCTGTCGCCGGCGAAATTCTGCTGCAACCATGCCTGATAGAACTGGCCAGTGCTGACGCCGGTCTCGATATTGGTCACGCCGGCGAAGCCGCCGGTGTAGGCGTTGATCGACTGGTTGCCGTGCTGGACGTGATACTGAACGAAGGCGCTCGCGCCGCTCAATCCGGCGAGTTTGTCCAGATCGAAGCCGACCGCCGCCTCGCTGTTCATCAGCACCACGCCGCCACGGGCAGCGCCGCCTGCGGCGTTGACCAGCAGGTCGCTCTTGTGGGTGAGTTCGACAATGACGCCCTTGTCGCACAGACTGCTGCGCCCCCAGTCGCCGCTCAGCGTGTCCTGCTTGAAGTCGGGACAGTTGTCCGCGGCAAATGCGACATTACCCACCAACAATCCCGCCAACAACCCCATAAGTATGGCAGCTGTCATGAAGACAGTCGCAACGATCACACGGAGCATCATGCTCATATCCTTGTAGAACAATCCCCATTTCCTGTAACTCAATTCCTGCATTTCGTCTTCCCTTTCCATGTCCCATCCGTTTCTGTACCAGCGACCTTGTCGCCTTCCTCAGGCGGCCAATATCTGCAGCACGACCAGCAGGATCAGCAGCGGGGGCAGAGCCAACGCCGCTTCCTTGATTCGTTTCATTAGCGCTCCTTGCGTTTCACTGTTTCCTTCGCGGTCGCCTAACGGTCAGACCTTGTATTTCTCCACGCTGCGGTGCAAATCGGCCGCCAACGCATCGAGCCGGTCCGCAGTGACGTCGGTGGCTTCCGCCGCCGCGCTGGTTTCCTCGGTCATGTGGGCAATCCGTTCCATTTGTATGGCGATGTCGTGAATCGCGATGTCGCTCTCCTTGATCGAATTGGCGATTTCTTTCACTCGATTGTTGATCTGATCGCCGTTATGGCCGATCTTCTCCAGCGCCTCCTCGGCGTGTTTGGCCGTTTCGACGCTGCGCGCCGCCTGCTCGTCCGCCCCGCTCATCGCCTCGACCACATGCTCGATTTCCATCTGAATCGCATCGATCAATCGACCGATCTCCTCGGTCGAACCGCCGGTGCGCTCGGCCAGCTTGCGCACCTCGTCGGCCACGACCGCGAAGCCGCGCCCCTGCTCGCCGGCACGCGCCGCCTCGATCGCCGCATTCAATGCCAGCAGATTGGTCTGGTCGGCGATTTCCTTGATGACCACGACGATCCCGCTGATCCGGCCGGAGCTCTCCGACAGACGCGCGACATTGGCCGCAGAATCCTTGATTGCCTGAGCGGTCGCGCCCATCCCGGACATGCCTTCGTGCGTGATGTCCAGCGCCTCGCGCGTCTCCCGCCGGCCCTGTTCGGACAGCGTCTCAGACTCCCCGGTATGCGAAGCGATCTCGCTGATCGCGACGGACAGCTCCTCGGTCGAGGCCGCCACCGTGGCCGAAATATCCGATTGCTGGTGCGTCACGTTCTTCGCCTGCTCGGTAGTGTGCGCCAATTCCTGCGAAATCGTGGCGATCTCGTCGACCGAGGCTCGCGTCTGGCGGATGATGTCGCGCACCCGGCCGACCAGGTGATTGAATGCCTGTGCGGTCTGCGCCAGTTCGTCGCGGCCTTCCACAGGCGCCAGAAGCGTGAAGTCGGAGTTGCGCTCCACTTCGCTGATCGTGGCCTGCAACCGGGTCAGCGGACGGACGATGGAAAGCGTGATCGTGCGAGCCACGAGGAATGCAATCGCAACGACCGCCAGCAAGGTGTACAGGGCCGTTTTCCGCGCATGGCTGGTCTCATCATCGGACTCATCGATCGCCGCCTCCATCTCGTCCACCTGCGACTTGATAAACGGCGCCAACTCGCTCTGCAACGCCAGGCTGGCCTGATCGAACTGCCCCATGGTCTTGTTGCCTTCCGCCGAACCGCCAGCGATGTAGGCCTGCGCCATTTTCACGCCGGTCTGGTAATAGACATCGAAATCGGCCTTGATACGCTGGACTTTATTCAGGCCATCCTGATCGCCCTCGGAGCTGTACATTTTCTGGAACTCGGACAGGTCGCGGTAAAACGAATCTCGGCTGGCCTCGGCCTCCTTGAATCCGTCGTCCAGACCATCCAGCCCGCGCGTCGCGGAAATATCGGTCAGCCACTGCTGCACCTGGACAACCTCCTTTTCCATGTTCTTGGCCGCCAGCGCAAACGGCACGCTCTCGACCTTGACGTGGCGCACATGGCCGGAAATGTTGCCCATCGACATCTGCAACCAGCCCCCGAAAGCAACAAACAGAGCCAACGGCAAGGCGAAGCCCACCAGCAACCTGCGACCAATCTTTAAATTCTTGAACATCACCATCTCTCCTAACCTAAAATCACACCACCCATGCCGCATGGTCAAACGATCTGCTTCTATTTACAGCCCAACGCTAACTCGGCAGTTAAATCACCTCCGGCATAGCCGGGGGTTTTATCTCACTTATTGGCCTTTCCATAATTCGTGACAACATGCGGTTACCGTAGGTCGGGCTTCAGCCCGATATGTCGGGTTAAAACCCGACCTACAAGAGGCGGACGTCCTGTCTTCAATTATGGAAAGCTCAATAATTACCAATCTCCGCTATCGAACGTATCCGGCTTCCTGCTGCCCGAAGCGTCGAATACGGACTCCAGCCATAAGTTATCCGCCTCGATTCTGTTGCCATTGCCCTTCCCCCACTCATCCAGTATCAAAGAAGTCCACGGCTCGCTCGCATGCATTTGTTCTTCTGATTCCGTTAATACTCCCTCGTAATGATCCTGATTCCCGAATTTCGTATTCAGCGCCAGCAAAGACCAGCCGTGGTTTTTCAGCGCCTCCAATGCGATGTATGCTTCATCCGGTAATCCGCCCATTTTCATTCTCCGTTAATGCCCGTGCACGTCGCTGAGCAATTCCTTGATGTCCAGAATCAGCACGATGTCGCCCTCGCTGGACATCGTGACGCCGGCCCTCCCCTTGGGACGGAAACTATCCAGCGACTTGATCACGACAGCCCAACGTTAATTCGGCAGTTAAATTACCCCCGGCATAGCCGGGGGGTTTACCTCACTTATTGGCCTTTCCATAATTCGTGACAACATGCGGTTACCGTAGGTCGGGCTTCAGCCCGATATGTCGGGTTAAAACCCGACCTACAAGAGGCGGATGTCCTGTCTTCAATTATGGAAAGCTCAATAATTACCAATCTCCGCTATCGAACGTATCCGGCTTCCTGCTGCCCGAAGCGTCGAATACGGACTCCAGCCATGCGTTATCCGCCTCGATTCTGTTGCCATTGCCCTTCCCCCACTCATCCTGTATCAAGGAAGTCCACGACTCGCTCGCATGCATTTGTTCTTCCGTGTCCGTTAATACTCCCTCGTAATGATCCTGATTCCCGAATTCCGTATCCAGCGCCAGCAAAGACCAACCGTGGTTTTTCAGAGCCTCCAATGCGATGTATGCTTCATCCGGCAATCCGCCCATTTTCGTTCTCCGTTAATGCCCGTGCACGTCGCTGAGCAATTCCTTGATGTCCAGAATCAGCACGATGTCGCCCTCGCTGGACATCGTGACGCCGGCCACCCCCTTGGGACGGAAACTATCCAGCGACTTGATCACGACATCCTCATGCCCGACAAAGCCGTCTGCCGACAGGATGAAGCTGTTGTGGCCGAACTGCATCAGTACGCCGACCTCGGATTGCTCGTTGCTCCCCCAGCCGATCAGCTGAGCCAGCGGCAACACCGGCAACACCTCGCCGCGCACCACCATGGTCGCGCGTCCCGAAACTTGCTGCAGTTGCTCCTGCGTGACCGGCAATATCTCGCGCACCATGGACAGCGGCACCGCAAACGACTGGTCGGCCAGCCGTAACACCAGCACCGGCAGGATCGCCAGCGTCAGCGGCAAGGCAATCGTGAACACGCTGCCCCTGCCCGGCTCCGAGTGAATGGCTATCGTGCCGTTGAGCCGCTGGATGTTGGTCTTAACCACATCCATGCCGACGCCGCGGCCGGACACGCTGGAGACTTCGTCTTTGGTCGAGAAGCCAGGCAGGAAGATCAGTTCCAGACATTGCCGCTCGTCCAGAGTGCTTCCGGCTTCGCTGGTGATCAGCCCCTTCTCGATTGCCTTGTTGCGGATCGCCTCTGGACGCATGCCGCGACCGTCGTCGGTGATCGTGATCAGGATATGGTCGCCCTCCTGGCGCGCGGAGAGTTCGACGATGCTCTTCTCCGGCTTGCCGGCCGCGATACGTCCCTCTATGGTCTCGACGCCGTGATCCACCGCGTTGCGCACCAGATGCACCAGCGGGTCGTTGAGGTCCTCGATCATGGTCTTGTCCATCTCGGTCTCTTCGCCGACCAGCACCAGTTCGACGTCCTTGCCCAGCGAACGCGCCAGATCGCGCGCCAGACGCGGATATTTCTTGAACAAACGGCCGATCGGCTGCATGCGCGTCTTCATCACCGCGTTCTGCAGGTTGACCACCAGCATGTCCAACTGGCCGACCGCCCGGTCGAGCTCGCTTAGCGTATTGGCATCGTTGCGTCCCTGCAGAATATCGGAGCGCAGATGAGTCAAACGGTTCTTGGTCAAACCGATCTCGCCGGACAGGTTGAGCACCTGATCCAATCTATCGGTATCCACGCGTATCGTGGATTCCTTGGCTTCTTTCGGAGGCACGTCGCCGTCGCGCCGTCCGACCGTGGCGCCCGGCGCATCGGCGTCCCGGCGACCGATGGCCTTCCTGGTGAGCTCTTCCTCGGAGATTGCATCGATAGCCTGTTGCATCGGCACGATTTCCGCCTGCCTGTGCGGAACCGGCATTTCCGCGGACACCCGCTTGACGATATCGCCATCGCCGGTCAACGCGCTATACAACGCATCCCAGTCCACGCCATCCGGAGCCTGGGTAGCGGTCGCCCCGGCGACCGGCTGCGCCGGCATCGCGGCAGGGGCCGCAGCATTGCCGACGGTCTGACCGTCCAGCGCCGCCTTCAGATTGTCCAGCATCCCGGCGGGAGCGGCAGCCGGTTGCTGGCTCTGCTGCAACGCGCCGAACATCCTGCGCACTTCGGCGGTCGCCGCGAAGATCACATCCATCAACTCTGCACTCAGCGTCAGTTCACGGTTGCGTAGCTTGTCGAACAGGTTCTCGGTCAGATGGCACAGCGTAACCAATTCGGTCGCATCGAGAAAACCCGCGCCCCCCTTGATGGTGTGGAAACCGCGAAATATCTCGTTGAGCAGCCTGCCGTCGTCCGGACGCTTCTCCAGTTCCATCAGCTTGCTGTCCACGTCGGACAGCATGTCGCCCGCCTCCAGCAGAAAATCGCCCAACATTTCTTCCATGCCTGCAAAATCGTTCATGTCAGAACCCCAAACTTGCCAGCAGATCGTCCACCTGATCCTGGCTGGTCACGATGTCATTGCGCCCGGCCGGATTGATCACCGGTCCGTTCTGCAACCCGGCGTCGAACTCCGACTTCACCCCGAACTCCGCCTTCACCTCGGGCGGCGCGCTCTCCAGCAGCAACTGCACCAGTTGCTGCTCCATTTTTTGCGTCACATCCACAATCTTCTTGATGACCTGACCGGTCAGATCCTGAAAGTCCTGCGCCATCATGATTTCCATCAGTTGCGCATTGGTCGCCTTGGTCTGAAGCGGTACTTCGTTATCGAGAAAATCCCGTGTCTGCAACACCAGATATTTGAACTGCTCGACATCCAGCTTCTTGTCGAACAGCATCTGCCACTGACCAGACAGCCGCGCTGACTTGCTGCCAAGCTTTTCCATGATGGGCTGCGCCGTATCGGTGGCGTTCAGCACCCGCTCCGCCGCCTGCTGCGTCATCGTCGCGACATAGTTCAGGCGGTCGCGCGCATCGGGAATCGTCGAGGAAACCACTTTCTCGATCTCCTCGTTCAGCCCCAGTTCGCGCAGCGTGTTGTGCAGCGTACGCGCCATGTGCCCGAGGCTGTTGATAACCTTGTCGCCTTCCGCGCCCCGCGCGGAATCCCCGGCGCCGTCGGCTTGCGCCGCGAGAATGCTGTCAAACAGCACTTCCAGTTCGTCGCTGTCTGTGTTGGTGTGATTACTCATGAGCCTGCTCACTTTTGCATGTTGTGAAATATTTTCTTCAGCTTCTCGTCCAGCGTCCCCGAGGTGAACGGCTTGACGATATAGCCCGAAGCGCCTGCCTGCGCCGCCTCGATGATGTTTTCCTTCTTCGCCTCCGCGGTGATCATCAGTACCGGAAGATGCTTGAGCCCTGCGTCGGCACGGATGGCCTTGAGCAGCTCGATGCCGGTCATGTTCGGCATGTTCCAGTCGGTCGCCACGAAATCGAACTTCTCCTTGCGCAGCATGTTCAACGCGGCCACGCCGTCGTCCGCCTCCTGTACGTTGGAAAACCCCAGCTCCTTGAGCAGGTTGCGCACGATGCGACGCATCGTCGCGAAGTCGTCCACCACCAGAAATTTCATGTTTGGATCAGCCACAACAACCTCCGGAAAAAACCATGCTCACGCCGCCAGCAAGGGGCGCAGCGTATCGGACAGGGCCAGCCCGTCGAACTTGGGTACGTAGTAGTCCACGCCGACCCGCCTGCCCATCGCGCGGTTCGCGTCCGACGACAGCGACGAGTGCATCACCACCGGGATGCCGTCGAAACGATGATCGGATTTGATATGCTGGGTCAGCACATAGCCGTCCATCTCCGGCATCTCGGCATCCACCAGGATCGCCTGTATCTGGTCGTGCAGCCTGACGCCTGCGGCCTGGGTGCTTTCCGCCATCACTTTCAGGCGATCCCATGCCTCGCGACCATTGTTGGCCTGCATCTGGCGCACGCCCATTTTGTCCAGCACCTCGGCGATCTTGCGGCGCGCGACCGAGGAATCGTCCACGAAGAAAACGCACAACTCGTGCCCGTCCTCCAGCTTCTGGACCTCGCCTATGGCATCCTCGCCGAACGCGCTGACCAATATCTGCTCGACATCCATCAGCGAGACCAGCGAACCGTCCTCCAGCTCGGTCAGCGCATTGACCAGCCCGCCCTTGCTGGTCAGCATGTCGTCGGTGGCGCGCACGCGATCCCAGTCCACGCGGATAATGCGATCCACCTCGTGCACCAGAAAGCCGAGAATATGTTTGCTGTATTCCGCCACCATCATCGCCCGCTGCGATTCTGGCGGCGCATTCACCCCCATGAACCTGGCCAGATTCAGCACCGGCAACACATGGCCGCGCAAGCTGACGATGCCGTCCACACCCTGCGGCATGTTCGGCGTCCGGGTCAGCGACATCGCGCGGCACACCTCCTTGATCTTGAATACGTTGATGCCGAAGCGCTCGCCGGTGCCTATCGAAAACAGCAGGATTTCCATCTTGTTGCTGCCGGCCAGATTGGTGCGCGCGTCCACGCTGCCCAGCAGGGAGTCGTCCCGCATCTGCATTAGTTCTGTTCCTTTCATGCCCTGTCCTCTCAAGCCAAAAGACGCGTCAATGTCTGCGCCAATTTCTGCGGTTCGAATTTCGGCACATACTCGTCCACGCCGACCGACTTGCCGAGCATCTGGTTGGAGTCGCTGGACAGCGACGAATGCATCAGTACCGGGATGCCGTTGAAGCGCTTGTCCGCCTTGATCTTGCGCGTCAGCATGTAGCCATCCATCTCCGGCATTTCCACATCGGTCAAGATGACCTGGAACGTATCGGTCAACGGCCTGTTAGCCGCTTCTGCCTGATCCGCCAGCTTCTTGAGCTCCTGCCAAGCCTGCATGCCGTTCACCGCCGAAACATGGTTCACCCCCATCGCATCCAGCGTGCGCGAAATCTGGTTGCGCGCCACATGGGAATCGTCCGCGAAGAACACCGTGCGATCGCTCACGCCGAGCGCTTTCACGCTCTTGAAAACATGCTCGTCGTCGAACCGGGTGGTTTCCGACAGCACCTTCTCGACATCCATCATCATCACCAGCCGTTTGTCCGGCAACTCGGTCACCGCGGTGATCAGCCCGCCCATCTGGGCATTGAGCATCTCCGGCGGCACGCGCATCGCCGACCAGTCCAGGCGCAGGATGGTATCCACCGACTCGACCAGAAAACCCTGAATATGGCCGTTGTATTCGGTCACGATCATGATGTTGGGACGCGTGTCAGTTTCCACCCCGACATACTTGGCCAGGTCGATCACCGGCACCAATGCGCCGCGCAGGCTGACCATGCCCTCCACCGCTTCCGGCATCTCCGGTGCGCGCGTGATCGCCGGGATGCGCATCACCTCGCGCACCTTGAACACGTTGATGCCGAAGATCTCCTGCCGCCCGGTGCGCTGATCGCGCCCGAGCGTGAACATCAATATCTCCAGCTTGTTGGTGCCCGCCAGCTTGGAGCGGGCGTCAATGTTTCTCAATAAATCGGACATCTATTTCTCCTGCAAAGACATCGCGTGTAGGAGCCCGACTTGTCGGGCGATCCCAAAGACATCGCGCAACACCCAAGGGTGCAAGAACCTCTGCGAGGCAAGTTGCGCTCCTACAACCGCATTTCCAGACATGGGCGGGTGAATCAATCAACGGCGCACTTGGTCAGCGGATATCCGGCCCGACGCAATCCTGCCGCCGATTCCATCAATTCGTCGCCGGCCGCCTTCGCCTCCCTGGCCTGTTGCGCGTTGTTGTCCACCAGGCCGGTCAAATTTTCGATGCCTCTTGCCACACTCTCACCAGCGGCAGACTGCTCGCGCGACGCATGAGCTATATGGTCGATGCGCTGGGCGACGCTGGTCGTCGCGCTCATGATTTCCTTCAGCCCTTCGCCGTTCCGTCGGATCAGTTCGATGCTGTTTCCGACCTCGGTCACCGCGCCGCGCATCGACTGCACCGCAGCCCCGGAGATCGCGTTGATCTCGCCTATCGTGCTGGCGATATCCTTGGTGCTGGATGCGGTGCGCTCGGCCAGCTTGCGCACCTCGTCGGCCACGACCGCGAAGCCGCGCCCCTGCTCTCCGGCGCGCGCCGCCTCGATCGCGGCATTCAGCGCCAGCAGGTTGGTCTGGTCGGCGATATCCTTGATCGCATTAGCGATCGTGCCAATTTTCTCGATTGACGCCCCAAGATCGGCAATCGTCTGGCTGGACGATTGCACGGTCTCGGCCACCTTGCTGGTCGCGGCAATACTGAGTTCCATGTTGCGGTTGTTCTGCTCGACGACGCCCTGCATCGTCTTGGCGTCGTTCAGCGAATCCGCCGCCATTTCCGCGACCTCGGCAACCGACTGGCTGAATTCCTCGACCGTGCTGGCGATCTGCTGGATGTGGTCATGCTCGCCGGCGGCATTGTTCGCCACGGTAGTCACCTTGCTGTCCATCTCGGTTATGCGTTTTTGCATATGCCCCACCGGCGTGACGATCTCATCCACCACGGTGCGCAGATAGCTTTGCATGGTCTGGACTCCGTTCAGCAGCCGTCCAAGTTCATCGCGCCCGCTGATGTCGATTTCATCGTTCATGTCACCCTGCATAAGATGCTGGAAGCCGATCCCCGCCATCGCCGCCGGCGCTCCGACATATTTACGAACCAGATAACCGATATAGAAAAACAGGAATATCTGCAGTACGATTTGTGCGAATAGCACCTTGAGTTCCAGACGATCGATTTTCGCCATATGCGGCTCGATGTTCAGCACCAGATCGGATACGCCAAGCACAGTTCCTTCCGGAGCGGCATGACAGCCGGTACAGTCGGTGCCGTGGAAATCCTTGCTGGACATGTAAGGCGTCACCAGGCGCAGGGTCTTGCCGTCAGCACTGAAGATGGTTTGCGGCAGTTCGCTGTCAATCGCGCGCCGCTGTACATCGTCATCGATCTGCGCCTCCGGCAGCCCCGGCCCGTAAGCCTCCACCACCGGCTGCGCGCGCAACAGGCGCACCGATTCGACCCCCTCGATCGAGCCCTTGACCTTTTCCAATGACAGCTTGCGCAGGCTGGCGTCGCCAACCTGCCCGGAGACCATCAACATATTGGCGCGGTCTATCGCCTCGTTGGCCAACTGCTGGGTTTCAGCGACCAACGCCTCTTTTTCGCGTTCCTTGATATTCCCGAACAGGTAGTACTGACCGATACTCAGCACGATGAACAGAATGATCTGGAGAGCGAATTGCAGTTTGTGCGACAGCGTCCAGTATTTGAATTTGTACGACTCGAATTTAGACTCGATTCGCGCGCCGCTGGCGTTCAGCTGCTTGTACAGCGCCTCTGCCTCGGAAACCTGCTGACGCGTCGGTGCGCGCCGCACCGACGAATAGCCGACGACAGCGCCATTTTCATAAACAGGCGCAACGGTGGCACGCACCCAATAGTGATCGCCGTTCTTGCAACGATTCTTGACCGTTCCGCGCCATGCGCGTCCGTCCTTCAGCGTGTCCCACAGCCACTCGAACGCCTGCGGCGGCATGTCCGGATGGCGCACGATGTTGTGGCTCTTTCCCATCAGCTCTTCGCGCGCATAGCCCGACAGCGCGACGAAAGCGTCGTTGGCATAGGTGGTGATACCCTTGATGTCGGTGCGCGACACCAGCACAGCCTTGTCCGGGAACGGCGCCTCCTTCTGCGACACATAAGCATTCTTGTTCTGCATAATTCCCAACCCTCTTACCTGATAAAAATCCATTGAGCCGTTGCGCGCAAGGCACGCCTGCCCGACCTCCGCCTGTATCTGCCCGATCAACAGAGCCTGTACGCTCCGTCATTCCGGCGAAGGCCGGAATCCAGCGGATTTAATTAAAAATGCTTTTATGTCAGTGCGTTGCACTGTCTGTTCTATTAGCTGTACACCGGCCTGATGGAACTACTAGCCATTCGACTAAGCTGGCAAACAACGCCAGCCAAGTCGCTGGTTATTCGCCGGTGTGACGAATTACTTCAATTCCTAAACTATTAATCTTGAAAACAGTTACACCCGGAAACGCCCAATCGCCGATTCCAGTTCTCCAGCCAGTTCGCCCAGATGGCGGATGTCGTCGGCGGTCCGCATGATGCCGGCATGGTTTTCCTCCGCCATGCGCGCGATGTTCTCGACATGCCGCGCAACCTGGGCGCTGACCTGAGTCTGTTCGCGCACCGCCGCCGCGATGTCGTTCACGCCGTGGCTGGCCTCGCCGACCGAATTACCGGCCTGATCCAGCATGCCGGTCACGCGATCTATGTGCGCCAATGTCGCATGCAACGAAGTCAGACCGCTCTCGATGGCGGCCTCGGCACGCTCTGCCTTTTCGCTCAACGCGGCGGTCACCCCGTCGATTTCCCCGGCCGACCGGGACGACATCTCGGCCAGCTTGCGCACTTCGTCCGCCACGACCGCAAAGCCGCGCCCCTGCTCGCCCGCTCGCGCCGCCTCGATCGCCGCATTCAATGCCAGCAAATTGGTCTGGTCGGCGATGCCCCTGACCTGCTTGGTCATGCCGGCGATGGAACGGGTGCTCTGCACGAACTCCTCGACCGAGGCGGCGACCTGCTTGACCGTTTCCTCGACGCGGCGCACCTCCCGTATCATCCCCGCCGCGCTCTCGTTGCCTTCGCGGGTTCGCGCCAGACTATCCCCGGACAGCCTGCGCACTTCTTCGGTGCTGTCGGCGACCGAGCCGATGCTGACGGTCATCTGCTCGACCGAGGCTGCCGTCGAGGCCGCCGCTTCGCTTTGCACCAGC
>Ga0172379_10005534_pt1 | contig 17603 bp, 16 predicted proteins | sample GrowelOW334metaG_FD_119756 | JGI IMG/M metagenome (GOLD analysis project Ga0172379, IMG submission 119756) | Groundwater microbial communities from an aquifer near a municipal landfill in Southern Ontario, Canada - Groundwater well OW334 metaG | ecosystem: Environmental > Aquatic > Deep... | reverse complement strand
GGGAAAGCGCAGAACAAGGTGTTGAGTTTGTACAGCAATATACATCCACTGGAAAGACCCCAAGACCCATTAGCGCACTGCACTGCTAATATCTTCAAAGATGGGTTACCTTGCAGGCAGGGCTTTGTATCTTTATCAAAAGTTAAGTAATATTATGAAAAAGAAATATTGGTACGAAATACATGTGTACGAATGCCCCGTGTGCGGAAGACACAAATCAACTGATCGCGTGAGGCGATATACAAAAAAACCGAAGGATTGGAATCTTAGGAATCATTATCAGGACGTCTATGATTGGTGTAACGAATAAAATATGAAAAAACATGAGCCATCTCCATCAAGTGCGGAAACAGTACCGAACTCAGGGGGGCATGATCCATTTGACGAAACGTCAGATTGTGACTATGGGCCTAAAAGCGAATGTAGAAGTTGCGTGGCGTATAAACACCTTAATCCTCAATAATCATGAACCTACCAAAAGCAGAATTGTACACAACACCGACGTGCCATTATTGCAAAGACGTGAAAGAATTTTTTACGAAACACGCGATCTTTTACACGGTTTATGACGTCTCAAAAGACACCGAAGCAAGGAAGCGGTTAACAGAAGAACTTGGAGAAAGAAGTGTCCCAGTAATTATGGTTGGCAAAACAAAGATTGTCGGGTATAATGAGGAGCAATTAAAGAAGGCATTCAATATTAGTTAATTATAACGTTGTGAAGAAAGAAAAAGCAGACGATAGGGTTTATATTCAGGTCTACCCAAAAACAAAGACGTGGACAGAGAGATTGACCATTATTTTTTATACATTATTTGGATGGGAGTATCACCATTGGGTTACAGTAGAGAACTGGAAAAAAGCATTAAAAAAATAATTTAAAGTTATGAAGAAAGAAAAAGTAGAGAAGGTGGAGAAGGAAGACGTGGTAGAAGCGGCGCTAGCAAGACTCCAAAAGAAGTACGGAGACGAGGTGCTTATGCAGCTCGACAAGGAGGTAGATTTTAAAGTAGATTGGATCCCAACAGGATGCTTCGGTCTCGACGAAGTCATGGGAAGCGGATTGCCCCGAGGGCGCGTTATCGAAATGTTCGGAGCAGAGAGTTCCGGCAAGAGCACAATGTCGCTCTTCCTCATGGCGCAGATCCAGAAACGCGGAGGACGCGTCGCACTCATCGATGCAGAGAACGCATTTGATGGATCATATGCAACAAACGTTGGATTAGATATTTCAAAACTTCTGGTTTCACAACCGACTACACTCGAAGAGAGCATGGACATCATCAAGGAACTTTGTGAGACAAATTCCTTCGACATGATCGTCATCGATTCGGTTAGCGCACTAGTGCCTAAATCAGAGGTGGAGGGCGAGGACTTCATGAAAGACACCATGGCCATTCAAGCGAGGCTCATGTCAAGAGCACTCAGAATTCTCTCTGGACCCATATCAAAATCGAAGACAGTTGTCATCTTCATAAACCAAATTCGTGACAAGGTGGGGGTGTTCTACGGCAGCAAGACTACGACGAGTGGCGGCCGCGCACTCAAGTTCTTCAGTTCAATCCGCTTGCAGGTTGCCAAGGGGCACAAGATCGAAGGTAAGGGCGAGGTGCAGATCGGCAATGAAATTATAGTTACCGCAGTAAAGAATAAGTGTGGTTTCCCATTCAAGTCAGTTACACTAGATCTTTATTACGCGAAGGGAATTGATCTTTGCGCAGATGCCATTGACTTTGGAGAGAAGGTTGGCGTGGTAATAAAAGAGGGGAATACGTATTCGTTTGATGGCGTCAATCTTGGTGTCGGTCGAGATAAGGCGAAGAAAGCTCTTTCTGAAGATCCAGAACTGTTTGAAAAAATCAAGAAAGCAATCGAAACAGCAAATTCTAAGGCATGAAGAAAACAACCGATAATGTATATGCCGTGATTATCGAGGCCGGTGATGCAACGTTCCTAAGTCTGCAATTGGCATCATCTCTCGAGGAGGCATTTGCGATGGCGAGGATGGAATTCGCACGCAGCACAACAATGGTGAGTAAGGGTAATACTCCATTACGAGCTATCACCGGCGCCAAGATAGGATTGTTTACTATCAAGAGCTTTTCCGAACTAACAAGAGAAGCCACTGAATTTCGGGAGGTAAACAAAAGAGTAATGGCACCAGAGGCAGCCGAGACTCCAATGCAAGAGCCGGTTCTCCCTTCATTGCAACCTGCAGAGACAAAGCAGGAGTCACCAACAGTAGAAACAGAGCAACAGAAGAAAAACGCACTGATGAAGAAGATCCTAAACACCAATGATGTCAAGATGTTCCTAGAAAATAAGAAGCAATTCACCAAAAACGAAAAGGCATATATCAAGGCACAACTAATCAAGAAGGGCAAGACCTAATTGCTTGACAAGTGCATTCAATGGGAGTAAGATGGCGGTATGGTCGATACGTTATTAAGTTAGGTTATTAAAAAGTTAAAAAAATAAATTTATGACAGATATTTTTAAGGATGGAAAGGAGAAGGTTATGCCGGTATGGGCGAAGTTTGTTAACGCAGGTGATACTGTTCAGGGTACGTATGTTGGCAAGATCGTCGGCCAGATTGACGGGTACGGGAACGAGCAGGTCATTTATCAGTTACTGCAGGACGACGGAACGATCAAGAACGTTGGGTTTGGGATCAATAAGAAGGTCATCAATCAAGATATGATGGGTGTTTCTTTCGGGCAAATCGTTGGATTCAAGTACAAGGGAAAGGTGTCCTTTGTAGATAAGTTCGGTAAAACTGGACAGGTGAATGACTATTCAATTTTCCAGGATCCGAAGATCGTTGACACCACGTGGCTCAAAGAGAACGCATCGAATATGCCATCAGTGGTTGACGTGTCAGGACGTGCGCCTCAGAGCAATGTAACAAAGGAGCAGGAAAGCGCATTGATGGGCGAGGATGTCCCATTTTCTAGCGCAAGTTCATCTACAAATTCAGACAAGGAAATTCAGCTTCAGGCCATCAATAAGCTCGCGAAGGAGAAACTCGGTGCAACTGACGCGAACGTCAAGGAAAAGGTGATGGAGACAACTGGCGTCGCTTTCATTCCGGTGAATTTTCAGAAGATTGCAGAAACGCTAGCAGCAATGTAATATGAAGATACTCGTATTAGGAGACATGCATTTTAAGGACAACCTGAGCTACGCTGATTACGTGGCGGATAAAAGGGTTGAAGAGAAAAAGGGAGTCCATGACTTTATCGTCAATCAGGCAAGCGATTGTGATCATGTCGTCCTAATGGGAGATAACTTCAATAGTAAAAATAACAGTTCCGAAACCAATAGGGAATTTGTAGAATTCATCGAGAGATTTGGTTCCAAGGAAACATACATTATCTCAGGTAATCATGAAAAGAAGGGCGATGGCAAGACCGCTATCGACTTCCTCGGGGAAATCCACAAAAAGAACTGGCACATTTTTACGAAGCCTGGAACAGTCTCTGTAGGGGAAGAGCCCTCAACCATTAAGTTGGACTTCCTCCCCTACATGCTGAACTCGGAACTCGATGTCGAAACGTCGCAGGAGGCAGCAAAAGTAATGATGGACGACGTTGGTCCAGGTGACATATTGTTCGCGCATCACATGATCTCAGGTACGGTTGTTATGGGGACTAAGGTTGAAATGTTCTCAGAACCAGTTCTTGATCAGGCGACACTTGAATCAAAATATAAATTAGTCGTAGCAGGACACATACACGGACATCAGCAATACGGCAGGGTGCTGATAACAGGAAGCGTATTTACCAGCGAGGTGGGCGAGACGGAGAAGTTTATCTGGAAGATTGATACTGACACCATGACTGTCAACCAGATCAAGGTGCCGCAGAGGGCGATATATAAATTCACAGATCCTACTACTGGGCAGTTGCTCGATCTTCCTACCAACTCAATCGTAAAAGTCATCGTGACAAGCCCCGTGGCAGATCTTGAGGAAATTCAAAGAACACTTGACAGATTCGATGCATCGTTGCTTATCCAGGATATCCCTGACGACAGAAAGAAAATGAAGATCGAAGAGGGGCAAGCGTTTGACTTTAGCATTGAAGCGTTGCTTAAGTTGTATGCAGAGTCCAAGGGGGTTGATCACGAGAAGTTGGTTAAGGGACTTGAATTGATATCATGAAGATAATTAGAAGTATTGGGCTAGACCTTTCTTTAGTTGGCACCGGAGTTGTGATTCTAGAGAATGGCAAAATTGTTGCGCAAGAACTGATAAAATCAAAACCTGTAGGCGACAAACCAATAGACGAACTTGAAAGAATAAGAAAAATCGTTAGACAGATTAATGATTCTGTCTCGAGGAATGGTCCATACGCAGACGAGGTCGGTTTAATCGCAGTAATCGAGGGTCTGGCATTTATGGCAAAGGGGACGTCCTTGGTGCAGTTATCCGCACTCAACTACATGACTCGAGCAATGCTAGCGGAGCATTATATACCATTTGTCATTGTCGCGCCAACTAGCCTCAAAAAATTTGTTACTGGCAACGGAGCTTCAAAGAAGGATGTCATGCTCATAGAGACATACAAACGCTGGGGCGTGACAATTCTGGACGATAACGTTAATGATGCATATGGCCTAGCGCAAATTGGATTAGCATTGCTTGGAGGAAACAGCAAGGCCACAAATAAGTTACAAGGGGAGGTATTGAGTTTACTAAAAAAACAATTATAATATGAAAAACACACTTAATAAAGAGCAGATAAACGTTACAAAAAAAGTTCTCACGGCGGTTTTGCCGAAGGCTGCCGCAGATGCAATTATTCGCACAGTTCAGAAATTGCTCGGAACCAAAGTAAGCAACATTGCGAAGGCCCCCTACAAGGGATCAAAGAAGGCTCATCTCGCCGCAAAGAAGGCGTGGGTAACCATTAAAGCAAAGAAAAATGCCCGAAAATAATTTGATAAAATCAATAACGCCGCATAACTGCCCGGCATGCGGCATGGCCATCTACGTTGAAAGCCAGATGGTGCCGTCTACCGTTAGCTCGTTGTTCACGGCAGCAGACGTCGAAGAGGCAAAGGAAGATTGCCTCGAGAAGATCTCGGGACTTGTCATTGACGAAGAGAAGAAAGATGCCGTCGTTAAGTGGATCAACGATCCGGAGACGGTATTTGGAAAGGAGGAAGTTGAGAATATCATATCAAGTTTATTAACATCAAAAGGCTAAACATGTCAACACCATCTATCAAGTCGTTCATGGAGGATGAAGCTGAAGCTGAAAAAAAGATTGACGTAAAACTCACTCAGTGGATCACTACGGACGGCAAGTCATTTGTCGGTATTAGTGACACAAACAAGGTCATCCCATCCGGCGTGTACGAAATAGGTGAAGACAAGTCTGGCAATATTGTCTACTCAAAACTTTCAGCAACACTGAATGAGTTGATCGAGTTGCCAGACTCTGTGGCGAAGAAGATCATTGACGAAATAAAGATGTTTTGGTCACTTTCTGCAAAGTACGCAAAACACAAAATCATGCACAAGAGAGGCATTCTTATGTATGGACCTCCGGGGGGCGGAAAGACAGCCACCATCCAGTTCCTCATGGCCGACATCATCAAACGCGGAGGAATCGTTGTGAAATACGGAAGACCCTATTTGATGGCAAGGGGTTTGCGCATACTTCGCGAAATTGAACCAAGCAAACCACTCGTTGTGATTATGGAAGATATTGACGCAATAATTGAAGAGTGGTGTGAGTCAGACGTGCTCAATCTTCTTGATGGAATTGACAGGATCGATAATGCAGTTTATATAGCAACTACCAACTATCCAGAGAAACTCGGGGATCGTGTCATCAATCGTCCATCACGATTCGATAAGCGTTTCTTTGTTGGATTTCCAAGCGCAGAGGCTCGTGGCGTATTTCTTAAGGCGGTTGCCTATGGCGTGAAGTTCGACGTGAAGAAGTGGGTTGCCGATACAGAGGAGTTCAGCATCGCGCACTTGAAAGAATTATTCACATCGGTTATACTTATTGGTGACAAGTATGACGATGCTCTTGCAACTCTTCGTGCAATGAAGGAAGAGAAGGCGTCTGGGGAGGGGGACAAAGCTAAGCCGGGGTTTTAATCAAAATCAAAACATGAAAATATACTTCAAAAAAAGAAATCCAGTTAGCAGTTATACTTGGTTCCCCTTCTTTGTGGTTCTTCCTCGGTTTATCGAAGACAAGATCGCAGGAACAAGTCCACTTGTGTGGCTCACTTGGGCGTGGAGGAGAGGGCCGTTTGGACATTGGATGACTGAAACCAAAACTGATAAATTCGGGACGAAATACCGTATTGAGAAAAAGAGATACGAGTATCGGATAGACAAACCGAAAGAAGAATTTGCCACACGAATATATGAGTCCGATCCATTGGTGGACAAACTTATCGCAAGCAAAGAGGATGTTGTGATTGGAGATGCAAGATACTACGAAAATTTGAAAAGAGTTGAAAGACTTTACAAAATTTTCGAGCGAATACAAGAGAGAAAAATTAGCAGGTGGAAAGAAGAGATATCTGGCACTCCGCCACCGCCACATTGCGAGGGTTCTGGTGCAGCAAGTATATAAGGTATGTAGCATGAAATAAAAATGATATGATCTTGTTAAAAGAATTAAAACTTAATAATTACCTAAGCCATGAAAAAACTGAGCTCGTTTTTGGGTCGAATGATAAAATCCTTCTGGATGGCCGTAGTGGCTCTGGTAAGTCGTCCATTACCGAGGCAATCCTATGGATTCTTTACGGAAGAGGAAGAAGCGAAAATCGAAGCCTTGTCCGACGAGGAGCAAAAATTGCTTCAGCGTCACTTAGACTTGGAGATGTTGAAACTGATTATGTCATCACACGGACAGTATCTCTCGCCGGAAAAAATACGCTTGTTGTTACAAGAAAAAATGGAGATTCCCAGTTCGTGGCTATTGAAAGAACCGGCATCAAAGACACACAAGACTGGATCGAAAACGAGCTCCTCCACGCCTCCTACGAGCTCTTCACCAACAGTGTCGCCTACCCCCAAGAAAACGAAAACAGCTTTGTTAAGGCGACGGCGGCGAAGCGGAAAGACCTACTTCTAGAGATCGTTCGTGCGGGGAATTTTGATGAACTCTATGACAAGGCGCGACGGACTCTTTCAATGAAGGAGACTGAGACCACCATTGCCATCACCAAGATTGAGGGGCTTGAGTTAACCATTAGATCGTCTACATCTTATGCAAGTAAATACGACGAATACAAGGCAGAGCTGGAAAGAGCAACACTCAGTCTTGATATCCAGCTCATCCGACAGAAAGATTTTGAAAACCAGCTCTCCGGCATTTCCGGCGTACTCAAAAATATCGCGGACAAAAAGTCACTCCGAGATGCCTTGGAGCGAGGAGTCTCAACAAAACAAGTGGAACTCGCTCGATATAATACCCTCCTTGAGAATCACAAGAAAGTAGATATTGAGGCAACGAGGAAACAAATTCTTGAGTGTCGCAAAAAAATAGATGAGATAGCAGATATCCAAGCAGCCCTTAAGGAGTGCTATGTTGCACAGCAAAAGATAAATGCACACTTGTCAAACAAGCCACAATTACATGATTATACAAGGGACATTGAGCTTCTTAATCAGCGGCTGATACCACTCGTAAAAGATAGCGGATCGTGCCCATCTGGTGACGCGTGCCCATTCGTCGTTCCAATTAAAGGACAAATTGATTTTCTCTCTGAGCAGATCACAGAGAAGACGGAGAAAGGTATTGTTGAGCGACGTGCCATGGAGCTCTGGGAGAAGGAGTACACCATACTTGTACCAGTGGGCAGTACTGATGAATTTTATCGCCTATTGACCGTTCTAGAGAACGAGACAAAAGATCTTCCAGTGTTAATGCGCACCATGGAGGAGTACGACAAGTTCGAAGATTGCCTATTTGATTTTAACAATGACTGGGCAGAGGTTGGTATGGAAATAAGAATTAGTGAAGAGCAACTCGCCTCTGTCAAGACTGAGATAGAGATGCTCGAGGCGTCTTTGACCAACACCGATAAGCTGAACGAGGAACTGAAGACAACACAAATGATGGTCCGCGCTCTTCAGAATCAGCGCGACCAGGCGACCGCCAGCATGGCGGTAGCGGTAAAGGCACAAGAAGACATAAAGAACGCGTCTGAGGGCATTCTGGAGGCAAAACGAGGCATAGAAAAGGCTGTCTCGGAGAAGGAGTCACTCGAACTCCTTAAGGAGGCATTGTCCCCCCGAGGTATCAAGGCGGTGATTATCGACTACCTGGTGCCAAACCTTGAAGAGAGGATCAATGGCGTGCTTAGTCAGATGTCAGAGTTCAGGATTCGCCTTGACACACAGAAAGCAACAGCGGATGAGGAGGGTGTCAAGGAGGGGCTTTTCATCACGGTTATCAATGACCTTAAGGAAGAACTCCCGTTCACCTCGTATTCTGGCGGAGAGAAAGTGAAGATAACCGTTGCCATCGCAGAGGCGCTTGCGTCACTTATGTCTAGTGTCGGGTTTAGAATCATGGACGAAAACATCGTCTCCCTTGACAAAGAGTCCACAGAAGGGTTTATTGAGGTATTGACCAAGTTACAGGAGAAGTTTCCTCAGTTGCTTGTGATCAGTCACCTTCAGGAGGTTAAAGACATTTTCGAAAAACAGATTATGGTGACAAAGATTAATGGAATAAGCAGAGTAACATGAAGCTTGTTGTAGATGTAAATTGCTCATATTGCGGAATTGAGATTGAACGAACTCACCGCCCACCCGTGAGCAAACTTGATAAAAAAAAGATATTTTCTTGCTTTAAGTGCAAGGAAGACAGAAAGAAAAAACGAGCAAAAGAAAAGAGACTTAATAGAAATAATATATAAACATGAGCGAAGATCAAAAAGAAGAAAAAGAGTGTCCGCACGGATTGACTAAAACTTGTTCGAGTTGTCATGGGTATTCTGATGGACACGAGGATCAAAAAGCAGACTCCGCATCGGTACCGATGACGATGGTTGACACCACGGAGGAAGATGCAATCAATGAGTCAACAAAATCAATGCTGGAGGACGCAGAAAAACAGTATAATGATTTGGTTGGTAAAATCGTAAAACCGCACACAAAGAAAAGCCGCCCAGTCACAGATGATGACACGAATAAAATTCAGGATGACCTGCAGGTCCTATATCAGTTATGCCGCACTCCCGTTGGCATGTATCAAGGCGCTTATGCAATGGCGCATGCTCAGATTAACGACACAGATCCCCTTCAGTTATTCGTGATGAACAACATGCTTATTGTATGCAATCCTGTCATCACTCGGCACAGTGGATACACAAAAGATTCAAAGGAGGCATGTGTTACGTTTTCAGATCGAGAAATGACGACGGTGCAACGTTGGCAAAAAATAGATTGTGAGTATCAAACTATCCAAGTTGACCCGACGGATTCGACAAAATTCAAATTGTCTGAGACAATTAAGGAAAGTTTGTCTGGACGCAGCGCGTGGATATTTCAGCACGAAGCAGATCACGGGTCGGGGTGTTATATTTATAAGCTAGAGCAAGAATAATATGGCAGAAGAAAGCAAGAAAGAGTCTCTTTACGACATGGCATTACATGCAACACTGGTCCTTAAAAACACGGTTGGTGGGCAGATGGAGGTTACCAGGGTTCCTGGGGGTTGGGTATATTGTTTCGAATATCCTGGTTTTCGTCAGTCTCAAATAGTGTTCGTGCCATTTGACAATGGATTCATGGATGAAATTATTAATAATAAAAAATAACAATAACATGGAAGAAGTAAAAGAATTTGTTCGCGCAGAGAAACCGTGGTGGGTCTGGATTCGGACCATTAGGCTCATTGAGGATGGCACAGTTTATGGATTGGGATCGGACAGCAAAATTTACAATTGGCATCACTCGCTTGCCCACGCAGGAAAATGGGTATTACTCGTAACTGGAAAATAATATGGAAACAAAACCAGAATATCAAGTGCTTTACGATGCATTCATCGCGCAATATGCGAAGGGCGAAACAACCCCGACTATGGCGGGAGAGGTCTTGATTCGTATCGCGGGTCTCTTTCCAAACTACAACTTAGCAATGATCAAGGCGGAACGATCTTTTTCACTGGTAAAGCGCGACGAGGTTGTCAAAACCGATGAAGCAACTGGCAAGGCAATCAGCGCGACGAAGGCAGATACACTTGCTGACGCTAGTAGTGACGCGTTCGTCTACCGTGAAGCCAAGGGGCATGTGGCGAACATCGAGATGCTCATTGGCGCACTCAAGTTCATGCAAAAGTCATTAGAGGTAGAATATGCACATAGTGCAATATCATAACAATGATTCCTGATAGAAAATGTCTAACATGCGGAGAGCGATTCGCGCCGAAAAGCGAGAAGAATACTTACTGTTGCAGAAAATGCTTCAAAAAAGCAAATTGGCATTTCCATAAAGCAAGGGAACTTACCGCTGTCGTTAAGTTCCCTACTTTTCTTTGTCCTGTTTGCCACAACACAATTACACTTAATTTCGACCCCGTCAAAGAGAATAACCGCTGGCTGCATTATGAGTGTCCAGAATGCGCTACTCCATCAGCAGAGTTTATTGAGGCATTATAGAGCCTTGTCTTCTTGTTCGGTTGTTCGCTTTTTAGGTCGGACGTAGCGCTTTCCCTCGACTATTTCGTTTGATACTGGGATTGACTCGCGAGCTGTGTGAGGATTTCTCGCACTTATCATTGCCTGTATCTTTTGTGTGATACTTTGTTTTGGAACTTCTGGAAGAGGGAGTTTTTGTTGCTTCGGCTTCACCATCTCCGCAGTCTTCTGTCCAGTTTGCGGCATTATGGGGGTGGGGGATTTCCCTTCCTTGATATCTTTTATCTGTTGAAACAGTTCTTTTCTTCTTGCCAATTGTTCCGGCGTACCTCCGCCAGTCGGACGAAAGTCGTGTATTTGATATGTTCCACCGTCTTTTTTGGGAAATCCATTTTTGTCAACAACATAAGTGTACTCTTTGCCCTTTTCGTCTGAGGTTGTCAATTTAAAAGTATTCTCGTCTAGGGTCTCTAGTTCCTTTACCTTAATTATCTTTTCCCAAGGACTTTCATCTAACCCCAATTCGATCTTTAAAGAACTTCCTACTTCAGTTTTCGGTCCTGGAATTTCATCTCTTTCGGATCTTAGTTTTGTGAGTTTTACTTCTTTATCTTTTTTTGATGTTTCTCGAGCCACTTCATCTGCCACCTCTTTTGCCCTTTGTTCTGCGTCTAGTTTGTATACCTCGGCCCAGTACTCAACACTAAGGTGTCCTTGGGGATCTTCTTTTGGAAGTGGTGTGCCATCTCCCATGAGTCGTAATATTCTTTGGGCAATTCTCTCTTCAGCGGCCCTCTTGTATTCAGCGTCAGTATTCTCCCGTGGATCGCGGCGCTTGAATCCACCCTTTGGGAGATTTTCTTGAACAAGTTGATTTACCCGATCATTTGGATGCTTATATTCGCTCGGCGCCTCGGGCTTCGGCACTGCTGCGCCACCCTCTGTTGGCGGTTCATTGGATTTGGGATTCGCCTCGTAGAAGGCGTTAGCGATGTCAGAAATAACGTCGGCATGTGACTTCTCTCCAGGCACAACATCCTTGTTGCCAAACAGCACCTTGCCCTCAAGCACTCGATCTTTGATTTGTTGCTGTATCCACTTGAGTTGTTCGGGGCGCACATCTTGATCCGCCTTTCCGAGTATCCAGTTACGATAGCGATCTATCGCGCCCTCTTGCCCCTCAAAGGGGTTACCGTATTGCTTAACAGCAGTGCCCATCGATAGCACATTTATTCCTTCTCCGCGTCCTTCGGCGTTGCTCGCTACATCCCTCTCGGTCTTGCCCGGACCAGTTGCGACAGCGACCCTTGTTTGTCCGCCAGCTTGTGCAGCCCCCTTGGCCTCCTTTCTCTGTATTTTCTGATTATGTTCCTTTGTCCACGCGTTCTCTCCAGCGTAGTAAGCCTTTGCCACTTCGGGGGATTCGTTGATCACTGGTATCACGCGTAGCCCGTAAGTTGGATCAATGACGGCATCTCCACTGCTCGCCATCCATGCAGAGACGCTTTCTTTCGCGCTTTCAGTTTTGTCTGCGGCTTTTGGAGACGGAGGAAGAAGTTTTTTCCAATCCTTTTCAACCTCCTTAGTTGTATCGAAACCATCATTCCACCATGCAAGAAGTATCTCTTTGCGATCCTTACCCTTACCGCGGACTGTATTACTTTGGATCTTTTTTATAACCTTTTGAGTTACCGTCAGAAGTGGTGTTTGCTCTATTTCGGGGAATCTTTCGCGTACAGATGCGGCAGCAGAATTATCTCGCGCTCTTTGATTCTCGTCATTTTTGTATTGAGTATCAAATGGTTTAAGACCATCTAGATTTTTGAAGACCTCCTCAGCCGGACCGAGTGTTCCACCTTCGGCCTCCAGCTTTTTAAGTGTGTCGATATATGGTTGCAAGGCACCCATTGTATCATAAACATTCTTCTTGCCCATTGCCTCTTGCTCGAGTGCCTTTTCGACGTTGAATGGGGTTTGGAATTGATCGACGAAGCTTCTGATGACATTTTTTGCACCAATGTCTTTTGCATCTGGAAACATTGTCTCAAACATGTAGGCAGATGCATCTCCGTTATTCTTTGCGAGTCTGATATTAAGGTCGCTGTTACCCACAGAGTCAACAGCCTCTTGCCCAACGTTCCCTCCGACATAACTTTCCTTGTCTGTAAACAAGATGCTTACCTTAAATGGCTTATCATCTTTAAACTGCTTTACCCAAACACCGTCGCCTCCTTTGCGAGATTGTGGTACGAATTCGGTTTCTCCAACCTGCTTGCCGCCAAAGAAGTGTTTTACTTCTCGCTTTACTCCCTTGACACCACCGAAGTGTGCCTCATACTTATTTGCTGCAAGAAAGAATCCATTGCGTACAGATGCTGCTGAAATGCCGACAGCTTCCTTTCCCTTAATATTCGCGTCAACCATTTTTCGGTAGTTGCGAAAGAACCAGCCTTCTGGGCTTCCGGTTACTCCGCTGTCTGCCTCCGCCTTTAGTTGCTCTGCCGTCGGTATCATGGGCACTTTGGGAGTCTTCGTAAGATCGGCAAAAGGCATTTCCCCCTCTTTTGCTTTTTCCTCGAAGTACTTCGCCATTTCTAGTGGCACACCATCCTTGCCTCCGAGTGCATATATCTGCAACGAGTCAATGTCGTAATCATGGTCAAACTTAACAGTATCTAATCCGTTAGTTATGGCGTATTCTTCACCGATATTATGTCCGTGGTCTTCAGCAATAAGAACCTTCATTTTTGTAACAGAGGTTGGCTTTAGTGTTGGATATCTAAAGCTGAGTACGTAGTAGTCGTTTCCTTTACGAAGATGCTTAAGTGCCTTCTCTCCGTAAAGTTTCTTAAAGGTATGTTCACTTATCATCGTCTCTCCAGATTTCAGGAAACGTCTTGTGCCATCTCCATTATCTACCATCGGGGTAAACTCAGGTCTCATGACAAGATCGTCTCCCTTCATCCAGCGACCCTTTGTGTACGATTCAATTAAGCTATTGATTTTCTTATTGAGTGTGGTGCCGAGTTGGCTGTACCCCGCGCCATGTTGAGCCGAGAGGGCAGATTCTCCGTATAGATTATCCATCCAGCGATCTTCCTTGAATGGACTTGCATCCCAGATTGCTTTTAGTTCGTGGTATGAACCAGAGCTTTCGTGCATTGCATTTACCAATTCGTGGATGTCTCTTGCTGATTGACCGTAGTGCTTGCTGATTATCTTTCCAAGGCCTTCACCGAATTTCGAAGAGGAATCAATCTTTGTAAGAATACTTCCGGGGCTAAGAGCTCGGGTGTTCTTGTGCGGGCCGTTCCATGAGACAAAATATGATTCAGAGGGTGCATCAACCTCCCAGTGGTGTTGTCCGTCTGGTCGATCAATCTTTTTGCCAACCTTACCATATCCAGTCTTGATGTTGTCCTCAAACGTGACGACGTCGTACTTTCCAAGTTTGACACCAAGCAACTTTTCGTAGTAAGCCTTTTCTTGTGGCAGCCATGCGGTGCTGGCGTGTTTCTGGTGAAAGTTCCCTCCCCTCTCAAAGTTATGACTTTGGGTTGTTTTCATTACGGTTGGGAAGTGCACAAAACCACTGCCCTGGGACGCTTCTTCGAAAAATTCAGGAGACATCAACTGCATTCCATTCGTGGAAGATTTTGCCAACTGTTGCTCCAATATTTCCGAATCCGTCATCGGTCTTACCTCTCCGGTCACCTTGTTCTTGACCGTTGCCCTGGTGGCATCGGCGACAATCGAGTTGACCTTCATTTCTTCCCAGTCGCTAGTGGCGTTCTTATTCGATCGAGAAAATTCTGACGGAATTACGTAATGCTTCAGAGTCTTTCCCTTGACACCTATCTGATGCTCGCGACTGTTGAGTGTTTTGAGTCGCTTAACGAATGTATTTATTGAGTCAGTGTTGGGGTCAAAACCAGCTTTTTTAAGCATGTCGATGCTAAAGTGGCTCATTGCAACGTCCTGCTGGTCTAGCGTCATTTCTGAAAGGCGCTTGCCCGTCATTGGTTGACCTTTTTCGTCCAAAACCTTCTCGGAGTATTTTTTATCGTATTGCACACCCATTAGACTATCTGGTGCATTGTCGTAACGATACCAAACAAAATCTTCGTCAATTAGATGCTGTATTTTAACCGCCTCATCTGGTTTTCTTGTGAGTTCTCTATTCGACTCGTAATAAATAGTGGGTCGAGAGGGTCCCGCCATTTTTTCAAACCAGCTTAATGGGGCGTAGGTCTTCTTTTCTGGAACCCCAATGATAGACGTTATTTTGCCCTCATAGTCTTTTGTCTCCCCAGAGGTGAACGTATTGCTTTCTTCATTGAAAATTGCATCACGAAAACGCTTCAAGAAGGCTTGTTTTGTATTTTCTGTAATGGGATCTTCGTAACCTAGTTCAATGAATTCATCTGTGATAAGTTTCTTGAATTTTTCAAATGCCACCTCTTCATTGTCGTTAGAACGCTTCATTGCATTCTTTGCATAATCAATGAGTTTCTTTCCGTCATAGTTAAGTGCCCATGCATCTGCTTTTGCTCTTATTGCGCGACCCTCCGCTGTGTCCTCGGGCGGCTTCTTTCTGAGGGCGTTCTCTTTAGCCTTAAGTGCAAAGTTTAGCCCACCGTCGGTTTGAGAGGTAACATCATACCAGGCCAGTGGTTTGGAGTCGGTAATGTCGGTCTTTTCAATAATATCCTCACCAGCATAGGTGCCCTGTGCCTCGTCGCGGGTATTTAGCGTTTTGATGTCTGGATCAATTGCGGGACCTCTATCAGATGTGGGTTTCGGCGCTGTGTCTGGAGTCAAAGCTGCCACTAGAAGTGCCTCATTTTCGCTCACGAGCGTCTCTTCCACGGGTTTTGTATCAACTACTACATTCGGTTTTTTCGGCACTCCTAGGGTCGTTTTTGGAGCTTTCTCAGTGGTATCTGGAGCACTTGCAGACTTTTCAGCGACTTTATTCATATCAGAAAGACCCTCAGATAGTTTTTCCTGAGGTGTGCGCTCGGCAGACGGCTTCTTTGGTACAACAAAAGGCGCCTTCGGTTTTTGGGGAACGGCTAGTGCGGCCTTGACTTTTGCTACTGCGTCATCTATTGCCGCAACGATTGGATTAACTTCAACTTTCGGAACAGCCACCTCGCTTGCCATTTTGTCTGGGAAGAAGAAGTTGCCTATTTGGATATAAGCCTCAGCTTGACTCTTTGCGGAGCGAGGGTCTCCCTTGGAGATTCTACCACCCTCGACGTATTTTCTCGTCATATTTGCGAGCATGGAAGTCTTTCCATTTGCTCTCAGCATATCTACCACATTCTTGTTGTATACAGTGAGTTCAACCTGAGCGTTCTTGGCATCCATGAACTTCTCGCCAAGCAAATCTTTGGTAGAGACTTTGCCATTTTTCTTTATTTCGTCAACCACCCTTTGACCGACGTCCGGAGCAAGTCGCTGAATAACCTTTCCGCTGTCATCCTTCATCGACTTGTCTAGTGCCAGAATTTGCTGAAGCTTAATCGGGTCATCTCCGTATTGTTGAAGTATACTCTGCAGCCGCTTATCAATCTCCTTGAAAGTCTTGTTTGAACCGTCTTCTCTTGTTAGCGATTTCTCTTGGGGCAAGAAGCCAATCGAGCGTCTCTCTCTTGTCTTGTTGCCCATTTCGTCCGTGAGTACCTTGAATGCATAAACACGAACTGTCATTTCGGGGTCTACGATTTCTCTTCCAAGTGGATATTTCCCTTCGTCAAATTCCACATTTTCAGGTTGAACCTTTTCGGGGTTGCGGAGTTGTCTCTGCTTCTTTATATGCATGAAGCGAACGTCCTCTCGATCTATTCTGAGTTCAACAAAATTTTCGTAAGCAACCGGCTTTCCTTGTGCGTCTACGCCCGACGTTATTTCTTTTTTTGTAGCGTATTCATTCGGGTTGTGCTTCATTGAGGAACCCTTCAAATCAGTTTCTCCGCTCAACACAACCTTGTCCATGATTGCCTTTGTGGGTGTTTGGTTTAGGGACTCAGGCGAGATGGACTCCGTTTGCGCAACCTTCGCCGCGCTGGCTTCTTCTTCAGCTGCGAGCTCCATGAGTTCCTTTAACGTTGTTATTTCTCTCCCCTGTCGTTGCTCCGTAGCCGGCTCCTGCCCAGTGGCTGGCTTTTCCGGCGTTGCCGGTTCGTAGTTCTTGCTTATCGCGTCAAGTTCGCCTTGTGGGATCGTTGTTTCTTGTGCACTTGCGGTGCGTTTGTATAGATCGGGGTAATCAGCATCCTTCGGGTCTACCAATTGGGGGCGTAGGGCGGCGGATGATGTGTGAATATCCTTGGCTAGCTTCATTTCGCGCTCCGCCGGAGACAGCATCTGGTTTTCCAATACATTATAAGCAGTTGTGATGCGCTGGAATTCTCTCTTAAGTTTATCCTTCTCGTCAAAAAGAGAAATGTCTTCAGCCTTTGCTGCTCCCTTAACATTGTCAAGAGTTCTTTCTTTGTGAAGTTCTTTTAGATATTGTATCGCCTGATTTTGAGTGTTGATCTCGAAGTCTGGAGGTATGTTTATAAAGAATGGTTTCTTTCCAGTCTGAGCATATTCCTCTCGCGTTTTCACCATCAGGTCATGTACCTTGCCCACGTCCTCAGAACTCATTGTCCATGTTTCCGCAACTGGTTCGTTTCTTTTTGAGTGTGGGATTATATCAGGAAATTCCTCAGCGGCAACAGAGCGTCCCTCATGATAGAGTTCGTCGTTAAACATCTTGATTCTTTTTGTCTCGCCATCGACGAATCCACGTAGGCCACCCTTGTGCCCCATGCCGTGTAGTGCGGTCATTGTGATTCCACCCTTCAGTGCTTCTTCAACGGTGGCACCCATCATGAGTTCCCACATCATTGTTCCACCTCCCACGTGTGCGTACCCACGAAGTCCATGTGTTCCACCTTTTTGTATTCCGGCGGTGCCCAAAATAAG
>Ga0172379_10005533_pt1 | contig 17608 bp, 9 predicted proteins | sample GrowelOW334metaG_FD_119756 | JGI IMG/M metagenome (GOLD analysis project Ga0172379, IMG submission 119756) | Groundwater microbial communities from an aquifer near a municipal landfill in Southern Ontario, Canada - Groundwater well OW334 metaG | ecosystem: Environmental > Aquatic > Deep... | reverse complement strand
GAAGTCCTCAAAACCAACCGTGTGGCACAAATACTTCATATCAATGACCAGCGGCATATCGTAGAGGAACTTTTGCCTATTGAAAAAGCCCTAACTAACGGTGCGGAACTCGCACCGCATAACTATATTAAGGCAGGCCAGCGATGCAAAGTCGTTGCGGGGCCTCTTATGGGAATAGAGGGATTCGTCGCAGAAGACCAGAGCAAAACCCGGCTTATCCTTCAGGTTGATATTCTCGGCAAGGCAACCTGTCTCGATATCGACGCTGCGCTGCTTGAAATAATAGATAGCAGCCAGTAGCTAATAGTCGCAGTCGGTAGAAATTTTGCCGGCAAATACTCTAAGAAGATGATGATGAACTGCCTGTCAGTGCGGACATTTGCTGCTGCAATAACGCCAGAGTCGCCTCAAGTCTGGCGTATTTGGCGACGAGCCTTTCCTGATACGTTGTAAGCCTGTCCTCTTCATCAGTAATTTTTTCTTTTATCGCTTCAATCTGGTCGCCGACGGAATTTTTGTCTATTGTTAGAGAGCCTGATGTGCTGTCGAGTATTTTATCAAGCGTATCCTCCATCGCTCCTGCAAATCCCTGTTTGATATTGACGGCGGCAGCGTAATTGCCATCGACAGCCAAATTAACGCTAAGCTGCAATGAATGCTCGGCATAATCCGGGTCGCCGTTGTCGTCGAAGGTGCTTATGCCGGTGATAATATTGCCGTCAATCGTCATATCCCGCCAGATGGATTCGGTCGAAAGTTTTATTTTTGCGCTGGTAATCGCCCCTGCGGAAACGACAACCTCGACATCGTATTGTCCCGCGGCAGTATTGTCGTTGCTGGAGTCATAAAAACTTATTGCTCTGCTATCGGTAGAACCTGTTTTCTGCGCTCCAAGAACAGACAGCACTCCAAGATAATCATCGCTAACCGCATCTGAAAACTTATCAGAGTCAAATTCAAGCGTTCCATCGCTGTCTATGGAAAAACCAATATTTAGAGCAGACAAGTACGAATCCACTCCCTGAACAAATCCGCCGGCCTGCGTCAACAGCGGCAGACGTACCTGCTGCTGAATACTCGCAACGGTGTAATCGGATATCAGAACGCCTGCAGTTTTGGTATCGCTATCGTAATCGGTATCTTTTTTTATCAGCGTTATCAACTCATTATACCTTGAAACAAACGTACCCACTTTTGTTTCGAGGTCGTCTGTATCGCGTGTGAGTGTAATTCTTTCGCCGGCAGAATCGGTTACATCCTGTAAATTCAGAGTAACGCCGTCAATCGCGTCAGAAATTGTATTTGTATTACGCTCAAGCCAGTTGCCTTCGGGCGGATAACCGTCAACTCTTATCTGACTGTCGAGAGCCTGCTGTGTCCTGGTGAAATCCGATGGAGAAAAATTGTCGAGGTCCGCGGTAACTGCGCCGCCCTCGACGGAAACAGCCATTGCCGGCAGACTAAGCGTCGCAGATGAGCCATTGGGATTATAGGCCAGATTTACCGAAAGACCGCTTGTGCCGCAGGCAATATCGGTAAGTATTATTTGTCCGTTTTCAAATCGCGCGACCGCCACGCCGTCAAACGCCTCATTTATTTCTGAAATCAGAGTGGAAATTTTCGTGCTGCCTGTGAAGTTAAACGTATTTGGCGTAATCGCACCTCCATTGTGATTGACGCCGGAAATTGTTATTGTTTCCGTTCCGCCAAGCGAGCCTGCGAACTGGTCAAGGCTAATCAGCGTGGCTGATTCGGCCGCATTTTCGCTGTCTTTTGTAAGCGTACTGCCTGATTCCCATACTTCCGTACTACTGGCGTTTATGGATATTTTATTGTCGGCTCCCGCGTCATTGCCATTAAGTATCAAATGATAAACTCCGCCGTAGCTAAGCAAACTTGCCGTTACGCCGGGATTATTCGCGTCATTGTTGATTAGCGTTACCAAACCATCAAGCGTGGTTGTTGCGCCTGTCGTAACGGATGTTTCCTGATTATTGTACGAATATATAAAAGTTCCTTCCCCGACGCAATCCTCGGAGTTTGTCTGGCCGGTTGACGAAACCCACCGCTCGGAGTTCGCGAGCTGATTAATAACAATAGTATGGCTGCCCTCATACGCATCGCTGGTGGCTTTGGCTGTAACTATATCGCTATCGCTCGATGATGTCTTGTAAGTCCGCATCTCGCCGGCATTAGACAAATCTTTTATCGCAGTTAGAAGGCTGTTGGTTTTGGTTTTGACTTCGCCCAGAGCGGTCTGCTTTTCCTCAAGGGTGGTTTGCTTATTCTGATACATCGTAAGTCTTCTCTTCTCGACAGCCACAAGCTGCGATATAATCGATTGCGTATCTATGCCGCTTTGCAGGCCTGAAAGCTGAATAGTTGACATTTTAAAATCCTTTCAAAATTAAACTCTGCCGGCCAATGAACGCGGCTCGACACAGAGGCGATTTTGCGCAGCCAAAAATTTTTCTTTATAAAAATCTCCGAATCGGCGGAAGTACTGGCCGAATTTTACGAAATGAAAACCGGCCGCGTGCCTGTAAAAAATATCGGAGACGTATTTGTAGTACTGTATTTTGACCGCAGACGGGTCTGAAATATTTACCAATTGCGGACAAATAACTTCGGGCGGATACATCGCTATCATCTGATTCAACATATTCGAAATAGTTTTGTCTCTGATTTCGGATTTTTGCGATGCGCTTTGCGGCAGCCTTCTGTAGAAATACGCGGGGTTGGACTGAAATCTGTTGAATTTCATTTTAAGAGCGTTTTTGCAGAGGAAAACAAAATCCTCGAATATACCGCAGTCTTCATACAGGCCGATTCTTTCAAACATAGCCTTTGTTATAAGACTGCCGACAATCGGTATCGGCGAAAAGCCGTTTGCAAACAAAACGGCAGGCAAAATCCGGCTGTCGGGGAAATCATTATACTCCCAGTCGCCGCCGATTAAACCGCCCTGCCCATCAACAAGCGTAAGTTTGGCGGGATAATAATAATCGAAGCCGGGATTATTCTCGGCGTATTCAAAAATATTACGCAGATAATCCACCGCGATAAAATCATCGGAGTCAACGCATACGATATATTTTCCCGCAGCCGAAGTTACGGCAAGATTACGCCCCGCGGCAAGGCCTTTGTGGTCTTGCCTGATATATCTTATTCGCGCATCGCCGAAACTTTTAACAATACATTCGGTTTTGTCATCGCTGCCATCGTCAACAATAAGCAATTCAAAATCGGCGAAACTCTGCCGCAGAACCGACTCGATTGCCTGTGCGATATATTGCTCGGCGTTATAAGCGACCATTTCGACAGAAACCGCCGGCGTTTTTGACAGGCAGCCGGATTCTTTTAAATACAATTCCACTTCCTGATGGCAGGCATTCGGAACGAAGCCAAAATATCGGCCAATATCAATCGCCATACCTTTTTCAAACAGTTCCGCAAGAGCCAGTGGGCTGTAATCTTTTCTGTCGGATGCCCGATTAGGGATTGCCGTCTGCACCATATTCAGCGGATTGCAGAAAGTTTTAGATTTTTCAAAACATAATAAATTTTTCCCTGCCGGAATGTATATTTTGGCGTTTAGAGCCATAAGGCCTTCGAGTTCATTTGGGTTGTCAAACCGCAACTGCTCAATCAGCGGAAGAATATCTCTGACCTTGTATATCGAACTTGAAACCTCCAGCGGATAATTGAAATCGAGTTGAGCCTCCGTCCAGTCATATTTTAATACGCCTGTTTCAATCCGCTCGAACGCCGGCAGCTTCTGCGGAGCGTTTTTGGAATAACAATATGTTGTATTTTTGCCGAGCCGCAGCGAAAAACCGAGGCAATCGTTTTGAGTATAGAGAACGTCCGCTATTTTTTCAACGCTGAAATCAGACACAAATATATTGTCATCGACAGCGAATAAAACATATTCTGAGCCGCTCAGCAGCCGCAGACAATCATTCTTAAAATCGCCCTGCTCTACAAATATAACGTCATTAAACCGTGTTTTTAACTTTTCATACTGCGATTTATAAAGCTGATTTGAGGCTTTGTAGAGAACCTGTAATTTTATCCTGTCCTTACAGCAATGATGAAACGAACGTATGGCCACGTCGAGTTGCAGAGCGCGGTCTTTGCTGAAAACGATGCCGGAGATATTTTTGCTTTTATTTTTTACGCCGGCGCATTTGTTCAGATAATCGTGAACTTTTGGGTCGGACAATCCGTCATTTATCGCCTCGGCGAACTGCTCTTTTGCCTGCGAATACATATTTCTCTGGAAGAATGAAAGCCCCTGCCAGTATGAATTTACGGCTGTCAGCGCTGTCTGGCCGGTGATTTGCGGAATATAATCGACAGCAAATTCTTTTTGCCAGACAAGTCTGTTGGGGCGATTGTTTTCATCGACGTAGTATTTGCCCCATTTGCCGCGATAAAGAGCAACGTCCTGTTCGAGTTTTTCAAAATTGGATTTCTTTAAATTGTCCAAAATGTCATTATGCGCAACAAGGCTGGCCGGCAGCGGAAGCAGAATTTTGCCGATGCTGTATAATTTGTTGCACAGGTCGCTGTCGGCATAATAAAAATTATAATTTTCGTCAAAACCGCCGACTTGCCGGAAATAATCGAGACGTAAGAGGCCGTAGTTCATCAGGATATTAAATTCGTATCCCATTGCGACAAAAAATTTATTGTTGTCGAACGGGTTCGGACGCGGTCTTTCGTGCATATTTTTATAAAAGAATATGCCGCCCGCTACATTGCCCGGCTGCGTATTTAACGCGCCAACGGCGTTAGCAAGGCAGTTTTCGCCGAAGATTATATCGTCGCTTGCGAACATCGCCCATTTGCCGGACGCTTTTGAGAATGCGAAATTATAGAGCATCGGCCAGGAATGCCTGCCGTCGCCGACACATTCCCGCTCGTTGTAAATTTTTGCTACGTTGTGTTTTTTTAGAATTTCAAGTGTGTCATCCGAGCATTGACCGACCACTGCGATAATTTCATAATTTATTCCCGCTGCCGCCGCTGGAATTGACGCGAGCATTTTATCAAGCAGTTCCGCACGATTCATCGTGCATAAAAGAACGCTCACATCGCAGACCGATTCCGGCTGCTTAAAACTTTTAAGATAATCACAGCGGCTAAACATCTCATCGGTTGCTTTAACCTGAATTTTCTCCCGTCCTGTTTCCACGTCCGCTGAAATTAAAGTTCTCCTGTTATCCGCAGGTCTTTGAAGAATGTTTTCATAGAGCCTGCCGTATTTATCAAGCATTATATCTTTGCTGAAATTATTTAAAATTCTTTCTCTGGCGAATGAAGAAAGCATATTCACGGCCTGACCGCTGCCGCACAAAAACTCCGCCATCTTTATAAATGCGGCTCTGTCCTTATAATCTACAATTATGCCGCTTTTTTTATGCTCGACGATTTCCGGTATTCCGCCTGTATTATACGCAACGACGGGACAATTACAGGCCATCGCCTCCATCACGGCCAGCGGGCAATTATCCGCAAGCGAAGGAAACAACAGTATATCGGCAGCGGAATATAACGCCGCCATCGTTTTTTTATCCTTGATATGGCCGACATTAATTGTGCCGGGCATATTGAAATCGTTATTTGCCGCACCGATGTTAAGAAAAACAACCGACAGTTTTTTTTCGGTTAGATATTTCATCGTATCGGCAAGACACTGACCGTCGCGCCACTGACTGTTGACTCCGCCATTTGCGCTGAACGCCAGAACAACCGCATTGACGGGGATATTTAATCTCCGCCTGATTTCGCGTTTATTAGACGGTTTGAAAATTTCTGTATCTATTCCGTTGTAAATCACCTCAAGAGGCTTATCCTTTAAAATGCCTTGTGAAACTTTATCGGCAAGCCACTTTGACGGCACAACGATGTTGAGATTTGAATTTTCATATATACGTTTTTTATCCTGCCACAATGTCGCGGCAGCGTCAACGCCGATTGCAGGCTCGACTTTTAAATATGGGCAGCCGCTGCAGCCTGTCTTGAATTTTTCGCAGTCAAAACTGTGCGCACAGTGGCCGGTTAGCGACTGCATATCGTGCAGCGTCCAGATGACAGGCTTTAAATTACTTATCGCGACAAGAGCAAACGGATTGAAATAATCGCCATGCAGATTGTGCAGATGAATTATATCGGCCTGCTGAAACTGCGACAGGTTTTCAATTTTAAATGTTGAAAAAATATCATAATAAAGTCCGCCGCGCCTGGCGTATTTATCGCCGCAATCAAGCTGTCTGTCCTTTATAAGCGTTACATTGCCGTCGTCGGACATCTTTCTTCCGACAAGCATCGCGGTACTCCAGTTGTTCCTGCCGCCTGGAGACATAAGCATCTGCGCAACGGCAGAAGCCCCGCCGGCCGCGTCATGCGTATTGATGTGCAGTATTGAAATATGCCTGCTATTTTCCATTTTAATTTTTAGCCGCAGAGAATGCGGAGTTCTCAGAGAATTTGGAAATATATTTTAGGACATTAGCTTTTCCCGCAGCCACAGTTTGGGCTTCAAGCGTTCTTTTGTTTTCTGATTTGAGCCAGTCGCCAAACTGTTCGCCAGTCCAATTCCTTACCAATCTTCTCGGCACGGCAAATGGGTCTATATTTCCATTCAAATCAGATTGAACATTCGCGATGCCTGCGGAATAGCCGCACTTTCGGGCAATTTGTTTCGTTGTCGGATTAAAATCATCAGTCCCGCCGAACGGATATGAAATCATATTTACCGGCTTGTGAATTATTTCCTTTAATTGTTCGGCCGACTGGCTCAACTCAAAATCCTGCTGCATCGGCGACAGCGCAGAAAGTTTTGAGTGCAGAACGGTATGCGAACCAATATCGACAAACTCCGATTGCGATAATTTCAGCAGTTCCTGCTTATTTACCGCCCTTCGCGATGAAGGCTGCTTTTCTTTCAGCCCCGCCCAAAACCAGAGCTGATTCACTATGGCATATATTTTTTCAGCGGGTTTATCGCGGAAAATTCCGCAGATTTCATCGTGAGTTTCAATGCGTTTTTCTATCGTTGACAGGTCCCATTCGATTATGCCGCAGTTATCTTCCATTCTAAGCTTGTCTGGCAACTGGATATTTTTGAGGAAAATCTCCTCCATAGCGTCCCACCAGAACAGCCGGTCAGAGCCGACCATACCTGATGTAACAAAAATCGTCGCGGGAATTTTATATTTCTCCAGCAGCGGCAGCGCATTGGTAAAATTATCCGCGTATCCATCATCAAACGTCAGAGCAATAGTATTTGGAACAAACCTATTATTTTTTATCTCATCGAGCAGCTCGGCAAGCCTGATAACTCTGTAATTTTGCGACAGGGTTTTTAAATGACTTTCAAAATTTTCCGGAGATGTGCATAAAAGCTGATAATCCATCGGCTCATCAGCAATACGATGATAAAGCAGAATTACCGGCTGCTGCGGAACAGCCAACATCTTCGCTATCGGCAGATTATGTTTAACCGGCGAGAACAGCCTTTTGGCGCAAACAAGCAGAAAATAACGCGTATCCTCTCTTAATTTAAACGGCGGTTTTGTGGCAGGGTTAGTTTCACTGTCAAAATCGTGTATCATATACCTGAAACCGGCATCCGCCAGAATCGGTAGTATCTTATGCAGATTTTGCCCTATCTCCGAAAAACCGTGATACTCAAAAACAAGCTCATTGATATTGCACAGCAGTGATGATATTTCGCTGATTACATCAAGCTCGGCGCCTTCGATGTTAAGTTTCACAAAATCAACCGGCGATTGAATATAATCACTCAAACGGACAACATTAATGGACAAATCCCTGTTTTTGGCAAATATAGAACTGCCGTCAGAATTGTCGCTGCCAAATGATAATGTGGTATTTTCCTTATACAGTCCCGCTTCAACAATTTTTACATCCGTTATGCCATTAGCTGTCAGATTTTTTCGCAGCAGCTCAAGCGAACGCCCATCCGGCTCAAATACCGTAATTTTCGCCCCGGGATATTTGCACTTAACGTATAGTGTAAATAAACCGATATGTCCTCCGCCGTCAATAACTGTGGGACAATCTGCATTCGACTCAAAATCATATATCCGATGATAGAAAATATCCTTGAACGCATTATAAAAAGACAGCAGGTCATAGCAGTAAATCGTAATATCTCCGAATTTAATCTTCCAGTTGCCAAATCGCGTCTTGAGTGCGACATTCTTAATGCCCTTCAAATCCTGCAATGTTGCGTTATCCGGAATTGCAAGCTCGGTACAATTATTGTCTTTTTGGTGTTGCGGTTTATAATAATTTGTATCACACGGCCTGCTTTGTTCGCCGAAGATATTTATTTGATTAACATTTGCAACGGGCTTCGTCGCCCGGACAGTCAGAACAACCTGATAATCGTTGTCATCGTATTCAAATAACTGTTTGTCTATGTCTTCGATTGCCAAACCGTCGAGAAAAGCCTTTGCGATTGCGACGTTGCCGTGCGCTTTGACATCAAAAGATTCAGCGGGCAAAAATTCAGCGAACATTTTTTGCAATGATTTACTGGTGAATCGCCAATAATCGCCCCAGCGATCCATATCATATCTGGAAATCTGGCTTATACCTGCGGTTGTGATTAAAAGCGTCCCGCCCGGCCTCAAAGCTCTGATTGCATTTTTAATGGTATTTTTTACATCATAGATAAAATTCAATGTCTGCGTAAGGATAATGCTGTTGAAATAATTTTCCGGCAGACAGTCCCGATTGGTTAAATCACCGACAATTGTAACATTCTGTCCTTTGACCGCATTGAGCACATCGCTTTTAACAACATTTTGCCCATAAGCTTTTGTATAATCATCGCCGCCTATTTCAAGAACATTGCCGGTTATTGATTTTTTGTTTTGTTCGAGAAATTTTTCAATATAGAATCTGTCAATAGCTCTGCCTCTGTCAAGACCGAAAACTCTGCTTACAGGATTTATGCTTATAGATGACTCACTCTGCACAGAACTTTTTTTAAGATATTTATCAATGACACTCACAAGTTCGGCCATTCTATTGATATAACTATGCTCGGTTAAAGTTTTCTGCCGACCAGCTTTTGCAATAACGGCAAGTTTTTCCTGATTGTTCAGGTAATCCCGCAGAAGTTCGGCACAATGCTGGCTTGATGAGTAAGCATCGATTTCTCTACCTACTGCAAAAAGTTCATTGAGATTCTTTTTGGTATCGGTAACCAGCAATGCCCCGCAGCCGGTAGCCTCATAAAGCCTCATATTATTCGCATATTCGCCGCTGATATTTATATGGCGATTGAGAACGATTTTTGCCCTGCTGTAAATTTCATACATATCTCTGCCAAATATTGCCGGATGGCAAAACTGTCTTGCCTGCGGCGACAGATGTTCGCTGCCATAGCCAAATAGTGCGAGTTTAAATCCTTCTTTGGCAAGATAATCAAATAAGTCCGTACCACTTGAGTGATGCGGCATAAAGCCGCCGACAAAAGAGATATCAATATCCCGCTCGACGGGCTGATTTATTTTTTGCAGAATTGTATTTTCGAAGCCGAGCTTAAAATACTCGCTCGGCAAGCCTTTGCTTTTAAAAAGTTCAACATAAGCCGGTATCGAAGAAACAAACAAATCGTAACCGCTCAAATCGCTCATAGAATTTGTAATCGGGGCTGCGTGCTGACCAATTACAAGTTTAACATCAGGTTTTACCCTGTTCAGAATTTCGCTTGTAATAGATTCCATTGCCAAATTGATAATTACATCAGGTTTATACGTTTTCACCTGCGCCATAAAAACCGCGGCAAGCCAATCATCAGGCAATGATGAAATTTCCTGCTGTGTTAAGCCTTTCTTTACAAATCCATTTTCAGCAGCCCAGGCGTATTGGCTGAATTTATTGTTATAAATTATGTCGATTGCCTCTTGGCCATGTTTTCGCAGGTTGTTCGAATAAAAATCATTTACGCCAAAAAGCGTATCAAATCTTGCCTTCTGCTGAACTTCAAACGAACTTGTCGCCAAGGTCGAATTTCTTCCGTATAGCTCGTCAAGAAACTGGCCGTAATCGGTATTAACTATTAAAATTTTATAAGACATCTTACTTTCCCTGCATTATTCATTTTATTGCATCCACAATTAAAGAAGTACAAAAAATATTGAGATCAATAAATTGCTTCCTGAGATGTTCTGGCACTGATGATATCATTTTATTAAACTCTTCTTTTGATTCCGTAAATGGCCCTTTGTAATACCTTCTTGACCTTTCCACGTATCCATCATCTATAGACCAGTCTTTTGAGTGATATAAACCTTTTTCATCAAAACATTCCAAAAGTTCAACTTTATAACCTATTCTTTCCAACGCCTGCGTCAATTCAATATACCCCCAAAAATGCTTATGGTCATCAGCGCCTGACCCTAATCCATTGGATCTAACAAGGTCTCTATAATATAAAGATGGGTTATTTTTATCCGGTACGGCAATTCTCATCCTTCCACCAACTTTTAAGAAATCAGAAGCAATTTTCCATGCCTTTAAACTATCCTCGTAATATAAATGTTCAAACACATGTTCAGCCAAAAGATTATCAGCCAATCTATCGCCAAACAATTCTTTCCAGTGCTTATCGTTTCTTGCATCAAAAACGGGATAATTAGTTGCAATCCAACCTTCATAAGAGGTGTTTCCTGCCCCTATTATTACCTTTAATTCATCAGAATTATTTATTTGCACTCTAAGTCTTTGCCTCTGAGCAGACAACACATCTAACGCTGAAGCCGCTTTGTCCGGCTGTTCATAACTCATCGTCTGAAGCACTAAATCTTCGTTTGAGCTTATGCACCAATTTTGTTCGTTTTTGCCTTGAAAAACTTTAAATGAACCTTTAGGGTCATTTTTAAGTTCTATTCTGTCGCTGTAAAAATTTATAAATACAGCATGATTATCCGGTCTGTCATTAGATAATGATTCAAGTTCTTTTTCGGTATAACCTGCAATAATTTGAATACGATTAGCAGATTGTCTTATAAAACGAGAGAACCCACCGGTACCCCACAGCCATACGATATTTCCGCAGATCGTTATTTTATGCGAATTAAGCCACGGAGAATGTTCGGCAAATTTGAAATCGTAATCACAATCTTGATTGCTGATGCAAAAACCAGTTATCTTATTTAACTGCTGATTTTTATTGTCAAAATCCTGCAACTTTCCGGCAGGCAGTTTGTCAAAAACAAGTTTTATTTCAACCAAACTCTCTGCCTGATCTACCAGTTTAACTTCATCAAGAGCCCATATTTTCCTGTTCAGATAATCCCTGGATGGCAAAACATCATGTAGTAAAACTCTGCCTTTGAATTTATGCGCAATCAGCAAATCTACAACCTGTTTTCTGACTTGACCATCAACCAAAACAACATCAAAATCATATTTGCCAAGCAATCCTTTTATACCCCTGAGATGTCCGGCAAATTCTTCTGTTGCGCCGTAATCACTTCCTTCCGGCGTATCCCGTTTAACCCATCTTTCTGTACCATCGGCATAATACGCACAACTCTCTGGTTCCAAAAGATAATAATCAATATTACTTATGTTCGCTTTTTGTATCAAATCGCTTATCTTCTGATACCATTGCGAACGGGCCTCGACAGAAACTATTTTGGGTACAAACTGAGATGCCCAAATTGTGCTGAATCCAGAGCCTATTTCAAGATAACAGTTTGCAGTTCTCAAAATCCCACACAAAAAGTTTTTTTCATTTGGAGTCATCTGCATAGTAGCTTCACAGTTTTTAAACAGCTCTTTAGCAGCACATATATTTGTCATAACCAATCCTATACTACACAAAAAAAATTAACTATTTCTGCGATAAGTTCTGGCCGCTAATTTGTTTTTCTTCGACTGCTTCATCGCTGTTTCTACGCCAGCCATATTCGCCTTTAAAATCAGGCAAAGCTCGTTATAAAGCCGATTTATATTCGCCGGCAATTCCCGAACTCCAACAAATGAGCCTATTGCGGAATCCGCCTGTTTGAGCAAGGCATCAACCCTGTCAATTCTGCCAAGCTGCGCAAATGCGATTTGCTGCTCAAGAATCCGCTGTAAATTTTCAAATTCATTTCTCATTTTTTAGACACAGATTAATGTTGTTTTTCAGACACGGATCAACACGGATTCACACAGTTTTTTCTCTGTGTCCTCTGTGTTCTCTGTGGCTATATATAAAACATAAAACTCCGTGGCTGCCTTTCTATTAGAGATTCTTATTTATTTTTTTCTATTTCCTGTTTTAACGCTGCCGCATCCTTATTACCCGGCTCAATGAACAAAATTTTATCTAAAAGTTTTCTGCAATTATCCATCTGCCCCTGTCTGATATACAAAGCGGCAAGCGAAAACATCACTGATGTGTCCTTCGGATGCGATTTAAGATAAATTTCCAAATAATAAATAACTTTTGAAAACGAGCCTGTTTTGCACGACATCTGAAACATACCCAAAAGAGCGGTAAGATTGTCGCCATCGAGTTCCAGCGATTTCAGATAAAAATCAAACGCGGCATCGGGATTATTTTTCTGTTGAGCGGTCATAGCAAGGCCGCAATACGCTTTGGCGTTATCCGGCGCAAGTCTTTTGGCGACTTTAAAGGCGTTCTCGGCATCATCGAACTGACCGCGCGTGAACGCTGAAACGCCCAAGCCGATATATGGTGCCGCCTCATCGGGAGCGACAACCGCCGCCTGCTCGTAATACTTTTGCGCCTCATCGACTTTGCCGGTCGCAATCAGACAATCCGCAAGTTCTATCATGGCCTCATATCTCTGCGTCGTATTGGCCTGCTGGTTAAGTTTGTCGATGTCTATGCCCATATCAGTTGTTTCCCTTCAATAATCTCAATAGCATTGCCGAACAATTCAATCGCCCTGCCGTAATTCTTAAATCCTTTTTCCGCTTGCGCCGCGGTTATAAGCGATTCAACGGATGGAAAAACCCTGTTCAACTGTTCGCTTATTTCTCTTGCTCTTTGCAGATTTCCGTTTTTCAAGTGCGCCTGCGCCGCGAGAATGCTTATCCATAATTCGTTGCCGTAATTTTTGGCGATATATTCAAAAAGTTCCGCGGCCTTTGCGAAATTTTTCTGCTGCATCAGTATCCGAGCCCTGCTCAAAAACTGGTCATACTGAAACGCAATCTCATCAGGCTGAACTTTGCGGATATTCAAGCCCGCTTTTTTAACATTGTCCAGCAGGCTTCCCTGCCGGTTTTCAGAAACCAAATGCTTAAGCGTCTGTTCTTCAAAAATTCCAGCCCATAAATTATCATCCGAGCCTTCAATTTCAAATACTTCATTGCTCATCGGTTTTTTGTCTATCGCGTTCAAACAATCCTCAACCCAGAACTCACTGATTGCGAACTCACCCGGCACAACCGCGATATATTCGGCATCGCATTTTGCCAAAGCCGACTGTATCCGCCGCTGCGAACCTGTGCCGCTGACTTCGACAGGCACGACATTCGGCAAATCGATATTTAATCTCCCGATATCCCGCCCAGACAGAAGCAGGTAAATCGTATTGGGATACGATGTCGTTTCCCATATTGCCTTTATCTTTTGTCCGACGGCCTGGGTCAATTCGGCGGCATCGAGAATTATCGCCAGGTCTTTTATCTTCGACCACGGTTTAGCCGGTCTGGCAGTGCGAATCGTCATCACATTACGAAGATATTCCTGCGGGTCTCTTCTGTTTTTGACCGATATCTGGTCGCTGTCCTTTATCGGGCTGTAGAATTCGCCGGTGATGGTTTTCGCGTGATAAAAATCGGTAAAGAAAACCATTCTGCGAAATAAATCCCAGTCAATCAGAATGTTCAGGCTCTCGTTGTACAACCCCGTTTTTTCAAGCAAATCTTTTCTGTGCATCATACTTATATGCAGAACGTGATTATAATGCAGCATCATTGCTCTGTCGAAATCTCTGCTTATTTCAAGGACTTTACTCAAAACAAACCGTTCGCCGTCGGCGGAATTCCTGCAATATACTCTGTACAAATCGCTGTATGCCGCGAGGCAGTCTGTTTTTGTTTCAAGAATGTCCAGCAGCGTCCCGACGTGATTGGGATATAAAATATCGTCGTCGTCGAGGTAGCAGATATATTTGCCTTTTGCCAAACCAAGCCCATAATTAAGCGTATAAGGCTTGCCGCGATTTTCATCTCTGTCAATAAAAACAAGACGCGGGTCGCTGAACGATTCTATTACGTCATTTATTTTCCAGCCGCCGTCCCTCATAACAATAACTTCGATGTTTGGGTAATCCTGCGACAGAGCGCTCCTAATCGCAACGGGCAGATACCCCGTGCGGTTGTATGTCGGAATCAATATGCTTACAAGCGGGCCGGTTTTCATAAATCCATTTTTATCAGGAAGCAAAACTTGTTTCCATTACAGGCTGTATATTTCTCGCAAAACTGATATTCCCAGACAGACTATTATTTTTATCGCTGTCTATCTGTTTCTCGAAATCCATAAATATCCGATTCACCTGTCTGAGCTGACTAACCAATGAATATTTTTCTTCCACGCATTTGCGATATTTAGCCGGCTCATAATCCTGCGATAAAATCTGTTCGCAGAACTGCTCGGCTATATCAAACAAAAATTCCTTCGGGAACACGCCCTCTGCGCCGGGATAATTATGAATTACGGGTTTAAGGCCAGTTGCCATACCTTCAAGAATGCACATCGGCAGACCTTCGATGATGCTCGTTGAAACGATATAGTGCTTATCGCAAAGCCAGCCGAAAACATCACGCTGGAACGGCTCAAAAACCACCGCATCCTGCAAATTAAGAGCTTTGACAATATGCCTCAAATACTGCTCAAGCTCCGGCTCAACAACATTGCCCGCGATAAACAGTTTGTATTCCTTGTCGATATAATTCAGCTTCTGCATACATTGAATAAGAAACGCTGGATTTTTTACCATTCTCAAATTGGCCAGAAACGCTATATTCTTCCCTTTTCTTCTGTCGACAAATTTGAACTTTTCCAGATTCACGCCATTCGGTATCGAAACGATATTTGTCATTTCCGCAATGCCCGGCGTTCTTGCTGTCAGCGTCTGCGCAACCACAGGATTGCCTATCGTTATCAGCGTGTCAACATTCCGCCAGTTCACCTGCGCAGGCCAGTTGCCGTATGCCTCATATCGATGCAGCCTCACAATCATTTTGCAGACCTTCGGCTTATTTGACCCTATCGCGGCCAGATTCGTACACCATTCAAACCACGATATATCGCTCCACTGCATAAGTTCATAAAGCTCGTCCTCGGTTTTGCCCTCAAAGACCCGCACATTGAATCTCTTTTTGGCAAACTCAATTATCTCCTGCAAAAAATTCATACCGTCAGCCCCGCAGAAAAACGCTATCCTCGGCCTCTTTGAACGAATCACATCGAGCATCGGCTTTAAAACCTGCTGCTGCGGCCACATCGCAAGCGATTGCAGAAGAACCTCCGTAGCGCAGGCCTTATCATTGCTATCCAGCAGAGCCGTCGCCGTTCTGTTTATCAAATCGGGATTCAGCATTCCGATATTCTGCATCTGGGCAAACAATTCCGCCGCCTGCCCCGGCCTTTGCACCGCAAGATACGCCTCGGCAAGATTGCTTAATACCTCCGCGTTGTTCGGCTTCAGCGCGTTTGCCTTGTTAAAATATTCTATCGCCTGGTCTGTCTTTCCAAGACAATGAAGAATCGCGCCGGCATCATTCCATATTTCAGGATTGCCCGAATCGTTTCGCAGATAATTTTCGATACATTCAAAAGCCTGCCCATAATCGCCCTGCTCGGCAAGTTTTAACGCGTCCTGATAATTCCGTCCATCTGTATGAAAGTCCATTGATTCAAACTCCTTTTAAATAATTGCCTGGCGAGAAATTTATTCTATAAAATCCAGCAGTGAAACCGACATAAGTTTTCCCGTAACCGACAGGGACATCTGGTAAAGTATCTCTCTCATCGAAAGTTCTATCGCAATTTGCGCAACATCAGCCTGTTCAATGGCCGTTGCCTGGTCTTCGGTATTGAGTTTTACGTTTTCAAGGCTTTCCTTGAGGTCTTCAAGAAAACCTATTTTTGAACCGACTAAAGTCTGCTTGTTAGTAAGTTGGCTGTTTATTTCATCAAGCGATTGAGTAATAACCCCTCTGAACTCCTTCAGTTGTTCATCAGAAAGATTCTGCGTATTTTTCAGTATATCCCTGATACTGATAAGACTGCTGAAAATATCGTAAGTTCCCGGAACACGAACAAGATTTGTGCCTGTTGAAGTTATATTCGTCGCGTTCACATAAAGAACCTCGCCGTCGGCATTGCTCACAGCCACATTGCTTATATCGCCCGTTACGTCCCATTCGGTAGCTCCACCGTCGATTGAAAGTTTATAACTTCCCGGACTGCCCGTTACCGTAAGCCATACGTCTCCTTTGACGTTTGAAGTTCCGCTGCCGCTCGCCGCTCCGGTATCGCCGTAGAAAACCGGCGCAGACCTGCTGCTGCTTGAGAATAAATCTTCGCCGGCATACAGCAGCGTAGCCTGTACAGACTGCGACACTTCTATGTTTTGCGACTGACTTGCCCCCTGATATGAAACGCTCGTAATCTCATCGTTGCTTCTCGTAACGGCATAAGGCTCCGTCGTTTTGCCGCCGGAAAAAACATACTGGTTCATACTCCTCGTATTCGCCAGCGAAACCATCTGTTCCAGAACGTCATTTATTCCCTCGGCCAGTCTCTCCCTGCTGTCCTGCGAATAAGTGCCGCTGGAAATCTGCGTCAAATCCGTTTGCACCTTCGTTATCGAAGAAGTCATATTACCCAGCACATTTGACACAACGCCGAGAGTATCGCTTGTCTGCGCGATGTTATCGAGATAATTTTGCAGGTATCTTGTCTGACTGTTCAGTCCGAGTACCTGATACGCCGACGATGGGTCGTCCGAAATCCGATTGATTCTTGAGCCGGTCGCCGTTTGCTCCTGAAGTTTTGTCATCGCCGCGGTATGCATATTCAGCGCGAAGCTTACATTGTTATATATACTCGTGAGCGAACCGCCCATAATTCCGCCTTTCGTAAGTTTTATACTGTATCCATTAATGTAGTCATTAATGTCTGCTGCGTAGCGAGATATTTCGCCATCGCCTGATACATCTGCTCGAAGATAAGCATCTGCGCCGCTTCCTGATTGACATCAACTCCGCTTATCTCGCTCTGCCTGCTGCTTAAATTCTGCACCATTAGTTCGAGACTCGACTGTTTTGTCTGGTTAGTCGTGATATCCTGACCGATGCCGGTAACCATTTTGCTGTAATACTCTCTGAATGAAAGATTATCCATTTCGGCGAATTCTTCATCGTTCAGCGCAGCAAGTTTGACGATAGCGCTGTTGTCGGCAAAATCTCCGCCGGCTGCCGCGGCGATTTTGTCAGGCCTTTCGATAATACTATTGCAAACTTCCATATCGGCAGCAGATGTGCCGGAGAAGAACGTATTCATTCCAGCCGCAGCCAGAAATCCGCT
>Ga0172379_10005532_pt1 | contig 17617 bp, 17 predicted proteins | sample GrowelOW334metaG_FD_119756 | JGI IMG/M metagenome (GOLD analysis project Ga0172379, IMG submission 119756) | Groundwater microbial communities from an aquifer near a municipal landfill in Southern Ontario, Canada - Groundwater well OW334 metaG | ecosystem: Environmental > Aquatic > Deep... | reverse complement strand
TCCGCTACAAAATAACCGTTATCATACTTTATTTCTGCACCCATCGACCGCAGCCCTTCAATATGACGATCAATTGGACGTTTTCCGAGTCTGCAGCCACCGGGATTTGGAACTACGGCTTATCCAAACCGTGACAAGAGCGGACCCATAGTCATCGTTGCAGTTCGAAACCGCCCTCCTAATTCAAGCGGAACGGAATATTTCGAAACCCGATCACCGCGAATTATCAGCGTGTGATCCTTTTTTTGAATTTTTACATCGATACCCAAAGGTTTGACGATTTCTGCGGTACCGTATACGGACGAAATCAGAGGTATATTATGAACAATTAGAGGTTCATCGGTTAATAAACCGGCTAAGATAACTTTCATTGCGACGTTTTTTGCACCACTTACCTCTATCGTTCCACGTAATGTAGCTCCGCCGTTTATTTCAAATTTATCCATTGGGAAAATCTCCAACTAGAACAATTTCCGGATGAAGCGTTATCAGGTAACGCTTTTTTACGGTACTGACAATAAGTTTAATTAATTGTATCACATCGGAAGCGGTTGCATCAGCCTTAAGTGTAATAAAATTAGCATGTTTTGACGATACGGATGCACCTCCGACACTTTTCTCTTTTAAACCCGCGTGTTCAATCAAATAACCTGCCGATTTCGTATAATTCGGCGTGGCTAATCGCATTGCATCAGCTTTTGAAATATTTTTGAATACGCATCCTGCGCATCTAACCCCCGTTGGCTGAGTATTTGAACGATATTCAAAAGCTTGTTGAGCTATTTTCCACAAGTTTGAAGCATTATCTTCCTCGAGTCGAAAAGTTACTGAAACGATAAGGTCGTCAGTTTTTTGCACTCGGCTGAAATCGTAATTAAATTGAAACCATTTTGCATCTACAATTCTTAATTCCCCTTTTTGATTTAGTAACAGACTCTGAAGCACATAATCACCAATAAATGTATGAGCGTTCTGACTATGAGCGTTCATATAAACTGCTCCTCCAACACTTCCGGGTTGTCCTAAAAAAGTCTCTAACCCCTTTAATCCCTGATCCAGAGTGTAACGGACAAGCCGGTTTAATCCTACTCCGCTCTCAACCGTAAGAAATACTGTTTTTACCGTGGCACCTCGCTCTTGAAGAGGTTTCCCCAGATTACTTCCTTTTATTCCTGCGATTCTTATTCCGGATAACTCGTTTTTTACCACTAAACCCCGGTAACCTGTATCAGAAATCAGAACATTCGAGCCGCCTCCTAATATATATACGGGAATATTTAGCTCCTTAGCGGTCTTAATCGATTTAATTAAAATCTCTGTCGTGTTTGCGACCACAAAAATGTCCGCTGGACCGCCTAACCGATAGGTAGTATACGAATGTAACGGATGGTGCGTTAATACGTTTATGGGATGCATTCTTTGGCTAAAATCTTGAATTGCTTTGTCTGATATTTTAGGATCTCTCATAGATTGCTTTTATCTCCTTGTGCCATTCATACACATCTCCTGCACCCATCGTCATAATAAGTTCATTGCTTATGACCGATTTTCGAAGATAAGCTAGAACATCTTTCTTTGTAGATAGATGAATTGCATTGGGCTTTATTTTTGAAATTTCATTAACGATCATCGCTGAAGTAATGGTAGAGTCATATTTCTCACGAGCAGAAGGAAATATCTCCGTTATTATCACCTTATCCGCCTCTTGAAATGCTTTCGCAAATTCGGGTAAAAGAGCTTTAGTTCTTGAATACGTATGAGGTTGAAAAATCACGGTTAATTTTTTCCTTGGAAACCATTGTTTTGTAGCCGAAATCGTGGCTGCGATTTCAGTTGGGTGATGAGCGTAATCATCATAGAATAGAACGGAACCTTTTTTGGTAATATATTCAAATCTCCGCTTCGTTCCGGTAAATCTCGGTAAAATACTTCGAATCGCATCCCATGACAGACCCACTTGATGAGAGACAAGTATGGCGGCTAACGCGTTTAGTAAATTATGTTTTCCCGGTACGGATACGGAAAACTGTCCGATATCGGTTCCACGGAATAGAATGGTCATGCTGCTTTCACCTTCTTTAGTCTCAATTCGTTTGATATAAGCATCTGCCGACTTATCAAATCCATACGTGATCGCTGAACCTTTATACTTTGAGAGTACTGTTCTCACTTGGGGATTATCAATATTGCCGATCAATAGTCCGTCTTTTTTTATATTTTGCGTGAATTTTTGAAAAGCGTTTGTAACCGATTCCAGATTTTTATACGCATCAGGATGATCAAATTCAATATTGGTAACTACTAGGATATTAGGCTCTTGCCACAAAAATCTTGGTGTCGGATCAGATACCGGGCATGTCATATATTCATCTGCTTCGGCTATAAAATAGGAGCTATTTCCATAATGCCCTGCGGTTCCGATTTTATTTATTCCTGCGGTTCCGATTGCATACGAAGGTTTCAAACCTCCTAGTTCCAATATAAATGCAACCATAGCTGACGTTGTCGTTTTTCCGTGACTGCCAGCTACCGAGATACTGAACTTATTTTTCATCGCAAGACCAAGCGCTTTTCCATGCATGTATACGGGGATGCCTAATTTTTCTGCGGTTTTTGCTTCGATATTCGTTCTTCCCCCATGAGCACCTGATACGATAACCCTATTAAAAGATGCTTTAATATGGTTCGAGGAAAAAGTTTCGTAAATCGGAATTTTATACTTCTGCAAAATCTCATCGGTTAAAAATTTATTTGGGACATCAGAACCGGATATATTCCACCCCGATTGTTTCATTAAAACAGCTAACGCGGTCATGCCGACCCCTTTTATTCCGACGAAATAGGCGTTTTTTGGATCTTTCATATAATCGTCCTACCTATAAAAGTATAATTTCTCCCTGCGTTTTTTCCGTCCCTTCGATAGGAATGATAGTGATTGTCACAGCAGGTACATATATCTAAACTATCTATCTGCGCCTTTTTTATACCCGTTTTCTCCATCTGATAGTACATAAGCGCATTAAGGTTCAAATACAAAGTCCCGTTGATGCGCTTAGCAATACTTGAACTCGGATAACCTTTATTTGCAAATAATCGGACTCTTTTTTCAGATACCGCGTAGCAACAAACTTGTATATGGGGCCCCGAAACGATTCGTAAATCTTTTATTCGTGATCCTCTATCTTTCAGTTTGTTTAGCGTATTTATAATCACTCCTGAAAATAGTCCTTTCCATCCTGCATGTACAGCTGCAACCACTTTTCTTATGGGATCATATATTATGATCGGAATACAGTCAGCTGTTTTTATCGTAACAAACCCGGGCCTCCGTGATATCAATGCATCACAGTCTCTATAGTTTTTATGATCACTTCGTACATGTTTTACTACGGACGAGTGCGTTTGTTCCGCCTTATAAATTGGTAAACTATTTTCTGTTCCCAACATCAGAGACAGCGTTTCATTTAATGAGCCGAACCCGTGCATTAAACCGTCATAGTTGGCGAGAGTTTTCGATCTAACCATGTAGCGCTTTCTGAACAGCTTTATGTTCATTCCACGGATACTCTTTCTTACCATAACACATGGAACGTTCGTGGCCTTTTCCACATAGCAGAACCACATCTCCGGGTTTTGCAAGCGTACGAAGAATAAAATTTATCGCCTCTTGCCGATCGGGGATTTTCCAGAATAATTTTTGGTTACCTAAAATGAGCGAATATCTCTTTGATTTTTTACATTCTGACATCAAACCGGTCGTTAACGCTCCCTTTGCAATTTGATTAATAATATCCCTAACATCTTCAGATCTCGGATCTTCTGCGGTAAATACGGCATAATTCGCCAAACGCGATGCGATTTCCCCCATCATAGGTCGCTTTAAACGGTCTCGAAGTCCTGCGCAACCGAACATAACTATCACATTTTTTTTAGTCATGGTGCGCGCAGTTTTCAATACCTGTTCTAACGCATCCGGCTTATGCGCGAAATCGATAATAATTCTTATATTTTTATGATTGGCTATCTCTTCCATTCTCCCCTCAAGGAGAGAAAATTTTTCCAATGCCTTGGCACTCGTCTCGTTAGAAAGTCCAAGATATCGTCCAACTGCTAACGCGGAAAGAGCGTTTAAGTAATTAAATATACCGGGTAGTCCCAGAGACATTGAAACGTTTTTCGGCGATACATCGGCCTCCGACGATAGTCCGTAGGTGATTACCATACCAGATGAGTTTTTTTTAAGAAAAGAAAACGCAGGATCTTCATAATTGAGTATTGAACATTTAGTTCCTTTTAAAATCCTTGCTTTGGTGTTGCGGTAATTCTCAAACGTTTTATGGTAATCCAAATGTTCATGCGTTATATTCGTTATTATTGCTATATCAATAGAGGTACCCCAAACCCTATACTGGTCCAATGCGTGCGATGTGACTTCCAATATTAAATATTGGGATCCACCCTTTTGCGCGTCTCGGATCAATTTCTGTAACGTCCAGGGAGAAGGTGTTGTTACGTGAAAACCGGTATCAATTGATTTTTCGTTGATTATTGCAGAGATGGTTGATATCAGAGAAACTTTGACTCTCGAAGCTTTCAAAACCTCGTAAAGCATGTGCGCGGTTGTCGTTTTACCTGAAGTGCCCGTCACTCCAATGACAGTTAGTTTTTTTCCCGGAAACTGATACCAGCAGGCGGCGGTGATCGCATTCAATAAATGGAATATATTTTTTATTTTCTGATACATGCTATAGGATGAATTATACCAAATTCAACCCTTAGGAGATATCCCGTAATACGTAAAAAGTTCTTTGGCGATACGGAAAAAAGTTGGCGCAGCGGTCTCAGAACCCCATTGAGAGGTTGACGGTTCTGATAATGTCACCAACATAATAAATTTTGGATTCTCAACGGGAGCGAAACCGATAAAGGATGCGATTGTTTTTTGACTGTCATAATGGCCTGAGAGTGCAATTTGAGCAGTTCCCGTCTTACCCGCAATCCGATAACCGGCAGGTTTCAACCGTTTTGCTTCACCATTATCCACCGCATCTGCCATCATTTCGCTTACTGTCCGACTGGTATTAGCAGAAAACACCGACGCGTCAACATGAGGCTTCGTTTCTATGGTTTTTCCGTTTGCCAGCTTAATCTTCTGCACGATGTACGGACGCATCAGTTTCCCGCCGTTTGCTATAGAGGCTACTGCGCGAATCATTTGGATAGGCGTAACTGCAATACCCTGTCCGAATGTTGCCGTCGCATAATCTATCGCATACCAACTATTCAAAGGCCGTAATTGAGGTGACGTTTCTTCCTGAAGATCTATATCGGTTGATGAACCGAAACCTAAATCCTTTATATACCGGATCAACGCGTCATTTCCAAGTTTTTCTCCTACAAAAACCATGCCTACATTGGATGAATATTCCAAAATTTGGTTCATTGATATCTTCCCGTGATATTGCTGATTCCATGTATTGATCGTATAGCCACCGATCTCAACCGATCCGTTTTCATCGTAAGTCGTATCTTTAGTTATTTTGTTTTCGTTTATTGCCGCAGCCATAACAAGCACTTTAAAAGTTGATCCCGGTTCATATGATAATGCTACAATAGGATTGATAAAAAACTGTTCAGAATAATCATAGTAACTCCCCGGATCATATGATGGGTAAGCCACCATCGCAAGCACTGCACCCGTAGATGGATCCATTATGGTTACGGTTCCCCCCTTCGCGCCATATTTTTCCATACTTTCTTTTAACTTCATTTCGGCAATATATTGGACAGTTTTATCGATCGTCAGAGTCAAATCCCTTCCATCTTCTGTCGGAATTTCGGTTCTACGACCCGACAAAATCGGATTACCAACGGCATCCTGTTCCTGTTTTAATATCCCCTCGCGTCCCCGCAATTGTTCATCATAATAGCCTTCGATTCCGAAATATCCCTGATCACTGCCTTTTGAATTTTTCCCTACAAAACCCAATAAATGAGCTGCCATTGAAGCTTCCGGATAGTATCGTTTCGATTCTTCCACTAGATTGAGACCGGGTATTTTTAATTCTCGAATTTTATTAGCGATATCTTCATTTACTTTTGAAGCAATTGGCACCCATACATTTTTTGAAGATAATATTTTTGCCGATAGACTCGATTCAGGCATTTGGAGCATTTCTGAAAGTGTTTTTATTGTTTTTAGCGGGTTAGATAAGTTTGGAATATCCGCGTACACAAGATAAGCTTTTTGATTAATGACAAGTGAACTGCCGTCGGCAGTATATATTCTGCCGCGTTTTGCAGGAATTGTTATGGAGCTTGTGGTTTGGTCTTCCGCTAATCCCTTTAATTGGTCGAAAGAAAGCACTTGCCAATGGAACAGGCGGAATAAAATAAGAACAAAGCATAGGGAAATAATTCCGAATACGAGATATAATCGTGCTACCATATTTAAGGGGTTTTAAGATCTGAAAAAGCAAGCGGCAGTGGAGATGTCAACGATATCATTTTCTGGCTGTCGGTTAAACCTATCCAAGTAGCTTTTTCCGTTATTCTGGCATATGCCGATTCTGAAGCGATTTTTTGATTTAGACTCGTGATATCCTCATCCACACTATCCAAATTTTGATATATTTTCGTAAGCTGTTCTCCCGTTGTTGAATCTTTGTTCAAAATAACTACTTGTGCGATGGCAAGTACTAGAATACTAATGCTCAATAGGAAATATATCTTATAAGATATGTGTGGTCTCATATTTTTTCGATGATACGAAGTTTTGCACTTTTTGAGCGAGAATTTTGTTTTTGTTCTGTCCAACTTGCTCGAATTGGATTCTTTTCAATGAATATTGCCCGATTTTGATCTACCATCGATATGAAATAGCGTTTCACGATACGGTCCTCAAGAGAATGGAAACTGATAACCGCTAGCCGCCCCTTTGGCTCTAATAGTTCCATCGCCTGAACTAGTGCTTCTTTAATATTATTAAGCTCATCATTCACAACAATTCTTATCGCCTGAAAGATTCTCGCAGCGGTATCATGCACTTTCCGATCAAACTCACGATCGTATAAATTTCCGTAACTTTTTCGCAGTGTCTGTGAAATAATAGTGATTAAATCAGTTGTCCGGGTTATGGGCATTTTCATGGTACGGGCGCGAACAATAGCTTCAGCAATTCCCCGAGAATGGAGTTCTTCAGCGTAACTAGCAAAGCAGTCATATAATTCCTTCGCTGTGTAATGATTAATAATATCTGCTGCGTTTTTGTCCATTTTTGGATCCATTCGCATATCCAACAATTCGTCTGCTCTTAAACTGAACCCTCTCCCCGACTGGTCAAGCTGATGACTGGATATACCCAAATCAAAAAGAATTCCTGAAACTTTATTGAATCCGTTTTGAACTGCGATAGATTTTAAATTGTTAAAATTTCCTTGGACAAAAACGCTTTTTACATCAAGTTTTTCTTTTGTTATCGTTTCCTTTACTCTTCTTTCGGTCTCGCCAATTGCATCCGGATCCGCATCAATACCCAAAACCCAACCTCCGTGTCTCAATATTTCTATCGAGTGTCCTGCTCCACCAACCGTAGCGTCAATATATTTTTTTCCGGCTGAAAGGTTTAAGCCATTTATTGTTTCTTTTAAGAGTACAGGAACGTGGTAAGTCGCATGAATCATAGGCAGCGTGATTCTAAGCTAACCGGATAACTTTTTCCGGTAATCTTCCCACATTTGTTTGTTCCAAATTTCAAAATGATCTCCGGCACCGATGATAATAACTCCCGAATCGATTCGGGCCACACTCAACATCCGTTCTGGTATCACAAACCTACCTTGTGCGTCTAATTCTATATTGATTGCTTCTGCGCACATTTTTCTCCTTAAATCTCTACCCTCCCTATCAGAAAATAGCGGCTTAGCCAGTTCTGACCGTGTAGTCTCCTCCCAAGCCCGTTCCGTAAACCCGAAGATACAGTCTTCAAAACCTACCGTCAGTATAAGTCTGCTTCCGCCAAGTTCTTCACGAATCTTTTTAGGAAGCGCTAACCTCCCTTTCAACATCAAATTCGGTTCGTAGGTTCCTAAAAACATATTTTTCTACATTAATCACCATTTATCTACATCTATCACCATCATCCTACGGAAAACACCTTTATGTCAAGAGGCTTTTCACGCGGGGAATCTCTAAGAAGAAAAAATAACCTATAAGAAAGAATTGAGGCTGAATTTACGGCACTTTACGTGTTCAAAGCTAGTATTTTCGTGAAAACTAACTAATATCTTAGTCAAGTTGATATGTTTGCCTGAAGATCTGAGCACCCTCAGAGGAATTGAATTTCATGGAAAGGTCGATTGATTTAACTCCCGTATCATAGACACATTTTCCGCTACTACACGTACCCAAAACGATATCATCGCGACTTATAGTAGATTCGCCGTTCGTCGTAATTTTACCCAATACGCCCCGTTGAAGATTATCACCGGTAACGTATGTCAATTCATATTCGACGGATATGATATCGCTCGTCAGACCGGAAATCGAAATATTAACGGCTTTATTATCGGAACGAGGCGCTAGATTAACTTTTATGGTGTCTTTTATAGTAGGCAGCGCAATGGTTGGAGTTGGGATAACGTCTATCTGTTCAGGCGCTGATTTTGGAAGCATCTTCAGCACGATGAACGCTACAGCCGCTATCACGATAATAACTGGAACACCGATAAAAAGAACTTTTTTCATGGTGTATCTCCCTTCATCTTTGTTTCAAAATATTCATTTAATTTTGAGCATTTAATCCGTATTTGCTGAGCGGTATCCCGATCCCGTATGGTAACGGTATCATCTTCCAGTGTTTTAAAATCGATGGTCACACACCAGGGGGTACCTACTTCATCTTGAGCGAAATACCGTTTTCCAATATTACCCCTTTCATCCCATACACAAGTAAAATTACTTTTTAAATCAATCAAAATCTTCCGAGCTTTTGTTATCAGTTCACTTTTATTAGCAAGTAGAGGAAAAACTGCTATTTTGACGGGAGCAAGGGTTGGTTTCAAAGCGAGATAAACCCGATTATCTTTTTCCCGATAGGAATCTATTAGCGTAATTAAAAACAACCTATTAATTCCAACTGCAGGTTCTACGACATGAGGAATGAATTTTTTTCTTTCAACGGGATCAAAATACTCCAAACTAACGCCGGAATGTTTCATGTGTTGTTTTAAATCATAATCTGTTCTGTACGCGATTCCCCAAAGCTCTTTCCAACCAAAAGGAAATTCATAATCCAAATCATAGGTATCCTTACTATAGTGGCTTCTCTCTTTATCTGAATGTCTGCGCCATCGTAACTTATTTTCATTAATCCCTAACGTTCCAGAAACAAAACTCCACATTTCTTTTTTCCATTGATCCATAAGAGTTTTCCATTCCGTTTTCACCGGATCGAAAAAATATTCGATTTCTGCCTGTTCAAGCTCTAATGTCCGAAATATAAACTGGCCGGTTGTTATTTCATTACGGAAAGATTTACCGATTTGACCTACTCCAAAGGGCAATTTAACTCTGCTTGAGTCTACGATATTTTTAAAATTCGAGAATATTCCTTGAGCAGTTTCACCCCGTAAATAAAGAAGCGACTTTTCCCCTTCTACAACTCCGAGTTTTGTTTCAAACAATAAATTAAACCGTTTGGGCAAAGTAATTTCGTTCCCCTCAGGACTCTTGATTTTGTTTTTTTTAATAAAATCATCCATTTCCTCCATAGTCATACTCTCCGGACTCGTTTCTTTGAATTTCGAAGGGTCTTTCTGTAATTTGAGCCAATCCTCAATCAAGAGATCAACTCTATACCGCTTATGTGTTTTCTTATCCTCAACCACAGGATCTGAAAAAGAAGAAACATGACCCGATGCTACCCAGGTAGTTGGATGAAGCAATATTTGCGAATCAAGACCAACCATATCATTCCGGCCATGAATAAACGTTTTCCACCAAATATTCCTGATATTACGAAGCAGCTCGGCGCCCATCGGTCCGTAATCATAGGAACTTGCCAGACCACCGTATATCTCGCTTGTCGGATAAACAAAACCTCTGCGTTTGCAAAGGGAAACGATTTTTTCCATTAGGTTCTCCATATTATGATGACTTCGATTTTAACATGATCATTATTCTATGTCGAATACACTCTTCTAAATTTTTGTTATTAATTTCGAACTTTTCAATGTTTTTTCCAAAATTGAATGTACAATACTATCTAGCTTCTCACCGTAATAAATCGTATTTTGTTCCGAATATCCCAGCCGCCATAATAATTGGCTGATAAAAATATCACAGATCTTTGAACTAGATTCGTTGTTTTCATTGTTTAACATCATAAGACCATGATGAAGCAGATTAAAAACTTGCTCATTCACGTCACTTTGAGGACATAACCTATCAACCGTTTCTATCATTTTGTATCCGTAAGCTATCCTCGTCAGGTTTGATGCAATATTTTTGAAGATCATTTGTGTCGAAACTTCTGTAACTACTGGAAACGTCCGCCCCCTCGCCAAAAAGAGGTTTACGAGATTAAATATTTCCATGTGGGGAGACTTTCTGCTGTGGATTTTCCGTATGCCCTTTGCGATTACAACTATTTTTCCTTTATTGCGCGTGTAAACGGTTATCAAACGGTCTGATTCGGAAAGGTTGCGTCGTTTAAGAATAAAACCTGTTACGCTGAAGGTATGAGAGATCACCATTTAATGACTGTGACTCTATCGCTGAGTAGAGGTAAATTCTCGATTTCTCGTCCGTTTACAACAACGCTATAAACAGGAGCATCCGTTCCCGGTTGTTTCTGAGTTAACAGTTTTGATGTGCTTCCCTTGGTACCTTTCATCGGCAGCGTATATTTCACCTTTATTTCTGCTGCCCCTTGGGGTTTAACTGTCATAAAGCCCTCAAATACCGTTTTCCCCAGTTCATCATAAGTTACCGTATCCATCTCTGACCCGGTAAATTCAACCAGCTTTGATCCCGAAGGAACATATAATCGCACCCAGTTTCGTAGTATTCCATTCAAACAGAGCTGCCCGGCTTCAAGGTTACAGTTGCTCGCCGGGGATGGGTTTTTATACGTCACGGTTACGGTTTTTGTTATCGTGCCGTCCCCCGCAACCGCATATTCCTGTTTAACCGCCTCACGTACAAATAGATTAGATTTAGCTCCCGCAAAGTTTACGTTACTTAAGTGTAGATAATCGCCGTCAAACGACTGTATCTTTCCACCAAAATCTAGCGCTTCAATGCCTTTCTGAGCTTCGGTATCATTAAAATTAAAAATAAGATGTTTTTGTTTTGCTTCATCGAGGAACATCTGAGATAATTTGCCCCAATATTTTGAAGGGGATATCCCTAAGGCTTTTTGCATGATTTGATACAGAAGCACGCTGATGATGTCTTTTCTATCCTCCCGAACGTAAGCTACCGGTTTAGTGGAATAATCTTCCAATTCATAAATTGCTTTTGGACAATCGCATCTTTTATCGTTATCCGCACTGAAGACTCTCCCGTATACATTGAAATCTCCTAATATTTTTATCGTACTGACAAGTACATGGGTGTCTAACGCAATAATCCCGTCAAACGATGGAAAGCTGGATACGGATTCCTTTAACATTAGGCGGAATTGATCCATAGATACACCAAAATCGGGCGAAAGATTGCTGTCGCGAAGCTGGAGATTTGTCACGTTTTTGTGGTATTTCAGGATTGGACTGGGTGCAGGAAACGTTCTCGTCTTAGAATCGTCAAGTTTATAAATATCATCTGCTTTCTCAACCTGAATTTTTCCTTTTTCTACTTTAAAAATTCCGTATGCGGTGATAAAACCTCCGGTTGCCCGAAGCTCCGCGTCATTTTGGAATATCATCAGGTATCTTTTTGCGGATCGTACACCAAGAAGTTCTGGCAATTGCTTTAATAAGGGTCTTGCTTCAACAAATAATGAAGCTGTGCTATCAAATAAGCCTTTCGTACTCACTAATCTTGCCCGAATTTCAGTAGATCCGATTTTTTCAGGATACTTTTCCATATTTACCGCTTCAAGTTCCTGTTGAACAACTTTGATTTTATCAGCGATTTTATCAATATTAGGCACAATTTTATCCAACGTTTCAACAGCGGTTCGGATACGTTCATCAGCGCTTCCGGCAACAAAAGTAGATTTGCCTTTCAACCCGAGCAAATCAGAATACGGCAAAACGGTCTCAACGGTAATCTGTCCGGCTTCTACTCCCGCGATGCCTGCTTTTACAAAATGATCCGCATCAGAGACATACTCACCTAGAACCGGAACACGACGAACCCACAAGAGGCGATTCAGATTTTTTTGAACATCAGCCAAATTTTCATTCAATTCTTTCAGTTTTGAGTCGGCGGATCCGAGGTCCTGAGCCTTCATTGTTGCTGCGGTTTCGTTTGCCACGCGCATCGTCTTTTGTACAGATAAATACAAATCCTTTCCAGGGAAATAGACAGAAATTCCAAAAACAGCAACTATAATCAAAACTACGATGATACCAATCGCAAAAAATCTAAGGAATTTAGATGGTTTACGTGTTTTAGCGGGTTTATTGTTTTTGACTGTTTCGACTACTTTGATTTTTTCAAAACCTTTAATCATAGCTTTATACTGCTCCATTTCCGGAAATCATAGCCCACGGAGTTTTTAATAGAATCTTTATATCATACCATAACGAACGGTGTTGGACATAATTGGCATCCATGGCAATCCGTTTATCAAAGTTTACTTCAGATCTGCCTGAAACTTGCCAATAGCCGGTAATTCCCGGCCGTATGGACAAGACTTTCTTGACCATTTTTCGAGTATAGGGGTATTTTTTTTGCTGATCGCTAAGCTCGTCAGGATAATAGGCACGGGGTCCAATGATACTCATCTCCCCCTTTAGTACGTTTAGCAATTGAGGTATCTCATCCAACGAATGCTTCCTCATGATTCTGCCGATTGATGTTACCCTTGGATCTTCTTTTAATTTGTAGCTATTTCGTTTGTATTGCTCAAATAATTTCTTCATTTTTGGATCATTTCTGAGCATTTTATGGGCATTTTCAACCATGGATCTGAATTTATACATTTTAAATAATGTCCCGTTTTTCCCCACCCGTTCCGGTGTATCAGCAAACACTGGTCCTGGAGAGTTCAGCTTAATTATTAAAGTTAGAATAAGACAAATTGGAGAAAAGAAGACTAATAAAGCAGCTGATAACACGATATCAGACACTCGCTTAATATACATATCATAACAATCTCCGTTAAAAACTATCATAAGGGATTAAACGAGATGGTCGTTATCTGTTTCAGAAAGTCTTTCAACTAATTTTTTTATTTTGGGTACAGAATTTTTATGACAGACAAGAATTACATCGTGAGTATTAATTACAATATGCTCTTTTAAATCGATCGCCACCAACAATTGGTCGGTATAATTATAAACTAGGTTATCCTCGCAATCTGTCATTAATACTTTCCCCCGGGTAACATTTTGATTCGGAGAAGTCTGAAGAGCCTCTTTTAATGCTTCCCATGCCCCCACATCACTCCACCCTAAATCTTCAGATAATACATAAGCGTTTTCTGCTGATATTTTTTCCAGAATCGCATTATCAAATGATACTTTAGGAAGATCTTTATAAATTGTATCAATCGTACTTTTATACTTGGGAGTATTTATTGATTTATATATTTTTTTAAGACCGTCGAAAAGAACAGGCTGATATTTTTCGAAGAGAGACCATAAATAGGATGGGGTTGTTACGAAATAACCTAAATTCCATGCGTAATTCCCGTTTTTGAAGAATTTTTCTGCTAGCTCCAGATTCGGGCGGTAAACAAACTGCTCAAATGTGTGAAACACCAAATCTGACTCCTTTAAGCTGGTTTGACCGAATTTTATCCAACCCAAATTTTGACTCGCAAACCGAGGCTTTTGAGAAATAAATACCATCGTATTTTTCCGTTTTTGTACTACTTTTTCCGAAACCGTCAATATATGTTTGAATCTATCGACATTTTTAATTATATGGTCGCTCCAAAGAATAACGATTGGTGTATTCGGATTCTTATGCAAAAGGTCGGCGGTTACGAGTCCAACGGCTGGCCCTACATCTCTCATCACGGGTTCTCCAATCACATGATCCGGAGGCAAAAGAGGAAGTTGCTCCAAAACAAGTGGAATATACCGTTCTCCTGTCGCAACATAAATATCATCCCAAGAAAAATTCGGGGCTAAACGCTCAACTGCAAGCTGCAGAGTTGATTTATCTCCCACTACTTTTTCGAATTGTTTAGGGGAATCTCTTCTGGATAACGGCCACAATCGTGTACCGACTCCACCTGCAAAAATAATAGCTTTCATAATGTTTTCCTCTTCATTATTATATTTTGAATAAGCCGTTTTAGCGAGCTCTGAAACTGTTTTTTAGAATATTTCTGAACTGAATCACGACATTTATGCTCAGAGAAAATTAGACCATTGAACCTTTGTAAGGTTTGCTCTAAAACCTCTGGTGTCTGATCAGCATAGACAAGACCGTTAACCCCTTCCTGAACAATTTCTCCAATACCCCCTCGTGCATACCCAATCACCGGTTTTCCACAAGCAAGCGCTTCAACTGCGGATAAGCCAAAATCTTCTTCAGAAGGATAAATTAACGCAAGGCAATTTTGATAATACCAGCACAGTTTCTCATCTGTCAAATCACTCCGAACGAATTGTATGGAGGTACCAGCCAGTTTTTTCAATCTTTTTTCATCAATCCCATCGCCAATGACACACAGAGGCAATTTTAATTTGTTACAGGCTTTAATAACAAAATCAACTTTTTTATATGGCACTAGTCTCGATACGACAAGATAATAGAGTCCTTTCTTGGTTTTTTTAGGAAGCCGAAATACATTTAAATCAACGGGGGGATAAAGGATATCGCAGTTACGCCGATAATAATAATTAATGCGTTTTGCCACCGTATGCGATATCGCTATATAGTTATCAGGACGTTGAGAAGATATAAAATCACCATAACGCATCGGGACCGATAAAGCTTTCATAACGACACGCGCAAAACGATTCAGAAGTCCTATACCCGGTTCATCCTGATATATATGATAACCGCTCCAGAGATACCGCGTCGGTGTCAAACAGTAGCAAATGTGTAAAGTTTTCGGAGATGTGATAATTCCCTTAAAATCTGAAGACGTAATCGTTAGGACCACATCATAAGAATCAAAATGATACGCTTCTACGGCGTAAGGAGACATGAACGACAGCAATTCCGGGTATTTTTTACCGAAGGGTATCCGCTGAATAAAGGATGTATTTATCTTATAAAGTGAAGCCCATTTCCCGGTATCTGAACGGGACACTAATGTAAATAACGGGGCATTCGGCCAAATTTCATGAATGGCTTCAACGACTCTCTCAGCGCCCCCGTATTTTGTGACTTTGTCATATATAATTGCGATTCTCATTTTCTCGAAATTCGTGCTACTGTTTGATAGATTTGCAACGTTTGTCTTGCGGTTTGATCCCATTGATACCGCGAAATGGCTTTTTTTAATTTGCCGATCCGGACGTTATATTCAGATTTAGGCATAGAAAGACTTTGTGTGATAATTTTGGCCATTTGAACTCTATCGTTCGGATTGAAATAATTCACATCATCTCCCCAAAGCTCATGGAATACCGGAATATCAGAGACTACCGGCATTAGCCCGCAATATACCGCCTCAACAACGGGCAAACCATACCCTTCCATTAAGGAGGGAAAAATAAGCAAACGGGCATTGGTGTATAGAGAAACTAATGAAGAATCATCCGCATCTCCCCAAAAAACTATTCGGTTACTAACTCCGATTTTTCTTGAATATTCCATAAGTCGTGGATAAAAAAAATGGTCATCTCCAGCAAGGACTGCATGCATTACCGTTTTTTTATTTATCAGCTTAAGTGCATCTAAAAAAGCTTCAAGATTTTTATGAGGATAAGCATTACCGACGTAAAGTAAATAATTAGCGGGTAATTTGTTACCGGTCGTATTCTTTCTATGATCATATGCGTATTTAAAAGATTTATCTAAGGCATCATAGGTTACAGTTATTTTTGAATCAGGAATATGGTAATGATCCATAATTTCAACTTTCGTTGTTTTAGATATCGTCAAGATCGATTGACATCTTCTTAAGGCTGTCTTTAAAATCCATCGATACCCTAAATGCTTTAATTTGTATTTCCACATCGGTAACGTACTAGCCTGTCCTGTTTCAAAATGATCAACGATCAAATCATGAATTGTGATCACAAACGGTCCTCGGTACAAGCAGGGAAGACTGAAATACGGAAAATGCATCACGTCAGGATGATCTTGAGAGATTATTCGGGGAAAATAGATTTGTTCTGAAATACTATGCCAGGGTATATCAACACACTTTTTTTTCCAATGAGAATTAGGAGTGCTGTATGTATCGTAATCTGGCTTACTTAAGTAAACGATATATTGATTTGTATGATCTATTTCTGGGAGAAAATATAGCAGATTTCTGATATAACGGCCAACACCGGTTTTACTATATAGTCTAGCGTCAATTCCGATTCGAAGCGGGAGTGTTTGATGAGATTTCATAGTTATTTCAATGTCTTAAGAGTAATCATTTTCATTACGTCTACCGTAATAAAAATAATTTTCATCAAAAAAGAAGGATACACATTCCGGTAGTGTTTCCGGTAAAACAGTTTCATAACGTCAAAACGGGCCTCTGTAGCGAGTCGTTTTGTGACGATCGTCGCTTGGGATAAATGACGGGAATGCTTCTTAATTCCGCTCGCAACTCCTTTATAATGGATGATCGTCGCGTCCGGAATATAAACAACGTTCCAATTTTTCTCTTTAATACGATAGCAAAAATCTAAATCATCCCCGTACCAAAAAAAATCTTCGTCAAACCATCCTATAGATTCACCTATCCTACTACGGACCATCATAAATGCCCCTGAGCAGCTATCAATTTCATGTATCGTATCCATGTTTTGATATCCTAAATGATAACCGTTAAATAGTTTGCTTTTTGGAAAAACCCTAGACAAACCTGAAAAATGACATATAGCATTCCATGGACTCGGAAAACCTCTATGACACGCGTCATCGAGAGGACCACTCTGAAGCAATACTTTCCCCGTTGCTACGGCGCTCTTTTTGTTATTAAGAAGATAGTCATATACGATCTGTATCGCATCAGGTTTAACAACCGTATCCGGATTGAGAAACAGTACGTAGCTTCCAGAGATTTTTTTAAGAAGTATATTATTTGCTTTAGCAAATCCGTAATTATGATCAAATGCGTAAACAACTACTCTTGGATATTTTTGTTTGATGAATTCTACTGACCCATCCTTTGATGCATTATCCCCGATAAGTATCTCATACGGAATGTCTTTAGGAACTGTCCGTATGACTGACTCAATGCACTCACCAATAACGTTTCGCGTGTTGTAGCTTACAATTATAATTGAAAGTTTATTGCTATTTGTCATTTGCTGCTTCCTGA
>Ga0172379_10005531_pt1 | contig 17622 bp, 16 predicted proteins | sample GrowelOW334metaG_FD_119756 | JGI IMG/M metagenome (GOLD analysis project Ga0172379, IMG submission 119756) | Groundwater microbial communities from an aquifer near a municipal landfill in Southern Ontario, Canada - Groundwater well OW334 metaG | ecosystem: Environmental > Aquatic > Deep... | reverse complement strand
CCGACTGGGACCCCAGCATATTGGCCATGTCCGAACGCATGACCAGGCTCATCAGGTATACCTGCAGGGGTTTCAGGCTGGACTTATTGATGTAGATGACCGCGTCCATCAGCGAATTCCAGTTGCTCACCGCTATGAATAGGGTAATCGTCATGATCACCGGAGTTGAGAGCGGGATCACCAATCGCGTGAAGATGGAAATGTCGTTGGCACCGTCGATCTTGGCCGACTCGATAATGCTGTCGGGGATGGTCATGAAGAAGCTGACGATGATGATGACGTTCCACGCGCTGATGGCGTCAGGTATCACCATGGCCCAGATCGTGTTCAGTATGCCCGTATAGCGTACGATCAGGTAGGTGGGGATGATTCCCCCATTGAAGAGCATGGTGAAGATGACGAAGAGCATGAAAAAGCGTCGGCCTATCATCGTTTTTCTGGACAGCGGGTAGGCGACCATGCACTGCAGCGAAAGTCCGATAGCCGTACCAAGCAAGGTACGGACCACGGTTACCATGAACGCGTTGTAGAAGGTCTTCTGTTTGAGTATGACCCGGTACGCGTCCAGGGAAAAACCCCGGGGGTACAGGAGCAACTCGCCGGATTTCACGCTGGTGGGATCGCTGAAGGAAACGGTTATCACGTAATAGAAAGGCAATATGCAGATGAAAGCCGCGATAATGAGGAAGGTCCAGTTGAGCAGACGCAAGGGTGTCGGGTTCATCCTGCTTTTCATATTCCCATCCTTAGAAGAGGCCACGGTCCAGCCATTTCTTCGATGCCCAATTGCTGGCGGCTATCATTATCAAACCGATCACTGACTGGAACAGGCCTATGGCCGTGGTCAGACTAAACTGGGCGTTCCCGATACCAACGCGGTATACGTAGGTACTGATGACATCGCCGACCTCATAGACCATGGGGTTATAGAGGACGTAGATCTGTTCGAAGCCAATCATCAGGATGCGGCCGACGTTCAGCAGCATGATGAACACGATGGTGTCCGCGATGGCTGGCAGGGTGACATGGATTATCTGCGAGAACGAGCCCGCACCGTCGATTTCGGCGGCATCGTACAATGAAGGATCGACACCGGCGAGGGCAGCCAGATAGATGATGGCACCCCAACCGGTTGTCTTCCAGATGTCGGTGACGACTATCACGGTCTGAAACCAGTCGGGATCGGTGAGAAAATAGATTGGCTTGATGCCAAACAGTCCCAGAAGCTGATTGACCAGACCGTTGGATGGGGAAAGGAATTGGACGATGATGCCACCGAAAATAACCCACGATACAAAGTGTGGAATGTACACGGCAGTCTGCACTATGTTCTTGAACTTTCCGAGTTGGGGGGATTTCAGCTCGTTGATGGCAAGCGCCAGGATAATCGGAGCCGGGAAGGAAAATATCAGGCGGTAGGTATTTATGAGCAAGGTATTGCGCAGGATGTTGTAGAAATCCGACTGCTCGAAAAACAGGAAGCGGAAATTATCCAGGCCGACCCAGACGCTCCCGAAAATTCCCTTGGAGAAGCTGAAGTCCTTGAATGCTATCACCAGCCCCGCCATGGGAAGGTAACGATAGATAATGAACCAGATCACCCCAGGTGCCAAAAGCAGGAGAAGGAAACGGTCTTCGCCTATCCTTTTGAGTATCCTGAGCTTGCGATGCTTTCTGATAACCGGCGGAAAGCGCTCCAATGCTGACGACATGATAGTATGCTACGGGGAAAAACAGGATCCGTCATGAGGCAAATGTAACTATTTAGAGCAGGATTTCGCGGGACAATTGTCCCACCGGGATAATTGTCCCATAGCCGGTCAGGGAAGATTCTTGAGAGCCCAAAGCGCCGCCTGGGTACGGGTATGGATGCCCAGAATCTCGTAGATATGGCTGATATAGTTGCGCACGGTCTTTTCGCTGATAAACAGTTCCTCCCCTATTTCACTGTTCCGCTTGGCGACGGACAGTAAGCGCAGGATCGAGATTTCCCGTTCGGAAAGCTCGTTCACCAGCCCTGATTGTTCGGACACGACGGGGGCTTCGGCAGCGCCAGAAAGCTTGAACGCAAGATTACCCGATAGGAGGATGTTGCCCTGGTTCGCATGCTTGATTGCCTCGATGATCTGTTCGGCTTTTGAGTCCTTGAGTAGGTAGCCGATTGCGCCCGCGCGCAGGGCGTCGTTGATTAGCTGCCGGTCATCGAAGGTCGTGAGCATGATAATTTTGATATCCTCGCAGGATCGGCATAGTTGACGCGTTACCTCGACCCCGTCCATGACCGGCATCTTGATGTCCAGCAGGATCACATCTGGTTTCAGCTCCTTCTGCCTTTCCAGTGCGTCCTGGCCGTTGGTGGCCGTACCGACGACCATGATATCGGGGTCTTTTAGGGACAGCACCGTATTGAGCCCTTCCAGGAAAACCGGATGGTCGTCGACTATGAGCACCTTGATTTTTTCCAACTTCATTCCTCCCTGCCCCAGGGGATTTCAACCCCCAGATCGAAACCGCGCTCTGGCATGGTGATCCATGAGACCGTTCCACCGAAAGCGGCGACACGTTCCCGCATGCCACGGAGACCATTGCCGGGTGCCACCGCATGGTTTCCCTTTCCGTTGTCGGAAACCCTCAGCAGTATGCAGTGGTTTTCCCACGCCATCGACACGTCGACATAGTCGGCCCCGCCGTGGCGATACGCGTTGGTGAGCGATTCCTGTATGATCCTGTACACCGTCTCGCTTATTTCCTGATCCACTATTTCCAGATCATCACACATCACCGTGTGGATGGTGATGCCGGTCCCATCAGCAAAAGCCTCGCACATACGTGTCCACCTGCTGGTCCCAACCCGTGCCAGGACCGATTCATCGCGAAGCTCGGAAACCTCCCTGCGCACTTCCTGGATGGAATCCCGGACAAGGTCCTCCAATTTTTTCAGCCTTTCCAGCAATTGAAGCGGATTGGCACGCAAGACTTCCTGTGCAGCCACTATCTGCACGAGCACTGCGGTCAGGACATAACCCACCGAATCATGGATTTCCCTTGCGATGCGACTACGTTCCCGCAACCTCGCCATGCTCGAATTCCGGTCTATGGAATCCTGCATGCGGGTATTGATGCTGACGAATTCCGATGCCGCCTTTCGTGACTGATCAAAAAGGATATTGAGCCGTTCCCATTCATCCACATCCAGGCGATATCGGTATCCAATAGCACCTATGGTAAGGGACAGAAGAATCGCAAGCGATGCATGCAACTCACCCCGGCTCAGATACCAGGCGAAAGCGTGGGCAGCGCCGGTCAGCAGCACTGCGACCAGAGCCCGCATCCTCGTCCCAACCACGGAAATATGCAGGCAAGTCAAAATAAACAGGGTCAAAGGTATGGCATTCTCCGTCGTGTACAAGGAAGCCACGACCAGACTCGCAAGTGCCTGCATCCACGTGCTTGCAAGTCCTTCGATCGCTGCCTTCCTCCGCGTAGGTCCGTATGACGAAAGGAAGGCGGTAAACATGGAAATGCACCAGACGGCGGTGGAGGCCATTATCCACGTAGATGGATTGGAAAAGTAAGGTGCGACAAGGCTTCGTGTTCCGATCTCGTGAAAAAGGCAGATGAGCATGAACAAGCCGAACGCGGTGGAGACCAGTCTGAAAACAAGAACCACCGACGCGCGGGACTTCATCGAAACCTCTGTTCATCCGAGACCATGCGGATGTTCCACATTATTGACGCACTGACCGAACTGGTCAACCATTGCACAATCCGCCAGACCGAGTATATAACGATTACACAGGAGGACGGCCAATGGGCGATACCCGAACCATGTTAAAGCATTTCAAATCGGTTCAGATAGAAAAGCCCTCGGACGTCATCATCAACCAGATCAGGGAATTGATCGGGAGTGGCGTGCTTAAACCAGGAGACAGGCTTCCGTCGGAACGCAGCCTCTCCGAACGAATGGATATAAGCCGTGGATACGTCCGGGAAGCGCTGCAACGCCTGGAATTCTACGGGATACTTAAAACCATGCCACAGAAGGGAACGGTGGTATCCTCCATGGGCGTCAAGGCGTTGGAGGGGCTCATCTCCAACGTCCTGCGACTGGAGAAGGATGACTTTGCATCCCTCATGGAGACCAGGGAATTGCTGGAGACCCATGCAGCCCGCTTGGCGGCCGAACGACGGACCAATACTGAATACGCAGAGCTTGAGAACATCCTTGATGCCTTCCGTAAACAGCTCGAGGCTGGAGGGCAAGGATTGGAAGAGGATCTGCTCTTCCATCTGAAAATAGCTGAACTCTGCCGCAATTCAGTGCTCATGTCCCTGATCAGCCTCATCACGCCGGATATAATACGTATGTCCATGGAACGGCGGACCTGCAACAACGAACGCTCGCTGGAAGCCTTCCACGAACACGAGGCGGTTTTAAAGGCCGTAAAGGATCATGACGGGGAACGCGCCGCTGCCGCCATGGGTTTTCACATGACCAAAACACGGGCTCTCGAGAAAATTTCCAGCGGCAGTCAGAGTCCGGCCAGTACGCCCCCGTCCACGTAGATGATCTGGCCATTGACGAAGCTCGAGGCGTCGGATGCCAGGAAAATGAGGGTGCCGACCAGTTCCTCCGGCTCGCCCCAGCGGCCTGCGGGAGTCCTGCCGGTGATCCAGCGGCTGAAGGCCTCATCCTCCACGAGTGCCTTGGTCATATCAGTCTTGAAGTAGCCGGGTCCTATCGCGTTCGCTTGTATGCCGTGCTTCGCCCATTCCACTGCCATACCCCGGGTCATCATTTTCAGGCCACCCTTGGACGCCGCATAGGGGGTGATGGATGGCCTGCCAACCTCACTCTGCAGCGAGCAGATGTTGACGATCTTGCCGTGTTTACGTCCGATCATCCTCTTGGCGACCCGCTTGGAAACGAGGAAGGCACTGGTCAGGTTGGCCTCGATCAGGGCCCTGAAATCGTCGTCGGGAAAATTCTCGAAGGGTTGCCGGTTTTGAATCCCCGCATTGTTCACCAGGATATCAATCGGACCGACCTCGCGTTCGATCCTTTCGACCGCTTCCTCTATCGCGGCACCATCGGTGACGTTAAAGGGATATCCGCTAACCCGGAGGCCCTGCCCACTCAGTCTCGCAACCGAAGCGCTCAAGACGGCCTCGTCACGCCCATTCAGGACCAGGGTCGCTCCGGCCTCGGCGAGTCCCCGTGCGAGGGTAAGGCCGAGCCCCCTGCTGGAACCGGTCACCAGGGCGATCCGCCCTGACAGATCGAACAATTTGGATGCGTTTTCCATCATGCATGCCCCTATTTGAACCGCTCGCGCATGTTGGCGATACCGGGTATGGAATCCATTAGATACCGATATTCTTGCTTGAAATTCTGTATGAGCGAGCGCCGCCCGGCTCCTACGAGGACTGTGAAAATATACTCCTCATGTCCGGGGCTTGTCACGGTTGGATGGTAGCCAGTATCCAGAAGGAAGGTGTCGCCGTTTTTCGTCATCCAACACGAGGACTCGCCGTTGTCCAGGAAGCGCACCTGGACGCCGAAGCCGTTTTCCGGCTTGAACCTATAGTGGTAGAGTTCTTCCGAATCGGTTTCCTCTTCGCCGTTGTCCGTATCGTGCTTGTGCGGAGGATACCCCGACCAGCTTCCCGGGTCACAGTACAGCTCGCTTACCAGGAGACGACCCGCCCGCCCTTCGGCGTTCCTGCCGAGTATATGGCAGATCCTCCTGCGGCAATGAAGCTCTCTGGCCCCGACCTCCACGATCTCAACCTCCGACGGCAAGATCCGGAAGGGTTCGAAGGTTTCAACGCACTCAGCTCCTGCTACGGCTACTTCCACGGTTTCACTCTCGCAGCGAAGCAGGGTTTCCTGCCCCACCGGAACGTACACCGAATCCGCCATGCCACTCCAGACAGAGTCGCGCCCGCCTACCTGGTCAAACGACCTGTCGCCGACCTTGAGCGATGCTGTCCCGCCCATCACGACGTAGACCGATTCGAAACGGTCCAGCCTTGTCGACAAGCTTTCACCCTTGGTTAGTCTGACCAGGTTGAAATAGGTCCGTTTAAGCGGGTTTCCATCCCCGATACAAAGTGGCTTGTTCTTGTTGTCCATGGAACGCAATACAGTAGCCATGGGGAATCTCCTGTGGTATGAGCAATTTTTTGGTTGACCTTAATACTGGTTAACCAGAATTGGAATGAGAATAAACCTACTTGAAGAACCTGTCAATGAAAGAATAGTGTATGGAAGCAATCGACTCCCCCTTCCTTGCCACCCCCTTCACCAAGTATCCTGAACCATGGATTTTATTGCCTCCCTTGATATCGCTCGCTGGATAGCTCTGGTTTTTGCAGCCGTCTTGACAGGACTCACGAAAGCCGGACTGGAAGGTGGGACCCTGATCGCAGTACCCATACTAGCGACGCTTTTTGGTGCCCGCGCTTCCTCAGGCGTCTTGTTGGGAATTCTGATGACAGCCGATGTGGTGGCGGTGTGGAATTACCGCAAGGACGTAAGCGTCAAGCACTTGGCCAGGACCCTACCCTTCGCAATGGCTGGAATATTGCTGGGCGCGCTTGTTGGCGGGTCGATACCGGACCGGGCTTTCCGTACGGTCATGGCCTCGTTCATACTCATCAGCGCCGTCCTGATGGCTATACGCGAACTGCGCGGCGGACTGTTCCTTCTGCCGGAGAAATGGTGGGCGTCCGCCCCCCTTGGACTGCTCGGCGGCTTTTCCAGCATGGTAGGCAATGCGGGGGGCCCGATAATGGGGCTGTACCTACTGTCCAGCGGGCTGGGCAAGGGGAAACTGGTAGGCACCTCGGTCTATCTCTTTTTCCTCTTCAATTTGACTAAATTGCCCTTTCATATTTTTGCCTGGAAAACCTTCACCACAGGCACCCTCATGGCAGACCTGATCGTGCTCCCCGTCACATTGGTAGCAACTTTCATCGGCGTACGTCTAGTGCGGCGCATCCCGGAAAAACCTTACCGTGTATTTCTCATCAGCATGGCGGGTGTCGCGGGGCTGTACTTGGGGTTGAGGTAGGAGTTGGTATCGCGGAGCCGAAGGTGTAACTGAACTTCACTCCACCGCGAAGGGCGCGATGAAGCCCAGTGCGATGGCACAACGGTTCATGCCGGTGTCGTGGGAGAATAGCAGGGGCTTTTCACCGTAAGATTGCTCCGCAAACACCAAGGCTGATGAAAGGTGAAGGGCATCCAGGGTCCTGATATTCACCGGAAAAGCTTCCATCGCCCGTTTTTTCACCTTGGACGAAAGCTCTATTAGGGACATACCCCTGAGCAGCTTCTCCAAGCGCAACGTGGCCGTAACCATTCCGTCATCGTCCAGGTCACCCTGAAGCCGACTGCGGTGGATGACCCGACGGCATTCGATCTCCATAAGCTCGCTGGAAACAATACTGCCGCAGGCGAGGGCATGCTCAATGGAAGTCTCACCCAACAGAATATGCCTCAATACCAGGGATGAGTCGAGGTACGCTACCATGAGTCTTCCCTTTCCTGGGTTAATAACAGGTCAGTGTTGCCGGAAATCAGGGGCTTCAGGGCTTCAGCCTGGTATTTTTCCGTTGCCTCGCGTACGAAGAGGCATTCCCTATGCACAGCACTGAGAGTGGCGACCGGCCGTTTGTGATCGACTACGGTGAGGGTGATACCATTTTGCACCCGTTTGAGTTCCGCGCTCAGGTGGGTTTTCAGTTCAGATACGGATATAGTCTCCATAAGACTACTATAAGACTAATTTTTGCATTGTCAAGCATGGGAACCAATAAATCCGACCCTATGCCACCACCGCCTCCCCCGCGACGATGAGGCCGCAGGGGGAGCGGGCCAGTATGGTGGTGCGAAATCCGGCGCCTTCCATTGCACCGACGCTGTCGCGGTCCAGGCGGCAACCGCCCGCAAGGCGTCGCCAGGCGGGGGTCAAGCCGACCTGCGCCTTCGCGAGAGTGCGACAATGGGAAAGGACGTGTTCGATGAAGAGATAGCGGCCGCCGGGGGCAAGGACGCGCCGAATTTCACGGTAGCCGGCGAGCGGATTGGGTACGGAGCAGAACAGGAGCGTGGCAACCACCGTTTCGAAGGAGGCGTCGGGAAAAGGCAGGTCTTCCACATTGGCCGCCACAGGAATCGATCGGGAATGCGCTGCGGCACGCTCCGACAAGAGCGGCGACACTTCCATATCCGATAGGGTCAGGCAGAGCCGGGCTTCTCCGGAGGAATCCGACCCGCCCTCCGATGCTGCGGGCCTTACCTTCGCGGAGGGATAGAAAGCCAGGTTTGAACCTGTGCCGGCACCGAGTTCGAGGACACGGCCGACCGCCCGGCCAAGGACAAGCTCGCGGTAAGCCACAAGAAGTCCTTTTTCGAGCGGAGCCATGGCCAGATCATACCAGCTGTCCAGCTTCACCGGGCCTCCTGTTTCGACTGCTACATCAGTTGTTCGTCGATGGCCTTGCCGCCGGGAACGATGGGGAGCACCTGTTGGTCCATGTCGATCCTGGCTTCTACAAGGGCAGCTTTTCCCGATGTGACGCAGCCGAGGGCCGACTCCAGGGCTTCGGAAAAACTTCCTTCGTCCTGTGAACGGAATCCCTCAAGCCCGTAGGCATTGGCAAGCTTGATAAAATCCGGCGGCCTGTCCAAGTTGGTCTCGGAGTACCGTTCTTCGTAGAACATGTTCTGCCATTGGCGCACCATACCCAAGACTCCATTGTTCACGACAACGATAAGGATGGGAACCTTGTAGTTCGCAGCCGTTGCCAGTTCACCACTGTTCATGCGGAACGAACCGTCTCCGGTGATGAGAACCACCGGTCTGCCGGGATTGGCTATTTTTGCACCGATTGCGGCACCCATGCCGAAACCCATAGTCCCGAGACCACCGGAGGAGATGAACGACCGTGGTTTAGTGAAGGGATAGAATTGGGCAGTCCAAATCTGGTGCTGCCCGACGTCGGTGGCTATGATGGCATCCGCTCCCACCCGGGCCCGCAACTCTTCCATGATAAAGCGCGGGTGCAGGGGCATCTCGCGGGAATGGGCAAGGGGAATCTGCTTTTTCCAGCCCTCCACATCCTCGTTCCAAGTGGACCTGGTTTTGCCCTGCATGCGCTCCAGGATTGCGGTCAGGACTTTCTTGATGTCCCCGATGATCCAGTATTCGGACTTGATGTTCTTGCCGATTTCAGCCGGATCGATGTCGATATGCAGGATCTTGGCGTTGGGCGCGAAACTGTCGGCCTTGCTGATGACACGGTCGGAAAAACGGGCTCCGATGGCGATGATGAGGTCCGCTTTCTGGGCAGCAGTATTTGAAGCCTTAGTCCCGTGCATGCCTATCATGCCCGTCGCGAGGGGATGGTTGTAGGGGATGCAACCCTGACCCATAAGACTGGGCGCGATGGGCGCGTGCAGGCGGTCCACCAGCAGGATCAATTCGGCGGAGGCCTCCGAAATGATGACACCGCCGCCAGCGTAGATGAAGGGACGTTCCGCGTTCTGCAGGAGATCGACGGCACGGTCTATATCCTTCTGCGTGTAGTGGACCCGCTGGGAACGCGCGAGCAAGCGCACGGCCCGGGCGCCCAGAACGGTATCAGGCTGCCCTGCAAGCTTTCTGTCGCCAGGATCCTGCCAATCGGCCAAGGCAGCCGAAACATCCTTGGGTATATCCACCAGGACCGGTCCCGGCCTGCCCGAACGGGCTACGAAGAATGCTTCGCGGAGGGTTTCCTCCAGATCCCGTACGTCCTTGACTATCCAGTTATGCTTGGTGATGGGCATGGTGATGCCGGCGATATCCACTTCCTGAAAGCTATCCTTCCCCAGAAGCCCCGTGGGGACGTTCCCAGTGATGGCTACCAAGGGGACTGAATCCATGTATGCGGTGGCTATGCCGGTAACCAGGTTGGTAGCCCCCGGGCCCGAGGTGGCGATGCACACTCCTACCTTGCCGGTGGACCTGGCGTAGCCATCGGCCGCGTGCACAGCGTGTTGCTCGTGGCTGGTGAGGATGTGCCTTATACGGTCCTTGTGCTTGAAGAGTTCGTCGTAAATGAATAAGACGCCGCCACCTGGATAACCGAACACCGTATCGACGCCGTGCTCGACCAGGCTTTCAACCAATATACGCGAACCTGAATACTTCATGTTTCAACTCCTTCGCGATTTCTTGGCGTGCCAGGAAACCACGCTATGCCAGCCAGACAAGAAGCTGGTTGTATGGGTAAATCTCAAAAAATCCTGATTCTTGAAATTTGCCCTGCTATCAGAGGCTTTCGAAGGCCTCGAGCACGCGCTTGCCCATTTCGCGGGTGCCGACGATTTTCTCGGGAACCCCTGCCGTGCCCCCCGCAGGAAGCGCAGCCGAGCCACGGCTCGCTATATCCTTGGTCCGGAAACCTTGATCCAGAACCTTGTTCACCGCGGCCTCGATGGAGAGGGCTTCCTTTTCGAGGGCGAGGGAATGCCGGAGCAGCATGGCTACTGAAAGTATGGTGGCCAAGGGGTTTGCCAAATCCTTGCCCGCGATGTCCGGAGCGGAACCGTGAATTGGTTCGTAGAGGCCCATGGTCGTTTTCTTCCCACCCGAAGCCGCAGAACCTTCAGGTGCCGGGTCGCCCAGGCTCGCAGAGGCCAGCATGCCTATCGAGCCGGTCAGCACGGAGGCCTCGTCCGAGAGTATGTCGCCGAACAGGTTCGAGGTTACGATGACGTCGAACTGGCCGGGAGCGCGGATGAGCTGCATGGCGCAATTGTCCACGTACAGGTAACTCGTCTCCACCTGGGGGTAATCCTTCGCGACCACTGCCGCTACCTCGCGCCACAGGCGGGAGGATTCAAGGACGTTGGCCTTATCCACCACGCACAGCTTTTTTCGCCTTAGGAGGGCGGCTCGGTAGCCGGCGCGCAATACCCGTTCGATTTCGGCCTTGGAATATAGTTCCGTATCGAAGGCGGAGTTCCCGTCTGGGGTCCTGCCACGCTCGCCGAAGTATAGGCCTCCGGTAAGCTCACGGACTATAAGCAGGTCGAACTCGGGCTTGCCTTTTTCGTTGCTCGCGATGAGGACCTCGTCCTTGATGGGACAGGCCGCTCGCAACTGGGGCAGGAGCGCGGCAGGGCGAAGGTTGGCGTAGACGCCCAAGCCAGCGCGCAGGCCAAGCAGGGCACGCTCCGGGCGCAGGTGGCCGGGAAGGTTTTCCCACTGAGGACCGCCCACAGCGCCCAGAAGTACGGCGTCGCAGGCTTTGGCGCTTTCCAGGGTTTCCGCCGGAAGGGGCTCGCCACATTCGTCTATGGCCTTTCCGCCGGCAGAGAGTTCGACATAGTTGAACACATGGCCAAAACGGTCGCCCACCGCATCCAGAATTTCAACCGCTTCCTGTACGACATCGGGACCGATTCCGTCCCCGGGTATCAAGGCAATTGCATAGTTCATCGTTTCATTCCTCCTATAGATACGGCTTGTAGCGCCGTTCGATGTCGCGGATGAGCTTGTACTCGATCGAATCGACCAAGGCTGCCCGGCTGGCGTCGATAATGTCGGTGGAAACGCCCACGGTGGTCCAGGTATCCTGGCCATCGGTGGATTCGATAAGGACTCTGACCTTGGCAGCTGTGGCGTCGTTCCCGTCGATGACGCGCACCTTGTAATCCGACAATCGCACCTTGCCGAGCTCGGGGAAAAACCTTTCCAGCGCGCGGCGCAGCGCGCCGTCCAAGGCGTTCACCGGCCCGTCGCCTTCGGCGGCGGCGATTTCAGCCTTGCCGTCGACGATAACCTTGGCCCAGGCGTTGGAACAGGTTGCGGCTTCCGTCGCAGGGTGCTCGCTGACCACCCGGTACCGGTCGATGCGGAACAGGGGCTGGTAACGGCCCAGCTCGCGCCGCACCAGAAGTTCGAAGCTCGCGTCGGCGCCCTCGAATTGCCAGCCTTCGGATTCCAAGGCCTTCAGCCTGGCAGCCACGGCGGCCGCGACGGGATGATCCTTGGTGATCGAGGGGTCCACCTTCTTCGCGCGCTCGGCTATGGCCGAACGGCCGCCCACCTCGCTCATAAGGAAACGCCTGTCGTTGCCGACCTTTAGCGGGTCGATATGCTCGAAGGATGCGCGGATCTTGAGGATGCCGTCGGCGTGCATGCCCGCCTTGTGGGCGAAGGCATGGGTGCCCACGTAGGGCATGCCGTCGGGAACGCCCACGTTGGCGACCTCGGCAACCCGGCGGGCAAGCCCGGAAATGAGGGACAAGCGGCCTTCAGGTAGGCAACGCAGTCCCAGTTTGAGTTCCAAACTTGGTACGATGGCCGCCAAGGCCGCGTTTCCGCAACGCTCGCCAAAACCAACGAGGGTGCCCTGCACGTGCCGGGCGCCTGCCATCACGGCCAATACGGAGTTGGCGCTCGCCATCCCTGCGTCGTCGTGGGCATGGATTCCAACCATGGGCGGCCCGCTACGGTTGGGTACCGACACTTTTTGCGTCAGGTCCATGACCTTGCGCACCCCTTCCTGCACAAAATCGGGGAAGCAGCCGCCGTTGGTGTCGCAGAGTACGATACGGTCGGCACCAGCCTCGATTGCTGCGCCCAGGGTAGCCATCGCATACTCCGGATTGGCCTTCCATCCGTCGAAAAAGTGCTCGGCGTCGTAGATCAGAATCTTGCCCGCATCCTTGAAGTAGGAAATGGTCTCGCGGATCATGGCCAGGTTCTCGTCGAGTCCGGCACGCAAAACCTCGGTGACATGGAGATCCCAGCTCTTGCCAAACAGCACGATGGCCTCGGTTCCCGCAGACAACAGGCTACGCACGTTGGGGTCTTCCGATGGCACTACACCTTTCTTTCGTGTGGCGCCAAAAGCGCACAGTTTCGCCGTCTTGAGCCCAAGATCTCCGGCGTTCCGGAAAAATTCCAGATCTTTGGGGTTCGAGCCCGGATTGCCCGCCTCTATCCATGCGACTCCCAATTCATCCAGCGCATGGGCGATGGAAATCTTGTCTTGGACAGAAAAGGTTATACCTTCACCCTGCGCGCCGTCCCGCAGGGTGGTATCGAATATTTCCACTGCCGGTGTGAAAACCACGTCAAGCATGGTCGGCTCCCTTTCCTGAGGCGACCCCTTCGAAGGAAGCCAATTCCCATTCCATGGCGTTGATGGCGGCGATATAGGCCTTGATGGTAGCCTCTATGATGTCGGTGGATAATCCGTGGCCGTTCCAATGCTTGCCCTCGAAGGCGATCTTTACCGTCGCATCACCCTGTGCGTCCTCGCCGCCGGTAACCGCGCCCAGATCGAAAGCCTCCAGTTCCAGCTTTTTCCCTATCACCGAGTCAATGGCCTTGAATGCCGCGTCGATGGGGCCATCGCCAACCGCAACCTTCTCCAGAATCTCACCGTCCTTCCGTACCAGCCTTATCGTGCTGGTAGCGGTAAGCGACGAACCTGAGTTGACGACCCAACGGTCCAGCTTGTACGTTTCCGGTACCGTCGCGGAAGCGCCCCGGACCAAGGCCTCGATGTCCCTGTCTCCTACGACTTTTTTCTTGTCCGCCAATATCTTGAATTCCGCGAACACCGTTTCCAGCGCTGCGGCGTCCAGGCTGAAGCCCAATTCCTTGAGCCTGTCCTCGAAGGCATGCTTGCCGGAGTGCTTGCCCAGGACCATGCGGTTTTTCGGCAGGCCGATGGATTCGGGGGTCATGATCTCGTAGGTCGAGCGGTTTGCGAGCATGCCGTGCTGGTGGATGCCGGCTTCATGGGCAAAGGCGTTCTCACCAACAATCGCCTTGTTCGGCTGCACCTTGACACCGGTAACCTGCGAAACCAGGCGGCTCGTGTTGTAGATCTGGCTGGTATCGATACGGCATTCGAGGTTAAGTAGATCCTTGCGGGTGCGCAGTCCCATGACGATTTCTTCCAGGGAAGCGTTGCCCGCACGTTCGCCCAAACCATTTATCGTGCATTCCAGCTGATCCGCACCCTCGGCGGCCGCCGCCAGGGTATTGGCCACGCCCAGGCCAAGATCGTTATGGCAATGCACCGCCAGAATCGCCTTGTGCAGATTCGCGGAATGTTCCTTCAGATAGCGGATAAGTTGTGCGAATTCGCCCGGCATGGCGTAGCCCACAGTGTCGGGCACGTTCACGACCGTAGCTCCAGCCGCGATGACCGCGTCAAAAATGCGGCAAAGGAAAGCCGGGTCGCTTCGGGACGCGTCTTCCGCCGAGAACTCCACGTCCTCACATTTTTTCTTGGCGTAGGTCACCGCCGCGACGGCGCGCTCCACCACCTGATCCGGGTTCATGCGCAGCTTGTGTTCCATGTGTATGGCCGACGTGGCGATGAAGGTATGGATGCGGGGTCGGGTGGCGCGGGAAAGGGCTTCCCAGCCGGCGTCAATATCCTTTTCGAGAGCGCGGCACAGGCCGGCTACGGTGGAGTTCTTGATTATTGCGGAAACGGCCTTGACCGACGCGAGATCGCCCGGGCTGGCGGCGGGAAAGCCCGCTTCCATGACATCGACACCCAAGAGTTCCAGGCGTCTGGCTACCTCGACCTTTTCCTGCAAGTTCATGCTGCAACCGGGGGCCTGTTCCCCATCCCTCAAGGTGGTGTCAAAAATCTGTACCATGCGAGCCATATTGTTCTCCTTATACGTATATCCATCGTCGTGACAGGGAACGATCGACGACCGTTCCGTCTTCGCGCGCCAAACCGTCGCGCGCCACCGGTTATGTTTAACGGCGCAAGCGTCGCGGGGACGTCGAAACGCGCCTGCGGATGGTTCCGCATGCGTCGGTCCGGCTCCGCTTTCGCGTGCGCCGGTCAAAGGCTAAGGTTTAGTACCAGGGAGCCGCGGTCCAGAGCTACCAGGCCTGTGCGGGCCAGCTCCAGGATTCCGTAGGGGCGAAGGAGGAGGAGGAGGCCTTCCAGCTTGTCTGAGTCGCCGGTGACCTCGATGGTAATGGTGGAGGGGGATACGTCTACGATGCGGGAGCGGAAAATGGAAGCGATTTCGATTACGGCAGGCCGGCAGGTTTCATCAGCGCTGACCTTTACAAGCAGGAGCTCACGGCGGACGCAAGAAGACGGGTCAAGATCGCGGACGGCAATGACGTCCACCAGTTTACCCAGTTGCTTGACGATTTGGTCCAGAACGGAATCGTCACCGCTCACCGCTATGGTCATACGGGAAACGGACGGATCTTCCGTTTCACCCACCGTCAGACCGTCGATATTAAAGCCTCGACGGCTGAACAGGCCGGAAACCCGACTGAGCGTACCCGATCGGTTTTCCACCAAGGCCGACACCACGTGTCGCTTCATGCCTACCCCCCCACGTATCGCTATCGGACCTACAACGAGGCCCGGTATGCTCCGAGGAAACGGAAGTCCTCGGTCTTCTTCTTGAGTGCTTCTATGGTACTGATGAAGGCGTGCCCGTTGTCGGGACCGCTTTCGGGGATGGTAAGATCGACGTAGAACTGGTACCGCCAGGGTTTCCCCGGTATGGGACGCGACTCGAGCTTGGACAGGTTGATGCCACCCTCGCTGAGCACCCGTAAGGCGGTAAAAAGGGATCCGGGTTCATTGGGTGTGGAAAAGACGACAGAAGCCTTGTTCGGCGTTCCGGAATCCTTGCGCGCACAGGCGGCGGCCAAGTTTTCCAGCAACACGGCGCGCTCGTCGTCAATGCGGGCAAGCACCACGAAACGGGTATAATTGAGGGGATTGGTCTCGATACCTGCTGAAAGCACCGATAAGCCGTGTATCTTGGCAGCGATCTCACCACCTATCGCGGCTATGCTCCTGTCGCCGTCCCGGACCACGGAGGCTACAGCGCCGCCTGTATCCGCACAAGGTTCCCGGGTCCAGAGCGGGCGCTTGTCCAGGAATTCGTGACACTGGGCGAAACCCTGCGGATGGCTGCGGACAATCTTGATTTCGTCCAGGCCTACCCCCGGGGTTCCGATCAGACAATGCACTATGCGGAGTTTCAATTCGCCTACGATGGCGATATCCGGGTAGCGGATCAGCAAGTCGTAATTTTCGTGGATCGAACCGGCCAGGCTGTTTTCGATGGGAACCACACCGTAGCGGGCACAGGCTTCCAGGACCGAATCAAACACCGCACCGAACGATGGTACGGCCGAACGCACCGCGTCCTCACCAAAAGCCCTTACCAAGGCCTGCTCGGCAAAGGCACCGCGTTCACCCGCGAAGGCCACCGTACCGGTGGCTGGATCCTGGGGACCCGCGGAGGCTGGGACCGGGTCGGCACAGGCGTCAGCCGCTACGATTGCACCACCGGCAGCTTTTCCGGAAGCATGCGCGACGCCGCTGGAAAGGTTGATGCCGGAACTTGAAAGGCGCGTGGTCGCCGCCCTCGGGGTCCTCAACAATTCCTTACCCACGACAGGAGCCAAAGCTTCGATATCGCGCATCAATTTCTCAAACTGTTCGGGGTAAAGGGACTGGGGGCCATCCGAGAGGGCCTCATCCGGCCGGGGGTGCACTTCGACCGTCAGGCCATCGGCGCCGGCGGCAATCGCGGCGAGCGCGACAGGGCTGACCTTGGACCTGATGCCTGTAGCGTGACTGGGATCCACGATCACCGGCAGGTGGGATAATTGCTTGACCACGGGTATTGCGGAGACGTCCAGCGTATTGCGGGTGTACGTTTCGAAGGTGCGTATGCCGCGTTCGCAGAGGATGACGTCCTTGGTGCCGGAAGCCAACAGGTATTCGGCGGCCATGAGCCATTCCTCTATGGTGGCGGAAGGACCGCGTTTGAGAAGGACCGGTTTGCCCAAAGAGCCCACTTTCTTGAGGAGCTCGAAATTCTGCATATTCCGGGCGCCGATCTGGAAGCAGTCGGTAAGGTCATTCATAGCCGAGGCAAGTTCGGGGGATACGACCTCGGTGACTATGGGCATGCCGTTCGCCTCGCCGGCTTCCTTCATGAACTCCAGGCCTTTTATACCAAGACCCTGGAAGGCGTAGGGGCTGGTACGCGGTTTGTAGGCGCCTCCACGGAGCATGACCGCCCCGGATTCGCGCACCCGCGCGGCGGTTTCCATGATCTGGTCGCGGCTTTCCACCGCGCAGGGACCGGCGATGACCGAAATCCGCGCTCCGCCGATCTTGACCGGCCCGATGGATACGATGGTGTCGTCTTCCTTGGTTTCGCGGGATGCCAGTTCGTAGGGTTTGGAAGTAGCAGCGACGCGCTCGACACCGGGCAGGAGCATAAGCTCCTTCAGATCCAGCGTGCCCTTTCCCGTTGCACCCAAAACGGCATCGTCCCCCAATTCATGGGCATGGACGTAGTAGCCGCGTTCCGTCAGATGCTGACGGATACGTTCTGTATCGGAGCTGGAAATATTCTTTGACAGGACGACGACCATAAACCTACCTTGACGTATAGTAGCCACTAGGTACAGCTTGTTCAAGAGGAAAACGTATGGATATACGTTTTTAAGGCCTAAAAACGAATACTCATGCAATTTATGTAGTTATACGAACCTTGTTACCCTGCCATCCTCGCGTACTTGGGCAGGTATTCCT
>Ga0172379_10005530_pt1 | contig 17622 bp, 15 predicted proteins | sample GrowelOW334metaG_FD_119756 | JGI IMG/M metagenome (GOLD analysis project Ga0172379, IMG submission 119756) | Groundwater microbial communities from an aquifer near a municipal landfill in Southern Ontario, Canada - Groundwater well OW334 metaG | ecosystem: Environmental > Aquatic > Deep... | reverse complement strand
CCAAATTTGAGATTGCCGATAGGGAGAGAAGGGATTGCGGTTATCTAGATCGCTTCAAAGCGTTTATGATAAGTCGCGACGAAAGGAAGAAGGAGGAGCGCAAGCAAAAGTGGCTTGCGAAGGAAAGACGAACTTAATTCCGTCAAAAATAGTCGCTTTGTAAAATAATGCGGTAAAGAGTGGTAAGAAAGAGAAAAACATACTTTCTTTCTTACTTTCTATTTTCCTAGTTCGTCTTTAAAGGTAATTAAAGGCGAATTTAGAAAAGCTTCTGAGTCGAAATGATTTGGAAGCCTTAGAAAATCCCGCCGCAGGGTCAAGCGGCAAGGAGGACGCGAGAAAATGGAAATTATTTTTTCAGGGGGTTGCAGAATTTGTAATCTTACAGTGGAAAATAAAAAATGTTCGGACTGCAATATGATTATTGTCCGAACAGGCAAAAAGAGAAGTGCGAAAGTATGAATTACTTAGCACTTCTGAATTTTTTTAAATTTATCTTTTTAAAAGGTAAGTTTAAAAAAATATTTAGCACTGAGTAATCTGTTTATCCTCAAATAAGCGGTTATAATTCCGTCCAAGCCGGATAAACAGTTTATTCCTTGTTAAAAATAAATTTTTGGCAAAGGATGTTCATTACAATTTAATAGGTAGTATAGTTGTAGTGTTTTTGTGATTGAAAAATAAACATTGGAGGAAATGATTAAGATGGCAGAAAATGATGTTTGTGAAATAAAAAAAGGCATTGATGGTGAATTTCCAGAAGGCAAGGTTTCTATCGGTAGATGGAATACAGCCGGAGGAAAACACCCTGAATGGCTTTGTGTCCAAAAAGGCGCAGGCCCTGCAGTAATAAAAGAGGCGCTGGAAAAGTATCCTTATTATAAGGATGAGTTGGCGTTTCTCGAAGCGCGCGGGGCGGATTTGGTTATCCATACGCCTCAATCAAGGAGAGGAATATGGATCGGAACAAACGGCTGGAGAATTAAAAGGCTTCAGCTGACGCTGGGAAAAGGGAGGGTTATTTTTGAAGATTTATTTTCCATCGAAGACGGGAGATGGACGATAATTAATACTTCGATGGGAATATTGACCACCTTTAATTTTGGCGCCGGAAGCAGTTTGTGTCATGAGCTTTATGAGCTTATGGAGCCTTATAAGATAGGGCACACAGACAGAGGCTGCGGCGACCAGCGAGTAGGAACATCGTCCTACAAAGCGGAGGTCAAAAAAGTGATTGAAAAATTTGTGGCTGAAAATAAGCCGCGAATTATAAGAGCTCTCTCTAAACAAAAAATAGAGGATTGGTTTTTTAATCCTATCCTTAACTGGGAGGGAATGCGCAGAGGAGATTGGAATTATTCTTTGGCATACTATTCGAAGGATGAGTGTATGATGCTGGGGAATATAAAGAATCTTTTGTGTTCCATTACTGAGCTGAAAAAGCGGCTCATGGATGAATGCGAACAAAAGCAGTTATATTTTGTTTATAGGAATCCGGAGTTTCTGGATATGTTGATCGAGTTTATTCTCGAAGTAATCAGCAAGGTTCCGGAAAACCTTCAAGAATTAAACAGTCAAATTGAAGGTTTGGCTGTTGATGTTGAAAAAACTATTCAGGATTGTAGGCGGTGTTATAATCTTGATGAAAAGAAATATATTGAAACACCGAAAATAATTAGGAGTGATAGGAAATGAGTGCTAATCAGAAAAATAAAATCATAAACTGGAATTCCAAAGGAGGTTTCGGTTTCGTGACGGTGGATGGAAAAAGAGTTTTCGTTCACACTACTGTAATTCGGCCGAGACAGGATCGCGGCACGGATCTGAACGGTGTGGAAATCATCGTTCAAAAAACAGAGAAAACCTATAAGGGATTCTCTGTGGTTTCCGCGCTGACTGTGGTGGAATTTGAAAAGCAAGAAAAGGAACAGAAAAGGGCGGATGAGGAGCTTGTGGCAGACAGGAAGAAACTTGCAGAGCTTTTGTCAGGACTCCAAGAAAAAATCCAAGATAAGTTGCCATTGTATGGTTCAACTTATTTGGATGGCGCCATCATAAGAGAATTAAAAGGCGAAGCAAATGTTTTGTCTTTTAACGAAAAGGATGGTGCGGTTATTGATTTCACACAAACTTTGTTGGTTTGTGTGGGAAAAGCAACCGAAACGATGACTCTTGCTTGGAGAAGTGAGGGCTGGAAGAATATTTCGCTAAACTCCAATTCTTGGGTGTATCAGCCCAAGGAAGAAACAAAAACCATGGAAGTGGAAATGGGAATTCGCTTCAAGGGATTCGTCAAGGCGGAATTTCCTGCCATCGCCAGCGCGCCATACATTGAAAAGAATGCCGTGATTCAGGATTTCACGTCCGTAACTCCGGTTGGAGTTGCGACAAAGAAAATATCTTTGTATTCCAATCCGCCGGATGGAATGGAACATCCCGAGGCGTTGTGGGGAGATAATATTGCTTCTCTGATCGCCGAGGTTGACATGAAAGTGTTGACCGAAGCGGGAATCCTTAGCGATAAGATTCCTGAGGTAAAGCTCAAGGTGGAGGATTTCAGGGTGGATCACAATACTACCTATGAATATGAATCTAACGACAGTCGAGGAACACGAATCGGCGGTTCAAGGTGGACCACCTATCATGGAGGCGTCAGGATAGACATTGCTCATTCTTATTTAGTTAAGGAGGGGTATGTAGGAATCGGTTTCCAAATCGAAATGGATTACGGACTGGACAGACTCGAAATAGAAAAATACATCCGCGAAAAAATACAGCACGCGGAAAAGCGCGGACTGAAGGGATATGATATCCAAGAGTATGAGGAAAAGCTTTTTTCTCAGATAATATTGCAGATTCCTTCATTTTCAAGAGAAGAGGATTTGTGGATTGTTGATGAGAAAAAGCTGGCTTTCTACCAGCTCGGAGATATCCCTCATGGTCAGGCAGTGATTTCGGTCGATCTGGAAAGCAGCACTCGGGACAGAACTGTCAGCAAGGCGGTAATCGTTGCTAAAAAAGCGACAGCCGATAAGCTGAAATTGCCGGGAACGCCTCTTGCGGAAGCAGTCGTTTGGTGGAAGAATTCGCCATGCGAAGTGATTCCGCTTGTACAGCAGGCAGAGCAGCTGCTTGCTAGGTTGCGGGAAACTGTTGCTTCTAAAACCTTTTCTTGTTTCCCTGTGGAAATAAGAGAAAAGATAGAAAGTCAACTTCGTTCGAATACGAATTTCCAACCTTTTGACGAAGCAAATCCGGAGTATGTGCGCGATTGGTGTTATTACACCAAATGCGCAATAGATGCTCTGGAAAACGCAGAACCGCAAGCCCTTGTTCTTGCCGAGAAAGAAAAGGGTGGAGAAATTGTAACTGGCTTTACCGCCTGGCATCGCATAAACGGAGCGACTAACCAGGGTGATGGTTGGGTAATTCGATTAGACGGCTCGCTTCGCGAACGTGACAGTGATGATGTGCCTCGACAGAAGTCCGATGGTACTTATCGCTGGGAAGTTGTTCATCTTGAGGAGCTTGCAATTTCATGGTCCAAGGCCAATACAGCTGCGGGACATGAATTCGTAGTTCACAAGCTCCCTGTAGATGGTTGCACTCCGGAGCAACTCGCGACGGTTGAATGCCTTGAGCAGGCGATAGAAAAGCGGCTCAAGGGGACAACTGGCATGTCTGGGAAAGTCAGCCCAAGCATCGGCAAGGGCTGGAATCTCGGAGGAAAAAATAAGGAGGTAAGAATAGAAGAAAAGAAAGAAGAAAAAGATGGTTTGGCAAGTGAATTTGCCGAATTCAACAAAACTTTCGGACGTTAAATAAAACGAGCCGAAAAAAATAAAAAATATTTATTAAGAGTGCCGAGCGGCAAACACTTGGCACTCCGAATTTTTTCCAAGTTTATCTTTTTAAGGGTTTTGACACACCCCTCGCCCCTCTTGAGAGGGGAAGGAAAAGAAAGGTAAATTTAGAAGAGGAAATAAAGATCTTCGTTTCCTGAATGATAGAATCAAAAGAATGTGCACGACAAACAATAATTCTCTTTCAAAACCAGGCGGGCAGAATATTTGTTGTAGCCATAAGTCAATGATTTAAGGACATAACAAATCTCTCTCCAGGCTGCTCGCTTGATTTTTGAAGAATAGCTAACAAGAATGTCAAAAGTGCAATATGTCTGTACGCATTACCCTCATCTATTGACAAAAAGCATAAAACGTGCTAATATGTAGAGTAATCAATAAATAATAATAATCTGGAGAGGGGAAATGTTCGAAGAAAGAACATGCCACGCCCCTCTCCACTCCTAAACAAATTACTACGACTGATATATAGTGAATTGTTTGTAGTATACGTGAATAATTCACTGTCTATCATAATATTAATCTAAAGGAGGAATGACGGTGAGTTTAATAAAGATAACCGAAGAAATTAAAGTTAAAATCAAAGAAGAAGTTAAAACAGTTGTCGTATTTTTCGTATTTTTCGAAGTATTGAGCCTGATCGCAGCTGTAATTGTATGCGGTATCAACTGGTTGCACGGCTTTGGAAAAGATACATATTCGATCTTCAAAATTGCACCAATTATAGCAGTCGCGTTTACAGTCATTTTCTATGCTGCGACAAAATTATTCTCAGGAAGTGATGGATATGGTTGCGGACGGAAAAGACCGCGAATTCCGATCAAGGGCGGATGGTACTGAAGATAACAAACTTATCACTTTTTCTTTTCTTTCTTAAGTTTATGAAGAAGTTTATTGATTTAAGAAAGTTCAGGATATAAAAAAGGAGTTAGTAATTAACGTTCATTGAAATATTCAAAAAGAGAAAAGAAGGTATTTATCAGAGTAGCGAACGGGTGATCGGGTCAGCGGTCGTTCTGTTCGTTGCTCTGATGAAAGGGCGCGATATGGAGTGATTATATGAAATATATATTAGTATGTGCTGCGGTCGCTTTGATTCTCGTATCTGCGATCTCAATTATGAAACAAGAAAAGAGAGAAGTCGAGATTCCCGTGGTATTCATTTCAGATAGTATGCTACCAAGAGCGGATAGGGTGTATTTCTCCGAATCGTATTTTGACTTTATTCAAGAAGAATTCCATGATGACCGATTCCCGATGAAATTATCGGTAAAACCGGTATATAGAAAATATGTTCCGATGGAATATAACTTTTCCGAATATACGGAGAGCAATGATCGTGTCAATGGAAAGGAGATTCTGAGAAGTACCGTGAGCGGTATCAATAGTACCAAACCATTATTTGTTTTCATAGTAACGAATGGAATTAGTTCGGGATCCGTTTTTACTGCGGAAATCCAGAGAGAAAGCGGACTGACTGATGTCTTTGTGGTCGTCGGGTATAACTATACTCAGATGGCGGACACGAACTACGATTCCGTCATAGGTTCGATGAGAGAGATAACGGCGACGGCCGTAAACCAATATGTCAAATTAAACAATTTGACACAATGATCTTTTCTCTTTATTTTTTCAAGTTTGCAATATGGATTGTGGATTTGAAAAAGCCCTGAAACACATCGAGCATGTTTTAGGGCTTCAAAAAAATAAACGCCGCAGCACGGCGCTTATTTTTGTTTCGGCAGATCATTACATGACGCTTTTCACAAAATTATTCAGCTCATTGGTCGGAATGAAAAGGTCTCCGCCTTCGCTGATACCGACTATTTCTCCTTTTACATTGATAACGGTGGCGCCGTTATATGAGTCGCTCAATGTTTTCATGATCATGATTCGTTTTTGAATTTTGGGACTCTCGTTTTTATCAAGGGGCGATATATAGTCGTTTATGAACTTTGAAACTATGTCGATCGCAATGCCGTCGTCTATGAGAATAAGTCTTTCGCCCAATTCCAGATCATCCGAATCAGCCAGCGGAATAACCGGCAGGTTATTCTCTTCGATCTTGATTATTGCAAGTCCGGAAACCGCGTCCATGTTCACCAGTTTGGCTTCAAGCGTTTTTCCGTCATTCAGTCTGACGCTGTAGAGTGTTTCGGTTTTTTCCGTCTTCGTGTCGTTCGCCGTATCTTTATTGGTATCGGCGGAAACAACTGCGGCCTTGTCGGCAAATATCTTCGATGATGTGACGATATAGCCGTTGCTCGTTAAAATAATACCGTTGCTTGCATATTTATATTCCGAACTCTTGGGATCAGTATTTTTGAGGATGCGTACGATGGAGGGGGATACTTTTTTGATCGATTCAACGATGGCCTTATCTTCCGTGATATTTACATTCTCAGTTATTCTGACGACCGTCGTGCCTTCGTTGATCTTTTTTATAAAGTCGTATTTGTTCAGCTGTGGATATGCGGCAATGAGATAGGGAAATGCAATCCTGTCTGCCGCGATCCCGCCTATGCCTCCGACTATCAGAACGAATATCGCATATAGTATAAATTTATATACGCAATGGCATTTTTTGTATTTGCATTTATCGCTTAGATCTTCAACTATTATATCATCCTTAGGCTTGCTGAAGAATTTTTCGGCGGCCTCCTCGCTTTGTTTTTGCTTGTCTCTGATGGATTTGATGGTTATGTTTTTCATTTTTGTTAAGATTAAATTGTGGCTAAAATATCCCATTTACTGGTTATGATCATAATGATTCCGGAAACGATAAAGAATGAAAGGTTGTACATTATCGTGCTTCTGGTCAGTTCGTTACGAAGATAGCTTCTGAGTACATTCCATGCCGTGTAGTAGGAAATGAGGACGATCGCGCCAACGGTCAGCTGATTTGACGGCCAGAAACTGAGAGCCCAGACCAGCTCTGAGATCAGAAGCGCGAACAGGAATGAATAAAAGCCGAATGTCTTGTTTTTTGCGCTGTCGAGGTGGAGTTCAAGTTCTTTGCTTTTTATGAAGTTTATCTTTGTGAGATAGAAAGTCGAGGCCAGGGTTTCCAGAAATATGACTGCCAGCACTATCCATGTCGGAAAACCCAGATCGGTGTAGATCCCGTAGATGCCGCTGGAGAAAAGGAATATAGAAAACATTATTATGGACTGATTGAGATTGAACCCGGAATCCAGGATGCTTATCTTCATTTCCTTCGATTCTCCCGGGTCGCTTTTCCGGGCAAAAAATTTATCCATTCCGATCAGCGAAAACATAAAAAGCATCGAGGAGAATGCCATATAGATATATTGCAGATTCTTTTCTCCGAACGTAATAAAGAACAGAACTATGCTGCTGGAAGATATCAGTGAAAGGAGTACGGGCAGGAATTTGTATCTCGTTATCCAAAAAGCGCTTAAGGTTGAAATGAGAAAAAGAACAAACAGGGAATTGAAAGACAATGCGAAGCTCCGGAAGAAGATATCAAGTACGATAAAGAACATGAGAGCGGGAACCGCGAATTTCAGATATTTTGAAATATACATCAATTATAGTTATGGTTTTATAATGGTGCCGAGGTGCGTATTTCCGAGGAGCGCTTTTTCCAATACGCCCGGTTTAGATATGTTTACGATCTGGGAGTAGCTTACTGACTTTGGAAGCTTCAGGAGTTCCAATATTTTTCCTTTCATTCCTCCGGTAACATCTATTGCCGTCGATCCGGAAAGGTCTATGTTTTCGAGATTGCCGCTGTTTACTGATCTTATTAATTTGGCATTTTTGTGGAGATTCGGATCACAATCAAAAACGCCATCAACATCGGTGCCTAATATGATTCTATTCGGTTTAAAATATTTGGCAAGATGAAGGATTATGCTGTCGCCGGACAGGATGCCGAATCCCTTCTGTGCGTCGAAGACAATATCTCCATGGAGCATCGGAACAAAACCCAATTCCAGAACTTTGGATACTATTTTCAGATTTTGCAGTTTCAATTTACCGGAATCGGAATAGAAGAGCGATGACGGCCGGAGCGATATTGTACTTACGCCGCAATTCCTGAGCTCCTCTGATATTTCAAGATCAAGTTTCGCAAGATCGCATCCGATGTCGGAAATAGCCCCGATCTGTTCTTTGTTTCTGAATCCACCGGCTAGGGAGTATTTTTCGGAGAGTACGTGTCCGAACGATCCGACGCCGTGTACGACGATCAGTTTGAATCCGTCTTTTTTCATTGCAGATGCAATTTCTCCCGAAAGTCTTTTCAGGTTTTTTCGCTCGATCTTTTTTTTGTTTTGTTTTTTTCTTGTGAGAACCGATCCGCCCAATTTTATAATGACCAGATTGCCAGTTTTCATTTATTATTGTGATAATATCTCAAGACGATTCTATTTAAAAATGATCTTTTCCTTCTCGCAGTCGATCCTGACGCTGTCGCCCTCCTTGATCTTGCCTGCGATTATCTCAAGGGCGAGCGCGTCGAGAATCTCGTTTTGAATGACCCTTTTCAACGGTCTTGCGCCATAAGACGGGTCATAGCCTCTTTTTGAGATCAATGATCTTGCTCTCTCGCTGACGGTTATCTTTATGCCGTTCTTCAATAGACGCTCAGCCACTTTCGCTATCTGCAGATCGACGACTTCGCTTATCTCTTTCTGTGTCAGAGAATGGAAAATTATTACCTCATCGATGCGGTTCAGGAACTCCGGCTTGAAGTGATGTTTGAGCTCCGCCCTTATTTTCCCTTCAAACTCTTCGTCCTGATTTTTCTTTTTTTCATTGCGATTGACGAATCCAAGGGAGGAATATTCCTGGATCATTTCGTTCCCGATATTGGATGTCATGATTATTATGGTGTTTTTGAAGTTTACGACCCTTCCTTTCGAATCGGTCAGTCTTCCGTTGTCCAGGATCTGAAGGAAGATATTGAATACTTCGGGATTCGCCTTTTCGATCTCGTCGAAAAGTATTACCGCGTACGGCCTTCTTCGCACCTGTTCCGTGAGCTGTCCGCCTTCTTCGAATCCGACGTAGCCGGGAGGCGATCCGATCATCCTCGATACCGCATGCCGTTCCATATATTCGCTCATGTCGATCCTGATCATCGCGTTTTCGTCGTTGAACATAAATTCCGCAAGCGCTTTGGCAAGTTCTGTTTTGCCCACTCCGGTCGGACCCATGAAGATAAAAGATCCTATGGGCTTATTTTCTTCAGAGATGCCCGCTCTCGATCTTCGGACCGCGTTGGAAACTATTTTAATGGCGTTTTTCTGTCCGATCACTCTTTTTTCTATTTCATCTTCCATGTGGGAAAGTTTCACTGATTCCTCCTCGATCATTTTTACGACAGGTATTCCCGTCCACCTCGAAACTACTTTGGCGATGTCTTCTTCCTGGACTTCTTCCTTCAGGATGGGGCGCTTGCCTTGTATCTTCAGCAGTTTTTCCTGGTCGGATTTTATTTTTTTCTCAAGTTCCGGGATCTTTCCATACCGTATCTCCGCAACAGTCTGGAGCTGGGCATTTCTGTCCGCGATCTCGGCTTCCTGCCTCAGGCCGTCGATCGTTTTTTTGGATGAACGGATGTTGGAGATTATGTCCTTTTCATTCTTCCATTGTATTTCAAGGTCTTTGCTTTTTTCTTTCAGGTCGGCGATGGTCTTGGTCAGCTCCTTTTCTCTTTTTTTGGAATCGCTGTCCTTTTCCTTTTCGAGAGCTTTCTTTTCGATCTCGAATCTTCTGAGTTCGCGCTTCATCTTGTCCAGCTCGCCCGGCATGCTGTCAATTTCCATCCTGAGGGCCGAAGCGGCCTCATCGATGAGATCAACCGCTTTGTCGGGAAGGAATCTGTCCGAGACATATCTTGAGGAAAGGGTTGCGGCGCTGACCAAAGCTGAGTCCGTTATCCTGACCCCGTGATGGACCTCATATTTTTCTTTGATGCCTCTCAAAATGGAAATTGTGTCCTCGACGCTCGGTTCTTTGACATAAACAGGCTGGAATCTTCTTTCGAGGGCGGCGTCCTTCTCGATGTATTTTTGATATTCTTTAAGCGTTGTTGCACCTATGGTATGGAGTTTTCCTCTGGCGAGCGCGGGCTTCAGCATATTCGAAGCGTCCATTGAACCTTCACTGGCTCCGACTCCTACAACCGTATGGAGTTCGTCAATAAAAAGGATTATCTTTCCCTGCGATTGCTCCACTTCTTTCAAGACCGCTTTGAGTCTTTCTTCGAATTCTCCTCTGAACTTTGTTCCGGCGACAAGCGAACCCAGGTCGAGTGCGATAACCTGCTTGTTCTTCAGCGATTCCGGGACATCTCCCGCAACGATCCTTTGGGCAAGTCCCTCGACGATAGCCGTTTTTCCGGTGCCGGCTTCTCCGATCAAAACCGGATTATTCTTTGTTCTTCTGGAAAGGACCTGCATGACGCGCCTGATCTCTTCTTCGCGGCCGATCACGGGGTCCAATTTTTCTTCTTTTGCAAGTTTGGTGAGATTTTGCGCATATTTTTCAAGGACCTGGAATTTGCTTTCCGGTTCCGAGTCCGTCACTCTCTGCGCGCCTCTTACGTCAACAAGGACTTTCAGAATGTTTTCATAGGTTACATTGAATTTTATCAGCACATCCTTAAGCGGTCCGTTGAGTTCGGTTATCGAAAGGAGTATGTGTTCTGTGCTTATGAAATCATCCTTGAGCTTCGCGGCTTCTCTTGCCGAGCCCTCAAGAACATGGCCGAGGTATACTGTGAGATAAACCTGTCCGGGCACCTGGTGCGGCAGCTGTATGTTCGGCATCTTGCTTATTATGGCGGCGATCTCCGCTTCGAGAAAATTTATCTGGACATTCAGCTTATTCAGGACAGGAAGAACAACTCCGCCTTCCTGCTTGATCAGTGCAAGAAGAAGATGAGAAGCATCGACCTGCTGCTGAGATTGCTTTGCGGCAATGCCTTGTGCGGAAGCTATGGCCTCCTGCGACTTCGTGGTGAATTTACTGGGATCTATCATATAAAAAAAGTTAATTGTTATATTGTCGTATTGCTAAATCAATATTATCGTTTTCAATCTGCTCTTTCAGTGCAATGTCGCTTGCATCTTTGATATTAAACGGACAATATGATGGAACAATATAACAATATAGCAATACAACAATGCAGCAATATGTATAATTTTATCTTTTTGACAGGCAAAAGTCAAAAAAGAAAGGAACATTTCGTGTTCCGTTTTTCGTTATTCTTTTTCTCGCCAATGTCTTTCCGTGGTGTTTTTCGATCTTCTTGCCATGAGCTTCACAAAGATATCGATATGTCGATTCCAGGATGTTCCTGCCGCAGATGAGGCACCATCTTGCCGGGCCGTTGCCTCGGATATCACTCATCTTATCATGGATGTTCTTCCAGCACTTGTCGCAGAAAAAATGGTGAATGGAACTGAACATGTCCTTTTCGCAGGAAAGGCAGTTTTCCGGAAGTTTGTTGTCCTCGAGATCTCTTGCGATCCTCAGCAATCTCCTTTTCTTCTTTCTTTTAACCGATGTGGTCATATCGATCCCTCCATGTCATATGGTAATGTTCCAATTGTCGCATCGACCGTAAATTGTAAACAATATTATTAAATTGTCAACTGTTCAAGCAATAAAAACAGAATAAAAAAACAGTCTCTTCTTCTGAAAAGACTGTTTGTGGATATGCAGCCGGGTCATGCGAGATACGCTGTTCCGCTTTGCGGCGGATCCGCTGCCGGATCCTTTCCGGTTTGTTAATCACCGGTCCCGATCTTCTTGCGCTTCAGCAGGTGGGTCAGGATCAGAAGCAAAGATATTGCTGATCCGAAAATGGCGATATACATCGATTTATAGAATGAATCCGGCCTGTATTTGAAAGTTATCATGTGTTTTCCTTCCGGAACAAAAATTCCGCGAAAGAGGGAATCGGTCGGATATATTTTTGTTTCATGTCCGTCAATATATGCCTTCCACCCCGGATAATATACGTCCGTTAGGACCAGATATCCGTCTCTTTGAACATCGGTTGTAAGCCGGATCTCATTGGGTTTATACGAAATGATCCCAGCCTCTTTGCTCTCCAGAGCAGGGTCATTCTCGAATGTCGGCGTTTCTTCGTTCCGTTCCGTTTCGATAAGCGCGGTGCTATCAAGTCTATAATCTTCATTCCACAGGAAGTTGTTGATGACTTCTTTAAATCCCGGAAATTTACTGATATTAAAAACTACAAAAGCTCTGGGTATGACCTCCGTATTCTCATAAATATTCACGTATGAGTCGCTGTAGGCCAGCTCAATGCCGTCGGTAGATTCGAGGACCTTGTTCGTTTCCAGATCGTTCTTGCCTTGAATGAAATACTTCACGCCCAAGATGTCAAAAAATCTATGGTGGAAATATTTATAGGCGTATCTGTCTTTCAGATAAACTTCGAAAACATTCTTAAAAACTTCATATCTGTAGATCTGAACTATTTCGTATCCGCGAATGTCCTGCAGGTTCCAAAGCACGCTTGCATTGGGACGCAGCAAGGAATCGAAATGATCGTTCTCGCCATAATTCGTAAAGCGATAATTGCCGATGTTATTTTGCATAAATTGAACAGCCGGATTTTCGGGATAGATCAGATCTTTCGGGATGACGGGATGATAGCCGTAGCCGTAATAAAACAGCTCTGCGACAGCCAATGCAATTAAAATGGCTTTGCCCAGCCTATGCCGCCAGGGATGTTCTTTATGCGAGATGAGTAGAAAGGCGGAATTTAGAAAAATAAAAAGTGAAACAATCAGTGTCGCTTCAGGGATCAGGTCTTTGCTTGTCAGGCTAAAGTTGGAAAAATATCTCTTTCCCACCACAACAAACAGGAATATTGCCGCAGATGTCAGCGCGTATAGAATATTGAACGATATTATCCGCCGTTTCAGTTCTTTTTTGTCCGCTTTAAGGAAATGATCCGTTCCATATGCGGCCAATACGGCTAAGGCGAAAACAAACACAAAACGCAAACGGCCGATAATCGTCAGCTCGAACATGGGCAGATAGGAAACGATCCTGAAGACCGGAAAATTCAAGAAAACACCCATGCAGAAAACAGCGATGGCAGTCCAAAAAAATATATTCTTTCTGTTCGCGCCGAGCCTATGCAGCGAGCTTAATATGGCCAATAGAGCAAAGATCAAAGGAATGATCCCCGGATGAAAGGCGTTCTCGTTGTAATTTTTCGCGCCCCAATATTGTCCGTTCGCGGGATTGCCGAAATAATCAGGATAGATCACCAGTGCAATGTTTCCCAGGGAATCTTTCACGTCACTGAGATTGCGCCATCCATTCCATTCTTTTGTTATGATCCGGCCTATGTCGTTTCCCGCCAGGCCGTCCCTGCCCGTAATGAAAGAGGTGCTTTGTTTTAAAAGTTCAAGCGTCGGAATGACCTGGACCGAAGCAATGCAAAATCCCAGAATTATCCCCAGAGTCAGCGAGACGGATTTTTTCATGATCATCTTTTTTCCGGTCTTCCATGGTCTGTATTCGCTAAGCCTGAAAATGGCATAGACTGCGGAAACCGAAAGAAGAAACAGCGATATTTCCGGATTTCCGGCAAAGAACTGAAATCCGATAGCGAGAGAGAACAGTCCTATGTACATTTTGTTTCTGTCGTGCTGTAATATCTTATCAATAAACAGGAGCAGAAAGGGAAGCCAAATGGCCACGCTGGTCAGGGGGTATCCCATCCAAGCGACTATCGGACCGGAAAACATAAAAGAAAAACCGCCTACCATCGACCCGCATTTCCCGACCCCGAGGTTCCTTAAAAATGCATAAGTGAATATGCCGGCCATCAGAAGCGATGCAAAACCGGAAAAAGCATAAAAGTCATTTGCGGAAATATTCGTTAAATAGGAGAACAGTTTTGTTATCTCAAAAATGGATGATTGGTCGTTGGCTAAAAATGGCATGCCTCCCAGTGTATATGGATTCCATAGGGGGATATAGCCATTTTTAAGACTTTGAAATATATAAGCATGCCAGGGATACATCTGATAGACCAGATCGGAGATCAGGTCATTGCCTCTGAAGTTCTCCGCTTGCTTGGATAGCGGTCCATAGAGATAATCCGATTTATAGAGAACGCTTGCCGGAACCATGCTTAAGCCGTAAAAGATCGACTTATAGAAAAATAATGTCAGAACGGAAATAAAAACCGAGCATATTCCCATGAATTCTTTGATGCGCATATTCAATTGTTTACGATATATAATAAAATTCTGAAATTATCATAACATACAACCGCAGATAAAGTACAGGAGGTGTTTATTTGCCGGGCATGTTCTTTGCACGAGATATGTCCTGATCTTTATGGCCGGCGATCCGGCCAAAAAAAACAGCCTTTTCTTTCGAAAGGCTGTTTTTGAAAAAGAACTAATTTCCGCAAGATGAGCTGTTCTGATTTGCCGCAGCTCCATCTCCGAATCCCGGAGCGGGCTGCGTGCTAGACAGCTGCTGGCTGCACTCCGACGGCTGATTTGTGAAGGCCGAGCAAATGGTTGAAAGAAGGCTTTTTGAATCTCTGCCGGCGCTGGCCACTGCGCCATTGATCACCAGAGTCGGAGAACCCTGGACACCATATTGTTCGTTCTCGGTTTTATAGATATCGAACGGAGGGTAGTTGCCTCCCGACCAAGTGCTCTTGTCGTTCAGCTTCTCGGTGATCTTGAAGGTCTTGTCGGTCGCTTTGACGCAGGTGTTCAGCTGATTTGTATTGATCCCCGCGCTTTTGATGCAGTCGCTTGAGTTTCCGGCCTTGAGGAAACACTTCAGATAATTTTCATATTTGGCCGTCTGTTCTTTTTGGATGCAATACTGATTCAGTTCCTCGGTTACTTCTTTCTCTCCGTGCATTGCGTAGTTGACGAATTTGATCGTGAAATCGATCTTATTCTTGAGCAGGTCTGCGACGGGGAGCATGCCTTTTTCGATCTGAGTTCCATAAGGACAGTGGCTCATGACGAAAAGCTCCACTTTCGGTTTGTCGGTCTTTGCGATCTCTTTGGGCTGGGCCGGGGCGGATGCCGTATTGCCGGCTGCAGCTACTTGCTTTTGAGCTTCAGTAACATCTATTACCTGCGGGAAAAACTTTTTTCCGTCCATGGTTAGGAATCCGGTAAGATCCTGCGGTCCATTTTGACCCGTTATGGAAATGCTCAGCTTATAAAGACCATCTTCTTTTGTGACATCTTTGAGGGCTATTGCTGTTCCTGACGGGACCAAGCTTTTGATTATGTTCTCTATGTCGGTATTGCTGAGGGCTCCTGCCTGTTTATTCTCACCGGGGACAATGCTCTTTATGATATTTCCCAGTCCGGAATCGCTTCCGTTCTTGTTTGAATCATATAGATATATCTGGGCAGCTGAAATAATAAGCACCGAAACGATTATCAGTTTTACAAAAAGCTTGATCGAGAAACTTCTTTTTTTGTCCGTGTTCAAACCGGGGATCGCAGAATCTGTTTTTGACGCTTCGCCCGGATTTTGGACGACTTCGTTCTTTTTCTCCTGGGTATTATTTTCCATTTTTTTTTGTGAGTTGTTAAAAGATATAGGTAATGCTTTGTAGCCTAAAAGTTTTCGACCGCATTTTCCAGAAAACATATCTTAGCTTTTTTTCTTTGCCAGTTTATCGTTATGGCGATCACATCTATCTGCCAGGAAGTGTCTTCCGGAAACAGATTCTCCTGTAAGTAATACAACGCAGTCCTGATAATCTTTCTTTTCTTTTGCGCGTTGACGGCATCCTGGGGAAGCCCGAACATTTCCAAGCTGGAATCCGACCGCGTTTTCACTTCAACGAAATGCAGAATATCATTTCTTCTTGCAATGATGTCTATTTCCCCGATCCTTTTCTGGTAGTTCTTTTCAACTATGGCATATCCCTCCTTTTTCAAGAAGTCGCATGCGATGCTTTCTCCCAAATTGCCCTTGTCTTTATTGTCATGCATGCTTAATAAGGGAAAATATGATTAAAGCTGAGAAAGCACCTTCGCCGTGATCGAGCTGAGAGCGTGAGTCTGATTGTCGTAATAATAAAGAGCGACGACGATTCCGGTATAAAAGAAGATGATCGCAAAAAGCCACATGAAATCAGATATCATATTGTAATTGCTTTCAACGGCTTCCGGCGCATGTTTATGCACATGTTCCGTTTTCTGAGTCTCGGAAATATGGGCCGCTCGGCGATTCTTGAACTTGTTTTTTTTGCTCATCTTTATTGATTAAATGCTTAAATTGCATACATACAGTTTATAACTATATATATAAAAATGCAAGCGTATTGTCAAGGGATAAAAAATAAAAAAAAGGATCATCCTTTTTTCAGATTTGTGCAAACTTCTTTCATAAATATCTTTTGCGCGTCAGGCTCTATGTCTGACCTCATCATTTTTACGATATCCATTACTGTTCTTGTTCTTCCGGTTCTATGCACTATACCGTCATTCTTGTGCCAGCTGACAAGTCCAAGATCATCTAATTTTGTCATTGCAGTTTCCGCCTCTTTCATATCCAAACCCAGAACTTGTGCGACATTTTTCGTTTCGGCCGGAAGCATTCTCAAGACTTTGATATATTTGAATGCGGTTTCCAGCACATTGATATTGATCGCGTCGGTTATCTCATCCGGAACTGTTACTTTGTTTCTCATTTTGCCCTCCTGCTTGCGATAGCTTATAACTATCACATATCCGATCCCGTGTCAATAACGCGAAAAGGTTTCGGCATAACCCGCTGATATTGACAAAATAGGTAAAATAATGTAATATGTATGGTGATGAATTTGGTGTAGGATAGCCGGAATAAAGAGTTGACCCGTTTATTCTGACTATCCCATATCAAAAGATCTATGGGTAAAAGGGCGGAAATTCATATATCCGCTGTGTATGTAATGCACTTTTACATAGAGAAATTAAGATCATATACTGGGAAATATAAAAGGGTGATAAATCATGGCAATGCAAGATATTATGGAAATAGAAAGCGATGTTTACGCGCTGTTCGGGACTGCCAGATCGCTTCTGAGAGTGAACGATGAAGGGTCTGAGATCATTGAAGCTCTTTCCCTTTGGGATAGAGGGGAGATAGAAGCTGCAAAACTCATTTTTGATGCAGTCAGAAAGGATGAATATAGCAGTTTTGATGAGAGGATCCTGGCTCGCGCAGGATTGGTGGTATATTCGCTTGAAAGAAACCGAGTATTTTCAGTAAAGGATGCCCTCAGCACAATTTCGAAGTTATTGAATGAAAAATGTTTTGTCGAGTTCATTCAATTTGAAACACTGGAAATAAGAGAAGAAGCAAGTATCGAAGATCTCGATTCCGGAATAGAGATATTCAAAAAAATGTTCCCGATCCTGGAAAAGCTTGAAAATTCAGGCAACAGAGAAGTTCGAAGAACTGCATCGGCAACCCGAATAATCTCGGGATATCTTCTCTCGAAGTTCTATTATAACAGAAATAGGTGGCAAGAAGGGGTCGAAGAACTTTCAAGAATTGAAATGCACGAAATAGCAAATAAGCATTTTGACATGCTATCTCGCATTTTTCTGTTAAAGGGAGAAATGTATAAATGTCTCGAGGGCAAAGAGTCAAGGGGCGCAGCCGAATACTCCAAAAAATGGGGGGCAGTGCTATCCCTTATGGGAATTCACTGGAATGATAAAAACGAGAAAAAAAGAGAAGAATTAATAAGATCCATATTTGG
>Ga0172379_10005529_pt1 | contig 17623 bp, 8 predicted proteins | sample GrowelOW334metaG_FD_119756 | JGI IMG/M metagenome (GOLD analysis project Ga0172379, IMG submission 119756) | Groundwater microbial communities from an aquifer near a municipal landfill in Southern Ontario, Canada - Groundwater well OW334 metaG | ecosystem: Environmental > Aquatic > Deep... | reverse complement strand
GGGCTGTTGGCGCTGGCGATATTTATGACAATATCGAATCCGGCCGTTCACATGTAAATCAGTATTCTGATAAACGGCGGACACGAAAAGCAGAAACCGAAGCGGTTTTTACGCAAAAGCGATTCAGGATATCAATAACTCTCGTGGCCAGTGTGATAAATTGGATATTTCGGCAATTCAGCGCCTGCTTTGCCAGCGGGATGATATTTATTTTCAAGGATATGCGGGATACTGGCAACGACAGCAGTAAGAAACCAGAACGGTTCCATGATTCGGATTAAGACAAATGTATTTGCAGCCAATCCATGAATCAACAGGCCGGCGATAGCGCAGATATAGCCCTGGGTCACCGCTTTCCAACGCCATTCCTGATCGTCCGTAAAGTCTCTCAAATATCGCGATGTTGTTCTGTACACCTGAAATATTGAAAAGCCGATCCACATGAAAGCGAGAACGCCCATAATTCCCATCTCTCCAAGTATGCGCGGATACTGCGCGTCAACCAGGCCCACACCCGTGACTCCGCGCCCGAAAAACGGCTCTTTGCTCCACAACTCCACAATGTATTTCGCCGTCTGCACTTTCTGATATGACGAATCCATCCGGTTCAGCCTGAGCATCGGCGCGACTTCTTCCTTCTGGCCGGAAAAAGGCGCCATTATCCGATCCTTCGCTTTCTCGGGTAGAATGAACGGGCTGGCCGCCAAGCCAACAAGCGCAACAACAACAATTAAAACCCGCTGATTTCGATTTGCAAAATAATAAAATGCCGGAATCATTATTACGAATCCAAAATAGGATGCCCTTGAAAATGTCATCACCAGCAACGGCACGGCGCCGGCAACAACGGCGGCGTATGCTAATTTACCATTTTTGTCCGGTGATTTGAAGAAACTCAATACCGCCAGCCCCAGCACGAGTAGCAAATAACCGCCATATGTATTCGGCTCCCCATACCCCTCGAAAGGCGCCGAAATCCGGGACACGCCTATCGCTATCTGATAGTAACCATATAATCCGACCGCCCCTGCTCCGGCCATGAAAGCGGTTAAAAATGTTTTCAACTGGGCTTCTGTCTGGATGATATTTGAGAACATAAAAAATATCATGAAATATTCGATGTACTTGAGAATATAGAACATGGCGCTTAAAAACTGCAGGTTGCCGGCCCCAACTCCAAGCCACGTCGAGATAATCGCCACCAGAATATATGTCCAAATCGGCATATTCAGAGCCGTAACCTTCAGAAGCCCGAAGTTCTTCAAATATGCCATTTTGAATAACCAGCTTATGAAAAACGAGATCAGAATCAGATCGTCGAACCGGACGACAACCTCGCGGGTTGGAAGACTGGCGAGCTTCAATTCCGGCGAAAGAACCATCGAAAGCAGGATCGCGACCGCAGCAATATCCTGCCTGACAAAAGAGAGCATTCCAATTCCGAGACCGAGAATGACGCCGATAGCGAGCTGGTTATGAACCTGCGAAGTCATCCATGCCATGGAGAATAAGAGAACTATGCCGATAAGAATGAAGAGGTAAAGAATAAGAAGGCGCGTTCTTTGCGTTACCATATTTTTCAGAAACGCGCGCCTCGGCGTGCGTTAAATAAACATTATTTTATGCGTGTTTTTATTAAGCTACGACTAAAAACGACTGTTTGCGACTACCGTCGGGGCCACCACAACCTTATTCCCCGCTGAGTCCCATTTGACGTCAAGCCCGTATTCCGAGGCAACCTTGCGGAGAGGAACTATATATTCACCGTCTGTAATATCCCTTCCGGGCGGAGAAAACATGCCGGGAGGCGATTTGCCGTTTCTTAATTCAAAAACACGCATTTTATTCTTTTGCAAACGCGTGTTTTCAGCGATAACAATCTGAGCGCCGCCACGACCGGTTATGTTTATGCCTCCGGATCCGTTTGGCTGGGCTTTAATGCCGAGTTTTGAAAGACTGCCGGCCTTAACATAAAGAGTGTCCTTGAAGATAATGCCCTGAATGTCAGAAATTTTGGCCGCGCCGCCAGAGTCAACGGGGCATGGCCGGTAGAGCATGTCAATATCAACCCGGCCAGCAGACCAACTAACCTGCCTTCCGGCTCGCTCAAAAACGTAACGAACTGGCATGTAAAGCTTACCGTTTGCCCTGAAAGACGCTTCTGGCATCGGAGTGCCGGACGTGACGGTAATTTGCTTAAGGATGGCGCTGTCGTTGAATATAAGCGTCTGTCTGCCGTCTGTAACGGCCCCCGCCTCAGTCCACAGCGGCGATTCAACCGGCAGAAAAACCCGGTCACTCTTCAAAATGTAAGCGCCCGCCCCGTCAGATGAAGGTTTGCCGTTCAGGAAGAACTTAATTGGCGTCTCGGTCGCGTTGCCGGCGGGCTCAATGGCGCCTGTTCCATGAATCGGAGCCTGTGGCGCTTTTGTAATTATTTTTCTGCCGGGCAAGTCATTTGAAGGAAGATGCGCGACTATTCCGGAATTGGCGGCCGGCGCTGGGGATTGAGAGTCTGAAAAAACATCGGGTGTCGCAGCCGGCGCGGCGGCGGCCGGCGTTTCGAGCGCGGCGCCTCCCGGAACCGGAGCGTTTCTCGTTATTTCGAGAGTTTTGCGGAATTCGTTTCCGCCGGCTTCCCGAAGGTAGATCTCGACGACGTTCTTTCCGGGCTTAAGAGGCATGTCCCACTGGAACGCTCCGTCGCTCAATATCGGAACGGCGTGGTCTCCTATTAAGAGCGCGCAATTCGGGCATTCGGCGCGCCCCATTAGCGGTATGTTTTTCACGGAACATTCGAAACGGTCGGAAGGCGGATAGATGATTTCCAGGCGTGGGAAACCGCATAGCCCGGCTCCAGCCAGCGAAACCAGCCATACTGTTGTCCATATAAATATTCGAACCGTTCTCATCACAACCCGCAAAAGCCGTTCAATATTTCCGCCGTTAAATGATCGCCGGCCATAAATTCTAACACAAAGGCAATCATTCAATGTCACACAATTGAATTATTCTATCCGATATTGAAAGAGCTATCAAGGGGTCCGAGGCAAACCGGCTCACGGATGAAAAGAAGGCGTTCCTTTTGAAGATCGATGATTTGGTCTATTTCAACGTATTCGCCCGCGCCGGTGACAATCTGCACAACCGGTTTGGTCAACTGTTTTTCGTTTGCGGCGATCACTTTCGCCACAACGCCGTTGTTCAGGCGCACGCCGCTGCCGATCGGGTATATCGACATAATTTGAAGGAACTTCCGGACGGCTTCCATCTGAAGCTTGTGGCCGGACAAGTGTGATATGGCTCGAACAGCATCGAAAGGTTTTATGGCTTTCCGAAATTTTCTTATGTGGGTCATAGAGGTAAAAGTGTCAGCGACCGCGAGAAGATGTGCAGAGGCTGAAATCTGGCCGGCCAGCTTGCTGTTCGGATATCCGGAACCATCAACCCTCTCGTGGTGATCGACAGCGGCGAGCGCCATGCCGGGATCGTCGCAACAGCCGATGCGGTCGATCAGCTTGAGCGTTTCGAGCGGATGATTTTTAATCGGAGCGAGCTGTTCCGGCGTGAGAATCTGTGAGTTGTCCCAATATTGGGATAAGCCGGCCATTCCGATATCGTGGAGCAAAGAGACTTGAGAGAGAGAAAGAACCTGATCGTGAGGAACGCCCGATCTAATAGCGAGATAGGAAGTCAGGATGCAAACGTTAAGAGAGTGCGCAGGCAGATAGAGGGGCTCTGAAGAGGAGCGGCTGAGACAGAGAAGGCGCGACGATTGTTCGGAGTCCAGCCAGTCGCAGACGTCCTTAACAAGAATTTCGAGCGGTTTAGAGAGCGGGAAATCCGATGTTTGCGGGCCGGCGGCCCATTCAATAACGGCGGCAGCAAGAGCGAGGCCTTCGAGATAAAGGCTCTGCGCGGTGCGGTCCTTCGCCGGCCGCCTGAGCAGGGTCTGCGACGAGAAATTGAAGTCGCCGCCCGCGCCGGCTGCGCGCGACGGATCGGCGGACGCGGCTGGAGCGTCTTTTTTAATAGCTTTCCTGAACTCAACCATCTTATAGCGTCATCCGTTCCGGCAACCAAATCGCATGTTTTTCAGTCGCTCAATTCGCCCGCGGCTTCCTTAACCATATCCGCGGTGATGCGTTTCTCATTTCGAGTATAACCAATGAAAAGCGACATATCGCAAATGTGATTAATTTTTCTCGGAATCCCGCCCGATATGTCGTGAACAAGTTCGACGGCGTCCCTATCGAAAATCTCAGTTTCGGCGCCCGCGACGTTCAGGCGGTGCGCAATATATTCCGTCGCCTGCATTCCGCTGAGAGGGCCGAGAACGTAGCGCACGGCGATCCGCTGCGACAGCGCCGGGTTCATTTTAACTTTGTCCGTAAGCTCCGGCTGCCCCACAAGCAGCAGCGTCAGCAGGAACTGGCCGGAGTCGTGATAGTTCAAAAGCATTCTAATTTCCTCGAAAACGTTCGCGTTTTCGATAACGTGCGCCTCGTCTATGATAATAACAGTGTTTCGGCCGTTGCGCTGGTTGTTGATCAGGACTTCCTCAAGCTTCGTGTGCAGCGCCACTTTATCGGTTTCCCCCGGAATCGGGTGGCCCAGTTTCCGCAGAATTTCGCCGAGCATCTCCTTGGGCGAAAGTAGCGGGTTGGAGACGAGAGCGAAGCGGTACAGGCCCTGAAGGACCTTGTTGATCAGCGTATAAACGAGAAGCGTTTTCCCGCATCCGAAACCGCCCGTCAGCACGGACGCGCCTTTCTTCTGCTCGATGCTGTATACGAGCCGCATAAGGCCTTCATCGTGTTGAGGGGACGCAAAGAAGAAGCGCGGGTCCGGAACATTTTCGAAAGGCTTAGCCTGAAGTTTCCAATATTCAAGATACATTCTAACTCTCCATGGGGCCGGGATCTCTTTCGGCGGACGCCAGATTGCGGCGCGTGGCGCTCATATATTCCTGAGAGATGTAAATGGGCGTCACGCCGTGAAACTCCGGCCGGACATCGTTTAGAACGATGCCGACAACGTTTATATTCAGGCTTCTCATAAGGTTTCTGGTTCTTATCAGAGCGCGGCGCGGCAGGCGGCCGAGCTGGTAAACAAGGACTACGCCGTCGACTTTAGGCCCGATCAGGAGTGAATCCGTCACTGGAAGAATCGGCGGCGCGTCGATGAGAATCACATCGTATTCGTGCCTGAAATAGTTTATGAGATCGGTTAGTTTTTGAGATTCGAGAAGCTCGGTCGGATTCGGCGGTAGCGTTCCCGACGGGAGGATGGACAGGTTGTCGATGCCGGGCAACTGGAGCGCGGCCTCCCAGTCCATATCGCCGAGAACGATATCGGCGAAAGTGTGCACGGCTTCCTCGGGAGCGCAGGAGCCTATCAGCACGTCAGTAAGGCCAGGCTGGCGGGTTATTCCGAATATCTTGTGGATGGTCGGCCGCCGCAGGTTGCAGCACATCAGCAGAGTCCGCTGGCCGCTCTGCGCCATAACAACGGCGAGGTTGGATGTCGTGATCGACTTTCCTTCCTGCGGCCCGGAGCTGGATACGAGATAGACCTTTTTGCTTTCTTTCAGCCTCGCAAAACTCATATTTGTGCGCAGGTGCCTGTAAGCTTCCGCCGCGGCGGAGCTGGGATTGAACACAGTGGGCAGCGCCTTCGTATGGTCAAGAACAACCGAGGCCGGCGGTTTGTTCTTTTGGAAAAAAGGAAATTGTTTTTTCCGATGCGTATGTTCAAATCTCGGAACGGCGGCGAGCACCGGAGTTTCCAACAGCCGTTCTATGTCCTCGACGGCGCCGATGGAGGTGTCGAAGCTTTCGACAAGCGCGGTCATCACAAATCCGAGAATCAGGCCGAGCGCGAAACCGATTATGATGTTGAGCTTTTTATTCGGTCTGATGGGATTTTTCGGAACGGAAGCGTCGCTGACCGCGGTTACCTCGCTCACCATGCCCATTTCCCTGATCTGCGCTTGTTTGTACTCGCGGTTGAGCATCGTGTAAAGCTCTTCGTTGACAGAAACCTCGCGGGTCAGCCTGCTGAGGTCCATGTCTTTTCCTGGTATGAGCGAAAGTTCGTGGTTAATCAGCGTCGAAAGGTCATTCTCGCGGCGGGCGTACCCCGCGTCCTGTGTCATAATCGACTGAACCTGTTGCGACAACTGCTTTTGAACTTCTCTGCGGAGCGAATCGCTCGCCTTTCGCTCCTCGACGCGCAAATTCCTGATCTCGGGATTATTTTCCGTGTAATCATGAAGAAGCGTGTCGATCTGCTGGCGCAGGTTTATAAGCATTTCATTGGATTTTACCAAGGGAGACGACGCCAGCGCCCCTATTTCTTTATTGACGTCCAGTTTCTGAATACGATTATGGAGATCTGTCAACTGCCAGTTCAGCTTTTCGCGTTCAGAGCGGATCTGCAGCAGCTCTGTTTCGAGGGAATTAAGTCTGTCGAGTGTAATTTGCGTTTCCGAATCGACCGAAAGAGTTCCGCTCACCTGTTTGTAATCGCGAAGCCCCTCTTCCGATTTGCGGAGGCGTTCTTTGGCGTTCTCCAATTGCTTTTCCACAAACTGCTTTGCGTCCACCACGTCTTTCGACTTATTGGCTTTGCTGACATCTTTGTAGACTTCGGCGATGGTGTTTGCCAACCGCGCGGCTTGCTTCGGGTCGGAAGAAGTCACATTAATGCGAATCATATTGGTGTTTTCGACCCGTTCGGCCTTTACGGAAGCCTGCAGCCCTGTAATGATCGCGCTGCGCTGGTCTTCGGAGTCGCCCGGTTTTATCATCCCGAGTTTCTCGGCCGTCTTTTCGAGCACTCCACGGCTTTGCGCAGTTTCAACTTCGGTCGACATGATTTCGCCGGGACTCCAGCGCAACAGATCGGAAATGACATTCATAACCGATTTCAACTGGTCGATCCGCACCGTCGCCGAGGTCTGGTAAACAGGCGTCTGCATCATGGTCAGACCTAAAGTGGTCAACCCGAAAAACAGAGCCGTGAAAACCACGACCCACTTTCGTTTGGCCAGCACATGCCAGTATTCGCTAAGACTCAATTCCCTCTGCATCAGACCTTTGAGGCCGGGTCCGTCCCGGCGGCGGCTCCTGCCAAAATTACATACGCGTAATTAAATACATGAAATTTATCGTCGGAAGCACATCCTTCAGCACATTATTGACCCGGTCGAGCGCGCCCTTCTTCTCGCTTCTCTGCGGAACATAAATAATATCGCCATCATGGAGCGCGAAATCCGGCGCTTCGCCGGCGATAATCCTGCTGGCATTAACAATTTCCGTTTTCTGGCCGTTTCCGTCCGAGCGCAGAATTTGAACCCGGTCGAGCGCGGCTTCGGCCAAAACGCCGCCGCTCTTCGTGATCGCTTCAACAAGCCCGGAGCGATCCTGGTCCATCAAATACGCCCCCTGTTTGTTTATCTTGCCAAGCGCTATCACGCGCACCGTGGTTTTTCGCGCCGCAAGCGCCGGCACATATATAACATCCCCATTTTGCAAAAATATGTTTTTTTCGGAAGCCGGGTTGCCGCCTATCTCGGCAAAATCAATCGGAATCTCGGCGCCGTCCTTCCGGAACAGCTTGATGTTGCTGATGTCGGCGTCTTTGTCCAAGCCGCCTATGGAGGTGAAAAATTCTATCAGCCGCGTGTTCTCCTTCAAAGCATATTCGCCCGCGCCGCTGACGCGCCAAATCGACGTTGCGAGACTGCCGTAAATCCTGACCTTCATGCTGTGGTATTCTGATACAGAGACCTCAACCCACGGGTTTTTGAAATCCCGCGCCATGAGCTTCTGTATTTTGTCGGCGAGCTGAAAAATCGTCATGTCGGCCACATTCACGATGCCAACGAAGGGCAGGCTTATCGTCATGTCCGGCCTTACTATTGTCTCTCCCGGCAATTTATCTGCCGGATAAGTTTTGAGTTTAAGAATATCGCCGGGCCCGACTTTATAGCCCTCGGCGAGAATCGAATTCGAATTTATAGCGGCGCCGGGTTCAGGCGCCGGGGTTTCTATTTTTTCGGCTTTATCCGGAACCGCCAGAGCCACAACTGCGCCAACCGCGGGCAACTTCGCCCCGGCAAACGGATCCAGCGTTCCAACCACGCTTCCGGGCATAGCTCCGGTTACGTTAAATGTTCCTTCTTCTTTCCCGTTTGCGGATAGAATGTATTTTGCGCCCTGCTCCATTCCGCCGTCCGTCCCGCGGTCCAGCAACAGCACAAACGCTCCCGTGTCCGCCCTGAACCCGGAATGAAGCACGCGCGCTTCAAGCGCCGGGCCGGCTGAAACAGGCCGCGCGCAAATATTAATTATCAGCGCCAAAACAATTATCGTTCTGATTCCAAGCCTATACATCCGCCGCGCTCCGGCCCCCGCGTATTAAAAAACCAATAAAAAGAAAAAGGGCCTTCCCTTTCCTCGTTCTTCCTTCAACAAGCTTTAAACAGTATAATAACTTTCCAATCCCTTTCAGCGTTCTTCTCTCTTCTTTTTGCAGCAACCTTGTTTTTCCGCGCAAAGCCAAATACCGCCTGTTGCGCGGCAGTTTAATTATTATTCCATAATCTATTAATAAATCAACCATGTAGTATATTTTTATAGTTATCTTATTTTTTTGTATATATATGAATATCTCCTCCCAGTTTATGTTCCGCATCTTTACAATTTCGTATAAATCCACAACATGTTTCAGGCTGCCGAATCTTTCTTTCGCGGCGTGGCAGGCAAGATAAATAAACTGATCTTCAGCTCTGAAAGACAGCGCGACGCCGCCGCCCGTCTTGATCTGAATGGCGCGGCTCGTCATTTCACCGGCATCAATTGGAAACGCCAAACGTTGCAGCGGATCGTCGGGATTGAAAAGCGCTGTGTGCAATTCGAGCATAACCGGAAATTCCCGTTGCGCCGCGAAATTTTCGTGGTGTCCTCTGCCTCCGGCCGGCATATATCCTATCGCCGCCACCGCGGAGGCCGCAGAAGCCATTTCGCTTTTCCGAATAAGCAGATCGATATCAGCTAACCGCCTGAAGCCGGGGTGTTTGTAAACTTCATGAAGCAGGGCGGCTCCTTTAAGCAGAACCGGCGTAATGCCGCATTTGTTAAGCGCCGCAACAATGGCGTCCAATTCACGCAGCATAACGATGTTTCTGCCGGTTTGCTCAATAAGAAGATTTTGAAAAGAATTGCGCACATCGGCGGGGAGTTCCGATTCGAGTCCGGCTTTCCGGATACGATCGAAGAAATACGGGGAGGCTCCATCCGAGAGAATGCGCTGCCACGGCATTAAGCCGGCGGCGATCCCGTCCGCGAGTTCAGCGCGCCGTTCCGGATTATCCGGAGCTTCGAACAGCAGGGAAAGGCAGCGCGGAAGCGGGATCGTATGTCGCGCGGCGTTGGTCATCTCACAACTGAAAACTTTCCTTTCGTCGTAGTGACAACGCCTGTCGCCACATCCCACGCTTCGAGGTAATAGATATAAACTCCGCTGCCCAGCGGGCGGCCGCCGTTGTTCACGCCCTCGCCGCACCAAAGCGTCTGTTGGCGGTTGTCCGGAGTCAGCGTAACGATATCCGCGAATCCCGCGATGTCGCGGACCCTGCCGCCGCGGATGTCGTATATTGTTATCTTAAGCGTTATCGAGGTTGAGAGGTTGCCGGCAAAACAAAGCCGGCTGCCCGGCCGCCAGGGATTCGGGAAGATGTGCACGTCGTCGAGAGCGAGCGGAACCGCGGCAAACGCCATTCTGAACGAGCCTCCGAACAGCGCATCGCCTATTGAAGCCTGATAATCGAACTCGCCGGGTCCGGAGGAGGAGTCCTCGAAACTTACGGTTCCATCCGCGTCGGTAACCGACTGTTGTTGAGACTGTTCCGCGCCCGCCTGCTTAGAATCTGAGCGGCCGTCGGCGGGCTGCCGGTTTAGTTTCACCGTGATGCCCGGAGCCGGGTTTCCGTGTATGTCATACACTTTGATTTTGATTTCGACTTTCGTTTTAGCGTCAGCCGGAATTTTTGTGAGTTGCGAATCTGTAAAAACAATCAACTTGCGGCCTGTCGAGTCTGAAAGGACTTTAGTCCATCTTCCTTTCGAGTCCTTGTCAGCCTGGCCGCCCGGCGTTTCCGTCAGCTCGCTCTGATCCGGGATGAAGAGTCGCGAGACATCGGCCTTCGAGGAGAATAGGAACTCGACGGGCGAGCCGTTCACGGCGGCGCCGGAAGCGTCTATCACATCGCATAACACTGAGTAATCGCCGATCTTGTCGCCGAGCGTGAACTGGAACGAGGCCTTGCCGTCGGCGCCGGTTATCTTTGGTGCGGCGGAAACGGCCGCGCCCTCGGAACCTTGCGGAGCTGAGGCTATGTGGCAACTGGCGGTCGCGCCGTAAACCGGAATGCCGCCCGCATCCACAAGAAGAACGGTAAGCGTGGAGGTTGCGGCCACAGTTTGGCTCAAATCAGGCGGCTGTAAAGCCGACACCGCGAAACCGGACGCATCCGGCTGATATGTAACCGTGACTGAGCCGGACGTAGCCGCCCCGGTCACCGGGTCTGCAGATAAGGCGGCTATTGTATTGACTCCGGGCGTCAGGGCCGCGGCAATCGCGAAATTCCCGTTTGCGCCGGCTGCAGATGTAACGCCCCCAACTGTCACGTTGTAACCGGGAGAGGTTACGCCCGCGATAATCAAGCCCGGTTGATTTGTTAATATGTTGTTCGGCGGCGACGAGATGGAGACCGCCGCGCGCGAGTCTGTTGGCGTTCCGGTCATTATAATAGTGTTGGCGTCTTCATTGCCAGCCGCGTCCCGCGCCCTGACTGCCGCGTAATACTGAACACCGTTGGTCAATCCTGTCAAAACAAACGACGTGCCCGTGGAAAGCTGATTCGCATTTGCGTAATTAATGCCGTCTTCCGTTTCGGAAATAAATATTTGATAGGTAATCTGGTCCCCGGCATTATCAGTCGCCGCTGACCAAGAGAGGGTAAGCGCCCCTCCCGTGCCGGGGTTCGCAACGTTTGCGAGGCCGGCGAAAACCGGCGGGATCGGGTCATCCGGAAGGAAACTCAACTCAACGGTGTTCGTGTCCTGATTTCCGAATTGATCGCGCGCCCGAACGACGAAATACGCGCGTGTTCCGTAGGAAACTTCAACCTCGGCCGGAGGAGAAGTAAGGGTTAAAAGCGGCGGCGCGCCGAAGTTCTCTGCGCCTGTCGTAAAAGCCTGATAGACATCGTAAAAGATGTCCTCGCTGTAGTTATCGGAGGCAATGTTCCAGTTCAGAATGGCTGTTGTGTCCGATGCGCCGCGCTCTGCCGACATGAGGCCCGCGAAAACCGGTGGAACGGAGTCCAAGGGCAGATAGCTCAACTCCGCCGTATTGGTGTCCACGTTTCCGAGGGCGTCTTTTGCGCGCACGACAAAGAAGGCGCGGTGTCCGTAAGCCAAGCCGGAAACAGAGGCATTTGTGGTTGAAACATTCATCAGCGGCGCCGTGGCGAAATTCTCGGCGCCGGTGGCGGAAGCCATGTATATGTTGTAAGTAATCGGCGTGTCAGCGTCGGACGCCGCGTCCCAGCTAAGATTTGCGGTCGTGTCTGAGTCGCCGCGGCCGGCGGACTGCAAGCCGGCGAACTGAGGCGCGACGCTTGTGTCAACGTTCACTTTAACCGTGACATTCGCGGAGTTGTTGTTGACATCAACCGCGGTCAGGCGGATTGTGTATACGCCAGTGGCGAGACTTTCCGTGTTCCATGCGCCGAGAGCGCCTCCGGAGACGCTCGCTCCGCCGGAGACTTCGGCGAACTGAGTCCACGAGGAAGGCGCTTCGCTTTCGCCGTATTCGAGAGTATATTTCATTAGATTGTCGTCGGCCGCGGTTCCGGATAGGCCGACCTGCCCGCCGATTATCGCATCCGGCGCCGGGATGGTTATGGCGACAGCAGGCGGCGTGAGATCCGCGCCGGCAAACGCTTTTACCGAGCCGTCTATCGCCGCCACGTAAATCAGGCCGTCCGCAACAGCGGGCGCCGCGACTATCGGGCTGCCGACGTTCATCTGTGTTATCAACGCTCCCGTGTCCGCGTTCAGCGCGGTAAGGTAGCCGGCGACCGAGCCGACGTAAACCGTGTTCCCCGCCATCACCGGCGCGCTTGTGAAGTTCCAGTCTGAAGCGTCTCCGAGGTTATATTGCCATAGAATGGCGCCGGTGACCGCGTCGAGGGCCACCGCTTTTTGATTCGGATATCCGATAGAGATAAAAACCTTGCCGTTTGCAGAGGAAATTGAGGATGTTTTAACGATTTCGCTGTCTGTAACCGGCTCGGCGCTCCAGACGGGGGCGCCGGTTTGGAGCGAGAAAGCGTAAATTTTTCTGTCGTATTCGCCGCCCGTCGCATAAACGGTGTCTCCGAGAATAGAGGGAGAAGAGAAATAAACGAGTCCTCCGGTTGGGAACTGGGCGGCAAGGGCGCCGGTGTCTTCGTTGACGCCGTAGAAGACGCCGTTTCCGGCTCCGATCCAAACGACGCCGTCCTTGACCGCCGGGGCGGTGAGTATCGGTTGTTCGGTGTAGAACTGCCAGAGCCATGCGCCGGTTGCGGCATCGAGCGCGAGCAGGTTATTGTTCGGGTATCCCGTGCCGATGAATATTTTTCCGTCCGAGACCGTGGGCGTCCCGAAGTCCGTGCCGCTTGTCGTGTACTGCCAGATGAGATTGCCCGTTGCGGCGTCGAGGCAGTTGATCTGTCCATCGACAGTATTGAAATAGACGCGTCCGCCGGCTACGGCGGGAGCGCCGCCGAGACCCTCCGGGGCGACATATTGCCATGCCACAGCGCCGGTGTAGGCGTCGAGCGCGTAAAGAGTTCCCGTGCGCGTGGCGACGAAAACCTTGTCGCCGGCTTTGACGGGCGGCATGGTGATCATTCCGTCCGCGGAATATGACCATTTAAGGCTCAGCGGCGCCTGGACGGCGGCGGGAGCATAGCCGGAATGCCGGGCGTCGTTTAGGAACATGGGCCAGTCCGAGGCCTTTGCGGCGACAGCCGGAATAAGCGCGAGCGCCAGCGCGAGGAGCAATAATTTTATCGTTCTTTTTCTATTCACGTAGGTCACCTCGGAAAAGCGTAAACTTTTCCGTCCGTTGAGGGAAACATTACAAGCGTGCCGAACATTGACGGGCAGGATTTTACAACGCCTGCCGTCTGGTAGGGCCATCCCGGGATCATGGTCGGCGCAGTGTCGTGGTCCATAAGGGCATACAGCCTGTTGTCCTCGGCGCCGAAATATATCTTGTTTGTGCCGGGGTCGAGCAGCGGACACGAGGATATCGGATTCGACAACGTGTCAGCGCCGGACGGGTATTTCCACTTCTGAACTCCGGCGTCCGTTATGGCGTAAAGGCATCCGTTGTTGTTTGCTTCATAAACAGTGTTGCTGCCCCACGCGCCGCCGCGCCAGACATCCACGAAGACGCTGTTTGTGACGATCCCTGCCGGCACCGGATTGGTCGGTCCGAAAGTCCATGTCTTCTCGGCCCCGACCGCTTTTGTCGTGTCGATTTTGTAAATGTTATTATTGTGCGCGCCTATCCAGAGCCATGAGCCGTTCGCAGGCAGCGCCGGATTTTTCGGATATACGAAAGGCGGCGCGGTAATTCTTGTATAGCCGGTATAGTTGGTGACAACTGTTCCGGTATTCCGGTCTATTTTAATGATTGCGCCGCCGTAAGTGCCGACATAGACGTAGCCGTCGCCCGGCAAAGCGGGCGTTGAATAGACGGCGGAGCCGAGATTCGGATTAGTCCAGCCCGTGCATATGGCGCCATTGGAGGAATTTCTGCAATAAACCCTGTTGTCGAGGGCGCCGAAATAGAGGCGGCCTTCCGTACCGCTGAGCCATCGTATAATGCCGGTGCGGATCGCGGCGGTCGCGACAGGGGTGACTTTCCACAATTCGGTGTATGAAGCGCCATTGTCGCGCACGGCGTACAGGTTCCCGTTTTCATCGCCGAAATAGATAACATAATCGCGCACATAAGGTGTGCCGCGGATGGCGGCAAGCGCGGTGTACGACCACAATTTCGTTCCGTTGGCCATGTTGATGCTGTATAGTTTTTTGTTTTCATTTCCGATAAAAAGGGCCTTAACGCCGGACGGGTTGGTGGCGGGCGCTCCGGAGCCGTAGAAGGCGAGCGTGGTGCCGCTGTCGCTGAAGGTCCATGTTGGCGAAATAGAGGCGTTGATTGTTACGATATTGGTTGTGGCTGTCGCCGAGTAGAAAGATGCGGCGAGATTCACGTCGGTTCCCTTTGCAGGCGCGTTGAACTGTACGGTTCCCGCGGCCGCGGCGATGAAAATATAATCGAAATCCTGAGTCCCGCCGCCGGGAATGCTGGCCGTGGCCGGGGTGGGCCCGGAAAAGAGAGTGACCGATGCGCCGCCTGTGTAGGTTTTATTCAACGCCGCCGGACTGGGCGCGACCACTGTCGCCAGCGAGGAACCGACCGCATTCGTGACCGTCATCTTAACGGCTATGCTCTGGTTTGTTCCGACCGGAGTAACGAGCGGCGAGAAGCTCGACGATAGAGCGATAGGATTCATTATCGGCACAATTGTCGACTGAATTGGAGCAGTTTCCATGTTAACGTAAATTCCGGTTGTCGGCGCAATTGTAAAATATGAAGTGTCGGTTATTTTCGCGCCGGCGGTGTGGCCCTGCGTCGCGGTTCCGCTGATGTTATAAACAATGAACAGAGTCGCCGTCGACGTATTGACGACAGGTTGCGAGAAGCCGTCGAATGTCAGAACGCCGCCCGAGAAAGTCTTTGTCGCGCCTAACTGCACGTCGATCGCGGGGTCGAAATTCCCGTTAGAGTTCTGATCCCTGTAGAGTTTAGCGCCGGCGATTTCCGCGTCAGCGGCGGTCCCGAGCTTGTCGACTTTCAACGCCGTTAAAGAAAGAGAGCCGTACGTCATTCTGAACGCAATTTTCTCGAAAAGAGCATTGTTCTGGCCTTTTGTGACGTTGTTTGTCAGCAAAGCCGCGGAGTCGGTTCCGATGATCTGAAGCGTGTTCGAAATGAGTGAATTTGTGGATTGTATAGTTGTGAACGGCGCCACGACTGACGGCGCGTTTACCGTTAGATAAGTGGCGCCGCCGATCTTCGCTCCGGCGGTTACGCCGGGCGTCGCGCCGGAAGCGATGTTGTAAACAACCAGGAGATATTTTGAAGTCCCGAAATCTACAGGTATGGAGAGCGCGTTGAACGTGAGCGTTCCGGCGGCGAAGGTCTTGGTCGAAAGCAGCGTGTCGGTAACTTCGTAAGCGCCGTTGCCGTTCACGTCCGTGTAAAGTTTCGCCGAGGCTATTGCGGTTCCGGGAGCGGTTCCGGTGAGGTCGACTTTGATGCTCGTGGCCGTGGCGGTTCCGCTTGTGGAATCGAGTTTGATCGAGAGCATGACTATGTTGGATTGTCCGGACCCGACAGTGGCTGGCGCCTTGTCGGTCCCGGCGACCAGCAGAGAGGGGCTGATCGCTGAGTTGGTCGACTGGATCGTGTTCAGGAACGCCTTGTTTTCGGTCGAGCCGGTGGTAATGTAAGTCGAGTCGATCAAACCGGCGCCGACCGTGTTGCCGGATGTGCCGCCCACGGCGACTGTGTAATAGATCAGAAGGTTTTCGTCTGTTCCCGCCGCGACGGTGAGCGCCGGAGTGAACGTCAGTGAAGCCGGCGACCCTGCAAATGTTTTCGTGTCCAGGAGAACGTCCGTTCCGCTCTCGTATGTGCCGTTGTCGTTAACGTCGTGATAAAGTTTTGCCGATGAGATGTCGGCGGCTACATTGGTTCCCGTTAGTTTTGTTGTAATCGCCGTCACATTGATGCTTCCCGAGGAGGCGGACAGAGTTAACTGCTCCATGACGTAGCTCATGCCTTTGTCGACGCCGACCGGAGCCTTGTCCGCGCCGGTGACGAAGAGTGTGCGGCCGATCAGAGACAGGCTTGAATTCATCGGGTCGCTTGAGAAAATAACGTCATTTTGCGTAGGCAGGTTTACGACGTAGAATCGGGCCTGCGCCGAAAAGCCAGCATCTCGCCCGAGAACCGGGGCGGCTGCGATGTCGTATGTGATTATGACGCTTTCAGGCGTCCCGGCGACAGTGTTGAAGTTTATCAAGGTGAAGTCAAGCTGGCCGCTTGCGAATGTCTTGGTTGTCGAAAGCTGCGTGTCTCCGGCATCCCACGAGCCGTTGTTGTTAACGTCGTGCCAAAGCTTAACCGCGAGAATATCCGATGTCTGCGCCGAGCCGGTGAGAAATACCGTTAGCGTGGTTGTCGTGACGGTTCCCTGAGAGGCGACCAACTGCAACTGTTCAATGGTGTTGTTTACGGACCCGGCCTCCACGGTCATTGGCGCTTTGCTCACGCCTGTAACCATCAGTTTTCTATTTACCGTTTGGACGGGCGAGTTCGTCACCACTGCGTCGAGAGGGCCGTCATTGCCTGAAGCCACGACTACGCCTGCCGCTGCGTCGGTCGCGCCCATTTTGATTCTCATTTTTATTGTGCCGGTAACCGTCGGGTTCGCGGCTATGTCGGCCGACACGAAAATGCGTTTTCCGCCAACCGGCATCGCTTGGCTGAGGCCGGTTATTTCCCACCAGCCGCCTGCGTTCCACACGGCGGTTCCCAGGGCCGGCGCGTCGTGCGTCGTCGGCTCGAACGCGCCGTCGCCGTCTGCATCCTCCCAGAATTTCACGGCGCCGATGTCGCCGCTGGGCAGAGTCCCGGCGTTCTGAACGCGCAGTCCGGTCAGCGTGTCCGCCGTTGCGCCGTTCGCTGGAACTATGAAATTCATCACGAGGCCGTTCACGTCGTTCGCGTAGAACGTCGCCGCCGGAGCGCCTGTGTTCGTTATCTGCGCGGCTATCATGCCGTCGATCGTCTGTGAGTTTGCGTTTGTGACGGCGGAGTCGACCGGGCCGTCGTTGTCTGATGCCACGACAATGCCGGCGGTGGAGTTGTTGGAGCCGGATGCGATTTGCAGCTTGACCGTCGCGCCGTCTGTCGGGTTGGCCGCGATGTCGACGGTCGCGTAGATGCGCAACGCCGCCGAATAGACTGTGGAAATAGTGAAAATTTCCCACGCGGATGATGTAGCGTTCCATGTGAGAGAGCCGAGAAGCGTGTCCTGAGCCGACTGAAATCCGGCCGTGGCGCCGCTTTCGGCCCAGATTTTCACCGCTGCGATGTCCGTGCCGTTAACTGCGGTCCCGGTGTTTTTCAGCCTTATCCCGGTGAGCGTGTCGGCTGCGCCGCCGTTCGTCGGAATAGTGAAATCCATAGCCAGAACGTTTATAGCGCCCGAATTCGGAGACGCGGCGTCCGCGCCCGTGTTGGTTATCTGCGAAGCGACCATGCCGTTGATGGTCTGAACATCGGGGTTGGTGACCGCGGCGTCCGTCGGGCCGTTGTAGGCTGACGCTACGGCAAGCCCGTTCTGTATTATCGACATTTTGATCGTGCGCCCGTCGGTCGGGCTCGCCGTTATGTCGCCGACGATAAGCGTCCTCATGCCGCC
>Ga0172379_10005528_pt1 | contig 17625 bp, 20 predicted proteins | sample GrowelOW334metaG_FD_119756 | JGI IMG/M metagenome (GOLD analysis project Ga0172379, IMG submission 119756) | Groundwater microbial communities from an aquifer near a municipal landfill in Southern Ontario, Canada - Groundwater well OW334 metaG | ecosystem: Environmental > Aquatic > Deep... | reverse complement strand
GTGGACAAAGTGGAATTCCTACTGTTTAAAACTTAGACTTTAAAAACAAACCGCCCTTCAAAAAATTGGGCGGTTTGTTTTTTTGTCGTTTTTTGTTTACTATAGTGGTACTTATGGGAATGTTTACAAAAAAGCTCGGTATTGATCTCGGGACGGCAAATACGCTCGTATTTGTCCCCGGAAAAGGAATCGTGTTGAACGAGCCCTCGGTCGTGGCCGTATCTCCTCATGACAACAAAGTTCTCGCCGTCGGAGTAGACGCAAAACAAATGATCGGCCGTACTCCGGACGATATTATCGCGTATCGCCCGATGAGAGACGGTGTCATTGCCGATTACAGAGTGACGGAAGCAATGCTTCGCTATTTCATAAACAAAGCGCTCGGAAAATGGAATATTTTTAAACCGGAAGTTATGATCTCGGTTCCGGCCGGGGTCACTTCTACCGAAAGGCGCGCCGTCGTTGAAGCAGCGGTAAAAGCGGGCGCGAAAAATGCACACGTCGTCAAAGAACCGATACTTGCGGCGATCGGAGCGGGAATTCCCATCAACGAAGCCTGCGGACACATGGTCGTAGATATCGGAGGAGGCACTACTGACGTTGCTGTTATTTCGCTCGGAGGAATCGTCGCTTCAAAATCTGTAAAATGTGCCGGTGATAAAATAGACAGAGCGATAGCCGACTACATCAAAAAAGTTTTTAATCTCGCCATCGGAGACAAGACAGCGGAAACGATAAAAATGAAAATCGGTTCAGCGGTGCCTCTCGAAGAAGAAATTCTTATTACCATAAAAGGGCGCGATTTTGTTTCAGGGCTTCCTCGCAGTGCGGATATCGGAACAAATGAAATTGTGAAGGCAATACAAATGGAACTCGTCGAGATAGTAAAAGCAATCAAAGATGTCCTCCAGGAAACACCACCCGAACTTTCTTCCGACATTATCGACCAGGGAATCATTATGACCGGCGGGTCTTCAATGCTCCGAAACCTCCCTGAACTCGTTTTCAGAAAAACAGGCGTAAAAGCGCGCCTCGCCGACGATGCCCTCTATTGTGTAGCAAAAGGTACGGGAATCACTCTCGAGCATCTCGATGTCTACAAGAAAAGCATCATCGCAAAGAGATAATATCTATAATTTTGGCAATAAATTTGCCGAAAGCATCCGCCATCTTTTATAAAAATGGAAGCATTTGATTGGAAACAAAATATCGGCGATAAAAAAAGCGGTTTTTTTCACCATGCTTTTCTTATTGAAGGAACTTTTGAAGGGGTGAATTCCGGGCTCAAAAATTTTCTTTCGGAAGAATTCGAGATAAAAGATTCCGTGCAGGATTTTTTCGAACAGGAGTGGGAAGTATTCGGCATCGATGAAAGCAGGGAATTAAAAGATCGCCAATCGCGGAGATCCTCTTTAGAGGGAGTAAAAAAAGTATTTCTTCTCGGCGCAAATTCTTTTACGGGAGAGGCTCAGAACGCGATGCTCAAAATGTTTGAGGAACCGTCGGCCGATACAATCTTTTTCGTCGTAACCCCGTCGGCGGATTTCTTTCTTCCGACACTTCGGTCAAGAATGATATTTCTTTCACTGTCGGGAAGCGGAAAAGAAACAGACGAGTCGGTTGAATTTCTCGCTATGAGCATCGACAAGCGCCTCACTTTTATCGATGCGATAACAAAGAGAAAGAAGAAGAAAGCGGAGGGGGAAGAAAATGCGGAAGATTCGGAAGATGACGACGAGGATGATGACCTGCCGAAATATGATATCGCAAGGGCAAAAAGACTTATTGAAGGGATTATCCGAAATTATCATGAAAGAGGGCGAGAAAAGGGAAACACAACCGAAGAGCTGAGAGCGCTCGAATTGGCGGTAAAATATCGCGAATATGCAAACGGACGTTCGCCGTCTTTAAAAATGATGCTCCAACACCTTGCCTTAGTCGCACCCCGTTAAATTTTTTGGTATTATACAAAGTATAAAAGAACTTAAATAAAATATATGGCATACGATTTTACGCATTTTAAAACAAAACTTCACGAAATCGAGGAATGGCTCGGCAATGAATACTTAAGCGTGCGCACCGGACGCGCTACGCCCGCGATTCTCGACAACATCTTTATCGAAAACTACGGCGCGAGAACTTTTCTGAAACATACGGCAACCATCACAATAGAAGACGCAAAAACCGTTCGCGTAACCCCGTGGGACAAATCGCAGATCAAGGCGATGGAAAAAGCGATTGCTGAAGCAAATCTCGGCCTTTCCACCTCGAGCGACTCTCAAGGTCTCCGTGTTCATTTTCCGGATCTTACCTCCGAAAGAAGAGTGACCCTCACAAAATTGATCCGTGAAAAACTGGAGCAGGCGAGAGTTTCCGTACGTGGAGAGAGAGATGAAATTTGGAGCGAAATTCAAACACAAGAGCGCGACGGAGAAATTGCGGAAGACGAAAAATTCAGATTGAAAGACGAAATGCAAAAAATGGTGGACGCTACAAATCAGAAGCTTGAAGAGCACGCCGACAAAAAGGAAAAAGAAATCTCCGAATAAATCTCAATGAGTATACTTTTATTTGCGGTCATTCTCGCGGTTTTAATCTTGGCCCACGAGTTTGGGCATTTTATCGTAGCCAAAGCGTTTGGAATTCGCGTTGACGAATTCGGGCTTGGGTTTCCTCCAAAATTATGGGGGAAAAAATTCGGAGAAACGGAGTACACCATAAACGCAATCCCTTTTGGCGGTTTTGTGCGGATATTCGGTGAAAATCCGAGCGAAGATCCTTCTTCCCAAAAAGGAAACGGGCGAAGTTTCGCGCATAAACCAAAACTCGTTCAATCCGCCGTTCTTCTCGCGGGGGTAACTTTCAATATTCTTCTCGCGTGGATTCTTCTTTCCGCCGGACTGATGGCGGGAATGCCAGCGTCGGAAGATGAAGCGTCTCTCCGTGGAGTGCCCCTCAAAGATGCCTCGCTTGTTATAACGTCAACGATGAAAGATTCTCCGGCAGAAAAAAGCGGACTAAAAGCGGGAGACCGAATACTCGGTGCAACATCAGGAAATGAAATTTTAGAGGATACAAAAACCGAATCTTTTCAAAATTTTATAGCAGTGCACGAGAAAGTACCCGTTGTTATTCAAGTTAAAAGAGGAAGTGAATCTTTAAGCCTCACGACAACGCCCGAAAAAGGAGTTATAGGAGAAACCGCTCGTATCGGAATATCTCTCGACTCGGTTGGGACTATTCGCCTCCCGTTCTTTCAGGCCATAACAGCAGGGGGTTCTCTTACGTATTCCTACACCAAAATGACCGTCCTCGGAATTTATGAACTCCTTAAAAATGCGGTCATAGGAAAACCTGACTTCTCCTCTGTTTCCGGCCCCGTGGGAATCGTCGGAATAGTACAAGACGCAAGCACTCTCGGTTTTGCGTACCTCATTATGCTTACCGCCCTCATTTCGATAAACCTCGCGGTAGTAAATGTTTTACCGATACCGGCGCTCGACGGCGGTCGTTTATTCTTTATTTTGATCGAGGTCGTGAAGGGAAGCCCTCTTAAACCTCGCGCCGTAAACCTCGCCAATATGATAGGATTTGCCGTCCTTATCGGGCTTATCGTTGTCGTAACCTTCCACGATATTTGGAAACTCCTAACGGGATAACACGCTTAGAGCTTTTTAAAAAACAAAAAGACACCGAGCGCAGAGCTCGGTGTTGTGTGTTTTACTTGTCAACCCAACTGGCCGGCAAGGTAAGGATTTGGAAAATTGTGCGAAAAATCAAGTATGCCGTATATCCGACCCCTCCGACAAAAACCATCGCAAACCCCCAAAACCATTGCCAAACGAAGTGGATCAACCAGAAGAACGACATTAAAAGGGCGTACTCGCTCCGTGTGCATTTCCTTACCGGACCGTCGGAGGGAACTTTGGTCACGGGCCAAAGTACGTGCAAAAGTATCCTAGGGAAATCCTCATAATCTTCGTGAATATCATGCATCTTCGCGCCGATGATGTATCCGACATTCAGATAGACGAGTATCGCAATAATCCAAAGAAAAATCACAAAAAAGGAACCCGACGTCCCAATATCCGTCATACCGATTGCAACCGGCGCTGGGATGGGAATATTTAACATAGTAGTCTCCCGTTGGTCTTGTTGTGATGAACAAAAGTTACTCAAGGCATATAATAGCCTAATAATGTTTAAATGTCAATAATTTTATATTTTCTTTTTTTCTCCAAAAAAGGCATAATATACATCATGAAGCAATCACAACTTTTCACTAAGACCAGAAAAGAAGCTCCTCGCGATGAGGTGGCAAAGAACGCCGAACTCTTGATACGGGGAGGTTTTGTCCACAAAGAAATGGCGGGCGTTTATGCCTACCTACCGCTCGGCCTTCGCGTTCTCAAAAAAATCGAACAGATAATTCGCGAAGAAATGAACGCGGTCGGCGGGCAAGAAATAGAGATGACCGCACTCCAAGATCCGGAAGTATGGAAAAAAACAGACCGATGGGACGACGCGACCGTGGACAACTGGTTCAAGACAAACCTCAAGAACGGAGGAGAACTCGGACTCGCATTCACTCACGAAGAAGCCATTACCGCGATGATGTGCCAGCATATTTCTTCTTATAAAGACCTGCCGTGTTCCGTCTATCAGTTCCAAACAAAATTCAGAAATGAACAGCGGGCAAAATCGGGGATTATGCGCGGGAGAGAATTTTTGATGAAAGATCTGTATTCTTTCCACACCTCACCGGAAGATCTCGATGCTTTTTACGAAAAAGCGAAAGAAGCCTATCAAAAAATCTTCGAGCGTATCGGCCTTGGCGATCACACCTTTGTAACGTTTGCGAGCGGAGGAGTGTTTTCCAAATTTAGTCACGAATTTCAGACGGTTTCAAAAGCGGGAGAAGATACAATATATCTTTCGCGTGAAAAAGGTATTGCCGTGAACAAGGAAGTATACAACGACGAAGTACTCACCGAGCTCGGACTCAACAAAGACGAACTTGAAGAAGTAACAGGCATCGAAGTCGGAAACATTTTTAAGCTCGGAACGCGTTTCTCGCATCCGATTGACCTCAAGTTTAGAAATGAAAACGGAGAGGACACTTCTGTCGTTATGGGTTCGTACGGTATCGGCCTCGGCCGTGTTATGGGCGCCGTTGTAGAAACTCTTTCAGACGACAAGGGAATCGTCTGGCCGGAATCAATCGCCCCGTTCAAAGTGCACCTCGTGGAAATTCGGGCAAAAGATGAGGCTGAAGCACTTTATAAAAAGCTTACTGATATCGGAATTGAAGTTTTGTATGATGACAGGGAATTGAGTGCCGGAGGAAAATTTGCCGATAGCGACCTTCTCGGAATTCCGTATCGTGTCGTTGTTTCCGGAAAAACAATAGAATCAGGAAAATACGAAGTGAAAAAAAGAGACGGAGGAAGCATACAAATGCTCGGAGAAGAAGAATTGCTCTCGTTTCTAAAAAAATAAATATTAAAAAAATCCCCCGACGAATCGGGGGATTTTTAGTCATCTTTTGACGACTAGAAGAAAATGAGAGCGCCGGCCGCAGCCAAACCCATAATGAGCCCGTACGTAGCGGCCCGCAATGGAGTATCTTGGCGAAGAATGCCCTTCGCCTCATCTTCCCATGTATAGAAGCTCATAAAGAAAGCGATAAGGATCCCGGCGCCGATCGCCCATCCCCATACCAACGGTTCATGTAAGGTATGTTTGGTGAACCTTGCCACTACAACGATCGGGGTTGTAAAGGCGATCATAAACGAAATGAGAATAAGCTCGAAACGGTCTTTCAGGTCTACCGCATATGCGCTGAGCCAGATTTTTGCGTAAGCCAGTTTTACTTTTAAGTCCATATCTTTTACCTCTTTGTTACCGAAGAAAAATAATATTGAGGATCATCAGCAGGCATCCTGTCGTCACCGACATAGAGATACGGTTATCCTCCGTATCCGGAATTCGGTCGAATAAAATAGTCAGAAATACGGCAACGACAGGAGCGACATAAAATTTTTCAAGATTTGTCGCCGCCCAGTCGTAAGAAAAAGAAAGGTTTATTATAGTGGGAATAACACTCGATATCAAAGCAGAAATTACGCAAAGCCAGATTTTAAAGAGCCAATTACTCATGGATCTCTCCATACATTCACATTCGGTTTTATAGTATAACACACAGACAATTTGTCAACTTTTTGACGTACCGTGCTCTTTCCTATAAAATGTGAGTACTTATGTTCAAGAGATTCCAAAAAATGTTCGCCCACGATATCGGTATTGACCTTGGTACCGCAAACACTCTCGTGTATACCGAGGGGCACGGAATCATCATCAATGAACCTTCCGTTGTCGCCGTCAATCAAAAGACGGGGCAAGTCGTCGCTGTCGGACACGCGGCAAAAGAAATGCTCGGAAGAACACCCTCTCACATCGTGGCGGTTCGCCCGCTCGTCGATGGGGTTATTTCGGACTTTGAAGTAACGCAGGAAATGCTTTCTTATTTCATCAATCGGGCAAACAAACTTTCAAAAAAAATGGCTCGTCCGAGAGTTGTCATCGGCGTCCCCTCCGGAATCACCAATGTTGAAACGCGGGCGGTAAAAGACGCCGCGCGAAACGCCGGAGCAAGCGAAGTCTATATTATTGAAGAACCGATGGCTGCGGCAATCGGCATACGGCTTCCTGTAAACGAACCCGTCGGCAGTATGGTAATCGATATCGGAGGAGGAACAACAGATATCGCAGTCATTTCTCTCGGAGGAATTGTGCGTTCAAAAAATCTTCGCATCGCCGGAGACAAACTCAATAGCGATATCGTTTCTTACATCAGGAATGAATTCAAAATCCTCACCGGAGAAAAAACGGCCGAATCGGTAAAGATTGCTATCGGTTCCGTTTCAAAACTCGATATGCCTCTCGAAGCTCCTTTGCGGGGGCGGGATCTTATTACCGGTCTTCCTCGGGAAGTCGTTATTACTGATTCTGATATCCGCGAAGCGATGGCTCAATCGATATCAATGCTTGTTTCATCAACAAAAGAAGTTCTCGAACAAACACCGCCGGAAGTGCTTTCAGATATTATGCATCGCGGAATCGTCCTTTGCGGAGGAGGAGCTCTCATAAGGGGCTTAGACAAAATGCTTTTTGATGAAATCAAAATCCCGATACACATCGCGGAAGACCCGCTCACCTGCGTAGTTCGAGGGACCGGTATAGTACTGGAAAACATTGAGCTCTATCAGGAGGCTCTTCTTTCCGAGGGAGACGAAGCGACACCGACGGCTTAAACCGTCTTAGTATTGGGAATAAGATTGAACAAAAAGCGAAAATACTATGGCATTTTCTTTACAACCAAAAAGAAAACCGAAAAAGACCGGAAAAGGGCTTTTTCTTTTTGCGCTTATGATTATGGCTGTTTTTACTATTTTCCCCGGAAGTTTCGTTTCTTTTTCTACTGCGACAAACGCCGTTGCCGTTCCTTTTTGGAACGCGGGAAATTCCGTTCGGGGATCTTTCTCTTCTTTTTTCACCGTTCTGCGATTTAAAAATTCCCTTATCGTTGAAAATCAAAAACTAAAAGAAGAGGTCGCGCGACTAAAACGAGACCTCGAAGGCTACGACGTACTTGCCCAGCAGAATATAGAATATTCGGAAATGCTCCTACAGAAAAAAGAAGATGGAATTTTTGCCGGCGTTGTTGCCCGACCGAATGTTACCGAATACGATACAATTCTTATCGATATCGGCACAGAGGCCGGAGTAAAAAAAGGAAACCTTGTTCAAATAGACGATAATGTCGCAATCGGAACCGTTTACGAAACATACCCGTATTCATCAAAGGTCAGACTTTTTTCATCACCGGGAAGAACAACTGATATTTTCCTTGGTCCAAAAAATATCGCTGTTTCCGCCAACGGAGAAGGAGGGGGCGCTCTTCTTTCAGAGGTCCCGAAAGAACTCGATATCAAAGAGGGAGACGCGGCCGTCCTTTCCGGTTCATCCGGGCTTATCATCGCCTATGTAAATTCCATAGAAAAAAATGAAAATGACTCATTTCAAAAGATTCGGATGACTTCTCCCGTAAGCATTTTTGAAATGAAATTCGTTCAAGTAATCCCCGCACCAAAATGAGAGCAAGCAACCTAAACAAAATACTCGCGAGAATCAGTTGCGATACCGTTCTTTTTGCCTCGGTGCTTTTTGCTCCGTGGTGGCTTACGCTGTTGCTTACTCTTACCTTTTTGATGCTGTTTCAAAATTTCTTTGAGGCTTTCATCGCCGGACTTATTATCGACGCCCTTTACGGGGCAAGTTCCTTAAATCTATACGGATTCCATCTTTTCTATTCGGCAATATTCTTTACAATGTGGGTCTTGGCAACCATTGCGAGATCAAAAATGAGATTATCGATTCTATGAGTTTTTTCAGAAGAAAAGCCGATTACTCCGGCGCCTATATCGACCCGAACGAGATTCTCTTGGACTCAAAAAATCTCCCCAATTTTAATGTGCACCAATTCGAGGGGCGGATTGAAAAACCAATCAAAAAGTCAACGACCCTTATCTTAGGATCATTTTTTTTCATCTTACAAATAACCTTTCTTTGGAAAATAGGAGTTCTTCAGGTCGTGAGAGGACAAGCTCTGAGAGAGAGATCCGAAAACAACAGCCTCGAACACTCCATAATATTTGGAAGCAGAGGAACCATCTACGACAGAAATAAAGTTCCTCTTGCGTGGAATGAAATTCCCGATGATGACAACGATTGGGAACAAGCGACATCGAGCGACAGTATGGCTCTGAATGATTTTCCGCTCCGAAAGTATACGGAGCTCCCCGGTTTCGGACACCTTCTCGGATATCTCAATTATCCGGCAAAAGACACATCCGGTTTTTTCTATAAAATAGACTATGAGGGGAAAGATGGGATAGAACAAATATACGACTCCTCGCTCAACGGACAAATGGGCCTGAAGATACGAGAAGTAGACGCCCTTTCAAAGATACATTCTGAAAGCGTTATCGAACCCCCCGTTCCGGGAAAAGACATCGTCCTCACCATCGATTCGCGCCTCCAAAAAGAAATGTATCGCATCATATCGACTACGGCCGTAAGTTCTGGTTTTCATGCGGGCGCAGGAGTTATTATGGATGTAAATACGGGTGAAATACTCGCGATGACGAGTTATCCGGAGTTCTCTCCTCAGATACTTACAGACGGAAAAGATTCAAAAACGATTAATTCGTATCAAAAAGACACGAGAACACCGTATCTCGACCGCGCCGTTTCCGGTCTTTATACCCCGGGCTCCATCGTAAAGCCTTTTATGGCACTCGCGGCCTTAAACGAGAATGTCATTTCTCCGGAAAAAAAGATACTAAGCACCGGTTCCATTTCGATTCCAAATCCGTATTTCCCGGATCAGCCGTCTGTCTTTAAAGACTGGAAAGCGCACGGCTTCGTAGATATGCGCGACGCAATCGCCGTGTCTTCCGACGTTTATTTTTATGCCATCGGAGGCGGATACAAAGACCAGAAGGGAATCGGAATTGAAAATATCGATAATTACGCAAAACTTTTTGGATTCGCAAAAAAAACGGGAATAGATATCGGCGGGGAAGCGGAAGGAGTGATCCCGACACCCGAGTGGAAAAAAGAACACTTTGACGGAAGCGAGTGGGTCCTCGGAGATACCTATCATACCGTCATCGGGCAGTACGGATTTCAGGTTACCCCCGTCCAAATTGTTCATTCCATAGGAGCGATCGCCACAAAAGGAACACTCGTTACTCCGCATGTTGTCGCCAATAGCACTATCTCGCAAAAGAAAATAACCGAAATACCGGAATCCGATTACGATATTATCCACGACGGAATGAGAAGAAGCGTTCTCTATGGGACGGCGGCAGCTTTAAATGTGGGAACAGTAAACATTTCAGGAAAAACAGGGACGGCAGAACTTGGAGTCAAAAAAGATATGGTAAACTCATGGGTTACGGGATTTTTCCCGTCTGAAAAACCGCGTTATGCATTCGTTATCGTTATGGAACGAGGCCCGGTGCACTATTCCCAAGGAGGGCCCTCAGTAATGAGATCAATCGTCGATTGGATGGGTGCAAATACTCCTGAATACTTCAAAAGTCTATAAGTCATAAAAGTCGGATAATATTCGTCGTTGTGACTTTATAGACTTCTGATTTTCAGACTTTACAAACTTCGTCGCTTTACCTTGTCCTTTCGCCCTAAAAGGGGTATAATCGCTGATGTTACATATATAAAAAAATACTATGAATGATGATAAAGAATACTTAAGTCAAGAAAAATTTGAACAGCTAAAAACAGAGCTTGAATATCTCCGTTCGGAAGGGCGTAGAAAAATTCTCGCCGACCTCGAATACGCAAAGTCACTCGGAGATCTCTCTGAAAATGCGGAATACCACGAAGCGAGGAGTAAGCAAGCGGAGCTTGAAGACCGTGTCGCCAACCTTGAAGTCTTGCTCAAAAACGCCGTTATCGTTTCCCACAAAGACACAGACATCGCTTCTATGGGTTCAACGATCATTTTGAAAAAGGGTTCCGAAAAGGAAACAATTACCTATGAAATCGTCGGCACAGAAGAGGCTGATATGGCAAAAGGGAAGCTCTCCAACAAATCCCCTCTGGGACAAGCCGTTATCGGAAAGAAAAAGGGCGATAAATTCACTATAAAAACTCCGGGAGGAGAAGTCTCTTACTCGATTTCCGAGGTTAAATAAAACCGACCATGTCTTCTTTTCTCGATGATATTCGAAACGAACGAATCAAAAAACTGAATATTCTCAAAGAAAAGGGAATAAATCCTTTTCCCGTAGAAACAAAAAAAGATCATTCCGTAGAAGAACTCCGGGCATCTTTTGATGAAATTGTTTCTTCTCAAAAAACAGTAGTCGCAGCGGGAAGAATCGTCGCGCTCCGAGGACAAGGAGGGCTTTTATTCTTCAACATAAACGACGGCACGGGTGTTTTTCAGGGGCTCCTCAAAAAAGACGAGATGGACGAAAAAATATTCGATCTTTTTTCCGATACGGTTGACCTCGGAGACTTTGTTGAAGCGGAAGGAATTCTTTTTACCACCAAGCGCGGAGAAAAAACCCTGCAAGTAAAAAACTGGACGATGCTTTCAAAAAGCCTTCGCCCACTTCCCGACAAATGGCATGGCCTTCAAGATACCGAGGAAAGATATCGCCGAAGATATCTCGATATTCTTATGTCGCCCGATGTACGTCGCCGTTTTGAAATTCGTTCAAAATTTGTGAGCGCCCTTCGAAATGCTTTTGACTCCGAAGGTTTTCTCGAGGTGGAAACCCCGATTCTCCAACCGATAGCGGGTGGAGCCACTGCAAAACCGTTCGCAACACACCACCATGCGCTCGATATAGGGCTCTATCTTCGTATCGCACCCGAATTATACCTCAAACAATTACTCGTCGCCGGTTTTCCAAAAGTATACGAGCTTGGCCGTCTTTTCAGAAACGAAGGAATAGACGTAACACACAACCCGGAGTTTACCATCGTTGAGTTTTACGAAGCCTATGCAAACGCTTCCCGACATATGGTATTTCTCGAGGGTCTTCTGCGAAGAGTCATAAAAGAAACCCTCGGAGCCGAGCAGGTGGCTTTTGGAGAAGAAACGATTGACTTCGGAAAGAAATTTGAAACGGTTTCTTATTTTACTCTGTTTGAAAAATACGCTGAAATGAAAGACGCCGGAAATATGCCGGTCTCGGAACTCCTCTCCCACGCAAAACGATTAAACGTTGGTGTCGCAAAAGGAGACGGCCCCGAAAAGATCCTCGACCATATTTATAAAAAATACTGCCGTCCCCACATCATTCAGCCTACTTTCATTAATGATTATTCCGCCGCATTTTCCCCTCTCGCAAAGAGACGCGAAAATGACCCTGAAATGATAGAACGCTACCAGCTTGTCATCGGTGGCTTTGAAGTAGTGAACGGTTTTTCCGAGTTGAACGACCCCATCGATCAGCGTGCGAGATTTACAGAGCAGGAAACAAAGCGCGGAACGGGAGACGAAGAGGCTCAAATCAAAGATGAAGAATATATCGAAGCAATGGAATACGGTATGCCTCCCGCAGGAGGGGTAGGGCTTTCGATTGATCGTATGATTATGCTTCTTACCGACACAAAAAATATTCGCGAGGTAATACTCTTTCCGACACTCCGCCCGAAAGACAACAAAGAAAAATAAAAAAAGAAAACCCCGTACGATTCTGTACGGGGTTTGTTGTATCTGCCTCTAAGTTATCGGCCAAAATGAAAGTCTCATTTCCGGAGCAAGGTCTTTCATATAAAGCCAGAAATTCAGCTTTCCTTGCTCCGTATTCGGTCCTAATTTCTCATAGTTGAAGATAATAAACTCTATCCCCAACTTTCCGAGGGCGACGACGCTGTCGGTAGAGGTGAAACTATGCGTGTTTGCGATATCGAAAAATCTTATCGGGGAGCACGAGGTCCATGCGTCTGCGAAACTCGAACGCGACAGGTCGGCCTGAACCCAAAACATATCCAATCCCAAGTCGAAATAAATCTTCCTCGATTGTTTCAGTTCGGAAAGAAATTTTTCTTCCTCGGGAACATCAGATGAAAGAGAATCGAGATTCCCCATATTAGAATCAGTTCCCGTATACCATCCGGCTATTGAAAACATCGTTTAGCCCTCAAGACGACAGAGCTATGGCGATTACGAGTGCGACGGAGATACTCGAAGCGAGACCGATAACGATGCCAAACAAAAGAGAGAGGAAAATCTTCTCGAAGGGGGACTTCGGGTAACCGATCCGGATCCTGTCTTCGTTTCGAGCGCGGAAACGATACTCATCATACGCGCTCAGAAAAACAAACCCCATGCTTACGACAAAGGCAAAAAAGGGAGGATACCAAGAAATAACCGGCGAAAAGCGTTCCAGATAATGAAAGGAGAAAAAAACACAGAGAGCGGAACCGAGAGCACCGCACACACAATTCAGGAAAAGCAAGAAACGCGGACTTTTCATTTGTCTTCACCTCATCAGTTTTCAATTCTTTTGTTGTTTTATCATATTTATAAAAATTGTCAACATTCCTCATAACTCCTTTTTTCGTTATAATACGTCCTACTTACTCCTAAAAACTGAGAAATATTATGAAATATAAAACCGAGTGGGACCTCTCAAAACTTTTCTATAAGAACGGGAAAGACCCGAAGATAGAAGAAGACGTCAAAAAAATCGTTTCCACCTGCGAAGCCTTCGAGAAAAAATACCGCAATACGTCGGAATATATGACCGATGAAGACGCTCTTCTTTCTGCTCTTACCGAATCGGAAAAAATCTCCGAAGAGATTGGCGGGGCGAAACCCCTTATGTATTTTTCATATCGTCTTGCGCTCAATTCACAAGACAAAGAAGCTGAGGCAAAGAGTACAAAATATGGAGATACCATTACGAAAGCCGGAAATAAAATAATTTTCTTTGATCTCAACCTCGGTAAAATAACACCCGAGAATCAGGAAAAGTTTTTGAAAAGCGAAAAGCTCGCACACTATCGTTATGCCTTAAAGAAAACTTTTGAAACGGCAAAGCACAACCTCACGGAGCCGGAAGAAAAAATTCTCAACCTCAAATACCTGACCTCCCGCGGAATGTGGATAGACGGTGTAGAAAAACTCCAAAATAAGCAGAGCGTAAAGTGGGAAGGAAAAGAAATTCCCCTTTCGGAGGCGAGCGAGCTTGTTTCCGAATTGCCGATAAAAAAGCGCCACGAGCTTCACAAGCTCATTGTCTCAAAGCTTCGCGACGCCACAAGCGATTTTGCCGAAAGCGAAATAAACGCGGTGTATACGGACAAAAAAATAAGCGATGAACTTCGAAAATTTCCGGAGCCGTACAGCGCGACCATTATGGGATACGAGAACGAGGAAAAAAATATTATCGAACTCGTAGACGCGGTAACAAGCGCTTTTCGCGTTTCAAAAAAGTTCTATGCGGTAAAGGCAAAACTTCTCGGAGAAAAATCTCTTACCTATGCCGACAGGGGCGCCCCCATAGGAACGACAAAAACAAAATTTCCGTTTGAAAAAGCGATTGAAATGGTTGGAAAGATTTTTAAAGAAGCCGGACCAAAATACACCGAGATATTTGAACGAATGCTTCAAAACGGACAAATCGATGTCTTTCCGCGACAAAACAAAGGAGGAGGAGCATTCTGTTCCGGAGGGGGAAATACTCCGACACTCGTCTTTCTGAACCATGTAGATAATATACGCTCCGTAGAAACATTGGCTCACGAAATGGGCCACGCTGTTCATACGGAACTTTCAAAAGTTCAAAGCCCCGTATATCAGGGATATACCATTTCCGTAGCGGAAACGGCGAGTACTTTTTTTGAAGGTCTTCTTTTTGAAGAAGTTTTCAAAACGCTTTCCGAAAAAGAAAAGGTTATCGCCCTCCACGACAAAATACAGAGTGATATCGCTTCCATTTTCCGCCAGATAGCGTGCTTCAATTTTGAGCTCGAACTCCACAAAAAAATTAGAAGCGAGGGGTATATTTCAAAAGAAGACATTGCGAAACTTATGAATAAGCATATGTCTTCGTATATGGGCCCGACCGTAAAATTTGAAGATGCGGACGGATATTTCTTCATCAAATGGTCGCACATCAGAAATTTCTTTTATGTCTACACCTACGCGTACGGTCAGCTTATCTCGCGCGCCATGATTGAAAAATACAAAGTGGATCATTCATTTATGGAAAAGATCGGGCAGTTCCTCTCCGCCGGCGGTTCAAAAAGCCCGGAAGATATTTTCAAAGATATCGGTATTGATACGAGCAAAAAAGAATTCTTTGAAGAGGGAATACGCGGAATTGAAAAAGACATCGCAACTCTCGAAAAACTCACCAAGAATAAAATAAAATAAAAAGCCCGCGGAGTAACCCGAGGGCTTGTAGGGAAGTCAGTATGCTTCCCTGAGAGTACACGCCTGGAAACGGGCACCCTCTTGAATCCTCACAACGATCGCTTCTATGGCGGTCGTTTTGCAGAATTTTTCTTGAACCTTCACTCGTTCACCCTTTTTCACTTTATGAACGAGATCAAAATTCTCAACAATCCACGATTTTTCGCAAATCGCCCGCATCGCGCCAATATCGGCATAGAGAATATGCATTCGTTTTCTCCGGTCAGCTAAAATGAACTCAAAAAAAGAAATTTCATTTATATTTATAACATAAATTTATGTTTTTTGCAAGTACAAAAAAACCCGGAGCAAATGCTCCGGGCAGGGATGGGTTTTATTCGACGGAAGTCGCCGGTGCCGCCATCGGCACTACCGAGAAGGGCATTGTCGCATTACCCCACAGATGATCGATGACATCGACGACGCCTGCGGCATTATAGATAGCCCCTGTCTTCAAGACACGACGAGCGTTCAAGAGGACATTGAATGTCACATACACGGGGTCGCACTTCGGACCCCTTTCCTTAAGCGTAAACTCGACCGTTACGGCTGATTTTACACGGCACTGGGAGTCGACCGCATAGGGAACGTTCTCCACGACAGTAGCCTTGTATACCTTGCCGTCTTTTGACGGCTCGGCGCGGACAGTCATAAGCCCTGTTCCGTCGGTGATAAAAGTCATCGGGACAACGGCGTAGGTGAACGTATTACCATCCTGCAATTGGACATTCAGCCGGCCAACATACCGTCCGACAAAACTTTCTTCCGCGGAACATCCTGTAGCGATGGGACCTATTGCGAAGGGAAGAGTTTTCCCTAGCTCGGGTATGTTCACAAGCCCGGGCGCGTTTGCAACGAGTCCTGTTTTCGCATTCCCAGACCGAAGGTTCAGTTGTGCCTTGAAAGTCACGGGCTGAACTTTTTTTCCCCCGGGGATGGTCGTAGAGAGGTTAAACGTCGCGACACACTGTGAGTTCACAGCATATGGGATGTTGGTTAACACGGATGTGGGATATGACACCCCGTCGATATGTGGCTCCACTTTAACAGTTTGGAAGATTCCCGTGCCGTCGGTAGTAAAGGACAGCATAAAGACCGAATACTGAGGACCAACATGCGTTCCGAAATCACCCGGAATAGTCACCTGTCCGTAACGCTCCCCTGACAAGGCGGAAGCCTTGCACGTACTAGCAGCATTCGATGTGCCGGCAAATGCCAGAGCACACAGCGTCAGTGTCAACAATAGCTTTTTCATTAGGTATTTTCCCTTTTGAAAAGATTATACAATTACCCGAACGTGGGCACGAATGACGCGAAATTCAAAGAACCACATCGCATCGTTTTTTATCTTAGCACATAGAATATTTATTGTCAATAGTGTTTTAAAAACCATCCTTTCTCCACACCCATTTTTCCATTTGCGTGTTATACTAAATACCATGATAGACAAGGTGAGGGTAGGCGTCCTTCGGGGTGGAATAAGCCCTGAATACGACGTATCGCTTAAAACAGGCGGTGCGGTTTTAGAGCACCTGCCAAAAGAAAAATACCACCCGGTAGACATCCTCCTTACCAAAGACGGCACCTGGCATATAAACGGCCTTCAAACAGATCTCCCAAAGATATCCCGAAAGGTAGACGTGGTCTTTAACGCGCTTCACGGGGAGTACGGAGAAGACGGAAAAGTTCAGCGCCTTTTTGAGCATTTCAATATCCCTTTTACGGGATCAGGTTCGCTTTCTTCCGCCGTCGGAATGCATAAAGGACTCGCAAAAGAAGAATTCAAAAAAGCAGGACTTCGTACCGCAAAATATGTCATCTTTCCCGGAGAACGAATAAAAAATGACGTAAAGCGCCCGCATTTGTTCCAAATGCTCGTAATCGATATCCTTGAAAATATTCCGACACCTCTCGTCGCCAAGCCGGTAAACGGCGGGTCTTCCGTGGGAACATTTATTGCGCGGACAGAAATGGATTTGCCCGGAATTTTGCTCGACCTTGCCGACAGTGGTTGGGATATTATTTTTGAAGAGTTTATCGCGGGAAAAGAAGCCACCTGCGGAGTTGTCGACGATTTCCGAGGAGAAAAGTTATACTCTCTGTTGCCGGTAGAAATCCGCCCTCTCGAATCGAGCCAATTCTTTGATTACACTGCCAAATACGGCGGAGGATCGGAGGAAATATGCCCCGGAAATTTCACGAGAGACGAGAGCCGTGTAATTCAAAATATGGCCCGTTCCGCGCACCGTGCGCTCGGTTTGCGACATTATTCCAGATCCGATTTTATCGTTACCCCGAAAGGAATATACATATTGGAAACGAATACTTTGCCCGGCCTTACCGAACAATCCCTCCTTCCAAAATCTTTAGAAGCGGTGGGTTCTTCACTCCCCGAGTTTCTGGATCATGTCGTCAATCTTGCACTTCGGTCTTGAAAAAAAAGAAGTTTTGTAGTACGATCTTTTTTACAGGAAGAAAAAGGGCCGGTAGCTCACCTGGCCAAAGGACGACAGACACCTCGCTTGCACGCAAAGATAGAGCACAGACAATTTAAATGGGCCGGTAGCTCACCTGGTAGAGCACCTCACTTGCACTGAGGGGGT
>Ga0172379_10005527_pt1 | contig 17629 bp, 16 predicted proteins | sample GrowelOW334metaG_FD_119756 | JGI IMG/M metagenome (GOLD analysis project Ga0172379, IMG submission 119756) | Groundwater microbial communities from an aquifer near a municipal landfill in Southern Ontario, Canada - Groundwater well OW334 metaG | ecosystem: Environmental > Aquatic > Deep... | reverse complement strand
CAACTGAGCTAGGCGTGCATTTAAAGTGCATTTATATTACAACAATCCAAAAAAGTTGTCAACTGCCAATTCTTGTTTTTACTAATTCCCAATAACTAGCATCATTTTTTACTTCACGCATCCAATACCACCACTCCACACCCCAAAGATAAGCCTGCGATACGCCAATTTTTTCAGTATAATTAAAATGATTTTCCAAACGCCCTAAATTCATCGTTTTGGCTTGTTCTTCTAAATCAGTATTACTAGGACCACTACTGGCAAACCAAGGTTCCGCTTGCAATTCGGCAACAATAAAATTTTCCAATTTCACACCCCAAAATTCGGCTTTTAATCTATAAAAGGCCGCTGGCAACCAATCATATTTCCAAATTCTGCCACCAGGAGTACGCACAATACGATAAATGGTAGTACCCAACAAATCTCCAGCCTTAGCAGAATCTTGCCAAGTGCTTAGTTCACCACTGTCAGTAATCAAAATTTTATGATTCTTGTCTAAACTTCTTACCAAATTTATTTCGTCATTAACCAAAGTGCTGTCATAGTGTTCACACTCACCAAAACGAAATTTTATAAATGGTTCATTTTCTACCTGCCACATATAGAGAGCGGTATTTTTTTGATAACGTTCCACTACAGTTTTTACATAATTAAAAAGTGAACGACTATACTCGCTATTATTTTCTTTTTTGGACCACTCAGGCACATGACATTCTGGCCAACGCGGGGCTTTTTGACCAACCACCAATAATACTTTCACTCCCCTTTTTTTAGCTTCATTCATTTGCCAATCCACTGCTGTAAAATCAAATTTATTTTTTTCCGCTTCGGTTTCACTCCAGGTAGCTGCTAAGCGAATATATTTTGGTTTTAATTCATCTAACATGGTTAAATAAACTTTTTGCCAATCCAAACCCAAACTTTGCGCATGAAAACGGCTAAAACTTATACCATATTCTACAGGGTATTGTTTATTGGATAACAACCACAAACAACCATAGAAAATAATTAATCCCACAAACAACAAGCCAAAAATAATTTTAATTATTTTAAGAATCATACAATAAACAAAGCCGAACCAATAATTATTAAAATAATTGCCATAATCTCCATAGCTAATTCACGTTTGGTAAAATATTCTTTAAAAAATTTCGGAAAAAACTTGGTGGACAAATAAATTAATAAAAACATTAAGGCGTATTGTAACCCACCCAAGGCATTAACAATAATTACACTGCCAATTGCTGTAGCGTATTGTAACAAAACTGTGGCTACCACGCTTAAAACTTTGTTGGCCAAGATGACAAAAACTTTCTTTTCTTGTTTGTTTTTTTGTTCTTTATTTTTTGTTTTTTTAAAACTTTTTCTAACACTCGGTAAAATTAACATTAAAATTCCCAAAAACCCAGCTGTACCTCTGGCCCAAATAAAAGTTGGCCAAAATTGATAATGTAAATACAAATATTTTATAGTTACCAATGAAACTGCAAAAAATAACCCAGAAATTATGGCCCAAATAAATCCCTTGTGAAAACCACTGTGATGTTTACTCTTTTCAAAAGCAAGAAGCAAACAAGCTAATGACAAAATAATCACCCCTAGAATTTGTAGGCCGGTTAACTTTTCACCCAAAAAAGTACTACTTAACAAATAAGTAATTAAAGTTAGCATGGCCCCATTAAATGGCCCAATATGCGAAGCTTCACCTTCGGCAACTGCCAAAAACAAAGTCCACATTGCCAAACCAAAAGTAACTCCCGAGACCAATCCCCACAACCAATCATTATTTAAAAAAGGAAATCCAAAATAAAATTGTAACAATAAAATTGGCAACATGATTATTGCCGTATAAAAAGCATAGACTGCCGGTTTACTTTTTTGATTACTAACAATAAACTTATCCAAAATTGCTACCAAAGCTAAACAAAAATAACCAATGAAAGAAAAAAATAAATACATAAATTATAATAAATGAATGTCTTCTATTTCGCTAGGGAGTCCTTTTAAAACAATGTCCTCAATATGGTAAGCACCATTTCGAGGAGCATTTAAAAATCCACTCATCGCCGCCTGCGCCAACCAACCCGATTCCAACCAATCAAAAAGCCATTCAGCAGTGTACTCGGGATCTTGTTGTTCCACACCTGCACCAATTGATTTTAGCCAGGCTTTGTTGAAAACTTCTTGCGAGCCAACTGTTGGAGCAATAATAATTGGCAAACCTAGCCCGGCATAAAAAGACAATTCACTAGGCTTGGTCCATAAAATATCGGTATCTAACAAAATTGCATTAAACTTAGCAAAATATGCCATTTTATTTTCGGCAAAAATAATATTTACTTGATTGTTATAAATATTTTCTAAATTTAATTCTTTGATTGCTTCTTGATAAAAACGATAAACATCTTGGCGCACACCAGCCACTAAATTTAAACGAATGGTTCCATTTTTAAGATGTGTTTTTAAACTTTTTAAAATTGTTACTCCCAAATCTTTTTGCGCCCCGGCTCCACCAACCGCAAAAGTAATGGTCAAGGGTTCTTTGCCAGAATATTTTTTGTTGGTAAAAGCTTTACCCAAAAATTCACTTAAAGTATGGTTAAATTTTTTTTGATATTTTCCTTCGGGGTCTAAATGGCTTACACGATGGGCTACACTTTGGCGCAGAATTTTTAAATCCCGTCCGCCAATATTTTCTTTGGGGAGCGGAAAACCAGTAATATAAATATTATTTGACCGAACACCATAAAGCTCTAAGCGTTCTTTAACCCGACGATTAGGTACCAAAAATTTAATTCGACTTTTGTTGGCATGTAAAGGTGCCCAGGCGCGAGAACAATCAGCATCACAAATTACCAAATAGATTTCTCCTTTGTAACCATGTTCTTCGGCAAAATAAGCTGGAGTAAAAAAAGTACTAATTAGGGGCAAGGGATTTTTATTTAAACGTGCAATTAAATCACACCCCCAACCACTTCTAATCATTTTGTAGATTTGTTTTAATTGAATTGTGGGCTGGCTTAAATCACGAGCTGGATAAAAATTTTCCACACGTTGAAAATAATCCATCATTTTAAAAATTCGTTCGCCAATCAAGGGCAAATTTTTCATACGTGAAATTGTCTCGTATAAACCTTGGCCAGCTTGCCAACGCTTTTCATCGGCTTTGGGAATGCCCGGATAAATATTGGCGTTAATAATTCCGCCTTCGGCTAAGTCGGCCAAAGGATAAGCAGCACGTTGATGGCCATAGCCCATATCAACTGCTACCACATATGCTTTTTTATTTATGACAGGCATGTGGAAGAAATTATAATAACTATATTATAGCAAAAAAAATGACTGCCAGCTAGGGCAGTCAGGTTTTTTAGGCAAAATATTTTTTTTGTAGTTCCAAAATTTTATCATCTACCTCTTCTGTTTTAAGCGGTGATACTTCTCCACTCTTTTCAATCAATTCAATTACTACTTTTAAAATATGCTTCATCCCAGGAATAATATGACGTTCGCGATCTTCAGCATAAGAAAAACGAATATAGCCACTTCCCATTTGGCCAAAATCCGAACCGGAAAGTGTGGCCACTCCCCTTTCGTGAAGCAACCAATTACGCAAATCAACATCGGTTTTTAAACCCAAATCTTCTTTTACATATTTTAAATCCAACACTCGTTGAAAACTGGGAAATAAATAAAAGGCGCCTTCGGCTTCGTTACAAACTACATAGGGCTTTAATAAATTTAAAGCTTCGGAAACAAAACCACCTTTTTTTTCGTATTCTACAAAATCTTTGTTAATTATTTCTTGTACTTCATCTTTTACACTAGGGTAATGATAACCATCCAAATCCACGTCACCGTAAATTGCGCCAGCCACAATTTGCTCCATTTTATTTACATTACTCCATTTGTTAATAGCTAAACGACCAAAAATTTCAATTAGCCATGCTGGTGCAACAGTAAAACCTAATCGCCAACCAGTCATCGCGTAATTTTTGGAATAACCATTTAAATTTACCGTCCAATCTAGCATTCCAGGAATAGAAAGAAAACTAAAATGTTTGCGTCCACCAAAAACAATCTGATCATAAATATCATCAAAAATCACAAAGAACTGATGCTTTTTAACTAATTCTGCTACTTTTTCCAAAGTTTCTTTGGGCATCATCATGCCAGTAGGATTTTGTGGGGTGTTGATTACCAAAAGTTTGATTTGTTGATTTTCGGCAAATAATTTTTCCAAATCTTCGACGCGAAATTCCAAAGTTTGTTTTTCTGAATCTTTATATGCTTGCCAATGTAAAACTTGACCATGATGATAAAACTCGGCCAATGATTCATAAACTGGGTATCCAGGATCTTGTACAATAATTTTATCTCCTGGCGCAATCAAAGTTTGCAAAGTTAATTCAATGGCCGACTTGCCCGCTGGTTCTAACAAAATATTTTCTGGTTTTATTTCCACTCCGCGAACTTCGCTCCAATACTTGGCAATATTTTGTCGCACCTGTGGATAGCCCAAAAAATGACCATACTTAGTTTGTTTATTTTTTAAAGCTTGAATTGCCACATTGATAATTGGTTCGGGTGTTGTCGGGCCAGTATCACCAACATGAAATTTAAAAATTTGCGGAAACTTGCCAGAATTTTCTACTTTAATTACTTCGGCGCCAAAACCAAAAGCAGTTTCTGTGCCAAGATAATTTAAGGCTGGATTGATTGTAACATTGGGAGTCAAATTTTTGTCAGTAAGAAATTTTGGAATTTCCATATTTATTTTACAATATTTAAAATTTTATTTTTTATATCTTCACTAGTCATTCCTGCCAAAGCATATACTTCTTCACTCGTACCGGACTTTAAATAAGTATCAATACTAATTCCTCGTTCGATATAATCGGCTGGCAAAATAAAAGGATACAAAAAGCCTTTCCAGCCGTTGTGAATAGGAATAGTAATAGCGCGTTCTTCATCGGCAAATATTTCCTGAGCTTTGGCTGGATTATTTTTTCGTAATTCTTCAAATAATTGTGGCGAAGTAACTGCCAAAACTTTTACACTTAAACCCTGTCCTTCCAATTCTGGAACAATTTTCATAGTATTTGCCATTGGGATTGAACCACTTACCGCCAATACTATTTTTTTATTATTTTCTTTTGGTTCTTTAGTTTCATAAAAAACATAAGCACCATTTGTAGCATCATTGGCTTTTGAATTACCAACACTTCTATCTAATACTAAAGTATCGGGACGAGAAACCGACAAAGCAATTGGTTCGCCTTTTTCTAAAGCATAAAATAACATGGCAATAGTTTCGTTGGCATCTAGTGGTTTGTAAACCTTTATTCCCGGGTAAGCGGTAAAAATACTCATCCAGTACATTCCCTGGTGGGTTGGGCCATTTTCACCTGTTTCGGGACCATCATGAGCTGCGAGCATTATAAAAAAACCTTTGTGTGTTGGATCAAGATGATTATTAATTAATGTTAAACGCACACAATTAGTCATCATGGAAGTAAACACCGCATAAGATGAAAAAATAGAAACTGGAGCAAAACCACCAGGCAAACGATCGACAGTTAAACCCGCAGACCACATGGCCATATTTTGTTCGGCAATACCAAAACGCACACCACGGCCAAGCGGGTTAATGCGCGACATAATACCAAATACTTTTTCGGCTTTGTCGGTTAAAATAGATTTACTAAGGTCACCAGTGCCAGCATAAAAAAATGCTGTTTGCTTCATTAACCATTCAAACCATGCTTGAGTGGCTTTACGTGTGGCCACCTTGGTACCAGGGGCATAAACAAATTCTGCAGGCAATTCACTAGGGGTTTTTATAGAAGTTGGATTAACCAATTCCCGACCGGCCAAAGCTGTTTTCATTATTGCCAAATTTTCTTCTTCGGTTTTTAAATTATTTTTGGTAACAGTCAATCTTTCGGCAAGGTAACTACCTAATTCTGGAGTTAAGGCCTCTTGCACTACGGCGATATCATTTAAAATTTCTTTTTCTACACCAGGAATAACAAAACCTAAATTCTTCATTATACTCACGTACTCATCAAACTTAGCCGGACTGCCGTGTGAATCAGCGGTATTTTCTTTGGCTCCATAATATTTACCTTTGATCGTATGCGCGATAACCACAGTTGGACTACCATTGCCAAAACCTTCGGCAGCTTTTTTATAAGCATAAATACATTCCAAAAGATTATGACCATCAATTTCAATTACATTCCAACCCATACCCAACCAGTGATTAATATAGGGTGAAGCAATTACTTCGTTGATATCACCATCAATTCCAAAATGGTTATAATCCAAACTTACAATAACATTGTCCAAACCAATTGCATTTATTAAATTACGCGCTTCATAACTCATTCCCTCTTCACTTTCCGCATCGCCCATAAACACCCAAAATTTAGTCTTTAAACCACAAGACTTATGCACAGCTGCCATACCTCCGGCCACAGACAAACCATGACCCGAGGGACCAGTACCAAAATCAGTTAAGGGATTGTTATTTTCAATATGTCCTTGTGGACCGTTGGGGTGACGAAATCTAGCCAAGTCTTCGGGTAAAACTGCTTGTAATTTTTGCGCATCAAAATTTATTCCGGCTTTTCTTAAAGCTTCATAAATTACTGCCAGACCAGCATAAAGACCAGGTGAACAATGACCAGCACTCCAAATTACCCGATCACGGCCAGTGTTCTTGGGATCTATTGGATCAAAAGCCATTACCCCACCCAAAACCATACCCAAAAATTGTTCTACTTTGGCACTGGGACCACCTGGGTGACCAGAACGTGCCGCTTCTACAGTGGTAAAAATAAAACCACGCATAATGCGGGCAATTTCGGTTAATTTTTCTAAATCAATTCCTGGTAAATTTTCTAAAGTTTGACCTTGTAAATTTAAATATTCCCCACCTTTGAAGTCAAAAGACATAAAGAAGACAAAATTAATTACTAAATTGGTGTAATTATAACAAATTAAAATAAATTAACAAGGGAAATATTAAACTATTTTTTCTTCGCCAAAATTACATACCCTTGCGCTTCTATCCATCTGCCCACCAGATACATTTCTACCAATCCATACAATTCTGACAAAGCTGTAGAATAAGGATGTAAACTTTTTTTAATTTTATATAAAATCTTATTGATAACTTTTAAAATTGGAAATTTACTTTGATTTTGTAATTTCTCATAAAATTCGTCTGGGTGCACCAAAAAACTTGCCCAAAAAGCCGAATACATTTTTTTTATTTCAAAACCCGAGGCCTCAAGATATTCTTGTAAAATATTTTTGGAATATAAAGAAATATGAAACTCCACATGTGGATCAACATTTAAACCACGGCTCATTAAATAATTTCTAATATAAGCATGGCGACCTAGTTTTGATTCCGCAAACATGGCTATTACCCCACCTGGTTTTAATACTCGATTAAGTTCTAGAAGCCAGGAACGTACATCGGCCACATGACCCAAAACATCACTCGTATAAATTGCATCAAAATAATCTTCGGGAAAAGAAAGCTCTTGACCATTGTACCATTTTACTTCGGCCCAAACTCCGTATTTTTTTATTTTTTCCCGAGCCAAATCCATTTGCAAATTTACCACATCTACTCCATACACTTCTACACTTCTACCAAAAATCTTTTTTAAAGAAATTACATCACTGCCCGTGCCACAACCAACATCTAGCACCCGAATTACTTCTTGACTGTTTTTATATTTTAATTCTCTCTTTACATGCTTAATAATAAAATTATACAAAAACCACTTTTTAGGATAAAAAAGCAGTTTCAACCAATCTTTAAATTGCACTTGTTCATTTTTAAAAATCGGTTCCGCATCCCAAATTTCCGAACCGTCTACTTGAATTTTACCCCAACCCAAGGTATTATTAGTTTGCATATTGTTTATATTGTATCATATGTTTCTCTTAATCAACAAACCTGAAGGCTGGACTAGTTTTGATGTGGTGGGTTATATTAGAAAGATAGCTCGCAAACAAAACCAAGAGATTGCCACGTCAGCCGAGGCGAATCGGCTTCCTCGCAATGACAAAATAAAAGTCGGACATGCCGGCACTTTGGACCCTTTTGCCACCGGGCTTTTGATAGTTGGTGTTGGCCGTGAAGCCACAAAACGATTGGATGAATTTAAAAACATGCCAAAGACATATGTGGCAACAATTAAACTTGGAGCAGTGAGTGACACATTTGATAAGACTGGAACAATCATTCTCCCCCTTAAAAAAGGGGGAATAAGGGGGTTGTTGGCCAAAATCCTCCCTAACCCTCCTTTACAAAAGGAGGGAATTGAACGAGTGTTAAAAAAATTCATCGGAAAACAAAGACAACTCCCTCCAATGTACTCTGCCAAAAAAATTAATGGCCAAAAATTATATGATTTAGCGCGTAAAGGCATAACTGTTAAACGCAAAAAAAATAAAATACAAATTTATAATCTTAAACTTCTGGATTATAATTATCCGATGTTAAAAATAGAAGTAGAATGTTCGGCTGGCACCTATATTCGCACTCTTGCTAATGACATTGGTAAAAAGCTTGGTTGTGGAGCGTATTGCGAAGAATTGGAAAGAATAAAAATTGGAAATTATGATTTAAAAAATGCATCAAATATTAATAATTTGAAATTTTAAATTAAAAGAACTCCCCTCTGCTCTAATTCTTTTTAACAAAGAAGCAAAGCAGATTTGGGGAGTTCTTTTTTCCTCCTTTCTTTTGAATGAACATCCAAACCCGCGCCGAAATTGGCATCTTTCTACCCCCAGATTCTCTTGGCGACGAGTAGGCTCGCCACCATGATGATCACAAACCACATCGCGTGATTGGCGTACTTATCCATCAGTACCCCGACTCGTTGAACCGCAGATGGTATATCTTCGATACCACTGCCTCGTTCAGCCCATCGACGATCTCGAGCAGATCGTCGCAGGTCACGTTCTTGTCATTCCGAGAAATGACACCACCGACCTGCACCAGATGAAGCGACAGCTGGCAGAGTTCACCGTAACGAGTAGCGAATTCGCACGGCGAGATGTTCTCGGCCTGCAGGTCGAAGATTAGCACCGGCGCGTTGTTGGTGACCTTGTTGGCAGCTTTGGCCATCTTCTGACCACGATACCACTGAACACTACCAATCAGACCGATCAACGCAACCACGACCACGAACCAGAACCAGAACAGGTTACGATCCATGATGGTCTCCCGGCCATCAGTTTATATAATAATACCCTACGCCAAAATGTATTGTTTGTCAATGTTATCCACACCTCCCCTCACAAAACGACAATCTTGACAAAACCCCAAAAATGTGCTATACTAGGGCGGTATTTAATTAGTAATTTTTGAGAGTTTTGGAACTAGATTCTGGCACTAAGTATAGAATTATGATTATTAGAAAAAATGGCTTAAATAAGGCAAATTATTCTTGTCTAAATCACTCTTCTAAGTTGTCACTCACCGTGGCAAATTTCTTATTGTCATAAGCTTTTTAGCTTATTCTAGCCAAAAATCTCAATTTGAGATTATTTTATGTTAGAAGTAATTATCGCGATTGTAGCCGCCTTTGTCAGTTTGGCAATTGGCTTGGGACTAGGCTATTTTATCCGCAAACAAGTCGGCAAAAACCAAGCTACTAGTGTAGAGGCCAAAGCCGAAAAAATCCTAAATGAAGCCAAAAACAAAGAGCAAGAATTAGTGCTTCATGCCAAAGAAAAGGCCATCAAAATCATTGACGAAGCCAAGGTAGAAGAAAATACCCGTCGCAATGATATCAATCAAATTCAAAAACGTTTGGAAACACGTGAAAACATGTTTGACAAACAACTCTTGGAATTTGATGAACGCAAAGAAAAACTACAAAAAAAGGTAGAAGAAATTCAAGCTATTAAGACTCGAGTAGACGAAGCTTACGAAAAAGCAGTGTTGGAATTACAAAAAATTTCTGGCTTGGACAAAGAAGAAGCCAAAGCTATTCTTTTTGAACGCGTAGAAAAACAAGTAAAAGACGACTTAATGGGTCGGATTATTAAACTTGAACACGAAAACAGTGATGCTTACGAAGCCAAAGCCCGCGAAATTGTTATTGCAGCTATACAGCGTTGCGCTTCGGATCATTCTTCCGAAACCACTTCTACTTCCGTAAATTTACCTAGTGACGAAATGAAAGGTAGAATTATTGGTAAAGATGGTCGTAATATTAAAACTATCGAAAAAATGACTGGCTGTGAATTGATTATTGACGACACCCCAGACATGATTTTGGTTTCCGGCTTCTCCCCTATTCGTCGTCGTGTTTGTCAATTAGCTTTGGAAAAATTAATCAAAGACGGACGTATTCAACCAGCCAGAATTGAAGAATTTATTGAAGAATCAAAAAAAGAATTAGCCCTTGATATTAGAAAAGCTGGTGAAGAAGCTTTGTACAAATTGGGCATTACTGGTTTGGATCCAAAATTAGTTTCTATTGTTGGCCGTTTAAAATATCGTACATCTTATGGTCAAAGCGTTTTAAACCATTCTATAGAAGTTGCCCAACTTTGTGGCATTATTGCCGAAGAACTGGGAGTAGACGCTGCCAAAGCCAAAAAAGCTGGCTTTTTCCACGATATTGGTAAAGCAGTTGACCAAGATACTCAAGGTACTCACCCAGAAATTGGTTACACTATTTTAAAGAAATTTGGCATGGATGAAGATATCGCCGATGCTGCTGCTCATCATCACGATGATAAACCAGAGAAATTACTTACTCAAATTGCCAAATCTGCCGATGCTATTTCTGCTTCCAGAGTTGGTGCTCGTCGTGATACTTATGAACAATTTGTGGCACGTTTGGAAGAATTAGAAAAAACAGCTTCCGACTTTCCTGGTGTAGACAAGGTTTATGCTATTCAAGCTGGTCGCGAAGTAAGAGTCTTTGTTAAATCCGATGTCGTAGATGATTATCAAGCTTATAACTTGGCCAAAGATATTGCTCGTAAAATTGAAAACGAATTACAATATCCTGGTGAAATTCGTGTTAATGTAATTCGCGAAACCAGAATTATTGAGTACGCACGCTAAATAAAAAAATCCCGACTTAGTCGGGATTTTTTTATTAATTCATCAATCCACCAAACAAAAATTATTTAGCAAACTGATGACTGATGGCAACCTCCCTTCGTTGTGCCCTATGTTTGCCATCAGTTGAAAAGAGCCATTACTCATGTTACTAGAACCCCGTGAACAGAGCTGAATCCATGAACCTCTCACTGGCTTTCAGAAACTGTTCTACTTCCCAACTTGGCGCAATTTCCTGATGAAAGGTGTGAAATAACGCCGCTGCATGACCTGCATCTCTTAATTGTATTTCTTCACCTCGACAAACTAGGTAGTAGTGGTGATCTCTATAAAAGAAAGCCCACCAGGTAGGATTAGAACTCGACATGGTTCCCCCCAAGTTATCGCAACATTCATAGCTATTTAAGCAAAAAAACTTTGAGCTGTCAATAATACTAATTTTATAAAGCCAAAAAAAACCTCCAGAAAATCTGGAGGTTTGTTTTTATAACTACTAACCACTAATTACTGGTTCCTCTAACTCTTCTTCGACATCTCATTCTGCAAATTCTGCCATTGAGCGCTAACAATTTTTATTACCATATTCTTTACATTTTCTGCTAAGCCATTTTTAACGGCATACTTATCAACATATTCTTTTACCAATTTTACGTATTCATTCTTGTTCAATTTTTTGTATTGGGCAGAAGTGAGAATTTGCTTTTTTAGATTTTCATAAACCTCAGCTGCTTGATCCAAAAGTTTTTCCCTAACTTCTTTACCTTTTTTGGTAACTGTTAACCACATTAGTCCAGCTCCCAAAAGCCCGCCCAAGAGCAAGCCACCTTTAAATTTACCCATATAGTTTATAATTAATATTTACCAAGTAATTATAACACTAATTAAAAAGAGATGCTAGTTACAGCATCTCTTTTTTTATAAACAAGACTAATTATTTTAATTTCAATTCAGCGGCGGCTTTTTTGAAATTATCTACACTCATTGTCTTACTTGCAGATAAAGCAAACAATTTGGTATACATTTCAAAACCTTTATCTTGTGCTTTGGCACATTCAAAAGCTTCGGCAGCTTTTTGAGCACTAGGATGAATTGAAGTTAAAGGAAAATTGCGATAGGTAAAACGAATTTTACTACTATATTCTTTAACAATCTGATCAATTGTAGGAGCAAAACGGTTGCAATATGGACATTCAAAATCACTAAATTCTACTACTGTTACTTTAGCGTCTTTGTTACCCAACCACACAGCGTCAGGTAATTCTGGCATGTTAACTTTTTCCAGGGTACCATAATTATCTTTATTCCAACCTGGTTCATTGTTTGGATCTTTACCAGCCAAGGTTGCATCAACCACCAATTTTACTGCTTCATAAGGCAAAGCTCCACCAATTAAATAACCATTCACAAAAGTAGCCGGAGTGCCTTGTACTCCCAAAGAAGCACCTAATTGTTCATCGGCAGAAACTTTGGAGGCCATTTCACCACCATCTAAACACTGACTAAATACTTTTGGTGCTTTAAAACTCAAACTTGTATCAGTTCCTGATTTTACTCCACCAGAAAGCATAATTCCCAACAAAATAAAAAAACCAATAGTGCAAAGCACTAAAAAAGAACCCACGACCCCCAATACAAAAGCTTGCTTTTTATCTAAAAGAGCAAACAAATTTTTTTCTTCCATAAAGAAAAGATTAAATTATAAATAAATTAAATTTTTAATGTACGAAATACGAAATTTTCGAAATTTCGAACTTTTCGTATTTCGTACATTAGTTTTTACATTGTATCATTTTTTACTTGTCGTATCAAGCTGTTGATAAATCTGTCTAAGCCTACTGGTTAACTTTGACCAAGCAAATTTTTCTTCTGCAACTTGTCTAGCTTGTTGTTTTAATAATTGTAATTCATCTGTGTTTAAAGAAAAAAAATCAAAAATCTCTTGGGCCAAAGTTTCGGGTTGGTTGGCTGGCACGGTATCACCTGCCAATTTAGCAATTTGCCTTACCCCAGGCAAATCACTGGCAATTATTGGTATACCACTAGACATTGCTTCTAAAAGCACCAAACCAAAGGCTTCACCAGCCGTCGTAGAAGGCAAAACAAATAAATCAGCTGAGTTATAAAAATATGGCAAATTTTCGTTGTCCACATTATCCGCAAAAACCACTTGCTTTTCTAAACCCAAACTTTTACTCAACAATTTAAATTCGTTTTTCAAATTTCCCTCGCCTACCAAGACCGTTTGGCAAGCAAAATTATTTTGTTTTAATAAGTACAATGCTTTTAACAGTACGGGCACACCCTTAAAATAGTGCGCCTCATCCATACCGCCCACAAATAAAATTGTTGGTAAATTTTTGTCTAAACCTAAACTCTGAACTAGAGTCTCCGGTTTCTCTCTAGGTAAAAATTTTTGTGTGTCTACTCCCAAAGGTAATTCTAACCATTTTTCCGGGTACTTTTGATAATGTTCTCCTGCCAAACTAACTTTTAGATAATCCAAGGAAGTTGCCAGTAAACAATCAGCCGATTGCAAAATTTTTGGCAACCAAAAATAACCATAATATTTAAAAAACAAGCCTTTCCAACCAAAACCCCGAGTATCCATGTGATAAGTAACTACCAATTTCTTTTGAGGATTTTTTAATTTCCATTTACGAACTAAATTTGCCACACCAAAAAACGGATAATGTAAATGCACAATATCAAATTGGTCTAACTCTCTTGCAATTTCCGGTAAATAAGCCGCATTGCCATATTGCAAAGAAGGTTCCAAACGTTTTACAAAATCCAAATTATTATTTATTGCTTCTGTATGAGTAGGTTCTGGTTCAGCCTCGGAATCTTTAATTTCTTTTTTTTGATAATAATCAGGAGTAAACACGACTACTTCTTCGCCCTGTTTAATCAATTCACTCGCCAAACTAAAAACCACATTGCCCATACCGCCATTGTAGGGAGGAAATGTACAAACTATTTGGGCGATTTTCATAAAAATTATTTTTTATCCTCAATCGCTTTCTTCCCCACCACTTTGGCAATATCACGACCAACCGATTCTAGCTTAATATGGAGTTTAAAAAGCAAATAAAAGATTATTACCAAAGAAACGTAAATTACCAAATCCGCACCCCGACCAATACCCAAACTATTTGCCAAAATTGTCGTACTATTGGGCCACCAAAACGCCACGCCAGCCAAAAGCCAAAACAATACCCAAAAAAACAACCCTTTTGGCCCCAAAAGACCTTCTGTTTTTCTTTTATAAACACTAAGTAAGGCAAAAACTACAAAACAAGAAAACAATATTTGAAAAACTTTAATCATAAAATTATTTTACAAATTTACCTAATAACAAATCTTTAATAATTTTTAAACCCCCAGAAAAATTTTGCCCAAAGCGATGATATATTACATAGACAGGGTACTCCACATATTTTAGATTATGTTTTTTGGTTTTGACCAAAATTTCCGTAGCATGAGCCATCCGTGGCTGATCGATTTGAATTTTTTCTAAGGCAATTCTGTCTAAAATACGAAAACCGGCTTGTGGATCTGTTAAGGGAATTGCCCCCAAAAAATAATTAACTAAGCGACCAAGTGGAATCAAAACCACACGTTTTAAAAATGGTATGGCTGATTTTTTGTTTAAAAACCGCGAACCAAACAAAATATTGGCTTTACTATCTTTTAAATATTCCCAAGCCTCACTAATCTCGGTACTCAAAAACTGGCCATCGGCATCAAAATGAACAACAAAATCTGCCCCCACCATTTTGGCATATTCATGCCCTGTTTGTAAAGCCGTTCCTTGTCCACAATTTAATCGATGTTTTAAAACTTCGGCCCCCGCTTTTTGTGCTTCTTCGGCCGTGTTATCACTTGAACCATCGTCAATCACCACTACCTGGTCAACGCCCCCACGATTAAAAAGGTCCCGTACCACGGAACCAATATTTTTTTCTTCATTAAAGGCCGGCACAATTGCCAAAAACATAAAAACAATTTAAGAAAATAATTCTTTATTCGCAATTGTATAATCAATTACTTTTTTTAAACCATCTTCTAATTTAATTAACGGCAACCAACCAAGTTGTTCTTTGGCACGAGTAAGGTCGGGCATACCCTTGGCCGACAAAAACACCAAAGGTTTTTCTACCACAATTTGCGAATTAGAATTAGTCATTTTGATAATCTGTTCAGCTACATCTTTCATTTTGTAAATTTCATCTCCACCCAAATTTACCAAATTAACACTTGGACCACTCTTCATTAGTCTTATTACACCATCTACCATATCAGTTACATAGCAAAGTGATTGTTCCATTTTTTCATCACCATAAATTACCAAATCTCGTCCTTCTAAGGCATCCAAAATAAAATCTGGTAACAACAAGCCATCACGCAATTTCATCCGTGGGCCAAACGTGGTAAAGACGCGAGCAATTTTGGCATCTAAATTGTAAACTTGGCGATAGGTTTCTACACAAGTTTCGGCAAAACGTTTGCCTTCGTCATAGCAAGCCCGAGGCGACAAATGATTCACAATTCCCTCTTCTTCTTCTTTGAAAACTTTGTGATTTGGTGTAGGTTCGCCATACACCACCGAACTAGAAGCAAAAACATATTTGGCACGATATTTTACCGCCAAATTTAAGGTAGAAAGCATGGCACTAGAATTGGCCCACAAAGAATGTAATTTTAAATTTTCAAAATTCTTGGGGCTGGTCGGGCAAGAAAGATGATAAATTTCTTGAACACCCTGAAATTTAACTTTAAATTTATCTAGTTCGTCAAAAGAATCCAAATCGATTTCTTTGTTAACATCATATTTAATAAATTCAAAATCCGGATATTGCAAAAGATGTTCAATGTTTTGAATACTAGAATTGGATAAATCATCTAAACAAATTACTTTGGCTTCACGAAGTAGGCGCTCACAAAGATGCGAACCCAAAAATCCTGCGCCACCAGTAACTAGCACATTCTTTTTTTCAAAAATTGGATTTTGTTCCTTCATATTATTCTTGTCTTTATTGTACCACAAAAAGCCCCCCGCACTCAATACACCAACACCTTTTCCAGGGTATTAAATTCCAGATCTTTGAGTTTACGTCCACCATTACTCCACAAACGCCAAGGAAAACCAGACTTATCGGGCACGGTAACAAATTCATCTTTACCATCGTTATTGGTATCCAAACTGTATAATTTTACTTCACCACGATAAGCTGTATCATAAGCCCAAAAACTCCGTAACAATTCACCATCTCTATTGTAGATATAAACAAATGGCTCAGTAGTTTTTGACGCTGAAAAAACAAATTGTTCACCTTGTTCTAAATCGTTGATTACAGTTAAATTTGAAAACAATTGAGGAATAATTACAGTTTTATTTATTTCACCAGTAAATTTTCTATACTCCAAAACAGTTTGTTGATTTTTTACCCCCCAAAACAACCATTGATTTTTGTCTTCACCTGCCACAAAAAAATCTTTATATTCTACTTCTGAACTCAAGGCAATAGTATTTAACTGATTACCAAATAAAGAATACACAATCAGCTGACTATTTTTTTCTTTAGGCAAAATTAAAACTTCTAATTTTTTGTTGTTATCATAATCACTAACTGATAAAGAAAAATCAGCATTATTATTCCAAATCCAAGAATTAACAAAACCCCAATCTTGATTATAAAAATCCAAACGCCAGCCAATTTTTTCTTTATTAACCACCACAAAATTTGTTAAACCTTTTTGTAAAAAACTAATTACTTTGTCCGTCTTTAATAAAACACCATTAGAAATAGTACTAGTCACGACTCCACTCTGCCAATCAATAGTTTGAAGATTACCCAAAACAGAATCAAATATTGCAATTCTACTATTATTTATTTTCCTAAACTGCCAAGCATAATCAATAGCTTTGTTGGCCTGTACTAAACCCGCCCCGAATAACATTTTGTATACTACTTCATCTTGCCCTGGTGTATGTTGGGTAGTACTAACCAAAGCTTGATATATTTCTTTTGCTCCCCATTCTGGCACAAGACCTTTGATTAAAGCCGCCACACCCGAAATCAAAGGAGCAGCAAAAGAAGTTCCACGCCAACCACCACCATAATATTTTTCTAAACCATTGGTTGGTGAAAAACGCACCGTACTAGTAACATCTACTCCTGGGGCAGCAATATCAATACAATCGCCACCAATATTGGAAAAAGTAGCCAAATAATGTTTTTGGGTAATTGCACTTACTCCCATAATTTGTTGTTCAGTAGATGTGGCGTCGGCACAAATAGGAAAACGAGGAAATTGTGACAACAATAAGTCTTCGTTACCTGCGGCCGCAAACATGGCCACACCCTTATCATAAGCATACTTTACTGCTTCTCTAATTTCTGGTTCACTTTCTTGTTTATCCAAAATTACAATACTAAAATTAATAATATCGGCGCCATTATCTGCTGCATAACGAATGGCTCGAGCCACATTACTATAATCTCCAGTGCCTTCGTTATT
>Ga0172379_10005526_pt1 | contig 17630 bp, 12 predicted proteins | sample GrowelOW334metaG_FD_119756 | JGI IMG/M metagenome (GOLD analysis project Ga0172379, IMG submission 119756) | Groundwater microbial communities from an aquifer near a municipal landfill in Southern Ontario, Canada - Groundwater well OW334 metaG | ecosystem: Environmental > Aquatic > Deep... | reverse complement strand
GGCGCGGCGTTCACGCCGCAGAAGGCTGCGAATGAACGAAACGCCCCGGCAAATACGAGCGGTTTCTGCGCCACCCACCCTGCTGCGGCTTGAAAGCCGCGCTCCTTCGGGGGGCAGTGTCAAAATGCGCCACAAGCCGCTCTGAATCTGATCTTCCCGGATGAAGTCCCCGTTTTTTGGGCTTTGCACAACTCGCACCGGGCATCTTCAATGGCTCATGCATTCGCCCGCCATTCTCACCACCGTCGTCGGCAGTTATCCGATTCCAGCATGGCTGGCGGCCTTCCCCACCGCCACCGCGTTGCGCGACGCCATCCTCGTGGTGCTCAAGACACAGGAACTCGCCGGCCTTGATGTCATCGCCGACGGTGAGCTTTCGCGTTTCGACGTGAATCACCCGGAGACCAACGGGATGATCGACTATTTCATCCGTCCGATGAGCGGGATCCACACGTCCCTCTCGCGCGAGGAACTGGCGAGGTTCCGGGCCGCACAAGGCATGAAGTTCCGCGCACAACCTGCCGGCGTCGTGAGAAGCGAAGTTGGCGAGGGAACCCTGAACCTTCCCGCCGCGTGGCATTCCGTGCGCGGCCTCACGCCCCGTCCGCTGAAGTTCACCCTCACTTCGCCCTACATGCTGGCGAAGACGCTTGTGAACGAGTTTTACCCGGACACCCGGTCGCTGGCGCTGGCGCTGGCTGAAGTGCTCCGTCGTCAGGTCGCGGACATCGACGCTGCCGTCGTGCAGGTGGACGAGGCGAACCTCCCCGGACATCCCGAGGACGCCGCCTGGGCGCACGAACCCATCAACCATGTGCTCAAAGGCGTGCGCGGCCAGAAAGGGCTGCACCTCTGCTTTGGGAATTACGGCGGGCAGAGCATCCAAAAGGGTTACTGGCGCGACCTCCTCCCTTTCCTCAATCGCCTCGATGTGGATCACCTCGTCCTTGAATTCGCCCGGCGTGGCTACGAGGAGCTGGACGCCTTCCGCGATCTGCGCCCCGGCATCGCCCTCGGGCTCGGTGTGGTGGACATCAAGGACAACGAGGTCGAGTCGCCGGACCTTGTCGCCTCCCGCATCGCCCACGCCGTGAAAACGCTCGGAATCGAGCGCATCCGGTGGGTTCATCCCGACTGCGGGTTCTGGATGCTCTCCCGCAGCGTTGCCGACAGGAAGATGGCGGCGCTCGTCGCGGGCCGGGACAAGTTCCTCGGGAAATGATCGTGCGCAGGATTTTGAAACGCGCCGCCCGGTCCTTTCAGATCGGACTGGCATCACCCAGCGCCGCTTCCTATTCTGCATCCATGAAACGCCGGTATTTTTTTCCCACCGTCTTCGTTGCGCTGTGCGCCGTTTCCAACATTTTCGCCGCGTCCAGGCCGGACGCGGATGCCGCGAGGTTCAAGGCCATCCCGCAGAGGATGCAGGAATTCGTGGACCGGCAGGTGGTGGCCGGGGCGGTGACGCTTGTCGCACGGGGCGGCAAGGTCGTTGCCCTTGATGCGGTTGGTTACTCCGATCTCGCGGCGAAGAAGCCGTTGCGGACCGATGACATGTTTTGGATCGCCTCGATGACCAAGCCCATCACCGGCGTCGCGGTGCTGATGTTGCAGGACGAGGGCAAGCTCTCCGTGGACGATCCGGTGGAGAAGTTCCTGCCCGAGTTCAAGGGCCAGATGTTCCTCGCGACAAAGACCGCCGACGTCACCGTGCTCAAGAAGCCGGGCCGCCGCATCACGCTCCGAGATTTGCTCACGCACACCGCCGGCATGAACAGCGACGTGCCCGAAACGGGCCGTGACCTGACGCTCGGCGAGCGGACGCTGGCTTACGCGCTGCAGCCGCTGTCCTTCGAACCGGGCGCCAGGTGGCAATACAGCAATCCCGGCATCAACACGCTGGGCCGCATCGTGGAGGTCGTGTCGGGTCAGAACATCTCGGAATTTCTGGATGTCCGCCTGTTCAAACCGCTCGGCATGAAGGACACGACCTTCTGGCCGACCGAGGCCCAGGCCCGGCGCGTGGCAAAGTCTTATCAGCCCGGCCCGGACAACCAGGGCCTCGTCGAGGTGGGCAACTACTTCCTCAACGGCCGGCCGTTGACCGCACGCTGGCGCACGGCGCTTCCGGCGGGCGGCCTTTACTCGACAGCGGGCGACATCGCGAAGTTCTACCTCATGATGCTCAACGGTGGTGAAGCGAACGGCCGCCGCTATCTTTCCGCCGCCGCGCACCAGCAGCTCACCACCACGCAATCTGGCAACATCAAAACCGGCTTCACCGAGGGGATGAGCTGGGGCTTTGGTTTCCAGGTCGTCAAGGAGCCGCAGGGCGTCACGGCGATGCTCGCACCCGGCACCTACGGCCACGGCGGCGCTTACGGCACCCAGAGCTGGGCCGACCCCAAGAGCGGGACGATTTACATCCTGATGATCCAGCGCGCCCGGATGGCGAACGGAGACGCCTCGGACATTCGAAAGGCGTTTCAGGAGACGGCGGCGGCGGCGTTGAAGTAGAGGGAGATTTTCCCGGAAAAGCAAAACGCGGAAGGCTGTTGCCAGCCTTCCGCGCGCGAAATTTCAAATGGGATTAGTAACGGTCGCCACCGCCACGCTCACGGCGTTCGCCGCCGCGGTCGCCACGATAGCCGCCGCCACCACCAGGAGGACGCTCTTCACGAGGACGGGCGACGTTCACGGTGAGGTCACGGCCGCCGACGTTCTTGCCGTGCAGTCCTTGGATGGCCTTCTCGGCCTCCTCGGCGGAGGACATGGTGACGAAGGCGAAGCCGCGGGACTTGCCGGTCATGCGGTCGAGCATGAGGTTGACTTCCATGACGGTGCCGAACGCCGCAAAGGCGTCCTGCAGGTCGTTCTCGGTCGTGGCAAACGCGAGGTTGCCGACGAACAGCTTGTTGTTGTTCATGATGATTTGCCTCTGCCGCGACCACTGCTCCGACTGTTCCCGACCATCGGGTTTCAAATCATCACTGAACCTCGTTCACCTGACGATTCACCAAATCCTGCAACCGGCGCGACCGAATGCACAGCCATTCTATGGGTGAAGCCCGAGACTTTGGCAACTGCTTATTTGCCAGATTAAACGGGGGTGGACGACAAGGCGGGGTCGCATGTGTGCATGGGTGGATTTTTGTCTGGTTGAATTCATCCGCGCGGGTTGGACACGGCGTTTGCTTCGATGCATCATCCGCCCGCTGAACTTCGATCTGGAACGTGGCTGCTGAACCGCCCAACCCGTCGTTTGTCCAACGCCTCCTCACCCGGCTGGCGGACGCGGTGTATTTCCACCCGCGCGCCTTTTTTTATCCGCAGATCGTGTTGTTTCTCGTCTGCCTGCTCTTCACGGTGCGGCATCTGGGGTTCAGCACCAGCCGCAATGACCTCGTCGGCTCGGACAAGAAGTATCACCAGAACTTCCTCGCGCTGAACAAGGAGTTCCCCGGCCAGAGCGACCTGGTGGTGGTGGTGGAGAGCGACCGGATGGACAAGAACCGGCAGTTCGTCGAGCGGCTCGGCGTGAAGCTGGAGGCGGAGACGAATCTCTTCACGGACGTTTTCTACAAGGGCGATCTCAAGTTGATGGGCAGCAAGGCGCTGCTCTTCGTCCCTCAGGCGGATCTGGTGGAGCTCCAGAAGAAGATCAAGGACTACCAGCCGTTCATCAAACACTTCGCGAAGGCGACGAATCTCGTCTCGCTCTTCACCGTCCTGAACAAGCAGTTCCGCACGGCCAAGCAGGAGGAGAACGCGGAAAACGAGTCGATGCTGGGGGCGCTCCCGGCATTGGAGCGCATCATCAACGAGGCACGGGAAAGCCTCCAACGGCCTGGCAAGCCGCCGTCGCCGGGCGTGAGCGCGCTCTTTGGCGGCGGGGCGGAGGCGGAGCAGGAAATGTATATCACGTTCAACAACGGGCGGATGTATCTCGTCACCGCCCACGCGAAGCGTGATGAGCTGGACGGCGACGCGGTCGAGCGGTTGCGAGTGCTGGTGGAGGAGACGAAGCGCGAGGTGCCCGGAGTGAGCGTGGGCATCACCGGCGAGCCGGTGCTGGAATACGACGAGATGGGGCAATCCCAGGTGGACACGACGCTGGCCACCATCGTCTCGCTCGTGCTGGTGTTGATCATCTTCATCTTCGGCTACGCCGAGACGGGCCGCCCTCTCAAAGCCAACGCGGTGCTGATCGTCGGACTGGTTTACACGATGGGCTACACGACTCTGACGGTCGGACACCTGAACATCCTGACCATCACGTTCGCGCCGATGCTGATCGGGCTGGCGATTGATTTTGGCGCGCATCTGGTGGCGCGGTTTGAGGAGGAATTACGGCTGGGCAAGTCCGAGCGCGAAGCCATCACGCTGGCGATGGTGAACACCGGCCAGGGCATCTTCACCGGCGCGGCCACGACGGCGGCGGCGTTCTTCGCGATGGGGATCACCAACTTCAAGGGCATCCAGGAGATGGGCATCATCGCGGGCGGCGGCCTGCTGATCTGCCTAGTGCCGATGATGACGTTGTTGCCCGTGCTGCTCCTGCGCGGGAAGCAGAACATCATTGACCACGTCGCGCCGCCTGTGGACCGCCGCGAGCGCATCGAGCGCATCTGGCTCAACCGGCCCGGGGCCGTGCTGGTGGTGACGGCGGCGCTGTGTGCGTTGAGCGTGGCGCGATTCGGCAAGGTTCACTTCGACTACAACCTGCTGAACATGCAGTCGGCGGGTTTGCCGGCGGTGGTGTTCGAACAGAAGCTCATCAACTCCGCGTCAAACTCCGTGCTGTTTGGCGCGGTGGTGGCGACGAATCTGACGCAGGCGGCGCAGCTCGAGCAAAAGCTGACGAACCTCACAACGGTCGCAAACGTGCGGTCCATGAGCCAGTTCCTCGCCGAGGACGCGACGCCCAAGCTCGCGCTCATCCGCCAGATCAAGACGGACGCCAGCGCCGTGCAGTTCGCGCAGCTCGACATGCAGCCGGCGAACGTGCCGGAGCTGTTGCAGGTGCTCTTCTCGTTTCAAGGCTTCGTGGGCCTGGCGGAAGACACGGTGAAGAAGGAAGGCGACGAGAAGCTGGCGCAGCAGTTCCGTTCCTTGAAAAACGCCGCCCAGGCCTGGCGCAACGCGTTGGTGGCAGGGCCGCCGGCGCAGGCGGCTGCCCAGACGGCATTTTATCAGCAGGCATTGCTCGATGACATCCGGGACACGTTCACATCGCTTGCAGGCCAGCAGGCCGCAGCATTGCGGGCGGAGGATTTGCCGGCTCCGTTGCGCAACCGTTTCATCGGGGTGACCGGCAAGTATTTGCTCCAGGTCTTCCCAAAAGGCGACGTGTGGCAGCGTGAGCCTCAGGCAGCCTTCGTGAAGGAGCTTCGCACCGTGGATCCGAACGTGACCGGCACGCCCGTGCAGCTCCTCGAATACACCACCCTTCTCAAGGACAGCTATGTGGAGGCCGCGTGGTATGCGGTGGCCGCCATCGCCATCATGGTGCTGCTGCATTTCCGCTCCCTTGTGTGTGTGATCCTGGCCCTGCTGCCCGTGGCCATCGGGGCGGTGTGGATGGTGGGCTTCATGGGCTGGGCGGGGATTCCCTTCAACCCCGCAAACATCATGACGCTTCCGCTGGTCGTTGGCATCGGCGTGACCAACGGCATCCACATCCTCAACCGCTTTGGCGAGGAGAAGAATCCGTCCATCCTCGCGCGCAGCACCGGCCTTGCCGTGCTGGTATCCGGCCTGACAACTATCGCAGGCTTCGGCAGCCTCGTTCTAGCGAAGCATCAGGGCATCGAGAGCCTTGGCTATGTCATGGCCGTGGGCACGGCGACGTGCATGGTTGCCGCGCTGACCTTTCTTCCTGCCGTGCTGAACGTGCTCTTGAAACTCGGCTGGAGAAAAGAAAAGGCCCAGTGACGAAAATGCACCTTCGCCACTGGGCTGTGAGGAACCGAGGTCAAATGGAACCTCTACCAACTCCGCACAGCGTATTGATCCTCAAAGAAATGTCAATTCTCCAGAATTTGGCGGCATTCAAAAGCGCGGTAACGATATTTTGAAAGCTGAAGGCTGTGGCCACCTCATTTCTTTGAGCCGTCAAACTTGACCCGCGCCCCAGCCCTCCTACCATCTTGCCCGCGTGAATTACCGCGTTTCCAATCCGCTGGAGCTTGTCCGGCTGGCGCTCTGTGTGTGTGTGCTGGCTGGACTGAATGTTTCTCGTGCCACTGCGACTGAGTGGACGGCCGGCCCCTTTGCCCACGAGTTTTCCCTGACATTGGCGTCTGGCACGCGGGAGGAGTGGCTCGGCCCGCTTTATTACCACGAAGTCGCCGACGGCCAGACGACCTGGGCCGCCCCACCCCTGTTTTCCCGCACAATCAACCCATCGGTTGAGGCGGAGGAATACGATTTCCTCTACCCCCTGCTCACATACGACCGTTTTGGTGCGGAATACAGATGGCAGCTCTTTCAACTCCTGAGCTTCTCCGGCGGCCAGTCGCAGGACGAGAAACGCTCGGACAAGTTCACGGTCTTCCCTTTCTACTTCCAGCGCCGGGCCGCAGACCCGTCGCAAAACTACACCGCGCTCCTGCCGTTCTGGGGCACGCTCAAGGACCGCCTCCTCCGGGATGAAATCAAAGTCCGACTCTTCCCGCTCTACTCGCACACGGTGAAAAGGGACGTGGTCACGGATAATTACCTCTTCCCATTCTTCCATGTGCGCCACGGCACCCAGCTCGACGGCTGGCAGTTCTGGCCGCTCATGGGCCACGAACACCGCGACGCGTTCACCAGCACGAACTACCTCGACATCGCCCAGCTCACACCCGGCCATGACAAGCTCTTCATCGCCTGGCCCTTCTTCTTCAACAACCACACCGGCATTGGCTCGACCAATCCCGTCCACGAGCAGGCCTTCCTCCCGCTCTACAGCCATTATCGTTCGCCACAGCGTGACTCCTCCACCTACGTCTGGCCCCTCTTCACTTTCACCGACGACCGTGAGAAGAAATATCGCGAATGGGGCGCGCCCTGGCCGCTCGTGGCTTTCGCGCGCGGCGAGGGAAAGCACATGAACCGCGTCTGGCCGTTCTACAGCCACGCCACCAACGCCGTCCTCACCAGCGACTTCCTTCTCTGGCCGCTCTACAAATACAACCGGGCCCAGGCCGCTCCGCTTGACCGCGAGCGCATGCGCTTCCTGCTCTTCCTATACAGTGACCTCGTGGAGAGAAACACCCTCACCGGCGAGTCCAGGACACGGGCCGACTTCTGGCCCCTCTTCACAGCGAGGAAGGATCTCGACGGACGCGAGCGCTTCCAGCTTCTCGCCCCGGTCGAGCCCATGCTTCCCAACAACAAGAGCATGGAGCGCAACTGGTCGCCGCTCTGGTCCCTGTTCCGCTACGAAAAAAACCCGCGCATCGGGACGGAAAGTCATTCACTCCTCTGGAACCTCGTCCGGTTCGAAACCAGCCCGACCAATTCCCACGCCTCCTTCCTCTTTGGCGTGGCCAAATGCGACAGCGATGCAGCCGGTCCGAAGTGGCGATGGTTTCAATGGGGCACCAACTCGCCAAAGCCGGCAGACGATTCCCGCTGAATCCCGCTGTCTCCGCTGGTTTTGGCCCCCCCCGGTTCGCTGGATGAGGCTTCACCTTCCGTCGTTGCGGGTTAAACTCCCGCCATGCCGAACCTCGTATTATTCTTCCGTCGTCAGGTGTGCTTGTGGGGCGTCACGGCGTTCGCCTACGGCGCGTTCGCCGCAGCACCACCACTTCAACTCGCCCTCCAAAGCCGCGTTGAGGCCGGACCGGGGAGCGGCGAGTTCCGTGTGGCAACCACGGTCGCGACGTGGGACCCGGGACAGACCGCCATCATCGTCTGTGACATGTGGGATTTGCATCACTGCAAAAATGCCGTGAAGCGGGAGCGGGAGATGGCCCCGCGCATGAACGAAGTTCTGGAGCGGGCCCGTGCCGGGGGTGTTCTCATCATCCACGCGCCGAGCAGCTGCATGAAGTATTACGAAAACCATCCGGCACGCGAACGGGCCAGGGCGGTGCCCAGGGCGGCGAACCTGCCCGCCGACATCGGCTCATGGTGCCGCCAGATTCCAGCCGAGGAGCAGGGCAAGTATCCCATTGACCAGACTGACGGCGGAGAGGATGACGCCCCGGCCGAGCACGAGGCATGGGCCGGGGAGTTGAAGGCGAAGGGACTCAACCCGCGCGCGCCGTGGACGCGCCAGATTGATGTGCTGAAGATTTACGACCGCGACGCCATCAGCGATTCCGGCGTGGAGATTTGGAACCTGCTGGAGCAACAGCGCATTTCCAACGTCATTCTCATGGGCGTCCATGTGAACATGTGCGTGGCGGGCCGGCCCTTCGGCCTGAGGCAGATGGCGAAGAACGGCAGGCGCGTCGTCCTCATGCGTGATCTGACGGACTCGATGTATAACCCCGCCCGCTGGCCGTTTGTGGACCACCATCGCGGCACGGAGCTGTTCATCGAACACCTTGAAAAGTTTGTCTGCCCGACCATCACATCGGACCAGATACTGGGTGGAAGGCCGTTTTCCTTCATTGGCGCGACTCAGCAGAAGAACTGAGCCGGGAGGAGTCAAGCAGCCCGATGGCGGATCAATTGCATCGCTGCCCACCAGCGGCGGCGAAGTTTTCACCCGACGGGATCACCACCGGGTCGCAAAAAAAATGAAGATGCCGATGAACGCGATGGCTCCGATGAACACGAGAACCCAGGCCCATCCCCCCGACCGGTCTTTCAATTCAGGATCTTCAAATGGAAGGTTTGGCATAAGTCTTACGTTTGTTGTTGATCCGCTGGCTGCCCGCAGCGAACCAGTCACCGCCGCATAATGTGCCAGCCTCTGAAGAGGGCAACAAGCTCAAATCAGGGCGTTTGACACGGCGGTGGCAATGATGCCGTCGCCGGAAACGGGAATGCCGGGTTGCAGCAGAGATGCCTCCGTGCAGAGTGCTCCTTTTCTCGTGCAATCCGGCCGGTCCGCCGTTGAAATCCCGCCATGCGGCAGAGCTTTCTCGGCATTGAAATCGGCGGCACCAAGCTGCAACTCGTCGCGGGCGACGCGAATGCGCGCATCACGACACGGCGGCGCTTCACCGTGGACAAGCAGCGCGGCGGCGCAGGCATCCGCGAGCAGATTCAGGGCGTGTTGCCAGAGCTGATGGAGTCCGCGAAACCGTCCGCCATCGGCGTCGGCTTTGGCGGTCCGGTGGATGCGGCGACGGGGCAAATCTGCTGCTCGCACCAGATCGGGGGCTGGTCCGAATTCCCGATCGGCGAATGGCTGCGTGGCCTCAGCGGCCTGCCCGTGAGCGTGGACAATGACGCGAACACGGCGGCGCTCGGCGAAGCCATGTGTGGCGCGGGCAAGGGCAGCAATCCGGTCTTTTACGTCACGCTCGGCAGCGGCGTGGGCGGCGGGCTCATCGTGGACGGGCGCATCTACCACGGCGCAAAGCCGGGCGAGGCGGAGATCGGCCATGTGCGGCTGGACAAGACCGGCGTGATCGTCGAGCAGCGGTGCGCCGGCTGGGCGGTGGACCGGAAAATCCGCGAGGCCTGCAAGCGCGAGCCGTGGAGTCCGCTGTCCCAACTCACCGCCGACGCAGACCACGGCGAGGCCCGCGCCCTCGCGCCGGCCATCGCGCAAGGCGACGCGCTCGCGCATCGCATCGTGGACGAGGTCGCCGACGATCTGGCGTTCGGCCTGTCGCACGTCACGCAACTCATGCACCCGGAAGTCATCGTGCTCGGCGGCGGTTTGTCGCTGGTGGGTGAGCCGTTGCGGGCGGCGGTGGCGGCGGCGCTGAGGCGCTACGTGATGGAAGCCTTCGCGCCCGGCCCGCGCGTGGCGCTGGCGGGGTTGGGTGAAGATTCGGTGCCGGTCGGTGCGTTGCTGCTGGCGAACTCAAAGGCTTCGTAGTCGCAGGCTTCAGCCTGCGCGTCCGGCGCGGACGATTCGCAACCTAAAGGTTGCGACTACGGAGACGGGTCGTCATTTTTCGCGCGTGAATCTCGAACTCATCAACACCGGCAGCGAGCTGATGCTGGGTCGCGTCCTGAACACGCACCAGCAATGGCTTTGCCGTCAGCTCGCGGACCTGGGCTACGTCGTCACGCGGCAGGTCGGCGTGGCGGACACGGCCGATGACATCGAGCAGTCCGTCCGCGAGGCGCTGGGCCGCGCGGATTTCATCATCACGACCGGCGGGCTCGGGCCGACCTCCGACGACATCACGCGCGACCGCATTGCTTCGCTGCTGGGGCGCAAGCTCCACGAGGACCCGGGCATTGTCGCGCACGTCGAATCGTTCTTCATCAAACGCAACCGGCCCATGCCCGCCAGCACGCGCGTCCAGGCGATGGTGCCCGACGGCGCGCTTGTGCTGCCCAACGCCCACGGCACCGCGCCGGGTCTCGCGCTGCACGTCAGCCCGAACCCGTTCCGCGCGGACGGCAGGCCGAGCTGGTTGGTGATGCTGCCCGGACCGCCGCGCGAGCTGCGTCCGATGTTCGCAGACCAGGTTGCGCCGCTGCTGCGCGCAAAGCTGCCGCTGGAGGCGGACTTCGTCTGCCGCACACTGCGCACCGTTGGGATCGGCGAATCGTTTCTGGAGGAGCGCATCGCCGGGCCGCTCAAGTCGCTCACCGACGCGGGCCTCGAACTCGGCTACTGCGCTCACACCGGCGCGGTGGACGTGCGCTTCGTCGCGCGCGGGTGCGGTGCGGAAGCGGACGTGGCCGAGGCGGCGCGCATCGTTTACGAGCTGGCCGGGGAACACATCTTCGGCGAAGGCGATGACGAGTTGGAACAGGTGCTCGTGCGCCGGCTCACCGAGCGGAAGCAAACGCTCGCGCTGGCCGAGTCCTGCACCGGTGGCTTCATCGCAAACCGCCTCACGAACGTGCCGGGCGCATCCGCCGTGTTTCTCGCCGGGCTGGTGACTTACAGCAACGCGGCGAAGGAACGCTTCCTCGGAGTGCGCGCAGAAACACTCAAGGCCCACGGAGCTGTGAGCGAGGAAGTAGCGAGAGAGATGGCTGAGGGTGCGCGGGCAAGGACGGGCGCGGACTTCGCGCTCGCGGTCACGGGCATCGCCGGGCCGGCCGGCGGCACGCCGGAGAAGCCGGTGGGGACGGTCTTCATCGCGCTGGCGACGGCCTCCGGAACGAAGGTCATCAATCCCATCAACCGCTACGACCGCGAGACGTTCAAGTATCTGACCTCGTTGCAGGCTTTGGAGTTGTTGCGGCGGGAACTGGCGCTATTCCCCTGAACTCAGGTCGCCCGCGTGCCGGCAGATGCCGCGCTTGCCGGCGGCGATGAAATCCAAAAGGAGCCTGGCTGCATCGCCCTGGGCAGACGCCTGCGCTTCGGCGAGCGCGATCCGCCACGGCTTGCCGCTCAGGAAGAGCAGGTGGTAGAGGTGGCGCAGTTCCAGCCGTTGCGCGGAGGCGAAGCCGCTCCGCCGCAGGCCGATCACGTTCAGGCCGCAGACGCTGTTGATGCCGGTGCCGATGCAGTAGGGCGGCAGATCCATGCTGATGGCCGCGCCGCCCTGCAACAACGCCAGCGGGCCGACGCGGCAGAACTGGTGAACGAGCGAATTCGCCGAGAGGAAGGCGCGCTCGCCGATCACCGCGAAGCCCGCGATGGCCACGCCGTTGCAGATGATGGCGTGGTCCTTCACATGCACGTCGTGGCCGATGTGCGCGTTGCCCATGATGAAGCAGTGCGAGCCGATGGTCGTGGCGGTGTCCGGCCTGGTCGAGCAGTGGATGGTGGCGTGCTCGCGGATGACGTTGTCATCGCCGATGAGCAGGCGCGTCGGCTCGCCCTTGTATTTCAAGTCCTGCGGCGTGTCGCCGATGACCGCGCCGGCATGGATGCGGTTGCGCGCGCCGAGCGTCGTGTGACCGGTGAGATGCACAAACGGCCCGACCACGCAGCCGGGGCCGAGCGTGACGTTGCCCTCGATGACCGCGTAGGGGCCGACTTGCACGTCGGGCGCGAGCTGGGCGGTCGGGGCGATGATGGCGGTGGGGTGGAGCATCTGAAGTGGTCAGTATTCAGTGTTCAGTGACGGAAGCAGCGCTTCAGGTTCAGACTGAACACTGAATACTGAACACTAAATACTTTCTTCAAGTTCACGAGTAGAAATAACCCATCTCCCGCAACGACGCGTAGTCCCGCTCCCTCTCCGTCGTCTTCCGGCCCAGGATGACGTGGTCAAGGACTTCGATCTTGAGCAACTGACCGGCCCGGATGAGGTCGCGCGTCACCTTGATGTCGGCCTCGCTGGGCGTGGGATCGCCGCTGGGGTGGTTGTGGACGAGCACGATGGCGGCAGCGTTGGCCGAGATGGCGTGCTTGAAGACCTCGCGCGCGTGGACGTGGATGGAGTCGAGCGTGCCCTGCGAGATGCGCTCCATGCGGATGAGCCGCCGCCGCGTGTTGAGCAGCAGCACGAGGAAGTGCTCCACCTCGTAGCCGCGCGCGTCCTCGCGCAGCAGGTCGGCAATTTGCTCGGGCTTGTCCAGCAGCGGCGATTCCGCGCGCAGCTCGGCCGCCATGCGGCGTGCGAGCGTGAACGCGGCCTGGAGTGTCACCGCCTTGTCGCGCCCGATGCCCTTCACTTCGCAAAGCTCCTTCACCGACGCCTGCGAAAGCCGGTCGAGCGTCTGGAACCTGGCCAGCAGCTCCTGCCCGATGACGAGCGCGGATTTCCCCTGCAGGCCCGTGCGCAGCAGGATGGCGATGAGGTCGGAGTTGCCGAGCGCGTCCGCGCCGTTCGCCGCGAGCCGCTCGCGCGGGCGCTCGCTGGCGGGGATGTCCTTGATGCGCGGGCCGCTCATGAGGGCGAAGCTCCATGCTCCAAGGAGTGGCCTGCAAACCGAACGCCACGACGCGCGCCTTCTCCCTTCCGCGGCGGAGGGGAGAAGGTGGCCGCAGGCCGGATGAGGGGTGGGGCCGCCAATGCCGACGCACGCAACCCCTCACCCCGGCCCTCTCCCCTCCTCCGAGGAAGGGAGAGGGAGAAGAGGCGATGATCGCTCCCCACTCCCGGCTGTCCGCTGACTGCTGTTAGCTGACCGCTCATAATTCCTTCACCACGAACGCCGCGAACTCCGCGTGGAGATGCGGCGGGATGCGGGCTTTGAAACGGGCGGTCTCGCCGCTGTAGTCGCGCTCCACGATTTGCGCGACCTCGTGGAGTTTCGCCATGACCCCCGAGTCGGCGTGGGGGATGTTCAGCTCGACGAAGTTCCGCACCGGGCGCAGCGCGGTGCCGAGTTCGCTCATCAGGGCTTCGAAGCCCTCGCCGGTGCGGGCCGAGACCGCAACGGCGCGCGGGTGGGCCATCAGCCAGCGCGCAACCAGGTCCGGCTCGGCACGGTCGATTTTGTTCAGCACCAGCAGCGTCGGCTTGTCGCCCGCGTGGATTTCCTCCAGCACGGTGTTGACGGCCCGGATGTGGTCCTCGGCCTGCGGATGCGTGCAGTCCACGACGTGCAGCAGCAGGTCCGCCTCGACGACCTCTTCAAGCGTGGCCTTGAACGCCTCGACAAGGCGGTGCGGCAGCTTGCGGATGAAGCCGACGGTGTCCGAGAGCAGGACGTTCTGGTTCGTCGGCAGGCGCAGGCGGCGCGTGGTCGGGTCGAGCGTGGCAAAGAGCTTGTCCTCGGCGAGCACCGTCGCGCCGGTGAGCTGGTTGAAGAGCGTGGACTTGCCGGCGTTCGTGTAGCCGACGATGGACGCGAGCGGCCACTGGTTGCGCTGCCGGCCCGCGCGCTGCGTGGTGCGCTGGCGGCGGATGAGGTCGAGTTCCTCGTCGAGCTTGTCGATGCGCTCGGAAATTTTCCGGCGGTCGGCCTCGAGCTGGGACTCGCCTTCGCCGCCGATGGCGCCCATGCCGCCGCGCTGACGCGAGAGGTGCGTCCAGTAGCGCGTGAGGCGCGGGAGCAGATACTGGAGCTGTGCGAGCTCGACCTGGACCTTGCCTTCGCGCGTGCGGGCGCGCTGGGCGAAGATGTCGAGGATGAGCGCAGTGCGGTCCATCACGGTGCCCGTGAAAACCTTCTCCAGATTGCGCGTCTGCGCGGGCGAAAGCTCGTCGTCGAAGATGATGGTGTCCACCTTCAGCTCGCGGCAGATGGCGGCAAACTCCTGCGCCTTGCCGGTGCCGATGAAGGTGGCGGGGTGGATGGATTCGAGCTTCTGCGTGCCTTCGCCGACGATGTTCGAGCCGGCGGTGCGCGCGAGCTCGGCGAGTTCGGCCATGGAATCCGCAGTTGTCCACGGGGTGCCGGCCTTCAGCTCCACGCCGACGAGGAAGACGCGTTGCGCCTTGTGGTTGGGGTCTGCGATGAGTGCTTTCAAATCAGGACGACGCGCACCGTAGCACGGAGAGCGTGACGGAGGAAAGCTGTTGATGGCGGAGCGCTCGCGTGAGCGGCTGGACGGGCGGAAAGAAGACAGGACTGCGCGGCAGGCGATTTTTGCCGCGCAGTCCGGAGAGTTTGTCCGGGGTTCAGAATCGGCTCCTCACAATGTCCAGCCGGGGCGGTAGTCGCGCTTCACGAGGCTCGCTACGTCCATGTTCTTCGCCCTCATGTTCGGGCCGTCCCAGTCGAGCTTCCTGCCCGTGCCCACGCGCACGGCGATGCAGCCGAGCAGGATGATCTCCGTGAGGTAGGCGGCGATGGCGAAGTTCGAGTAGGGCGTGGGCCCGCCTTTGCAGGCGTCCACCCATTCCTTGTAGTGGTTGCCGCCGGGGCAGCGGGTGAAGTTCTCGGGGATCGCCGCGACGGCACCGTGTTCCTTGTGGGATTTCAACTCCTTCTCGTCGTTGAGCCGCATGTAGAACGTGGAGCCGTAGTCATCCGTCGAGAAGAGCCGGCCCTTGTCGCCGACGACGAGGCAGCCGCTGGAAGGCAGGCTTCCCTTCAATGCGCGGATGTCCGTGGTCAGGTCGTCGTGCGGGCGGAGGAGGTGGATGGTCTTGTCATTCGGGCTGCCGTCATACCACCAGAACTTGAGCGGCGGCAGGCCCTCGCGCGACGGGAACTCGAAGCGGATGCGCGAGGACTTGGCATAGGTTTCCTTGTGGTTGTCCGAAACTTCCTCGGCCTCGATGGCGGTCGGGAAGCCCAGCTTCAGCGCGCGGAAAGGCATGTTGACGGTGTGGCAGGCCATGTCGCCAAGCGCGCCGGTGCCAAAGTCCTTCCACCCACGCCAGGCAAAGGGATGATACACGCCGCCGCGCCTTTTCTTGCCCTCCTTGTCGAGGCCGGCCGCAGCTTCCTTGTAAGGGCGGTGTGGCGCGGGTCCCAGCCAGAGATCCCAGTCGAGATGCGCGGGCACGGGGTCCGAGCCTTCGGGCCGGTCCAGACCCTGCGGCCAGATCGGGCGGTTGCTCCAGACGTGCAGCTCCAGCGGCTTTCCAACGATGCCGGCCTGGATGACCTCCACCGCGCGGCGCAGCCCGTCACCGGCGCTGCCCTGGTTGCCCATCTGCGTGACGACCTTCTTTTCCTTTGCGAGGAGACGCAGGTGGCGGGCCTCGGCGACGGAATGCGTGAGGGGCTTCTGCACGTAGGCGTGCTTGCCCATCTTCATCGCGAGGCTCGCCGCGGGCGCATGCACATGGTCCGGCGTGGAGACAATGACGGCGTCGAAGCTTTTGCCCATCTCTTCGTAGAGTTTCCGGAAATCGCGGTAGCCTTTCGCCGCGGGATACTTCGCCAGGCGGCTGCTGAGCGTGTTGGCGTCCACGTCGCAGAGCGCCACGATGTTCGCGCCGGCCTTCGCGCACTCGTCGGTGTCGGTCGCGCCCTTGCCGCCCGCGCCGACCACGGCGACATCCAGCCTGCCGTTGAGGTTTTGGCCGCGAAGCAGCGCGGGGGCGCTGGCTGCGGCAAGTGCAGTGGCGAGAAGGGAGCGGTTGAGGAAGTCGCGGCGCGTGGTGACGGGGGAGCGGGAGGGACGTGGGAGAAAATATGTTTTGGGCATTCGGAATGGCTACTCGTCCACAGCCCGGGAGACAAGAAAGTTTTGCACGGGCCTTCGGGCGGGGGCGCATTCACTGCCCCCGGAGCGCGGCGTTCACGCCGCAGAAGGCTGCGAGTGCATGAAACGCTCCGGAAAATAGGAGCGGTTTCTGCGCCACCCACCCTGCTGCGGCGTCAACGCCGCGCTCCTTCGGGGCAATGTCAGGATGCGCCCTTCGGGCGGGCACGGGTTCGAGATTGGCAAAACTTTCCCTCACTCGTAGCGTTCGGCCATGCCGCTGAATCGTCGTCGCTTCTTCACTCGCTCGGGTTTTCTGGCGGCCACGTCGCTCGCCGCGCCCGCCGTCGTCCAGGCCGCCGAATCCGGCAATCCCAAGGCCGGGCAGAAACCCCGTCACATCATCCACCTCGTCGCCGACGGCATGGCGATGGCCACGCTTTCGATGGCCGACCACCTCTCCCGCGCCGTGCGCGGCCGAGGCCTCTCGTGGATGAACCTCTACAACCAGCCCGGCACCGTTCCCGCCTACATGGACGTCCGTTCGCTGAACTCCGTCGTCACCGATTCCTCGGCATCGTCCTGCGCGTGGGGCAGCGGATCGCGCATCGTCAACGGCACGGTCAACGTCCTGCCCGACGGCACGGTGCTGACGCCGCTCTACACGCTCTTCGGCCAGCAGGGCTGGAAACGCGCGCTGGTCACGACCACGGAGATCACGCACGCCACGCCCGCCGGTTTTGCCGCCAGCGGCCTCAAGCGCGAGGCGGCGGAAGGCATCGCCGCGCAATATCTGGAGCGCGGCATCGAAATCCTGCTCGGCGGCGGGCAGAAGTATTTCGACCCCGCCAAGCGCAAGGACAAGCGCGACATGGTGCCTGACTACAAGGCCGCCGGCTACCAGGTCTTCAGGACCGCGAAGGAATTCGCCTCCGCGAAAAACGACGGCAAGTGGCTCGGCATCTTCGCCTCCAGCCATCTCCCGTTCACCGTGGACTGGAACCACGACGCGAAGCTCAGGGAGGGCGTTCCCCACCTCGCCGAGCTGACGCGCCGGGCGCTCGCGAAGCTGGAGAACGAAAGCCACTTCATCATGCAGGTCGAGGGCGGCCGCGTGGATCACGGCGCGCACATGTGCGACGCCGTCGCCGCGCTCTACGACATGGTCGCCTTCGACGAGGCGCTGGACGTGTGCCTCGACTTCCAGAAGCGCCACCCGGACACGCTCGTCGTCATCACCACCGATCACCCGACGGGCAATCCCGGCCTCAGCGGCATCGGCAGCAACTACGGCTTCAGCTCCGCGCTCTTCACCAACGTGCAGCGCGTGAAAAGCTCCTTCGGCGAAATCCTCACGCGGCTTGGTGCCGTTCCCAACAAGGCCGGGGATCCCAGGGCCATCGCCGAGATCATCCACGAGGCGACCGACTACCAGCTTTCCATCGAGAAGGCCGCCGCGTTCGCCCCGTTCCTCGCGAACAAGGGCCGTGCGCAGTTCGTGTTGATGAACAGCAACGTCGCGCAGCTCGGGCAGCTCATGGCCAACCAT
>Ga0172379_10005524_pt1 | contig 17633 bp, 13 predicted proteins | sample GrowelOW334metaG_FD_119756 | JGI IMG/M metagenome (GOLD analysis project Ga0172379, IMG submission 119756) | Groundwater microbial communities from an aquifer near a municipal landfill in Southern Ontario, Canada - Groundwater well OW334 metaG | ecosystem: Environmental > Aquatic > Deep... | reverse complement strand
TCTTCAGACGATAAAGAAATTGGGAAGCTAAAAATAACTTGTTACGTTTTTAAAACTAAGATGGATGGTAAAACAGCAAAAGAAAGCCGCGAATCAATCGGGAGAGAATTCTTCAAAAATAATATGTCTGTTTTGTTTGCTGTTAACGGTCAAGTGCATGGTCATTTTACATCCGAGTTTATAACGCGAACATTAAAGATGCAGTTGATAAAAGACTATTTATTAATTCATGTTGATTGTACCGGGCTCAATTATAATTTCAGAAAAGAATTGTTCATGGCTTCACGCGATAGGCTAAAGAATGGTGAAGAAACCGCAAAATTGCGAGAACTTGTAGCCAAGGTTTTATTAAAAAGTAAACTGAACGATATTTATAAAAGACGCAGAGATACAATCTCTTTTTCTGGTGAGGATAAAAATGAATTGTTAAAATCTTTTACTAAGAATCTTCCCTTAAAAAGCGATCTATTAAAGTTGTTGAGCAAAACATTTAAGCTTGAAGAAACCGATAAGAAGCAAGACAAAGAGAAGAAAAAAGAAAAGACTGAAAAAGAGCATGTTGAAGAATTTAAACCAAAAAGATTTCCAACTTATTTTAAGCTGGGTAAAGATAGTGCCACTGATAAACCATTAATTAAAATTCCTCTGGGCAGTGAAAAGACATTAAAATTTAGTTCTGATGTTGAGAATGAATATTTTGTTAGGGTTGAAGAACCGGGCGATGTAAAAGTTGGTTTATTAAATAATAAAAAAAATGAGTCGGAAGGCGGAGATAAACCGGGAGAACCTAAACGAGTTGAAGATTTATTTTATGTCCATAAAAGCAACCCTCAAGATGGAACAATTAAAATTGTATTGGCGCCAAATAAGGATGTAAACATTGGTGAGACTGTTGAAATAAAAGCAACATTAACAAATCCCGGTGGCGATTTTGACCAGATATTTTTAGTTAAAATAGTTGACCCGGAAGGACCAAAGGAAAAAGTAAAGAAGGAAGAAGATGACGAAGAAAGCAAAATTGGACTTCCTGATTTAATTCTTGTTTACAAAGAAAAGAAAGATGAAGAAGAACGAGTTACATGGGATGACTTGGAATCTCAAGGAATTAGCATGGGTTTTGAAACGATTGTACACCCATTTGCGGAAGGAGAAGTCCTCCAGAAAATCTATGTTAATATGGATTCAAAAGTTTTGAAAGACTACAAGTCTTCTTTAAAATCTGAAGAGCAATTTGAAATTTCTGAAAAGAAATTTTATTCATCCGTTTATTTTCACACTTTGTTTTTATTTACAATAAGTAAAAACAAAAAATGGCTGATGAAAAAAGTTGAAAACGAACAGGAAGTTGACAAAGATTTAGTCGAATATGTTAAGGATGTTTTTGAAAGTTATTATGCGCAGTTCTTACTTAATTTTGGAATGAGTGAGTTAGTGCAAAGTTTGGAGAGTTAATAAATGAATAATAATGCTTTTGATCTTGGAGAAGAGATAAAAGTTAGGTCAGTAGAGTATCGCTTGCATCGAGACCTGTGGCAAAAATATGATCTTTCTAAAATAGATTTAAACTTTAATAATTGGAGAACTATAAAGTATTTAAATAATGATGGGACAGACTTTAGTGATAGTATAGATGATTTGCCCAACGATAAAGGAGGATTATATTTATTCTCAGTTGGCTGTCCCCTAATACAGGGAATTACGGAATATCCAATGTATATTGGCAGGGCGCAGCATACAATTGGGCAAAATTTAAGAAAAAGATGTAAGGAATACTTCCATAAATATTCTCATGAAGATGAGAGACCAAAGATTACTAGAATGTTCAAATATTGGTCCAAAGATCTTTATTTAAGTTTTTTAGTAATAGACGAAAATGAAGATATAGTAGACTTCGAAAACAAACTAATTAATTCCTTGCTTTTACCATTTAACGATGAAATACCAGATAAAGATTTTAAACAAGCAATAAAGGCATTTAACTGATGAAGATACCGGCAATAAGAGCTAAAATTGGTAATTGGACTTATTATACATCAACATTAACATTTCAACAGATCTGTGATTATATTGAGCGAGTAGACGATCAATTGCACAAATCAGAAGGATTAAAAAATTTAATTCAAAGAAGTCTTACAAAAAATTATGAGAGTATACGTGACTACATTATTAATCAAGATGAAAGATTTTTTAATGCATTAGTTCTTGCGGTATACGATGGACTCCCTAGTTGGATTGAGGTTGAATTGAAATTCGGTGAAGAATCTTTTTATAATATGGGATTTTTAGATTTTCCGGGAGATCAAAAAATATTTCCACTTGATGGACAACATAGAGTTGAAGGTATAAAATCGGCAGTAGAATTAAACCCAGAGTTAAAAAACGAAAGAATAGCTGTAATATTTGTTGGCCATATTAATGACGAAAGGGGAACTCAGAGATCGCGTCGCCTTTTTACAACACTTAATAGATATGCAAAAGCTGTCACGATGGATGATATAATAGCTTTAGACGAAGATGACAGTGTTGCAATAATAACAAGAAATTTATTGGAAAATTTCGATTTGTTTTCAAAAAACAGAGTAACTAAATCGAAGAATAAAGCAATAAACGATAAGGATAAAGATTCAATTACATCCATAATAACATTATATCAATGTAACAGAGAATTGCTAAAAGTATTCCGTAAAAAACGAAAGAGAGAATCACCGAACGCAACTAGAGACAAAAAAAGCTTGGATGAATATTTGAAATTTCGACCTGAAGATGAAGAAATTTTATTATATGAAAATTTTTGTATAGAATTTTGGAGTGCGTTCAAAGAAAAAATAGTTGATGTAAAAGATTATCTCGAAAAAAGCACAGGAAACAAATCACAGCCCGCTATGCAATATAGAAATGCTGAAAATGGTGGAAATCTTCTTTTCCGTCCCATTGGATTATTACCTTTTGTGCAAGCAACATTAGAAGTTTTCTCTAGAATACAAGCATCCTTTGAGAGCATTTTCGAAAAGTATAGTACAGAGGAATTTAGGGTAAATCATAAACCTTGGAGACAAATTCTTTGGAACCCCAACGAAAAAACTATGATTATGGGTAACCAAGGATTAGTGAAATTATTCTTTCTTTATTATTATGATAATGTAATTCGAAATTCAGAACTTGAGACATTAAAGAAAAAGTATGCTGATAGAATTTCATTTGAGGGTGATAATTTAGACGAAGTTTTTAGTAAAATCAAATAATTAATAAATTCTAAACTGAGTAGATTTGTTTTTTTGATTTTTCAAAAACATCTAATACTTTTTTAAAGACTTGAAATGCTATTTGCGCATCTTCTAAAGCGTTATGCTTTATATTCCGATTAATTCTAAAATGTTCACAGCATTTATCTAGAGTATCAATATTTTTGGGCAATAATTCTAAATAAACTGCTAATTTAACTAAGCTTTGGATGTCTAGATGATGATAATCAATGCGATCAAAATCTTCCATCCTTTTGTAATTATAACATAATTTTCTTAGATACGGAACATCAAAACTTATATTCCAACCACCAAAACAATAATTTGTCCCCATAGTCATAAAAAAATTATTTAAAACAATTCCTCCGTTTGGTTCATTCTTTAAATCATTATTTTCATACTTATGAATTTTAGAAGCACTTTTGGAAATAATAATATTCTGTGGTATCTGGATTTTTGAAAAGAATGTATTAATAACATTACGGTTTTTATCTATAAGCACACCACCAAGCTCTATTGGTTCGTCGTAGAAAACATTGGTTCCAGATGTTTCAAAATCGATAAAGCAAATATTATTCATCATATTCATTTATTTGTTTGAATAAACGACTGTTAAAGCATTTTCACTTGATTTAATATCTTCAAGTTCTTTTGAGCACTTTTTATATATATCATCTTCATATTCGCCATTTTCAGCAATAAAAGCTAAAGGGCGAAAATTTTTACTTTGAACCAATTTCGAGGGTACTAATATTATAATATCATCAAATCTATAAAAGGAATAAAAAACGGGATGTCTATTTAACTTTGATATTGTAATTTTGGCTTTAAGTTTGTTCTTAGATTTCAATTGAGTACAAGTTTTGATAAGCAAAGCTATAGAAGAAGCTATTTTGGTTTTTATCTGAGTCTCATCGGAGCCCGAATCATTATAACCCCAATGTGCACCTAAACCTTGTATAAATTTATTGTCCTCACTTAATAAATAAATATTTATTTCTCTTTTTTTTGTTTGAAGAAATATTTCAATTGTGTCTCCTATTTGATTAAACAATGTATTCGCATAGTTAACATAGATATCTACCTTTTTAGCCTCCGCAAAATATTTTTTTAAATCTATGGCACCAAAATTACTGTAATACGAAGTAATTCCTGATTTAATAATTTCGTCTTTAAGCTTAATCTTTCCTATGATTTCATCTGTCAATTGGACTCTTATGGAATTATCATAGTACATGCCTACCAAAACACTTGCAATCACTGCGGTCGAAATATTAGTAATAAATGATGCCCAGTTCTCTCCTATCAGTATTCGTAAATACAAATTTGAAATTAGAAGTACAATTACAAATATTAGAACAATTATAATTTGTGTTTGTTTAACATATTTTTTAAGTATAGACATGTATTCCTCAAAGTTATATAAAACACGCAGCGCAACCTTCACCCTCAGCCTCTTGTAAAATATCTAAAAGATATGGAGACTTAGAATTAGAGTTTCTTGCCGCTTTTTTTAATTGATCTTCTTTTATTTGTTTAACTCTTTCAGGTTTAATTATGTCCTCAAGACGTTCGTCCTGCATCCAAGTATAACCTTCTTTTTCATATTCCATTGCTTGTTCAAACAAGTTTCTGTGGGTTTCGTATAACCAAATCCACTCTATCTTTTGTTGAAAAAAACAGAAGAAACAGCCGGATCGGCTGCGTGAGTAATAACCTTTTTCACCGTCAACTTCAAATTCAATTTTGTTATAATATTTTGGTACCCCAACACCGTTTTCTTCAAGTATTTTGAAAATATCACTTCTTACAAGTACATCTTCATTTTCAAGTAATGGATAATCTTCCAAATGTGAAATCGGGTAATCGGTGGTTTTAAGAAATTCAAATACTATTTTATTAAATCCGGCAATACTAATAGTTAGTAAATCGTTTAGTTTCCGCAATTGATCATATTGAAATGAGATTGGTTCTTTGATGGCTCTTATAATTCCATCCTTCAGCCGGCTTGGAAGAACTGTTAAACAAATATCCTCTAGTAGAGAAAGGTTTTTGTTCATGAGTGTTTTGGTAATAATTTCTTCACTCCAAATATTTTTACGGAATGGAAAGATGGATTGAATATTTTCTTTGTGAGAAACATATCCTTCCCTATCTTCATCGCCCCTTATTCCAACATAAGACAAAGTTGGTGTACTTCCGACATGAATTTCAAATGGTTCTAATTTCATTTTACGTGTACACCATCGCGCATTAGATGAAGGGAGATACCCGCCGTATAATTTTAAGAAGTGATCGAACTGAGCTTCATGTGTTTCCGTAGCAGCCTTTAACGTCTTTATTTTCTTACCTAAATAGCCCTCCAAATTATTAATAAGTGTGTAGGTTTCATCAAGTTCTTTATCAGTCTCGCAGTAATAATAGTCGATAGCTAATTGAGGATATTTGTTCTTGAGATAAATAGCCAAAGCAGCGCTGTCTTTACCGCCGGAGATCCCTAAAACATGTTTTACTTCAATCATTTTCGATTTGTTCTTTTAATAGTTTTATTAAAACCGATTGATTAACTGATTTATCATTGACTAGCTGTTTTCTAATGTCATCTTCTAGATTTTTAGCTTGCTTTAATTTTTGTTTAGGCAATCGAATAACCATTTTTTGTGGTGATTCAGCTAAAGATGTAATTTCTAGTCTAACAGCATCTTCTGTCTCTTTATCTACTCCTAACTTACTAAAATCGCATAAGTTATCAAACTCTTTTAGAATATTGGCCAGCTTTTCATAAATGAGTTCTTCTTCGTCATCATTTAATTGTTCCAGGTTTTTATCTATGAGTGATTGAACAATTGAATTAAGCCAGGATGTTCGCTCATCTAATGGAGAGATGAGTCTTTGATAAAATGTTTTTTGATAGGGAAGGAATAAGTATTGCTTTATTGAAGAATACCTATTTATCAAAATATTCTTGTATTCAACAAATCCTAATTTATCATTTCCAATAATTTCTAATAAACGGGCTTCTATCCTATTAATTAATTCTTCATGACACGTTCTGATTTCCCGAATATTATTCTGAAGTTGAATTACAAAATCTTCCAAGTATTTATCAGAATTATAAAGTTTGTTAGAAGTATATCCAAGAGCGCTCGGGAAATCTTCAAAGAAAGTCTTTTCTAGCTCCTTCGCATTAGCAATTGTGTTTCTCAATGCTATTGCTGTTTTTGAAAGCCTGTCGGTTCTTTTTGTATATTCAGGAAGACCTCTATAAAACGTTAAGAATGGACGGATAGTATCCACAAAACTTTGATTTGTTATCTTTGTCTCTGAGCCCTTATTTATGAAAGACCTGTATTTGTTAAACAAATCAAATTTTACACCTTGTATATCAAATGCCTTTACATAATAATGCTGGGGGTACTTAATTATAAGGTCGAATAAATCTCCATTTAAAAATGGTATAAATGTCTCTTTGTCAAATAACGCGTAATCATCTCTCTTGATAAATAAAAATACCGGAAGCCAAAAATCTATAAAACCTTGTTTTAGTTTAAAAGGTTTGCTGTTCAATAATTCAACTAATTCGATTAGGCTTTTCTTGTTTGATTTTGAAGACTCAATGAAGTTTTCACAGCACTGCCATAGCTTTTTAAAAGAACTTTCGGAAGGTTCAGTCAAAACATATTCATCTCCGACTTGTTTATGCATACCGGTATGTTTTAACAAACTGAGGTAAATTGTTTTTTCCGGAGGGAAATTTTCTTTTGGGAAACCTAAATCTTCTTGGCTCCATTTTTCTAGCAAAGCAGATAACAAATTTTTTCTTGCAACAGTAATAGAGCCGGGAAGTTTCTCCCTATTAAGCAACTCATTGGAAAATATTGGCGTATCAGAATATATTTCATCACATATTTCAGAAAGTAATTTACTAAAATCTCTCTGACTTTCGACTTTACGTATCTTACCATTAAAAATCCAAGTTATCTTAGATTCTTTTTTGTATAATGAGTCTATAACCAATTCATTAAGTTTAGTTATCTCGTTCTCTTTAATACTTTTTAATTCTCTTTGAGCTACACGGTCATCAATGGTCTTTGTGATTACATAATTAATTTTTTCAATCTCTATAAGAGTTTCTCTTATCTTCTCCGTGTTGTTAAAAACTGCAAATAGGATTGCCTCTTTTATTTCTCCCGATACTTTTCTTATCTCCTCAATTTTAGGTTTATCAGCGAAAATGAGATTGATATAACCATCTGTTTCTCCTTTTGAAGTTTTCTTAATTGAATTTTCCGATAATTCAAATTCGTAAAACCTTGGAGTTCCCTTTTTTAAGAATGTTGCCTTAGCCAATGCATGAGGGAAGTTAAAATATTTCTTCAGCTCTATCGCAGTATTAAAATTCTTAGTTATATGATTACTAGCGTCTATTAGAGCGAGGTCAATGTCTAGATCAGTCCCCTCGAATAAAATATAACTATCTGAAAACTCCCTATATCTAATTATTTTCTTTTGTCTTAAACCTTGTATTAACTGATTTGTGTTTTCAATACCAACCGCCCAATTACCGTAATTAGCTAAAAAATCCCCATTGACTCTCGCTCCTTCTTGAGTAAAGATATTTAATAAACCAATGGTCTTGATTATTTTGGAGATACTACAGAATTCTTTCTCGAACTCAATTTCCGCTCTATCGAGCGCGTTTCTAACAAATGACCATTTTATATAATCCGGATTATACTTTGACAATAAAAAGGAGTAAAAATTATTTACCAGATAATCATAAATATGACTCAAATTAAAATAGGGGTCTATCGTTTGCTTATTTTGATGTTTTTTTAAAGATTCTAGAAATGTAAATAAAGATCTTTCATTCTGACCATATCTCTGTAATGCAATAGTTAAGATCGCTGCCGATAATGCATCCAAAGGGAAAAGATTCTTTGCCAGTTCTTCTGTTAAATGGTTCTTTAAGGGGTATACTTTTGAATTCTCGATAACCCTAAACAGTCTATGAAAATTCTTATCAGTTTTTTTTACTTTTTCTGAATCTGAAATCGCTTGCTTAGAAAGTTTATTCGCCGCAAGATATAACAGTTGCTCGACGGGTTCGTTGAAAACAATTTCTTTTAGTCTTCCTTTAACTTTGGCCCATTCATGCCTTTTTTTATCATGAATGTGGTTACCATACGTATCAATATTTTGATGAAGTGTTGTAATCAGTATAATGTTTTTATTCAAGTCGTTAACATATTCAGTTAACTTTTGGAGTAAATACAATTCTTTTTCGGGTTGATTTTGAGACGCATATTCTAAGGACTTCCCAAACTCATCAATAACTATTAAGAGTCCTTTTTTAGACAAGGAGATTTTATGGTAGTATTTATCAAGCGCTTCGATAACATCTTTTTCGGCTCTTGCATTAATACTCTCTTTAATAGAAACTTCTAAGGATCGGAAATCTCCAACAATGTTAATTATCTCATATTTAGTTTTTCCATTAAATATAATGGGAGTCTTAAATACTTTTTTGATGCCGTTAAGTTGTGACTCAAGTGCCAATAAAAACGCACTCTTACCTGTGCCAAATGAACCAACCATATAGAATGATTTGAAGCCAGAAATTATACTCTCATTCAATTGTTGAAGGACTTTTTCAGCATTGGGCGTAGAGACATAATCATAGTCTCTACCTTGATCTCTAATAATATTAATTGATGGGGAAAAACTATTTTTCATAATATCTCTTTAATATTTCCCATTTTTTCATTTTTTTCTTAAACTGTAATTCTCGAATCCCGGCGTCATCGCTGAAAGTGATATCTTTAAATTTAGTTGTCATTTCTGAAATCTTTTCTAACAAACCGTTTGGACTTATTGCAAATATATTTCCCGGACTATTGTATCCAGTCAACAGTTCCTCAAAGGAAATTGAATGCGTATAATTTTCATTATTTAGAATGGAATAAAGAATAACTTCAATTGGTAATTCATCTCTATTCTTATTTACAATTCTGTACCAGTCTATCTCATCTGTGTCAAATTTTTTGATGCTCTCAATGATATTTAAATCAATAAACAGTCCCGTATAAATATCTTCTAAATTTTTCGTCGACTTAATTGGTTTTATATATGTCCTAAGAAAGACGGCAAGATCCCTTTTAATAGTATTATCATTAAAAGTTGTATTGGTTTCTTCACATTTTCCCTTTATAAAACTTCCAAGTTGCGACTTATTAAATTCTATTTGGAGTTTTCTGAATTCGTTAAAAAATATTGAATAAATGGAGGCAAAGTTTTCTGCAACCAAACTGTAATGCAATAACCAGAGCGATGCATTATCTTCAAGATAGGGGTCAACACCATCCGCCCCCATTATAAAATCAGCCAATTCGGAAAATCTGTTTTCTTTCGTTGTCAATCCAAAGGAATTCATCCAATAATTGATGGACGACACCATGTTTTTCCCGACCCCTAAATCAACAACGGCAGAAGGCTCTGAAAATTTATAATCAGATGAGATAAAATCATATCCCTTTTTTAACCATAGAGAACGGCAATGAAAGGACTCATGTCCGGAGAAATTTAATTTGTTCTGCATTTAGAATTTTTAATAATTGATTGATTTGTTAGAATAATTTGATTTTATAAAATTATCAATTTGACCAATAGCATAAATAATTTCATCTTCTGTATTAAATTTGCTCATACTGAAGCGAATTGAAGAAAAGGTATCCTTGTCACTAAGTCCCAAAGCTTTCAACACATGTGAAGGTTTATCAGAACCCGACGAACAAGCTGAACCGTTAGAAGCAATGATTCCAAGGCTTCCATTAATTATTGGTTCTATTTCGATGTCCTTAAATGTTAAGTTAGATACATTGTAAGTTCTTCTGTCCACTTTACCATTAACTCCAACCCAATTGTACTTTGTCAATCGATCTTCAAGAGTATTGCGAAGGTTTTTAATCTTATTTTCGTTTATTTCCATCTCAGAATAAGCTAATTCTGCTGCCAAGCCAAAACCTACAATTGCCGGTACATTTGAAGTTCCACCACGAAAGTTATTTTCTTGTCCACCACCCCAAAGTAGTGGTTCCAGTTTGCTCATTCTGTTTTCACTAATGTAAATCCCTCCAATACCTTTAGGTCCATGAATTTTATGACCTGAAAAACACATAAAATCTACAGGACAAGTTTTTATGTCTATAGGAATTTTCCCAAATCCTTGAGTTGCGTCAGTAAAAAATAACACATTCTTTTTCTTAAGCAATTCAGAAATTTCTCCTATGTTTTGTATTACCCCAATTTCATTATTAACTAACATTACTGAAACTAAAACAGTTGATTCTCTCAGACTAGATTTAAGTTCGTTTATATTAATTAATCCTTCTTTGTCAATATCCAAGAAAGTTATGTCTACACCTTTTTTTTCAAGATATCTACATACTTCGATCACTGCACTGTGTTCTGTTTTTACAGTAATTATATGTTTCTGCCTATTCTGGTTAGTTTCAATGACACCTTTAAATATTGTATTTATGGCTTCTGTTGACCCGGATGTAAAGTAAATATCATTTTTATCAGCATTAATTACATCACCGATTCTTTTTCTTGCTAATTCTATACCTTTTTTCGCTTTTGTTCCTTCAACATGTCGACTTGAAGCGTTGGCATAATTATCAACAAAGAATGGAATCATTTCGTGTAAAACACGGTCATCAATTCTTGTTGTGGAATTATTATCTAAATATATCATGATACAAATTTAAAAATAAATATTGAGAAATCAGCTTTATTATTCTTGAGGTAAGTTCACAAAATAAATAACCTATATCTTAAAGATAAAGGTTATTTGTGATTTTATTTAACGCAGATCCATTTATCCCACTACAAATGCGTGTGTTAACTTTTAAATTATTTTTTACACTCTTTCAACCTAAAATTTTATTTAACCCATTAAATTTTTCTTTATCCTCGATTTAGCCCACACTAAATACCTTGTAGTAAATTGTTTATAAAGCGACTTTCCAAATAAGCATTTCCTAACAAGTAAAGTATATAAGACAAGTAATTCGGTTCATTTAGTGCCCTCTTCGAAGCTTTGATGCCAGTGCTATGTATTCTTATTGGTGGTCAGTCCTTTTTCACTAACCTCGTTCATAAGAGTATTAAACTATTACCCAAGACCACCAGCTTTGTTACTTTTTTGATTCTTTTTGGGTTGAGGAATTTTTAAAAGCTTTTCAAAATTCCTTCATTATTTTATACCTTTTTCAGCTAAAATTCAAGTTCTATTAATCGCCAATAGGAGCTTGATATATCGCTATTATAATAATTCATCCTCATCAATATTTTGGGAAGATGGTATTTTAAATTGATAATTAGTGAAATTCTCAGCTACTATTCTTGCGAATTGATTGATTTTTCCTTTTGTAATAATATCACCTTCTTTTAAGACAGAATTAATTGCCTCCGAAGTAATATTCGAAATATTACCATCATTTGACTTTTCGAAATAATAATTAATAATTTCTGAGACTTTCGTTTCCATTATTTTGAAATAATTCTTAGCATATTTTGGATAATTCATTGTTACATCAGAATTATAACTTATTGGTGCGACATTATCGAAAAAGTTTAATACACGGTTTTCTGGATTTTGTTTAATGCCAAAACCAAAATCTTCACCAATGTAATTTTTATTCAATATACCAGAATATTGGAAATGACCTAAAACAACTAAGAATCCCCATATTATTTCTGACGATTTCGAACCAAAAATAAATATGTAATTTGAAACATCTTTTGAGTCCAAGACAAACGGCAACTCATTTGTATAATCAATATTCGCTTTAACCTCATCAGTTGCGACCTTATAGCGTAAGTAATTACGCAAAGCAGTAAAGTCGATTGGCTTTAACTGAAGACTAATCAATTTATCTCTCATTAAATAAAAAAGGAATCCATATAAATTTTTTAGAACACCTTTTGAAACTAATTCACCACCTAACTTAGTAGAGAATTTCAGATGTTGCATTACATACAACTTATTTAATGAAGCGTCCTCAATTGTCATCCCACTATTCTCATATTGTTTTTTCATATGAGTAATCTGTTCTTTAGCTTTAACTATGTTTGGTGATTGAACTTTAATTGTAAGTTTACCATCTGGGCTAATTTCTTCTTCACGAATAGATTTGGCAAAAATGGGGTGACCACCAGGTGCAAGATGAAGTGGAACACCATCAACAATAGAAACATTTCTTAAAGTTGGCGGTGGAGTTTTTCTGTCGCCCCAAATGTTTAATATATTTCTAAATTCTTTAAATTGTTCAACAAAAACATCATCTATTTTACCTGATTCATTTCTCGCAAAATAATTATTGCAATCTTCACATAATAAATTTACTGACTTAAGGTTTGAACCAAGCGCTGATTGAATTATATGCTCTTTTGATTTTTTATTTATTTCTTTTTCACAATAAATGCAATCCATATTTCTCCATATTTTATTTCGGTATAGCAGTGTTGCCGCTAACCGGTTTACCTACCGAAGGTAAGCAACCCCAAAAAAGAATACCGAATAGTTGCAATTACTTTTTTATTTACAAATATGTTTGTTAGAACGACTTACTTTAACTAGCGACTAAACTTTACAACACAACATTATTATTACATAAATACCACACTGAAGAAAGTGTCCAGTTAAGCGGTTTGTAAACTATTTTCTGAATACCAAGATTCGGGAATAAGTTTATCACCACCACGCCACTTTTCAATAATTAGTTTTTGGAACCATTCTTCTTTGAACTCAGCATGATCCGTAATTATAAATTGAAGTTGAGGCTGCATTTTATTTATTTCATCAAAAATCAGCTGGTACATTTTTAATACAGCATTTTTTTCCTTTTCGTGGTCAGCAATGCTTGTTTCATTAATGTCTTCATCTGGTGGGAAATATGCTTGAGATGGTTGGTCAATAAAAACAAATCTTGGCACTGGACAATTTTTTTTCGTAAACCAACTATTAAGTGCAAGATAAGCAATCAAATGACAACCTACCCAATTTGCACCCGAACCCATCTTATCCATTGGAATTGGATTCTCAGGAGTATCAGCAATAACTGTTAGTTTATTATAATCAAAGCGATAACTATATTCACAATGTTCTAACTCTAAGAATTTCGACCATGAGCTTAAATTAATATTGATTATGCTTACAAATGATTCAATTCTTTCTTGAATACTGTTAAAACTAATTTCATCAAGTAATGTATTTATCTTACTAGTAATAATTTCAAGTGCCTTTTGATCATTTTTATTATCAACCACTTCTGGGATACTTTCAAGATAAAGACCAATTCTACCAAGAAAATATGCTCTCCTTGTTTCTCTATCTTTGAGTTCTTCCATTTCAATATTAGATTTCTGCAATGTTTCAATCAAATCATTTTTGGATTTAATTTTATCTTGAAGTTTACCTAATCTTTCCTCCAGGCTTCTAATAGTATTTTTTAATTTAGGTGAGAATTCTGTAACATTTTTAATCTCTTTAGAGAGTTTCTCTTTAGAAAGCATTATTTTATTAAGTGTTGGAGATCCTTCAGTAACAATATTATTACATAAAGGACAATTTTGATTCAATGAACCATTACTCAAAGGAAACAAGTCAACACTTTTTAGCCTTGATAGTTGATAACCCTTTTCGTCAATAAATTTGTTCCTTTCATTGCTGACTAACTTCAGTGAATTGAGTTGTTCTTTAATCTTTTTATACTCTGTTATTGCATCCGATCTTTCTTCAACTAATCTATTAAATTCTTCTTCTTCATTTATTGCTATTTTAGTAAAACTAAAAGGCATTTTTTTTATTTTGGTCAATTCACGGATAATATCGCTCCAATCATCAGGCGTGTCAGTTTCAGTATGTAATCCGATATCTCTTGCTTCTATTAATAGTTTTTTTGCTTTAGAAACTCCCGAACCCTTTACAAATTCACTTTCTCGAATTCGTAGCTCTATTTCATTTTTTTTACGTTTAAGATCACGCAATTCAGTAAGCTTATCTAAATAATTTTTATCAACTGCACCGAGAAAGTACGGTAAGACATCTTTAATAGTTTGATAAATATATTGTTCACTTTGTTTATGAAAAAGATGACGCTTGCTGATTAACTCATCTTGATTCTGGAAACTAAAGTAAAGTGCATGTCTAATATTTGCAGAAAATGATTTTCTGGTTTGACTAACTTGTGGTATAAATAAATTTTCTGAAATACCAACATGTTTTGAAAGTAAATCTTCAAGCGTTTCGGAACTGGTAGTTCGTTTTAGTTCTGAAAATTCTGGAATTTCAAGTATGTTTTTAACATTATAATAAATTTCCCCAGAGGTATTAAAACCGGTTTCAGGTAATTTGCGGGCAATAAAAACTTCGTCCTCAATTAGTTTTAACTTGATACCTACCCATGATACAGTTTGGCGAATTATTCCTTCAGGAATTCTACAATCACTACTTCCAAAACAATAATCAATAATTTCTATCAATGCACTTTTACCAGTTTTTGAGTCACCAGTTATTATATTTAATGTACCTAATTTAAAATTTAATATTCTTTTCTCACCCTTTTTATTATATAGACAAATACTTGCAATCTGAAAACTCATGGGATTATCTCCAATAATGAATAGATTAGTGACGGCGAATCTAGATTTCCAAACCATTTACCTAGTAAAGAACTTTTTGTAAAGAAATCTTTTATTTCAATGGATTCTTCATTCATAAATGCACGTAATTTGGCATTAAGCTTAAGGTTGCTCTTAATACCATCGTCCACAATTTTTAAAACACCATTATTTGAACCAAATAGTATTGCTTCGTTAATATAGGTTTTTAGCTCAAGAATGTTTTTGTAATAATCAATTCTAACAACAGGATAATTTTCAAGCCAGGTACTAAAAGTTGAGTGCGCGGTTGTAGGAATTTTAATTCTTGTTGGTTTATGTAAGAGCAATGGCAAAACAATATAAGCTAGAGTAAAGGGAAAGTCTTTTGTTGATTTTTTGTAATATTCATCAACAGCTATCGCTAATACTGTGCTACAAAAGGCTGGATTAACTAGATAAGCAATTTCCTTTGATCTTTTTTCCCAATTCAACATACTAGTTTTCCAGATTGTTTAAAACTGTAGATAATTTCATGGAGTATTCAGGGTGCCAACCGACTTTTAACTGGTCAGCTAAGATGTGAAATGTGCCGATAGAAATGAATGGTTCATCACATTTTCTTATCGGAATAATGTTGGATTCAACCCACTCATAAATTTCTTTACCCAACTTAATTTTTTCTTCTTCCAAAGCTTTATCGCTCATTTTTTCAGCAAGGATATCAAAATATCTTTGCCATGCTTCAACTAATCTCAATTCGTATCGATCAAGTTCACCAATGTAAATAAGTTCCTCTCTTATCCATCTTGATCTTTGCTCTGATGCTCTAAAATAATCTTTTATAGCTCTAAAAATTCGGCTTTTACTTGTTTCGATTATATTTAATTGGTGAACAAAAACGTGATTCAAATATCCAGATTCATCAACTACAGCTCTTAATATATCTTCGTCAATCGGTAAATTCTCATCACTTATTTCTTCGCGTAAATAATCGATTTCAGCAAACAGTTCTTCACTTGCAATTTTGAAAAGTTTTTCATTTATTAAAGATGTTACAAGTCTTCTATACCAATAGCCTTTTAAACGAGTTATAAAACTATCTAGATGTTTTATTCTGACTGTTTTTGCAAATAACTTTTTTAGCTCTCTGTCTATATTGGCAATAGAAACTTCATTACAAATAATATACGCTCGATCAAATATTGTTTGTTTCTCCACCTCAGTTAAACTGTTATAAGTGTTATATGCAATTTCATTTGTTTCGTTTTTAGAGGTAGTTGCAATTGAATTTAATGAAATAACTGCTTGTTCTACGTTTCTATTATTAATTCCCAAGTAATTGATAAGCGAATTATTTGGGGATTTTTGGTTTGTAATAAGGAAGAAAATAGTATTATCACCAATTGATTTATATTTTTCTACCCATATTCTTATTGATTTCCATAAATCAACTGATGAATCTGTAAGATTTTTTGAAGCATCTACATGATGTTTTGTTTGAAGTAACTCAATTGCATTTTTATCATTTTCAAAAGTCACATCATCAAATACTTCCAAATAAACCAAAAATGATTCAAATGGATCCAGTTTTTTAACACTTTCCAATAATGCATATTCGCATTGATATAGATAACCTAATAGTGATTCTTTTGCAGAAAATTTTTCGCTCATATAGCATCTCATATTTATGACTAACAGTGTTGCGCTTAACCGGCTGCCAGAAACTACTTTGCCAGGTTAGTTACAACTACTAATACATATTTAATTGTTATTTATTCAGAACCCTTAACACAAAAATCCAAACGAAAATGCAAAACCCGGAAACACTAACTCCGCCGAATCGCGTAAACGGTCGGTATATAGATGTAGGTAATATAACTATTTAATAATATCATTTATTTTGTCTAAGACTGAATCACTACCTCCCAACAATTTTATTCCAGCGCTCAACATATTGTAAGATTTAGATACTCTTTCGTAGATTGATAATACATTATTCCAAATGGAACCGATCTTCTTTAATAATATTTTGGAATCTTTGTCTTTAAATACTTCAACATTTTTGAATAATATTGTGTGAGCCTCATAATATGATTGATTAAAGGCTTTTGCCCCTTGAATTTTGTAATTGCTAATTGCAGTATTAAGAAGCACTAACTGTTCTTTCACAAAAGATTTTAATGAATCAGAATATTTACCTCCTTCAATGTGTTTTTCTAATGTTTCAATTTCATTCTTAATCCCTTCAATTTCTTCTTCAGAAATTAATTCTTCCTCGTCAGGTAGTAATTCTGAACATATTTTCAATAGATTCATAATATCTGGTTTCATATGTTGTTTGACTGTGTTCCATGGATGGTAAAGTAATTGCGGATTTAAAACATTTTTTAAAGCTTCAAATACTTTAGTGTAGGTCTCTTTTGATATATCAATATTTGACATTAAATTATTTGAATTTTCCATCTCCTTCTTTAATAAAGTCAACTTTTCTAAAACCCTAAAAGATTTTTGCAGATGATCCGGTTCATTGATATCAAATACTTTTGACCAGACTTCTACATTCTGTTGGCCTTCATTCTGAGTATCCAAATTGTTTTTGAAAATATTATAAATGCGATATGCTGAATTAATTTTTGTGCCCATTGTCTACTTTCAATTTTGTTATATAACGGCTTATGTTAAAATAAAACACTGCCGTATTAATATTTAAAGATTTTCATTTCT
>Ga0172379_10005523_pt1 | contig 17639 bp, 16 predicted proteins | sample GrowelOW334metaG_FD_119756 | JGI IMG/M metagenome (GOLD analysis project Ga0172379, IMG submission 119756) | Groundwater microbial communities from an aquifer near a municipal landfill in Southern Ontario, Canada - Groundwater well OW334 metaG | ecosystem: Environmental > Aquatic > Deep... | reverse complement strand
TTATTGGAGTATAATTAAGATAGATATAACTTAGCGTTAATAAACGAAATTGACCGGGGGATTTTTTAGTTTTTAAAAGTATGCCGTATTTAAGCCACCTCTTAAACAGTAAAGTCCAAGACAGCGCCGATAAAGTAATTGGTCGCTTAAAGGATATTTTAATTATTCCCAAAGCCGGGGAATATGACCCTTTGGAATTTTTAGTAGTCAAGACTAAAAGGCCGAAGAAGATAATCTATATTCCTTACCGCTACGTGGAAAATTTAAGCCGGCAGGAAATTTCTTTAAAAAATGTTTTTAGCAATGTCAATCAGTTGGAAGAAGTCGGGGAAGACTATACCTTTTTGAAAAAAGACATTTTAGACCAACAAATTGTTGATATGGCCGGCGCCAGAGTGGTCCGAGTTAATGATTTAAGATTAGGTATTTTTGGCGAAAAAATGTGTGTCATCGGCGTTGATATTTCTAGCCGGGGTTTAATGCGACGGCTTGGTATTGAGCGATTAAAAATTTTTAATCTGCGTGCAGTCCATCTAATTGACTGGCGCTCTGCCCAGCCAGTCAGAGGAACATTAAAGCTGGATATTGTTTCCAAAGACCTGAATAAACTTCATCCGGCTGATTTAGCTAATATCATTGAAGACCTAAACATTAAACAGGGCAGCCAGCTGGTCACTTCTTTGGATGATTTGAAAGCGGCAAAAGTTTTGGAAGAAGTTGACCCTCGTTTGCAGAAAATTTTAGTAAAATTTTTAGGTCCGAATAGGGCCGGTAAAATTTTGTCCCAGATGTCAACTGATGAAGTCGTCGACTTAATAAAAACTTTAAGCAAAGAAGAGGCAAAAGTTTATTTAGGCCAACTTCAAGCCGGCGTGGTGGAAAAGGTTGAAAATTTAATTACTTATCCCGATGATACCGCTGGCGGTTTAATGAGTCTGGATTACATGATGGTCCGGCCGGAATGGACAGTTCAGCAAACAATTGAAGAAATTAAGGCCAGTTCGCCCAAGTTTCGGTCAATCATTTATATCTACGTTACTGACGAAAAAAGATATTTTTACGGGGCAGTGTCGTTACGGCGACTCATAATTTCTGAACCAAACCAAAAATTACAAGAACTGCTTAAACCCTACCCGAGCACTTCGATTTTAAAACCCGCGCAAAAATTCAGTGACATTATTAAAATCATGACTAAATATAATCTGTTTACGGCTGTGGTTTTGGACCGCAAACGGCGCCTACTGGGAATCGTTAATATTGATGATATTATGCGCAATATTGTGCCTGATGCCTAAAGCTTTGCTTTATGAAAGAGAAATTACGCCGCCATTGGTATAAAATTTTATTTTTCTTCAGCGTGGTTGGACCCGGCATAATCTCGGCTAATGCTGATAATGATGCCGGCGGAATCACGACTTATTCAGTTGTCGGTGCCCATTTTGGCACCAAAATGCTGTGGGTATTGCTTTTGATCACTTTTTCTTTAGCTGTAACTCAGGAAATGGGCATTAGAATTGGCTTAGTCACGCGGCAGGGCTTAGGGGGCATTATCCGGGAAAATTTTGGCGTGCGCTGGACAGCTTTTGCCATGATTACTATGCTGATTGCCAATCTCGGCACCATGACGGCAGAGTTTGCCGGCATCGGCGCTTCATTATCAATCATTGGCATTTCTAAATATCTGGCCGTGCCCATTGCTGCTTTGGCTATTTGGTTTATTCTTTATAAAGGTTCTTTTAAGACCACCCAAAAAATCTTTTTGATTTTTTCGGCTTTCTATATAGTTTATATTATTAATGGTTTTATCATTAAACCGGATTTTGGCGACGCTTTGTCCAGCATGGTCAGGCCAACTTTAGAATGGAGTACCCCGTTTTTTCTGGCAATGATTGCTTTGATTGGTACAACGATTACCCCTTGGGGCCAATTTTTCATCCAGTCTTACGTGGTTGATAAAGGTTTAGAAATTAAACATTACAAAGCGGAAAAAGCCGAAGTCTATCTGGGCGCTTTTATCACTAATATTGTCAGCTTTTTCATTATCATTGGTACCGCCGCCACCCTTTACCAGCACGGCATCCAAATTACTGACGCCAAGGATGCCGCCATTGCTCTTGAACCGCTGGCTGGCCACCTGGCAGAAATTTTATTTGCTTTTGGTTTATTTAGCGCCTCAGTTTTAGGAGCTTTTATTTTACCAACGGCTACCGCTTACGCCATTTGTGAAGCCGCCGGCTGGGAATACGGCTTTGATACCAAATGGAAAGATGGAAAAGCTTTTTATACCATTATTGCTTTAAGCATCATTATTCCGGCACTCATTGTCATTTTGCCAAAAATTTCTTTGATTAATCTCATGATTTTATCCCAGGATGTCAATGGAATTTTACTGCCGTTCATTTTAATTTTTGTGATGCTGATTATTAATAATAAACGGATAATGGGGGATCAAACCAATAAACTATTTGATAATATAATTGCCTGGGTGACGATTGCTGGCATCATTTTGGCCACCTTCGTTTTAGTTTTTTCTTCAATTTTTGGGTTTAACTAATTCTTAATTTTAAAAATATGAAATTTTTGTTAAGTTGGTTGGTGGCTACTTTAGCCATTCTGATTACGGCTTATTTACTACCCGGAATCGCCATTAATGGGCTCTTTGCCGCTTTAGTGGCAGCCTTAGTTTTGGGCTTAATTAATGCTTTCCTAAAACCGATTCTGATTATTATCACCCTACCGATTAATATTCTGACCCTGGGTTTATTCACGCTGGTGATTAATGCCCTTTTGGTGTTGCTAGCCAGTATTATTGTTCCGGGATTTGAAGTGACTAATTTTTGGTGGGCTTTGCTGTTCAGTTTGGTTTTGTCGATTGTTAGTTTTGTTTTAAATCAAATTACCGCTGAAACTAAATAAATTTAGCTTGATTGAGACAAAAATAACGGATAGAATTTACCTATTTTTCTTAGTATTTTCTTGACATACCGACCGTCGGTATGTTATCTTAAAAGAAGAGAGAAAAATATGGTATATGCCTCAACTGAACAATCGACCAAACAAAAACTACAAAATACGGCTTTAGATTTATTTTCCCGTGAGGGCTATGACAAAACGTCAATTGACGCTATCGTCAAAAAAGCCGGGGTATCAAAAGGCGCTTTTTATCATTATTTTACCACTAAAGAAGAAGTCCTAGAGGGGATTCTTACTAACTTTGCCGAAGAAATAAACGTTTTAACTGAGCGAATTGTCCAAAACCCCAAACTCAATGCTCAAGAAAAACTTAACCAGGCAATAGTGACGATCCAGGACTACAAATTTGCCAATTTAGAAGAATTACTTAAGGTTGATAAGTTTTTAAGACAAGGCAATATTTTGGATTTGAAACTAACCCACGAATTATTTGAAAAAATTGTTGAATCAGTCAGTCAAACCTTTGAAAAAATTATTAAGCAAGGAGTAAAGGAAGGTAATTTTAAAACTGATTATCCCAAAGAAATTTTCGAGCTCATTATTTTGCTTGCCTTTTATACCCGTTCAGCAATTGTTAAACTTTCTTTGGATTTCAAAAAATATCCGGAAAATTTAAATGTTATTGAAGAAAGATTAAATTTTATCGAAGAAGTCATCACCCGAGTTTTAGGAGCAAAGCCCGGCTCAGTCAACATTGGCCGACAAAAAATTAGCGGGCTTTATAAAAAATATGGGGAAAAACTTAAATAACTTAAGAATGAATATTTATTATGAAAAAAATTATCAAATCTAAAATCGTTTGGGTAATCATTATAATTTTAGTGATTGCCGTTGGCGCTTATCTTAAATTCGGCCCGAAAGCAAAAAGTGTCGAATACGTCACCACCGAAGTAAAGAGTGGCGACATTAAACAAACAGTTTCGGCGACCGGTAAAATTAAATCGGCTTCGGAAATCGAACTGAATTTTAAAAATACCGGCAAACTGGCAATTTTGAATGTAAAAGTAGGCGATACTGTCACCGCTAATCAAATATTGGCTCAGCTCAAAGCGACTGATTTATCTATTCAGGTCAGCAGTGCTCAAGCCGATCTTAAGGAAGCTCAAGCAAATTTAGATAAGCTGAAGGCTGGCGCAACGACCCAAGATGTTACAGTGAGTGAGGCCGCAGTCGAAAAAGCCCAAACCGATTTAGCCAACGCTCAAAATGACTTGGTGAGTACCGAAGACACTTACAAACAAGCTTTAGTTAATGAGCGGGGCAGCATTTTAGTTGATATTGATAGTGCTTTAACTAAGTCTAGTATTGCTTTGCAAGAAGTTTATGATACCCTCCATTTCAAGGGCACTAGTGATAATTTCAGCGCGACTAATATGGGATTGGAAATAAAAGTCAATACGGGATACGATTTGGCATCAGAAAAATTAGATCAAACTGAATCAGTCTATAATCAGACTAAACTTGATCCCAACAATGACGACGCCATTGATAGCCTAATTGAAGAAAGTCTAGTGACGGTCCATAATGTTTCGGCTCTTTTAAATGATTTAAGTGACCTTTTAAATTATGTTCTGGTTAACACAGTTTTGACTCAAACCGAACTTGATACTTTAAAGACCACAATTAACACTCAAAGGACAACCATTGATTCAAGCAGCTCGGCGGTCCAGACGTCTAAAGAAGATTTAGCTGATGCCCGGTTGAATTATCAAACAAAAGTTGATGCGGCTCAAGATGCCATTAGCGTCGCGGAAAAAAATTTAGCTAAAGCCCAGGCTGATTTGAACTTTAAAGAAGCTCCGGCCCGACCGGAAGACATTACTCTGTATGAAGCGCGATTGAATAGGGCCCGGGCCGAGTTAAATTTAGCTCAAGACAAATACGAAGAAACTATTATTCGGGCGCCAATTAATGGGGTAATTACTGACATTAATTTTAATGTTGGTGAACAAACTAATTTAAGTGAGCCGGTAATCAAGATGCTAGCTGTAGAAAATTATGAAATTGAAGTGGATATTCCTGAATCAGATATTGTAAAAATTAGTGCTGGTGATAAAGTCGAAATAACTCTTGATGCCTTTAGTAGTAATGATATTTTCCAAGGGGTAATAACAACTATTAACCCGGCCCAAACTGAAATTCAGGATGTTATCTATTATCGGGTTACTGTGACTTTTCAGGAAGATCAGCCCGAACCGGTCAGCGCTTTGATGGATAAAATTAAACCCGGTATGACAGCTAATGTTACAGTTAATACGGCTTTTGTTAAGGATGTTTTAATCATTCCCCAACGAGCGGTTAAAGACGAAGGTGATAAAGCAGTAGTCCAAATCTTAGAAAATAACCAACCAAAATCAGTTGAGGTAATTTTAGGTCTAAAAGGCGATGAGGGATTAGTTGAAGTAAAATCCGGACTAAAGATTGGTGATCAGGTAATTACTTTTATCCGCGAAGTAAAGAAGTAAAATAGATTTTCTATGGTCTTCCGTAGGCTTTTCAATAGCCTAAAAAACTTTGATTGGGTATTATTTGGGGCAATATCTTTGCTAATTTGTTTTGGCCTAAGTGGCATTTATAGCATCACCATCAGCTCAGAAAATCCTGATTTTTTGAATTTCAAAAAACAAATTATTGCCGCTTTGATTGGTTTAGTTTTGCTTTTCTTGATTAGCTTTTTGGATTATCGCCTCTGGCAAGATTATAGTTATCTCTTATATATCGCCGTAGGTTTAGTTTTAGTGGCGGTTTTACTTTTAGGCCAGACAATTCGCGGCACGACCGGATGGTTTTCTATTTTTGGTTTTAATTTTCAACCGGTTGAATTAGCTAAAATTGCTTTAATTATTTTTTCGGCTTGGTTTATAAATAAGCAGGCCCGTCTGATCAGAGAATTTAAGATTTTTCTCTTGAGCGCTTCGGCTGTCGGTTTATTTTTTCTATTAGTTGTTTTACAACCTGATTTTGGTTCTGGCCTGATTTTATTTTTTGTCTGGTTAGTGATGATATTTTTTGCCGGCGCTGATAAAAAGCATCTGGCCTTTCTAGGTTTAACTTTAATCATTCTATCGGCTCTGGCCTGGATTTTTCTTTTCCATGATTATCAAAAAGATCGAATTTTAACATTTTTTGATCCCCAGGCTGATCCTTACGGTCGATCTTACCATGTCCGGCAGGCTTTAACAGCGGTTGGGGCAGGCGGTTTTTTGGGCCGTGGTCTTGGTTTTGGCTCACAAAGCCAGTTAAAATTTATTCCGGCCAGCCAGACTGATTTCATTTTTGCTGTCATTGCCGAAGAATTAGGCTTTCTGGGAATTGGCTTAGTTTTCTTTTTGTGGGGGGTAATTTTTTACCGGCTGATTAAAGCCGCAAAAATGATGCGGGACAACTTCTCTCTTTTAGTAATACTAGGTATCTCGGCTTTATTTTTTAGTCAAATTATCATTAATATTGGAATGAATCTTGGCTTAGTACCGGTGACCGGCATTGCTTTGCCTTTTTTAAGCTATGGCGGCAGTTTTTTGTTGATTAGTCTGATGGCAATTGGCATAGTTGAAAGTATGATAATTAGGAACCAAACTTCCTAAGCTTGACGAAATCAAAGATTTTAGCTACACTCTATTTATTAATATGGACGACAGACTGTTTAATTTATTTGGCGATAATCCTAGCCTAATTACCCACTGTCCGATTTGCAATCTGCGTTACGATCCTTTAGAAGCCAAGATTTTGGAAGAGGGGAAAAACGCTCATCTGGTTTATATCCATTGCCGCCATTGTCAATCGGCAATTCTGGCCGTTATTGTCACTAATAACCTGGGGGTGAGCTCGGTAGGTTTAATCACTGACTTAAACGGTGAAGATGTTTTACGATTTAAAAAGGCTAAACCGATTAGCTGTGATGATGTAATTGAAGTCCATCAATTTCTTAGTAAGGAAAAAGTAATGATTGATAATTTTGATTAATTATTACGAATTCGTAATTCGTAGTAACTTAAGAAAGGATAAAAAACAGTAATGACCAATTTAAATTTAAGCCTGAAAGCTAAAACCCGCAAAGAAACAGGTAAACAAGTCAATCAATTAAGAAAGCAGGGTGAAATCCCGGCTGTTTTGTATGGTCATAAAATTAAACCATTAAACCTGACTTTAGATTACTCGACTTTTGAAAAGATTTTTACGGAAGCTGGCGAAAGTACTTTAATTGATTTAACAATTGATGATCAAAAACCGGTAAAAGTTTTGGTTCAGGATTACCAGCTTGATCCGAAAACCAATCAAATTATCCATACTGATTTTCACCAAGTGAGAATGGATGAAAAGCTTCATGCCGAAATTGCTTTGAATTTTATCAATGAACCGCCGGCAGTCAAAGAATTGAGTGGCATTTTAGTCACCACTATTGATTCTTTGGAAGTGGAATGTTTACCTCAAGATTTAGTCCATGAAATTAATGTTGATTTGTCAGTTCTAAAAACTTTTGAGGATGTCATCCATATTGCGGATATAAAAATACCCTCGGGTTTAACCATTACTAATAATCCTCATGACGTGGTGGCTTTAATCCAACAGCCCAGAACTGACAAGGAATTAGAAGGCCTGGAAGTTAAGCCAAAAGAACCCGAAGTTGCAGCTGAAGCCGAAACTGAAGAAACCACTCCGGCTGACAAAAAAGCTGAAGGTAAAGAAAAATAATAAAGTCTTCAACCCCCCCCCAAGTTGGAGGGATAATAATCAAATGAAAATTGAACTTAAAAAGATAATCAGTGATTATCGCTTCTTGATTATTTTAATTATTATTTTTTTAGTTGCTTTTGGGCTCATTGCCAGCTATTTAGTAACTGACCAAAAGTTTAATTGGCAATCACAAATTAATCATCAAGCCAACCCCCGAACCCATCGTTTGCTTGATGGTCGGCTAATTCCAACCGAAAAATCAGCTCTAAGACCAATTGCCGTAATGCTGGAAAACCACGTTGATAGTCGCCCCCTTGCCGGTTTAGAAAGTGCCAGTATTATTTATGAAAGTATTGTCGAAGGAGACATCACCCGATTTTTAGCAATCTTTGATCCCCAAATTAAGGCCACCCGAATTGGGCCAGTCAGATCAGTCAGGCCTTTTTTTGTTGAACTCGCGGAAGAATGGCAAGTGGTTTTGTTTCATGCCGGCGGAAGTTCGGACGCCATGTATAAATTAACCTATAGTCCTGTTTACAGTATCAATGAAATTTCCGCTGACGGTATTTATTTCTGGCGTGATCCAAAACGTAATGAGCCCCATAATCTTTTTACTTCAGCTGATTTAATGAAGCGGGCCATTACCGCTAAAGAAATAGAAGCCCGGGCTGATTTTTCTCCTTGGCTGTTTAAAAAAGAAAATGCCGCTTCAGCAAATATTGTCTCACCAGTCAAAGTTGAGTTTGCCAGTAATCCTGATTATCAAGTGGAATACCAATATAATCCTATCAATAATGACTACACCCGCTATTTAGCCGGAGAATTTCATAAAACCGAATCAGGCATTATTCTTAAAGCCAAAAATATCATTGTTCAGTATGTCGATTATAGAATTATCGATGATTATGGTCGTTTAGAAGTCAACGTTAAAAGCGGTGGGGTGGCCGAAATCTATCAAGATGGCCGAAAAATTGAAGGGGAGTGGAAGAAAAGTGGTGGCCGAACTAGATTTTACAATCAGACTGGTGAAGAAGTCGAATTTAACCCCGGAACGATCTGGATAGAATTAGTGTTTAATTAGCAAAAATTTGTTTTCGGTAACCTAAAAATTTGAGGTTATTTTTATTTTTGTTTAGCTTGCTTAAAAATTCAAAAAGAGTTAGAATTTTTATGCTATATCCTTTATGTCATCAACCCTCTATCGAAAATATCGGCCCCAGAAATTTAAAGAACTGGTTGGCCAAAACCACATCCGAACAACGATTCAAAGTGAGCTGGAAAACGGAAAAGTCGCTCACGCTTATTTGTTTTCCGGTCCCCGCGGGTTAGGTAAAACTACCACCGCCCGACTTTTAGCTAAAGCTGTCAATTGCCTCAAGCGGAAAGAAGGCGAAAGTGAACCTTGTGACAGTTGCGATTCTTGCCTTGAATTAATCGCCAATAAATCTTTAGATGTGATTGAAATTGATGCGGCTTCGCATACCGGCGTTGATAATGTACGGGAAAATATCATTAATAATTCTCGTTTTACTCCGACCAGCCGGAAATTCAAGGTCTTCATTATTGATGAAGTCCATATGCTTTCTACTGCTGCTTTTAATGCTTTACTGAAAACCTTGGAAGAACCACCCAGCCATGTCATTTTTGTTTTGGCCACTACCGAAATTCATAAAGTCCCCCAAACGATTATTTCCCGCTGCCAGCATTTTGATTTTCATAAAGTGCCGGAAAAAGATATTATCCAGCGTCTCGCCCAACTTGTAAGTAAAGAAGGCAAAAAGGTTGATCAAGCCATTTTAGAAAATATTGCTTATCATTCTGAAGGTTGCATTCGCGATGCCGAAAGTCTGCTGGGTCAGGTTCTTTCTTTGGGTGAAAAAGAAATAACTCTTGAACAGGCTGAATTAGTTTTACCCCATTCCCATTTTGATTTAGTCCTTGAATTAATTGACTATTTAATTAAATCAGATTCAATATCGGCAATAGCCTTAATCAATCGGCTGGTGGAAAATGGAATTGATTTGGAAAGATTTACCAACGACTTAATTGAAGTCTTGCGGAAAATCTTACTAGTCAAGGTCAGCACTAAATTAAATGAATTCACTGCCTCTTTTAGTAAAGACTTAGAAAAAAGGATAGTTGATACCGCCGAAAAGATCTCTTTAGAATTATTGGTTAAAGTCATTGAAATTTTTGTTGCCAAACGCTATGAAATCAAATTTGCCGACATCCCGCAATTGCCTTTGGAACTAGCAGTTTTAGAAATTATTACTAGCCACCAAGACTCAAATGACAGCCCAAAAAATAAAAATGATGATAGCAATTTTTCGGGCGGTTTAAATCAAGGTGAAAATAAAAAAGCTGAGGTGCCGATTATAAATCCTTTACCAAAACCGAGACCAGAAAAAAATTTAAGCAAAGTCAAACTAAGCCTGGAACAAATCAAAGAAAAATGGGAAGAAGTGCTGATTTGTTTAAAAAAGTATAATCAAAGCTTGGCCTCAACTTTAAGAATTGGCCGACCATCGACGGTTAAAGAAGATGGCACTTTGGAACTTTGCTTTAAGCATAAATTCCATCAGCAACGGGTTAATGATTTAAAAAACAAACAAACTTTGGAAAAAGTTTTAGAAGAAATTTTTGGGGTTAAGCTAATTGTTAAAACCGTAATTGTCAAAGATTTAGCAGATGACAAAGTGGAAGTTGAAGCTTTGGCGGAAAGCCCAACTGATGAATCATTAAAAAATGTTTTAGAAACCTTCGGCGGTCAGATTGTCAACTAGAATTTCTGAATTTGCAAACTCTCCAAGACATAACTCGGGGATCGCCCGCTTACGTCCCTCCTTGAGGTCGGGACTTCGGCGGGTGAATCTAACTTGTCCTGCCTACGGCGGGATGAAGGTGAAACATTTAAAAGGTTTTTAATCCAAGTGTTCACTTCTCGGGGATCGTCTAATGGTAGGACGGCAGATTCTGGCTCTGCTAATCCAGGTCCGATTCCTGGTCCCCGAGAAGTGAACATTGTTGACTAAGTAGTGCCGACGTAAGGTCGGCATCCCGACTCGCCATAAAAATAAAGCAATGGGCGACGTCGGGAGACGCCAGATTCTGCCTGCCCGCCGTAGTCCCGAAGGGACGTAGGCGGGTCCCCGAGAAGTGGATATTTGAATTAACTAGGTGAATCATTTCACAACCTTATGCTCGATAAACTCAAACAACTCGGCCAACTCAAAGCTTTACAAGATTCAATGAAAAGCGAAAAATTTATTGTTGAAAAAGAAGGCTTTAAAATCGTAATGAATGGTAACCTCCAGGTCGAAGAAGTAATCATAAATCCGGAGTTACCGGCTGAACAACAAAACCAAATAATCAAAGACTGTATAAACGAAGCAATCACTAAAGCCCAAAAAGGCATGGCCCAAAAACTTCAAGGAATGAACCTAGGGTTTTAATGAATTGGTAAAAACAGATTAAATAAGCTGCCTAAACCAGGCAGCGTTTTAAAAAATAGGGCTATTTCTTTTTAAAGCCGTTTTTTGCTAAACCCCTTCACCTTGCCCACAATAGATTAAGTTTTAAAAAATGTAATTATTTGTTATAGTTTTATGTATGACCCCCTAGAGTTTATTGTTAAGGTGAAGGGGTAAAATTAAACTAATGTTTTTACCTTTAGTCAACTTATTAGTGATTATCCCAGTAATTCTTTTTTCTTTGGTTTTTACCTTTAATCAGCAACCAACCTACCAGGTTTTGAAAAAACCAGAAAAAATCGAAAATAAAGGGATTTATCTGACCGCTTATACGGCCGGCGCCAAGACAAGGCGAGCGGAATTGGTTGATTTAATCAAAAGTACTGAACTAAATTCCATTGTTATTGACCTTAAAGATTATAGCGGCAAGGTCTTTTTTGATACTTCTAACCCTTTGGCCGAAGAAATTGATGCCGAAGAAATTCGCATCCCGGACCTGGCTAGTTGGCTAAAAGAATTAAAAAAGCAGGAGATTTACCCGATTGCCCGAATTGTCGTCTTCCAGGATCCTTATTTGGCCGAAAAGCAGCCAGACATTGCCCTGAAAGCCAAGGGCGGGGGAATCTGGCGGGATTACAAAGGTTTAGCCTGGGTTGACCCAACCCAAAAGCAGGTTTGGAAATATAACTTGGATTTAGCTAAAGAAGCAATCAAGCTCGGATTTGCTGAAGTCAATTTTGACTACATCCGCTTTCCTTCAGACGGCAATATTAAACAAATTGTCTACGCCAATCTAGACAATGCCACTTTCGAGGGCAAGGCTAAAGTGATGGCTGAGTTTTATCAGTATGTTAAAAAGACCTTAGTTTTTTATCCGGCCTTAACTTCGGCTGATCTTTTCGGCATGGTTTTATGGCGGTCCGATGGCTTAAATATTGGCCAAAGACTGGAAGACGCCGTGGGCAATTTCGACTATATCTGCCCGATGGTTTACCCCTCCCACTACCCAGCCGGGTTTGAAGACTTCAATAATCCAGCTGAACATCCTTATGAAATAATTTATCGCAGCTTAATTAAGGCAAAAGATAAATTAGGCTCCAGCCAGACCAAAATTCGGCCTTGGCTGCAAGCCTTTGATTTAGGCGCGGTTTATACGCCGGAAATGATTAAAACCCAAATTCAGGCCAATAATGACTCTGGCGGTTATGGCTGGCTTTTATGGAATGCCTCCAACCGCTATACTAGTGGTGGATTAGAATTGACAAATTAATAGTTTTGTTTTAAAAATTAGGGTGACCAAATAGTTTTTAAAGTGTGGATAAATCAGGCTCGATAGCTATTGCTAATAAAAAATATTTTTGATAAGCTAAGGGGGAGATTTTACTTTCATTAAGCTAAAATCGACAAAAAAGAAAAAACCAAAAACCAAATTTAACCTGCCAAAGACGGGCATAAAAGCTTCAAAAAGCAAAGGGGGTGAAAAATAGGGGGTTAGAAATTGGTTTTTTATTTTAATTTAAGAATTAAGACATGGGTAATAAAAGCACAAAAGAATATCTTTATTGGCAAATTGGGAAGCATTGCTGTAATTGCCAGATTTCAACAATAAAAAATTTATATATATTAAGTCTCTGCTCGATTGGTAGAGATTTTTTTGTTCCTTGAGAAATTAAATAACAAGTTGTAACTTACCTAATAAAATAATTAATCCGCCAAAATTTAGGCGGATAAAGGTCGACGTTCTCGGGTCGTAACCGAGATTAGATTAAGTGGCTTGCCCCATCAAAAAAGGGCAAGGCCCTGTCTTAAATGATAGGGTAAGTTACTTAATAAACTCTCTCACTACTTTCGTTTAATAATAAAAAGTGGTGGGGGATAAGAAAGAATAATAAAAAACTATGAAAAAAATTCTAATTAGCGTAAGCGCGATTGCCATTGTGGCCGCGATTGCCATTGGCGCAACCGTTGCTTACTTCAGCGACACCGAAACTTCAGCTGGTAATACTTTTACTGCTGGAGCAATTGATTTAACAGTTGATAGTACCCAGCATTACAACGGAAATGTTTGTGCTCTTAATGACCAAGAGGTATATGTATGGCAAGGAACTGATATTTACCCAGTACCAGGAACTCTTTGCGATGGCACTTGGACAGCAACTGATTTAGGCGTTCAGAAATTCTTTAATTTCTCCGATCTTAAGCCAGGTGATTCTGGAGAAAACACTATAAGCTTACACGTCAATAATAATGATGCCTGGTTGAGATTAGTTATTGATGATGTTACCGATAATGACAATACGCTTACCGAACCGGAAGCAAGCGTAGATACTGATGGCTTAACGTCCGGTGAGTTAAGAGAAAATCTCATATTTACCGTTTTTGCAGATGGTAATTGTGATAACATTCTAAATGAAAGCGATGTTGAATTGATTTCTGCTGGAACCATTGATGCTAACGGTGAAACTTGGACCTTGCCAACTCCTGTATTAGGTGATCAAACCGTCTGTTTTGGGATTACCTGGAATTTACCAACCACAGTTGGCAATGAAGTCCAGAATGATAGCATGAGTGCAACAATGGAATTCCAAGTTGAACAGTACAGAAATAATCCAAATCCTTTCCAATCCTAATTAACCCGCAATAATCATTAAACCGATATGAAAAGAATAATACTCGGCTTGAGTGTTATCGGAATAGTTGCGGCAGTAGCAATTGGAGCAACTGTGGCTTTGTTCAATGATACGGAGACTTCAGCTGGCAATATCTTAGTTGCCGGCACCATGGATTTGAAAGTGGATCACTTGCGGCAGACTTATAATGATGTTGATTGCAATACTTGCAACCTCACCTTAATAAGCAACCCGAGCAACATCGTGGTTAAAAGAAACGGAGTTTCAGTTACTCCATATCCCGCGGTGTTTGTTGGCAGCCTTACGCCTTTCTTCATCCATTCAGCCTGGACAGCGCAAAATGACCCCGACTTAGTAGCCGCGGGCGCTAAATGGATCTGGGAATCAGACCCAACCAGACAAGAAGATACCACTTCGGATGTCACTTACACTTTTGAAAAGACATTTGAGTGGTATGGTCCGATTCTTTCATCTGACCTCTGGTTTGGCGTCGGTTCTGATAACAGCATCAAAATTTGGCTAAACGGTACACTAATTGCCGAAAATACCATGGAGTTTGGTTATCGGCAGGGAAACATGCTTCATATTCCCGGAGCATTGGTCAACAGCTATATCGTGCAAGGCACAAATGTTCTCACCTTTGAAGTTAAAAACTGGGCTTTGTTAAATCCGCCCGGTACGCCGTTCAACAATCCCGGCGGACTTATTTATAAGTTCTTCATTAGCGGGAATTGCCAGGATAACTACTACAAAGCTCATTGTCAGCTTTGGGGCGAAAAAGATTTGACCAATGAAAAATTCTTCAGCTTTGACGATGTCAAACCTGGTGACCGAGGAACGAATCTTATCAGCCTGCACGTGTACAACAATGACGCTTATGCTTGTTTAATCACCAGCGACATTGTTGACGTAGAAGAAACCGTTGTTGATCCGGAAATTACCGCGGGTGATAATATCAATTCCGTAGTCGGAGAGCTTTCGCAGTTTATCAAGGTTTTTGCCTGGGTAGACGACGGTAATGGCGTATACGAAGGTGAAACAGTAATCACCGGACCAAACGCCTCCTTCAATACGGCAATAGGTAATATATCGCTTGTGGCATCCAATACCCAATATATTGGCTTTGCCTGGTGTGCCGGAACGCAGAGTTTGAGCGGTAATAATATTCTTTGCGATGGTTCCAGTATGGGTGATATTGCCCAAACTGACATTCTGTCTGCTTCCTTTACCGCTTATGCAGAACAGCAAAGAAACAACGAGAATTTCAGTTGTGCCAGCACAACTCTACTACTGAACTAAAACCGATAATACTAGAAATCTTTTAGGTTGCCTTAGCCTCGCTAAGGCAACCGATAAAGGTTTTAAATAATTATTTTAAAAATTAATAAATCAACAAAAACTATGAAGAAAATCGTACTAAGCTTGAGTGTCATCGCGGTCGTCGCCGCTTTGGCAATCGGGGCAACCGTGGCTTATTTCAGCGACACGGAAATTTCCAGCGGTAATACCTTTACCGCCGGTTCGATTGACTTAAAAGTCGATCACACCAAACAGACCTATAATGGCCATAATTGTGTGGGCATTTGTGTAGAGACTGGCAGTAATCTTATTTTAAATGGCGGCTTTGAGACGCCAAACGTGCCATCAGGCGGTTGGGCAATTTATCCTGATGCCAGCCTAACTTCTTGGACAGTGGAATCTGGCGCGGGTCTAGAAATCCAGGACAACGCCGCGGGTGCGCCACATGGCGGCAGCCAGTTAGCGGAATTAGACAGTAATAATTCATCTGCTATTTCCCAAACTTTAACAACAGTTGCCGGCCAGCAGTACCGCCTGACCTTTTGGTATTCGCCCCGCCCGAATCGTCCGGCTGGCGATAACACCATTGGCGCCATAGTCAAAGTCGTGAGCGACAGCACCATTTTGGTAAATGACACCATTGGCGCAGCTTCTGCCGGCGGTTCAAATACGGTTTGGACAGCATATACCTATAACTTTATTGCCACCGATGCTGCCACAAAAGTGATGTTTTCCGATTTAGGGACCAATAATTCCTACGGCGGATATTTGGATGATATCAGCGTTATGGAACTTAACTGCACCAGCCAGTTCGAAGGCGGCGGCATTTGTACGCTTTGGGGTGAGAGAGATCTCGGCTTAGGCGACACTTTCTGGAATTTCGGTGATGTTAAACCGGGCGACTGGGGAACTAATGTAATTTCTCTGCATGTTGAAAGCAATGACGCTTATGTTTGTATGCTGGTAAATAATGAGCAGAATTTAGAGAACAGCTTAGCTGAACCGGAAACAGCTTCAGGAGATACCGGTGAACCAGGAGAATTGTCTCAATACCTTAATCTAGTTGTTTGGGAAGATGATGGCGATGGAGTATATGAACCGGGTACAGAGTCACCACTCCTATATAATGGGCCGTTTGATACTCTTCCAGCAATTGGCAGATTACCGATTTTGGCAAATGGCTCTGGTAATTTGGGAATTGCCTGGTGTGTTGGAACTCAAACAGTTGCTTTGGACGGAACTATTTCATGCTCGGGTAGCGGTAATCAAAACAACGCGCAAACAGATCAACTGCTTGCTGACATTGTTTTGTATGCCACTCAGCAAAGAAACAACGAAAACTTCAGTTGTGATAGTGTAGCTCTGCCTCCGATTCAAGACTTAGACTACTAATACTTGAAATATTTACCCCCACACCAATTATTTTTGGTGAAAGGGGGAGTGCTTAGGGGATTTTCCCCTACACTAAATAAGTTTAAAATGCACTAGACTTATTTGGTGTGGGGGTAAAGGCTGCCCTAGTGAGACTAAGGCAGCCACCAAATATTTTAATTTAAATTTTCAATCAGCAAAAATCTATGAAGAAAAAAATCGTAATCAGTCTCGGTGTCATCGCAATTGTGGCTGCCATTGCCATTGGCGGAACCATTGCCTATTTTTCCGACACCGAAAGCTCAGTCGGAAACACTTTTAAAGCCGGAAAATTCAATTTACAAATTGATAACACCTGCCATTACAACGGCAAAGTTTGCATTTTAGATCCGAGCGGATCAGGAAAGTATTTCTGGCAGGGGACACAAGAGGAATGTTTCTGTACCTGGTCAGCCAAAGATTTGAATGGTGAACTTTATTTTAATCTTTTGGATGTTAAGCCCGGGGATAGTGGTGAAGACACTATCAGCTTGCACGTGGATAATAATGACGCCTGGATGTGCGCCGAAATTGCCAATTTAGTTAAAGATGACAACGGTTGCGACAGTCCGGAAAACAAGGTTGACTCCACCTGCGGCGCGGGCGAAGGTGAACTGCAAAATAATTTATTTTTCACAATTTGGAACGATAACGGAGCTGGTGAGCATAATTGCAACAATTTCAAAGATGAAGACGAAACTTTTGTCATTCAAAACCAGACCGTTCAGGCGGGTAACTGGCCAATTGCCGATTCATCTTTAGGCGCGCCAATGCAAGGCGGCACTACTCATTGTTTGGGCGTTAAATGGAATGTGCCTTTGGCAACCGGCAATGAAATCCAAACTGACAGTTTGCTGGCCGATATTATCTTTACCGCGGTTCAAGCCAGAAATTTGCCCCAATTTGTTTGTAACGCTACCGGCGGCTGCTCTCCGACAACCGAAATCTGCGGCAATGATATTGATGAAGATTGTAACGGCAGCGATTTAGCATGCGAGCCCACTTGCACGCCAACCACAGAAGTCTGTAATGGCCTAGATGATGATTGCGACCAAGTTGTTGATGAAGGAAATCCAGGCGGCGGAAGCGTGTGCAACACGGGCTTATCGGGTGTTTGTTCAGCTGGAACTTTAACTTGTACTGGCGGGGCGCTTCAATGTACGCAAAATAATCAAGCCGGAAC
>Ga0172379_10005522_pt1 | contig 17640 bp, 18 predicted proteins | sample GrowelOW334metaG_FD_119756 | JGI IMG/M metagenome (GOLD analysis project Ga0172379, IMG submission 119756) | Groundwater microbial communities from an aquifer near a municipal landfill in Southern Ontario, Canada - Groundwater well OW334 metaG | ecosystem: Environmental > Aquatic > Deep... | reverse complement strand
CCTTAGGATTTTCCCAGGAATATACAGAAACTAAAACATTAGACATAATACTTCACAGAAATTGCACAGAATTTCACAGAACGACACAAAAAAATTCTGTGTTATTCCGCTATTTCCGTGTTTTTCTGTTATTACAGCTCTATTCGATAGAACTTTCCTACTTGAATATTTTCTCCAATTTTTCCGATTTTTTCTTTCACCAAATCATCTATGGTTTGTTCTGGATTTTTGACAAAGGACTGTGTCATAAGCGACAATTCCTCACGGAATTTTTTTTCTTTTCCAGCTAGAATATTTGGCATTAAGTTTTCTGGTTTTCCTTCATTTTTCAATTGCTCAATCCAAATTTCTTTTTCCTTATCCACAATTTCGGCAGGAACATCTTCTGGTTTTATGTATTTTGGATTCATAGCTGTGATATGCATAGCAATGTCCTGGGCTAATTTTCCAAATTCTTCATTCTTAGCCACGAAATCAGTTTCGCAAAGAAGTTTGATTATAGCGCCTACTTTTTTATTTGAATGGATGTAGCTTACCACAACTCCTTCTTGCGTAGTTCGTTCGGATTTTTTCAAAGCTTTTTCTTTTCCACGCTTACGAAGTATTTCGATAGCTTTTGCCTCATCACCATTTGCTTCTTCCAGAGCCTTTTTAATGTCAACCATTCCTGCTCCAGTTTGTTCTCTTAATTTTTTTATTTTATCTAACATGCTCTTTTGTCTACGAGTGATAACGAGTAGCTACAAAATAGCATCCCGCACCAATTCGCAAATTAATTTTTCTGTTATTTATAAACTTAAGCCGTAGGCGACAACGCACATAATTCTTTCCGCAAAATAAATCTTGGTTGGAATTTGGTGCGGGATAACTACGCTTCTTAACTAATTACTTTTTCTTCAATGATTGATTTTTCTTTTTTTTCTTTTCCTTCTAATACAGCCTTTACGATATATGACAACATCAATTTCAAAGATGAAACAGCATCTTCATTGGCTGGGATTGGATAATCCACATCCGTTGGATCAATATTAGTGTCCACCAAAGCGATAACTGGAATGCCCTTGTTCTTCGCTTCTTTCAAGGCAATATTATCTTCCATTACCGAGGCGATAAAAATAGCCCCTGGCAATTTAATCATTTCTCTTATTCCACCCATCTTGTTTTCCAATCTTTCCAATTCTTCCGCTTTTTTCATTTGTTCAAATTTGGTGTATTTAGCAAACTCACCCTTTTGTTGTTTCTCTGATCCTTCACGGAGATATCTAGTGCGACCAGAAATTACTGAAAAATTAGTGAAAGTTCCACCCAACCATCTTTCTGTGACGCTTGGCATACCACATTTCTTAGCAGCGGATTCTACTATTTTTTTGGCTTGTTTTTTTGTTCCAACGAAAAGTATTTCTTGGTTTTCGCAAATTATTTTAGAGATAAATTTCATGGCCTCTTCGAGTCTCTCTTTGGTTTTTTCCAAATTCAAAATATTAATATTATCTTTGGTTGCAAAGATAAATTTATTCATCTTCGGACTCTTTCTTGATTTGTGATGTCCAAAATGAACACCGCTTTTAAACATTTCTTCAAGTGTCACTTCCAACTTAGAAAAATCTAAATCAGAGAAACAATCAACTACCGGCTGTTTAGCTGGAGTAGTTTGATCAACCGTTACGGTCGATTCTTTCTTATTTTCTTCCATTGTTTTTTTCCTTAATTAATTATCTCCGCTACTCTCTCTTGGCTTACTGAAAAGCTGGACTCCTAAAATCCCTTTTGGGGATCAGGACGGAATCCAGAGAAAGTATGTGTTTTAGCCGTCTTATATCAAATAAAACGACTTATCTAATATACCACCCGCCTCGCCCCTTGTCAATTCTCAAAGGCTGTGCTAAATTATCTTAGTATAAACAACTAAAACCTGCCCAACTTTATGAAGAAAAACATCCATCCTAAGTACTATTCTGACGCAAAAATAACCTGTTCTTGCGGAAATGTCATCGAAACCGGCTCAACCGTGCCAGAGATGAAAATCGAAATTTGTGGCGCTTGTCATCCACTTTATACTGGCAAAAAGAAAGAAATGGGCGCCACGGGCCGAGTTGATCGTTTCAAGAAATTAACCGAAAAAGCTGCAGCCAAAAAAGTAGCCAAAACACCCAAAAAAGAGAAGGTTGTTAAAACTAAGGCTGAAATCAAGAAAGTAGTTTCTAAAAAGAAAAAATAATACAGCTTTTTATAGTGAAAAAAGACGGATTAATTTCCGTCTTTTTTTGTCTATTTCTAATCGGTATGTATAAAATTTTATTTTATCTATTAAAATCATAACTTTGTTTAATAAGCGCAAAAACCGCACCCGCCTTATCCACATCTTCAACTTTTATTTCATAATCACCATTTCCCCAATGTCCAATTAACTTTGGTTTAGTTAAATCACGAGCAATTTTTTGTGGGTCATTTAGTTGTCCACTTTTTACATTTAAAAATATTTTTAAGCCGTATTGTTTAACAACAACATCGACAAAATTAGTCGAGGTTTTATAGGCGATATATTTTGCTTTTGCTTCCTCTATAATGTTTTGATCAAGCGAAAGAATCTTTTCTCGCAAATCTTGAAATAAATCCAGTGTTTCTTTATTTATTCCCGACAAATGATCCTCAACAGAATAAACCTTTTGTAATTGAGCATCTTTTGTCTTTTGCATTTTCGCTTTTTTAATAATCCCAGAAGTAGCTATTTTAACTTTCTGATAATTTTCAGGTTCAAGGAAAAGGATATTCTCATCATAAATACGATAACGCAAAAGTTCTATATTTATAGGCAAGATATCGGCGGTATCAAGATCAAATTTGCTATAACTTTCTGCAATACAAATAACGCGTGGGGAATCCCAATCAATTTCAACATCTACCTTTTTATTTTGACATAACATTTCAAAATCTGCCTTGTGATCCAAAAGCCAACGCAAATATGAAAGCCCTTGATTAATGACATTATCGTTTTGATTTTTCTTATATTCAATAATACAAGGAGAGCCGTTTTTATCCATTCCAAGAGAGTCAATGCGACCGCCAAAGCTCGTAGAGTACTCATGAGCAAGAAAAACAATATTTAAAAGTTCCTCTAAATTTTGCTCAAATAAAGATTGCAGATTTTTTTCCAAATCTAAATCTTTTGCGATTATCTTTTTAGCGATGGAATTGTTAATTTTAAATAGTGCCATATTTTTTATTCTATTAGTTATATAATTAGTTTTTATACTTTATTTAAAGCACATTTCAGAGTTATCCACAACTCGCTTGAAATATTTTTCAATATATGCTAGTATTATCAACGTAGATTTTAGGTCTACCCGATTTTGATCGATTACCGCCGAAAGGCGGTTTTCTGATTTTAATGTCTAAAATCACTAAATCTTTCTAAGCTAATCCTGTATTCAAAATCTTCAGCAAATAAAATGTCTTTAACAACCCTTTCATTTTTCATATCAAATACTTCTCTTCCAACATGATTTCTTGCCCCAAAAACATAACATTCTTTTTTATATTCATCATGCAAATATTTCATTGCACACATCAAGTCACCATCGCCAGAAAATAATATTATTGTGTCGTAATTTTCCCTTTCCTTCACTAGATCAATCGCCATTTCAACATCTAAATCACACTTCTTTTCAAATCCATATTTATTATCTGAACTATAAATATACTTTACTCTCTTTCTAACAACTTCAAATCCACCAAGCTCCGCCTTTTCTAATATCAAACGCGACCACTCTACTAAATTAGTAGATTTTTCATTCTTTCCATAATCAGCTCCGTAATAAAATCTTCGTAAAAATTTCTTTCCTGTAGAAAAATTTTTACATAATTTTGAAAGCTCTTTTATCCCAACTCTCCAATTCAAACTACGTTTCCATTTTTCAACATTGCCGTAATCTACAATAACAATAGTGCGTTCTTGTTTTTCTAAGAATGATTCAAGTAATTTTTATATTTCTTCTTTATTCATTTTTCTATTTTTATTTCCTTACAATGATACATTATCACTAAACTAAACCCTTGTAAAGCTTGCACTGTGCATAATTTTGCTAATTGCCAATTCTATTTCTATTCTACTTTAAAAATATATCCTTAGCAAAAAAACACCCGCCAAATGACGAGTGTTTTGAGAATATAAACAAAATCTACTATCGCTTCGCCCATTGTGGGTCACTTCGTTCCTTGAAAACCCACGGTTTTCAATACTTTCCTCCAACGGGGAAAATCCTTTTCCCCGACCCCCTTTAGCCAAAATGATCTCACTACCGTTTCGCCCATTGTGGGGCTTTGCGGGCTTTTTTGAGACCGAATTTCTTGCGTTCCACTTCTCGCGGATCACGGGTTAGATATTTTTCTCCTTTCAAAGCTTTTTTCAATTCTTTGTTAAAAAGCACTAGCGCTCTGGCAATCCCGAGCTTTACTGCGTCAGCTTGCGCGCTTATTCCGCCACCATAAACCTTTGCTTCTACGCTGAATTTTGCGCCATCCCCTGCCAAAGCCAACGGGGCTTTCGCCAAATCTCGCCAGCGACTCACTGAAAAATATTCTTCAAATTTCTTTTCATTTATAGTGAGTGTATTTTGAGCAATGTCAGATGGAAAAATCTTCACTCTGGCTATGGCAGTTTTTCTTCTGCCGACCGCATAAAAATAAGTTCCTTTCTTGGCAACTTCCCCGCCTGCAACGTTATGCGTAGCATTTCGGGCAGGCTTTTTAAGAGCTTTTTCCTCTTCTTTTTTTATAATTTTCTTTGTTGGCATAATGTTTTTTCTCTACTAATATAATTAGGAAATCTTGTGCTCGTGCTTGTCATCTTTATATATCAAAAGTCTCTTTATCATCAAATCTCTCAATTTATTTTTTGACAACATTCCATAAACGGCTGTCTTTATAACTTCTCGAGAATCTTTTTCAATTTGATCTTTGAGTTTTACGCTTCTAATTCCTCCAGGATATCCACTGTAATGATGGTACAATTTTCCATCTAGCTTATTGCCAGTCACTTGCAAATTATCAGAATTTATAACCACTACAAAATCACCACCGTCAATATTCGGAGTGAAATCAACTTTGTTTTTACCACGAAGAATTGTCGCAATTTTTGTTGCCATCCTGCCAAGATTTTCTTTCTTCGCATCAACTAAATGATACTTTCTATTAATTGTTTTCATAATTATATAAGTTCAATTACTGCCACTCTGGCTCCATCACTTTTTCTTGGAGCTAACTTTATCACTCTAGTATAACCACAATTTTTCTTTTCAAATTTTTTCAAAAATTCTCCGGTAATTTTCTTAATAGCCATTTCCGGAAGATATTTTATCAAATCTTTTCGGATACTAAGTTTTTTCTTTTCGTCATTGCCAAGCTTAGCTTTGTTGATCACTTTGTCAATTCTGGCTTTGAGCTCCTTGGCCTTGGCTTCAGTTGTCTGAATTTTTTCTCGCATAATCAAACTGCCCAGCATTGTTTTGTACATTGCCTTTCTTTGACTTGTTGTTCTGCCAAATTCCTTTGTTTTATTCTTGTGTTGCATAATCGTAAGGATAAAATCTAGTTAGTCTACTCTGCTTTCTTTAAATTTAGTCCGAAATCACCTACAGCTTTTTTGATTTCCTTGATGCCTTTTGCTCCCATACCATCCAGATTAGTAATTTCGTCCTCATTTAATTTTACAATATCACCAACATTTTTGATTTTTGCTTTCTCTAAAACATTTAGAGTTCTAGTAGAAAGACTTTTCAGCTCCGTAATTTCAACTATATTCGGATCTTTTTCTACTTTTTTCACCTCTGCTTCAACTTCCTTTTTTTCCGGAGCAATAATTTCCTTTTCCTTACCAGCTTTTTCCAAATCTTTGAGCACGGAGAATTGTTCCACGAGAATTTCTACTGATTTCAAAAAAGCTTCTTGTGGGTCAATGCTTCCATCTGTTGCAATTTCCAAGCTTATTTTTTCAAAATCAGTTCTCTTACCCACGCGCATATTAGAAATAGTGTAGTTAACTTTTCGAATTGGAGTATAAATTGCGTCCACCGCAATCACACCAACCTCTTTTTTCTCACGATCTTGTTGTTCCACTGGGATATAACCAATTCCACTAGAAATTTCCATTTCTATTTCAACTTCACCTTTTGGGCTAGTAATAGAAGCGATGAACGCCTCTCCATTAACCACTTCTACATTTGAAGGGCATTCTATCATATCAGCGGTTATTTTCTTTTCACCCTTAACTTTCAAATTCACTTTCACACTCTCTTCCCCAAAAAGCTTAAATCTCACTTGTTTCAAGTTTAAGATAATCTGAATAATATCTTCCGCTACATTTGGAATAGTAGAAAATTCATGTTTAACATTTTTTATCTTAACAGAAACGATAGCCGCCCCAGAAAGAGAAGACAAAAGCACTCTGCGAAGAGCGTTGCCCAATGTTGTTCCATACCCCGGATAGCAACCTTCGATTTCGAAAGTAGCCGTTTTCTTATCCGAAGAAACATATTTAGGTTTTTGAGGAAGTGATATTTGCATAGTTTTTCTTTACGAATTACGAATTTTTTACGAATATACTAATGGATTTCATTTCGTATTTCGCTAATTTCGTAGTTCGTAAATATTTTAAATTTATCGAGAATAATATTCCACTATAATTTGGGCGTCAACATTTACCCCAATATCCATTCTTTGTGGTTGCCCCGTAACTTTTCCTTCTTTTTTATCAGCGTCAAAACTTACCCAAGCTGGAAAATCTTTTTTATTTTTCAAGGCTTGCTCTATATTTTTGAAATAATTTCGCTCTGTTTTAGACTTATTTAGTCCAATAGTTTGCCCGATTTTAGTTTCGTATGACGGAATAGTCACTTTTTTTCCTTCCACGCTAATTAGCCCATGATTGACCAATTGACGAGCCCCAGATCTTGAACTGGCTAAACCCATTCGATATACCACATTATCCAATCTCATTTCCAAACGAGCTAAAAGCAAATCGCCTGTGATTCCTTTTTTGCTTTTTACTTCTTCAAAGTGTTTTCTGAATTGTTTTTCTAGAACTCCGTACATTCTTTTAATTTTTTGCTTTGTCGCAAGTTGCATTCCATATTCACTAAGTCCACGTTTAATTTTTTTACCATGAACTCCCGGCGCATAAGCCCGTTTTACCATAGCGCATTTCGGTCCGTTGCACCTGTCACCTTTAATAAAAAGCTTTTCTCCAGCTCTTCTACATTTTCTGCATTTTGCTTGTATATCTCGTGCCATAAACTTTATATTCGTCTAGGTTTTTTCGCCCGACATCCATTGTGTGGAATCGGGGTCACATCCTTGATTAATGTTAAATCAAATCCATTATTAGCCAGCGCGCGGATAGAAGCTTCTCTACCGCTTCCTACTCCTTTAACAAAAACTTCTAATTCTGATAGCCCATATTTTTTCACTTTTTCACTCACATTAGCCACCACTTGAGTAGCAGCATATGGCGTAGCTTTTTTTGCTCCCTTAAAACCAAGCATTCCTGAACTTGCCCAGCCTAAAACTCCACCGGTCAAATCAGCCACACTCACCATAGTATTGTTATATGAACACTTAACCGTTGCTCGGCCTTTAGAAATTTGTCTTTTGGCTTTCTTGATTTTTTTCTTAGCTACTTCTTCTTCGTTTTTTCCCACTTCCAAAACTTCAGGCTTTGTTTCTGATTCTTTCTTCTCTTCAGTTTTTAATTTTTTTTCTTCAGCCATAATTATATGCTAATATTTTGCGAATGTTCATACGAATGTATTCGAATAAATTTGCTTTACCATTCGCGATTATTTGAATTTAAGTTTTTTCAGTCTTTACTCGGCCCGATCCCATCGTTCGTCTCACGTTGCCTCGTACAGTTCGATTATTCGTCTTTGTTCTTTGACCTCGAGTAGGCAAACCTTTTTGATGACGAGTTCCGCGATAACAGCCGATTTCCTTGAGTCTCTTGATATTGTTTCGCACTTCATGCTTGAGTTCTCCCTCGGATTTGATTTTTTTCTCAATATAGGTTCGGATAGCATTTTGTTCTTCATCATTCAAATCTTTGGTTCTTTTATCTGGAGAAATGCCAAGCTCTTTCAAAATTTTAGCTGCCACAGCATTACCTATCCCATATATATAGGTTAGGGAAATCACTATTCTTTTTTCATCTGGAATATTAACTCCTGAAATTCTTAACATATAACTTCACAGAATTACACAGAATTCTTACAGAACGACACGGAATTTCTTCTGTGTTATTCTGTTATTTTCAGTGTTGTTCTGTTTATTATTACCCTTGACGTTGTTTATGCTTTGGATTAGAACAAATAACAAAAATCTTTTTGTTTCTTTTAACAATTTTACATTTATCACAAATTTTTTTTACAGATGCTCTGACTTTCATATTATTTCATTCTTTGAGTAATTCTACCCTTAGTTAGATCGTATGGACTCATTTCAACAATAACTCTATCTCCTGGGATAAGACGAATGTAGTTCACTCGCATTCTTCCGGAAATATGAGCCAAGATTTCATGCCCGTTATCCAATTTTACCTTGAATGTTGTGCTTGGCAAATTTTCCACAACTTCTCCCTCTAATTTAACTAATTCTTTATTATTCATTATAAAACAAAAAATAGACGGAATCTCACAAGACCAGTGAATGACTTTCACTTATGCCTTGGGACTGTTTTGTCAATCCAAATTCCTGAAAACCGAAAAATTCCCTCTATATATTGAAACTTTATTTTTAACTTCCCTACTATAATATCGCCTCCTTAATTATTTGTCAAGTACTATCTTCACTCGACTTTCCATTTGTGGAATACGACTATTTATAAATGAAGGCTGATATTCCACGTTGGCACTTTTGATATCTGAAAATGTGCTTAGATAAGCCGTTAATTCTTCGTTATTTTTTCCTAAAATCTCTTTTTTCATAATTTCCAGATTCAAATTTGGGACAATTTCTCCAACGGCATGAAATTTTATATCAATCGTTCCGGCATCAAAATTGACACTGGATTTTCCGAAATTTAGTTTTATAGAATTATCATCTATACTTACCTTGCCATCAGTTGTCTTAGAAAGAATTTTCATGACCATATCATTCAAATCTTTTTCTGCTACGACAATCACCTTGACTTTATTTTGAATGGTTATTTGAAAAGAATCAGCCACATCACCGCTCGAATTAGACAATTTATATACAGGCTCCTCGCCCAAGACAGCATCATCCAAAATAACCACCTCTTCACCAGCCGATTCCTTTATCTTATTTTTAACTTCCTCATTAAATTTAGCCAGTGTTTTTGTTTTAGCCTCAGCTATATCGCTATCCGTGATATAATTAGCTGTTTGATTTCCACTTCCTCCGCCGGACATTGCCTCCTCTGACTTAGCATAAAATTTAGCATATTTTTCCGCTCCGCTACCTTCAAATCCGGGAATAGTAAACTTATCTGGAGCAATATTGAAACTTTCTCCCGCTTCATCGGCAATCACTTGCGCTTCCACTGTTCCGGGTTTTGTTTCTCCGCCAGATGTTTCCATCCCAGGAATCGTCACTCCACTTATCAATCTGAAAATTTTTCCATTACCACTTAGAAATCTTGTAGTTGCCACTAGTGGTTGCGGGCTGGAATTATATTCATTATAAATTGTTATTTTTCCTCGCGCTTTTTGATTAGAAACCGACTTATCGCCCGTTGCCTTAAAGCTTTCAGAAACAGAGTTTTCAACTGATAGTATTTTGGCTGGAATAATTTCTTTTTCAAAATCAGCAGAAACTGCCGTGGTACTACCGGTTATATTAGAATCTACTGATTGAGTTTTCGTTTTAGCGCTAATCTTCAAAGTAGCTTTTGGCAAAAATAGATAGGCGATTATAGCTAACACCGCCAAAGATGAAATCAATCCAAAAATCAAAAATCCCTTATGATCTTTTTTGGATAAATCATAATTTCTAAATTCTTCAACGTGTGGTTTTCTTGGTTTATTTTCAAAATTATTTTTTTGAAAGAAAAAATTATCTATTTTTTTCTCTTGAATTTCATCACTCGCTGTGAAATCTTTAGAAATTTTTTGATCTGGTGGAATAATATTTGATCGAGAAGCGATATCTAAGTTTATTTTTTTCTCTTTTTTTCCGAGAATAGTTCCCACTCCCGACACCAATTCTCTGTTAACTAATTTTTCTTGCTCCGATTCATTTTTCTTTATCACTTTAATTTTTTTATTTTTTTCTAAATCAGTTCGCAAATGCTCCGCTCTTTCTTCTTCATTGAAATAACTTTCCGAGCCAATATTATTTATTCTATTTTGACTTTCACGCATTCCACTTATCTCATTTTCATTGGAATAACTCTGAGCACCGGCCATTCCTCCTTCATCTAGATCGATTTCCTCATCAGAAATATTATCCATTTTTTGTTGAACAAAAATTCCCGCTTTTTCAATAAGAATTTTCCCAAGCTTATCCTGGGTCACCATCATTAGCTGAATGTCATTTTCATCCGCCTCTTTTTTGAGAATGCGCAAATTAACGATGCTTTGAATAAGTAAGGCTCTTTTGGGTGCTACAATGATAATTTCACTGGCCCGCGCTTTCTTGAGCCTCTCGACAATAGAAGTTATTTCTTCGTCGATATCAATGTAGAATGTTTGATGTGCCATATTATATACTCACAGAATTGCAAAGAAATTTACAGAACGACACAGAACCTTTTCTGCGTTATTCTGTTTTATTCTGTGTCTTTCTGTATTTTAATTATTTCTGCATCATTTTCACTGTTCGCCGAAGTATTCCGGCAATCACTTTTTCTTCTCCTGCTAAATCCAAGGCTAGATTAGCCAATCCCATCGGCGTGATGTCTTGCGGATCTTTGAGTTGCCCTGTTTCATCAATAATATTTGCTACGTCTTTTGGTTGTAGATATCCAACCTCAACCGATTTGGCAAAAGGCAAGTTTTTTCTCCAGTGCGCACTCATTAGAGCTTTTTTTATCCCTGGCAGTCCCGATCCGCCACCGCAAAGAAAAAAACGATGTGGCAAAATATCCGATTCGGAAAATTCTGCCAAAGTAAGTTCAATTCCGCGAAGCCACACGGCACAATCATCCGAAAGAATTTTTTCAATTTTCACGCTTACATCCCTCCCTAATTTTCCTTCCGCATATTTAATTTTGAGCATTTCTGCCTCTTCAAAGCCGATGCTAAGTTCTTGCGCCAATCTCTTAGTGAAAGCTCGTCCGCCCAAACCAAACATTTTTGTACCTTCCAATCCGCCATTTCGTACCACTGCGATATCAGTTGTCCCACCACCAATGTCAATGAAAATTGCACTGAAATCCAAAGAGTCTTCTGTGCCCATTGAACGCGCCACTGCATATGGCTCAGCTGCAATATTCAAAAGATTGAGATCGAGTTCTTCTGCAATTTTAGTGAGCGCTCCGAGATGCATCATTGGAGCATAAGCATTAAAAATAGAAATTGAAACATCCCGCCCTTGAAATCCAACCGGATTAGAAACCTTATATCCATCAATTCGAACATCTACAATCACAGCATTGATTAGTTCAATTTCTATTTCACTATGTCCTGTTTCCCAAGACAACTGACTTCTAATTCTGTCAAAAGCTTTTCTTTGAACTTTTTGAATGATGTTTTTCAACTCCGGCAAATCAATTCTGATTTCCGGATTAATTCTTTCATAATGCACTGTGGTTGTGGTGCCTTTGACCAGTTCCCCCGCAATGCCGATAATCGCTTTTTCAACTTTTTTTGCGCCGGCCATATTTTGCGCCATTGCAATGGCTTCTCGACAATTGACAATCACGCCAGAGATATCCGAAACGGCTCCGCTATGCATGTCCTTGAGTCCTTGGCGCGATCTGCCCACGCCACGAACTATTCCCGCTCCCGTATCTGGATCAATTTTGAAAACCAAAACTTTGACCACTTCCGTGCCAATATCCAGTGACACGATAAATTCCGAAGAAGGCTTTCCTAATCCTGCAATTTTAGAAAAAATAGACATCGTAAAAAATAATTTTGTTTTTATTAATTCAAGACTTGCGCGTTTTACCGAGAATCTATTTATGTAGCCATGACAATGACAGGACTACAATCAATAAAATACTATCCATAATCTTAGTTAAAATTTTTCGCTAACCACAGCGAACAATAGATTCGAGGGAAAATGTGCAAGTCATACAACTATCAAAATTATAACACAGATTCTAGAAATCAAAAAGCGAGACCTGCCCCATCTAAGCAGTCTCGCTTTTTTATATATTCAAGCTTATTTTTATTTCGCTACCAAATCCTTGGCTGGAAATTTCGTTCCGCGTTTTATGAAGTTTAGTTCCACTTTCTTGAGTTCAAACGCTTTTTTGAAATAGTTCACGATAAACTTCTTGTCCATTGAACTTCCGCAAGTGTACACATCGACACTCACAAATTTCCGCCACGGAAAAGTGTGGCAACTAATGTGACTCTCTGCGATCATCACGAAACCACTATGCCCCCCAGAATCCTTTTCGTTGAATTCGGGACAATCCATCGTCACCGGCCCATAAATTTTATGCATTCCTACTTTTCCGGGGAGCTCATCTAGAATTTTTTTCACTAGCTTCCCGTCATTTAACTTGTCCGGATTTCCACCGTAGCCGTCAAGAGTGAGGTGCAATCCAAAGTTAATTGTCTTGGCACCTTTTTTGGCGACTGATTTTTTTTTCTCTGGCATCTCTTCTTTTCATATTTAGCCAAATAGTAAACCTCATATAAAAGTTAATACGAAGTGAAAAAAAACCTAAAATACTATTCAGCTTTTTAATTATTAATTAACTAAGATAATTCTACACAAATTTGAAAAAAATGCAAGCCCTAAAAAATTATTCCACAACAATTTTTCGAAATTCTCGCTTGCCAACCTTCAAAATTTTTCCATTCATCTCTTTTGAAATTTTTATTTGAATGTCTTTTATTATTTCTCCATTCAGTGAAACTCCCCCTTGCTCAATTTTTCTTTTGGCTTCACCATTGCTTTTCGCTAGTCCTTCTCTTGTCATTATCTCAATCACAGAATCCTCTATAGAAACTTCTATGGAAACTACTTCGTCTGGCATTTCTTTCTTTTGCACAGTTCTGATGAAATTATCCTGCGCCAAATTCGCTGCTTCTTCACCATAATTTATCCTCACCATTTCATAAGCTAATTTCATTTTCAAATCTCTCGGATTATTTTTTTCATCTTTCAAAGCTTCTTCAATTTCTTTCACTTCTTCCATTGAAACATTAGTTGCCATTTCAAAGCCCACAGCAATTGTACCATCTGTCCAACTCATAACTGCACCGTACATATCTTGTGGAGCTTGATCCAAAAAAACTGCATTGCCTTCACTCTTTCCCATTTTTTTGCCAGTCTCATCAGCCAAGAGTTTCAGCGTCACAACAAATTTTTCCTTGTTATTAATATTTTTTTGCAAAGTTCTGCCAGCCAGCATATTAAACATTTGATCATTTCCACCAATTTCCAAATCCACATTCATCACCACACTGTCATAACCTTGCGTCAAAGGATAGAGAAATTCATGAAGATAGATTGGTTTTTCCGCTTTTAATCTTTCTTGAAACATATCCCTTTGTATCATTTGTTGAACTGTAAAATTAGAAGAAAGTTCAATTAGTTCTTTGAAAGTTAATTTATCATTCCATTCACTGTTATACATAATCTGCGCCGGATTTTCTCCTTCAAATTTCAAATACCCTTCTGCTTGTTTTTGATATCCCTTAGCATTTTCCAAAATTTCTTCGCGCGTCATTTTTTTTCGCGTAGCTAATTTATCAGTTGGATCACCAATCATACAAGTGAAATCACCTATAAGAAAAATAATTTCGTGGCCAAGTTTTTGAAATTGAGAAAGCTTGTTAATTGTAACCGCGTTTCCAATGTGAAGTGATGGTGCCGTCGGATCATAACCACAATACAGTCGAATTCTTTCTCCGCTCATCATTTTTTCTTTGAGTGTTTTTTTATCCGGAAAAATTTGCTCCACCCCTCGCTCCAAAACTTCATCCACCATTTTTTCATCAGTTATAACTTGTGCCATAAAATTTTATCTTATTTTTATATCCTAAATTTAACATTATTATTAGTTGTTTGCAAGAATTGAGACGCAAAAAGAGGGCTCGCGCGATGTTGCTACGCGAGCCCTCATTTTTATTTCTTCACCTCCTGTCGCCCGATATTCATGGCGGTTCCTGAATAATTTTCCAGAGTTTGTCGCCCGATGTTCATGGCAACTCCCTGAGAATCAACCAACTCCTGGTTGCCAATACTCATGGCAACACCAGAGAAATGGTCTAAGCGCTGGGTGCCAATATTCATCGCGCACCCAAAAGAAAATATTATCAAAAAAATAATGATACCTATTTTTTTCATAGTCACCCCCCTGAATTATATTTTTATTTTATAATAGCTATCTCAATTCCCCGATTTCTGCCTCAAATTAGATCACTAACTAAAGGCAAAAACCGGGCAATCGAGTTTTGGTTGAATTTTTAATGTACGATTTTTAACTATAAATTCTAGCATATATTCAGTCTTTTGTCAACACGAAAAAAGGCTTTCCTTAGCCTTTTTTCATTGAACTTCAATTTTATCGATAAAATTCCCTCTCTCTTCCCCTCTCTCTCTTTGCTAAAAACAAAAACTATTCGCAGAAATTCCTGTTTGAGCCTTAGGTTTTTATCTAAAAATATCCTTTCTTTTGTATTTTTTTGCATTTTCCCCTTCTTGCTTCATGTTTCTTGCTTCATGCTTCATGCTTCATGCTTCATGATTTTAATTCCCAATCCTCTTCACCCATCCAAAGGTAGATTCAAAGTTTTGGATGATGAGATCTAGGACGGATTGTTGTTTAGTTGGAGTGAGAAGTGAATAGTTTTCAGAAACTGAAACATTGTTGTGTTTGTCAAAAGAAGCTGTTCTGAATTGATAGACACTAGCAGGTTTTAGATCAGTCAGGACAAAGAGATGGTTTTTGGTGAGATCTGATTTCTTTATGAGTTTCCAGTTATCTACTTTAGTAGTGTCAGGGTTTTTGAGTTGGTCCACAAGATTTGGATCTTTCTCTACTCCTTCTCGATAAGCAAGGATAGAATTCGAATCTTTGTCAGTGTTCCAGCTAATTATTGTTTGGATTTGAGCTTCTTTGCCAGGGAAGACGGTGGTGTCAGATTTGACGTTGGTGATTTGTGGAGCTTTGAGATCTTCCTCGGTGGTAAAGGAGAGTTCTTCGGAGGATGATTCATTGTTAAATGCGTCTTTGGAAGAGACTTTGAATGAGTACCGCGTGCCAGGGAAAAGGTTGGTGAGGGTGAAGGAGTGGTCAGTGACAGCTTCTAGTTTACCTGTAGTAGTGCCTTGGTCTTGGTTGTCTTTTTTGAATTCTACTCGGGAATCTGTTTTTACATTAGTTTGCCAATTAATGGTGGCAGATTCGATTTGGATGTCTTTGATGGTAACATTAGAGATAACTGGGAGAGAGGTGGTGGTGAAAGAGTAATCGTCAGAAGTTAGGGTTTGACCGTCTTTGTCGGTGGCATTCACTCTTAAGTGGTAGGTAGTGTTAACTTTCAGGTTGGTGAGATTAACTGTGTGGGTGTTAGAAGAAGTTTTACCTTTGTCAGATTTTCCATATTTAATTGTTTCGCCGTATTCTAGTTGAGAGGAGTCAATAGAACCCGTAGTCGTCCAACTAATGTCGGCGGAGTTGAGGGTGAGGTTAGAGATAGAGATGCCAGAGAGACTGGCGGTGTCTCCTGTAGAGAAAGATTTGTTATCTGATTGGGTGGTAGTACCAAGAAGTCCTTCGGAGTAAGCGTAAAAGTTATACTTAGAGTTAGCGTTGAGATTTTTGATGATTATTTCATGGTCAGATCTTGCGGCAGTGATGGCTTCGGCTTGGGAAGTGGCAGTGTCTTGGTTATCAGTGTCTTGCCAATAGTAGATTTTTCCAATGGCAGGACGGTTAGTGGTCCAAGTGAAAGTGGCGGTAGTGTCAGTGATATCGACACTAGGACCTGAGCTGGTGATGGAAATGGAATAGAGTCCAGAGAGAGCGTCTTGGATTTCGGCTTCAGTGAAATAGTAGTTGTCGATCATATCTTGGATTTGGGACATGATGTCTGAAAGTTGGTCGCCTTCGCCGTTTTGATCAGAGTCGGAAGTTGGGGAGGTGGTGGTGAAGGTGTAACCTTGTCCTGAATTATCATTTTCAGTTTTATTGTTATCTGCATCATTTGAAATAACCTTAAAATAATATGTAGTGATGGAATTTAAACCTTTTAACATAACTTCATGGACAGTAACTGGATTATCATAATCTCCACCATGAATTTCTCCATAACTATTCGTCTCCCCATAATCCACCAAACTATTCCCCACCACATCCGTCACCCAACTAATCACTGCACTATCATACTTAATATCACTCACGACAATATCTGAAATAGTTGGCCCAGTTGTGTCAGGAGTTTCTTCTGAATTAGTCGTAAAAGTATAGTCAGTATTAGAGTTGTTATTCGGATTAGAGTTTTCATCCGTAGCGGTGATTTTGAAATGATAGGTGGTGTTAGGAGTAAGATCTTCTAGGTCAAAGACTTGATTGATGTTTAAGTTATCACTGGTGAGAGTGGTTCCGTAACTATTTGTTTCTCCATATTCCAAAGTAGAAGTGGCTTGTTCACTAGTAGTGAAATTGATTTTAGCGGTAGTGGTGGTTTTGGAAATGTCAGTGTCTGGATCAAAAGTAATTTCTGGAGCAATGAGATCTTGAGTGGTGGTGAAAGAGTAATAACTATTAATTGGATATTGGTTATTGTCAGTGGCGGTATCATTGTTATGAATTGATTGGACGTAGAAATAGTATTTAGTGCCTTGGGCAAGACCAGTGATAGTCACTTCATGATTAGTAGAGTCTTGACTAGTGCCTAGGAAGTTTTCAGCGTTAGACATATCTGAAAAGGTGGAGTAGTTAATTTTGGAAGAAGCGGCAATGTCAGTAGTCCAATTGATGGTGGTGGTAGTGTTGGTAGTTTTGGAAACAGAAACAGAGTTTTGGATAATCTTTGGTCCTGGCAGAGTTTTGAAATGGTAGCCGAGATGATTGTTGTCTGTGTTGTCGTCAGTACCGGTGATTTGGTTAGTTCCCATAGATTTAACTTGGAAATAGTAGTCGGTGTCAGGAGTGAGATTGGTGAGGATAACAGTGTGGGGACCATAGTGACCGGTAGCATCATTGTCATACATTGTGTCAGAACCAACTTCAGTGGTGAATGATCCGGGAGTGGTGGAATAACCCACGGTAGAATTAGAAAAAACATCGGTACTCCAAGTAATGGTGGCTTGGGAGGTGAAGATAGGAGAAGGTGGGATTTCGACATTGGAGATAATTGGTGGAGCTTCGGATGTGCCTCCGCCTCCTTCACCAAAATCTTGAATGCCATTGGCTTTAGCTTGGACAGTAGTGGAATAGAAAGATTGATTGTTGTTAGTGTCAATAGTTTTGACTTTGTAGTAGTAGAGTTGATCTCCGACTACGGT
>Ga0172379_10005521_pt1 | contig 17641 bp, 14 predicted proteins | sample GrowelOW334metaG_FD_119756 | JGI IMG/M metagenome (GOLD analysis project Ga0172379, IMG submission 119756) | Groundwater microbial communities from an aquifer near a municipal landfill in Southern Ontario, Canada - Groundwater well OW334 metaG | ecosystem: Environmental > Aquatic > Deep... | reverse complement strand
TGGAAAGAGGGAAATATTTTTGATTTTCTTTGGCATAGTCGATGTTTCCAATTGAAATGCATTGTACTACTCCATCAAACGCCGCTTGTTTCATTTTTTCTCCATGGAACAGCTCGGGAGGCAGAGGAAAAGCTTCTTGGATATCGAGAGCATTTTCCAGTCCCCTGCTATGGGTCCTTGAAAGATGGTCTCTGATAGTATTGAAAACGATTGGCTCGATCTTATTCTCTGAAACAGGAAAAGCGGTTTTTAGCTCTACAGCTCCAAGAGTATTTCCTGTCGCAAGAAGCACGAACATTCCTTCCAAAGAAGCATCTTCTATTTCTTTTGATTCAAGAGAATTGAAAGTAACAGAAAATGTTTCTTTGATGGTTTTGGCGACAGTATCTTTTCCGTCCGAAAGTTTTTTCTTTATTCCTTCAAAAGCCGCCTGATGAATTTCTGGAGATGCAAGAAGTTCCGGAGGAAGAGGAAAATATTCCTGAATTTTCTGAGCATTTTCCATGTCACCAGCTAAAAGCCGTTTTTTTATTCCTTCAAACGCAGCCGATTCCAATCTCTCTGGCGACAAATGAAAAGTCTGTTGAATCATCAGAGTGTCCCGATTAACATTCTTTGTCGTCAAAAGATTTTGTTTCATTCCTTCAAAAACTGCAAGTTCCTGTTTTTCGGGAGAAAGTGGGAAAATTTCAAGAAAATCCCTTGCGTTTTCAAATGACCCATCAGCAAGCATTTTCTTTATCGCTTCAAATGTTGTTTGCATCATTTCTTCGGACTCAAGGATGTTGGCAGGTAAGGGAAAATCTTGTTGAATCTTGAAAGCAAAATGCTCATGAATATTTTCACCGGAAAGACATTCTTTTATTGCTTCAAAAGAAATATTTTCCAGCGTTTCTTTGGAGAGAGGAAATACTGCTTGTATTTTAAGAGCGTTCCCCGTATTTCCCCATAAAAGATTCTTTTTTGTCGCTTCGGCGGACGCTTTTTCCACCATTTCTTGTGAAACTTGAAATGTCTCACGAATACTGACGGCTCTCTCGGGATGAAGTCGTCCATCACGAAGATTATTTTTTATTCCCTCAACGGCCACTTCCTCCATCATCTCGGAAGGAATGCAAAATATTTTTGAAAGTTCGCTGGCATCTTCAATATCGTAATCGGTTATAATCCACCTTTTTATAAGGGCAAAAATCGGTCCGCGTATCTCTTCTTTTGCGAGCAGTTCGGCGGAAATTGGAAAAACACGTTGAGTATCGCAAGCCGCATAAGTCTCATTTTTTGCCAGAGCCTCTTTTATTGTTTCAAAAGCCATCTCCTCCAATTTTTCCAGCGGTAAAGAAAATGCTTCTTGTATTTCGGGCGCTTTCAATGTCTCTCTCTTTAAAAGACTATTCTTCATCGCCTTTGCAGATGCCTGCCAAATCATTTCTTCGGGAATTTTGAATTTTTTTTGTATTTCTCGAATTTCTATCGTTGTTTCTTTAACTTGTTCCCATCTCACCCCTATCAACATTTCCGCCATTGTCATTTCGGCAACCTTGTTTAATGTTTCTTGTTTCAGATGAAAAGCTTCTTGAATTTTGTTCACAAAATATAACGACCCGTCATGGTCGATATCCGCCAAGTATTTATCAACACCTTCTAAAAGTATGCTGTCAAAATCTTCAGGAGAAAGAGGAAAGTCTTTCTCTATTTCTGCCGCTTCTTTAACCCATCCGTACGCGATAGATTTTTTAAATCCCAAAGAAGCGCACTCTTTGATTTCTTTATTTGCGAGACTTTCAGCAGAAAGATGAAAAACCTCTTTTATTTTTAACGCCTTTTCCTGTTTCCCATTGGATAAACTTGCTTTTACTCCCGACAGAGCCGATTCACGAATTTCTTCCGTATCAAGAAGTTCCGGAGGAAAAGAGAACGCATCCCGAATCTCCAAAGCTTTGTTAATATGTCCTGCAGAAAGTCGCTCCTTCATTCCCTCAAGAGCCGCTTCTTGTATTTCATCAAAGGCTTTTTCTTTTAGCTTGGGTGAAAATTGCCCAAATGAGTAAATTGCCTGACTAAATGAGTAATAAGAAAGGATCTGTTCTTTAAACAAATCTATTTTTGCCTGTTCCTTCTCAGTTAACGTTTTTTTACTTTCGATGGTTGGCGGAATTGGTGGCAATTGTCTTTCGGTCATAGAAATAATTAAATATTGATATAAATTATAGATACATTTTACTCTAAATCTCGGAATTTCACAAAAAACCGCCGTGACTTTATAGACCTTATAGACTTTCGACTTTATGGACTCCGTGATACAATCAAAAGCATGAAGATTATCCTTGCCACGCCGCTTTTTCCGCCGGAGACGGAGGAAATCGCGCTCTATTCAAAGCGTTTTGCTGAAGGTGTAAAGATCGCTTCAAGCGGAGACCACTCGGCGGCGGTCGTCGCGTATTCTGATTTTCCGGAATCTGTTCCCGAGGTTGAAATAATTTCCGTGAGTAAACAATTGATGTTGCCGGTGCGGCTTGTTCGATACTTTTTTGCTTTACGCAAAGCAGCAACGAAAGCCGACGTTTTGTACGTTCAAAATTCGCTTGCATCGGGATTTCCGGCAATCATCGTTCGAAAGATGACACACATTCCCGTTATTATTTATTTTGCAGAAGATGAAGTTCTGAAGTCGGAAACAAGGTACATCGGAGCAAAGAAAACTTTTCGACAGCGAATAGTATTTCCTCTACAATCCTGGATCCTGCGAAACGCAAATGTTGTCATGACCCCGCACCATTCGCTGGCAAAATCGCTTCATATGAATTACAAAATTCCGAAAGAAAAGATCGTCGTTGTTCCTTTACCCGCACCGCAACCGGAAATACTTCCATTTCCGTCCATCCCGTCCGTTCCGAAAATAGTTTTTCTTTCCGGACAGGCAAAAAATGAATGCGAAAGTTATCTGGACGAGATCCGACAAAATTTCCCAGATCTGGTATTTGTAACACTCGACGTTCGTTCTTCACGCGCTGAAAAGTGGCATCACCTGAAAAACGCGACACTCTGCGCATATGCCGAAAGCGACAACGAATCAGCTTTGCTTCCCCTTGCGCTTGTTGCCGAAGCGCCGCGCGTCTCCGTTTCTGACGAACAAACCGCTAAAGCATTGATCCTGAAAATTCTTCATGAACCGTTGCATCGCGAAACGCTTGTCGTCGAAGGGCGAAACGTTCTTTCTAAACTGTCTTTAAAAGTCCACATAAAAACATTTATCAGTATTGCCGATCACATACGATGAAGATACCAAAAGAAAACAAGACCGAATGGAGCGAATATTTCAAGCTCGAACTCTCCGATGTTACACCGATTCTTTCGCGCCTCGGATTTTCACTTGACGAACAGCAAGTTCACACTATCGGCGAACGTTTTTTGATGAGCGGTAAAAAACTCGTTCTGACAGGGAAGAGGATTTCCGATAATAAAAAAGTGATCATTAAAGCTTCGAGTGATGTATCGGGCAAGGCGGAACTTTTAAACGAACATTTGTGCCGCGAGACGATAAAGAAGATCGATTTCGCCTATAAACCGATCTTGCTTCCCGAAGAAATTTTATTCGTGAAAGAGGGAGCTTTTGTCGTTGTTATTTCCGGTTTTATCGAGGAACCGCAAGCATTTCTAGCGCACAGCGATCAAGAGCAGTTTTTTCTGGCACTTCGCGCTTTCGAAATGCTCGACAGTGTTCATTCCACCGCACACTCTCATACCAAGATCATTGAGTCGGTCTGGAGCAATTGGGGAGCGGCGGAATATTTGAAAATGTTCTCTCGTTTTTCAAATAATATCATAACAGCAGAACCGGATCTGTATAAAACCGTTTCGAGCGCGGAAGATTTTCTTAAAGGAAACAGAGAGATGCTCGATCGATATTCGGGATTTTTGACGCACGAAGATTTTGTTCCGCACAATCTCCGGATCAGCGGTCAAGACGTTTATTTGCTCGATCACACAGCGCTTTTGTTCGGGAATAAATATGAAAGCGTTGCGAGATTTCTGAATTATCTCTGCATTTACAATCTCAAACTCGAACGATGGATCATTGAGTATATAAAGAAAAACAGATGTGAGGAAGAATACCTCGCTCTTCGCCTCATGAGAACGTATAAATTGGCTGAACTACTGCAATTTTACACCGGATCACTTGCACAAACGGAAGGAAATCTCAAGCTTCTTGCGAAAGAAAGGATTGAGTTTTGGAAAAAAGTTATGATAACTATCATTGAAGATAAGCCCGTTACGGAAGAAATGGTTCAAGAATACACAAAAAAAAGAGATTCACTCCGAAGCGAAGATGAAAAAAAGAGGCAGAAGGAGATACACCAACTATAGCAAACAGCACTAAGCAAAAAGCAACAAGGGAACGACGACGTCCGTCCGTGTCCCTTGTTGCTTTTTGCTTAGTGCTGTTTGCTATTTAAATATCGGTTCCAAAATTTATCACTTCACAATAGTTTGACGAGGTGGTCCATCATCTCCCGATTATTCGCAATAAGAGTTTTTTGTGCTTCTTTTGAAAGTGCGATATCTTCGCCGTATTGATTCGCGATGATTCCTCCGGCTTCCCGAAGAATGCCGATAGCGGGAGCAATGTCGAGCGTTGAGAGCGTTCCATACACGGCGGCTTCGATTCTTCCCGCAGCTACGAAACAGATATCGAGTGCCGAGCCGGAGAAATCTTGGACTTTCTTGCTGTGTTCCGAAAGTTTAGTATACGACCTTAAACCCCAATCATGAAGTTCTTGCTTATGCCCAGAATGAAAAAACACACAGGAAGATTTTAGATCTTTCTTTTTTGAAACCGAAAGTTTTTTACCGTTCAAAACGGCCCCCTCATCTTTTTTAAAACTGAAAAATTCTTTTGTCACCGGATTGTACACCGCTCCCATCAGAGGAATACCGTTCTCGAGTAATCCGACCACTATGGAAAAATGGGGAATACCGCGTGAAAAATTCGAAGTACCGTCGATCGGGTCGATAGTCCACATATATTCGTTCATATTTTCATTCCCGCCTCCTTCTTCGGAGTAAATGTCATGAGTGGGATATTCTTTTTTGATCGCGGCGATAATAAATCTGTTTACCTCCATATCGATACTTGTGACAATATTTTTATTGTCGCCGAACTTGAACATCGTCTCAAACTCCTCTTCGCGTTTTTGAAGAAGAAGATCGCCGGCCTCTTGAACCGTTCTCGAAAGAAAAACAAACATTGACATATTTATTTTTTATTTATTGCTTTATCGAACACTTTTTCTTTCATATCCTTCGCTATGAAGTTCCAATTGTAGAGCGTGGTGACCATTTCGTAGGCGGTGTCGGTGACTTTTTTCACCTTGAGAGGTCTATCGAGAATATCTTGCACCGCTTCAGCGATTTGTTTGGGCGAATCTTTATCTACCGCCCAGCCGGTCGTGTCTTTTCCGGGGTTTCGTTTTTCATCAAAAAGAAAATCGGCGATACCCCCTTCTTGAGTTGCGATGATCGGCAAACGCGACACCATTGCAGATGCGAACGAATTTCCGAATCCTTCGGAACGGCTTGGTCGGCAGAAAATTTCCGAGATCGCTCTTGATTTCGCCGTCATTGTGCGATCGACATGGCCGGTAAAATATACACGCGGATCGAGTCCGAGTTTTTTCACCAATTCTTTCAATTTTTCTTCGTCTTCTCCGCCTCCGACAACGAGAAGTTTAACATTCGAGGGGAGATGCGTCAGTGCCCGGATAATGTCATCAACGGCATTTTTTGTGACAAGCCTCGAGACGGTCACGACAAGAATATCTCCAGGATTTTTTCCAACTTGTTTTTTGTACGCGTCCAATTCCTCTGTGGAAAATGTTTTTGATGCTTCGGTACTTGCTCCGTTCGGAATGAAAACAATCTCGCCTTTGTAGCCCATTTTTCTCGCCCATGCGCTGAGAAAATTCGAAATGACCTGCACGACATCGGCTTTTGTAAAAGCTTTTTTAAAGAGAGGCCAGAGCGGTCGGTATAATCTTTCCATGTATTCCGGCGGATCACCTTCCTGAAGCGTCAAAATACTTGCGATTTTTGGTGCGAACAATTTAAATATTGACTGCGGTACTCCGCACGGATGCGCCATCATCGCCCACGAGGCATCGAAGTGATATTTTCGGTTAAGCAAAAGAGCTTTCCACGGCGCCCAAAAGAGAAAAAGATGTTTATTATAATGGAGCGGGAATTTTTTCATCTCGGGAACCGCCACATTGTCGCGCGAAAAACCAATGCGATGAACGGTGACATTGCCGACTTTTTCGACGCGCGGAGTTTTTTTATCGTACCCGAGCGCCACCATATGAAACTCGATCTCCTCCGGCGAAATGCGGTCGGTGATCTCCTTGATCGCCACCTCCGCACCGCCCACCGGCTCGGGATAATACCCGAGAGAAAAAATGAGAACTTTTTTAGGATTCGCCATATTCTTTTAAAATGTTAGCAATATAATCTTTGAGCGAATGTTTCGGACTCCAACCGAGTTTTTTCGTAAGCGACGTGTCGAGCGTCGCGCTTGGGCGGCTGGTTTTCCGCGCCGGCAACATTTCCATTTCTCCGCCGAAAAGTTTGGCGACATCAAGTGTTCCGAATTTTTCATCTGCGGCAATATTAAAACCATCACCGGAGCCTTTTTCGCCGATCAAAACCAGGGCGTCAATCGTGTCGTCTACGTGGGTGTAATTTCTTTTTTGATTTCCGGGGAGTCTGACTGTTTTTGGTTTTCCGGCGATATGCTGCTGTCGGAAGATCTCAACGACCGTGCCATATTTCCCCGAAAGTTCGCGTGGGCCATATACGTTCGAGAAATACACCGTAGCGTAGGGAAGTCCGTACCATTTTGCATAATTCGCCACGAGCTCCGTATTTGCCGCTTTTGCCCACGTGTACGGCGAAAGATCGCGACCGGCAATACCATCATCTCGCTTGTCGGCGAATTTTGTGGAAGAGCCGGCATAGACCAGTTTGCATTTTTGTTTACGCCAGAATTCAAGCACTCCGATGGTTCCGATGGTGTTCAGACCAAAGACCGTGTCCGGTTCATCGATGGCTACGGCCGTGCGAGAAAATTCTCCTAAGTGATAAATAATGTCGGGCGTTTCCGAAATATGTTTCTCGATATCTTTCGTGTGTCCGCGGCGGTATTCAGCGCCTTTAATATGGTTTTCTTCTTTTCCTGTGAAATAATTGTCGAGCGAAATGACGCGGTTTGCCGGATTGGCGACAAGTCGTTCAATCAAATGCGAGCCGATAAAACCCGCGCCGCCTGTTACGAGAATTATTTTTTTCGCAGACCCTGGATCATATTGAGTAGCTGTTGTTTGCATATAAATATATTACAGTATAATAGGGTTTATTGGAACCATTCCTTGGGTATTTGACAATTAATACAAAGTATGATATTCTGGATGAAGATTATATGAACACCGATAATCAATCAATACATTTATTTTTGTTTTTGGAGAAAGTGATGAACAAAAAATTAAAGAAAGCGGCGGTAGTTCTAGTTCCTGTTCGCGTTGAACGGGAAGCCTATAAAATTCCGGTTCAGAAACCGGAAAAAGTGCCAACGGTATTCCGCTTCGCCGGAAACCTCGGTACCGTCCAATAAGAAAAAGCAAAAAGCCTTAAAATTAGACATTTTTAGAAATGTCAGACCCCCGTTGGTCGGGGGTTTTTTGATGCCTGACAATAAATTTGTAATATTATAATGTTTTTTGGCGAGTACTTTGCCAAATGATTTCGAATATGCCATAATAAAAGCAGGAACTCGTTGACATCACTCTGCCTGGAGGTGGCTTATGTTTCGTTCTTATTTTTTAAGCTGGAAATGGGCACCCTATGCGTACGGAGGAGCATTTTTCATCTACTTCTTGCTGTGGTTTCAGGTTGAGATCGCTTCATGGTTCGCTAATTGGATGGAAGTTCAAGGTAACGTTGTTTCTGGGGCGCAAAAATACTCAAATTTGGAATTTCTCGGTCTGTTTATCTATGAAGCACTCAAACTTGTTTCGCTCTTAATCGCGACGGGTGTAGTACTCAACTATGTCTCAAGAAAATTTTGCTGGTATTGGTTTGAGGCTCTGGTTTTTTTCTATCTTCCGAACTGGAACAAAACGCTTCGTGATGTGGAAAGACCGGCTCAACGTCTTCATGAAAGTACGAATACCTTCGTACTAAAGCTTCTCGGTATGACAAAAGCGCTCATTTTTTCTGCGATCGCCATTAAAAAGTTTGGGCCAAAACTGTGGGAATACTCCTCTCATTTCAACTTTTTTTCTTTTGGACATATATCCGGTTTGCTTGTTTGGATCGTTATAGTCATTTGTTCCTGCGGATTTATCATCTCAATGCTTATCGGCATTAATCTGAAAAAATGCAAATATGATATTGCCGATGCCGCCGGTCAATTTCGAAGTGGTTTGGAACATATGCAACGGAACAAGAACAGGGATGATTCGATTCCCAATTTGGAAAAATTGATGGCAAAAATGCGAAAAACAAATTTTCGTCTTTTTTACAATCAGTTTTGGTATGAAATTTGGATCGGGATATACTCTCAATTTTGGGTAATCGCGCCAATCACTTTTTTCGGATACAACGTTTTTGCCGGATATGCAAAATACGGTCCGGCTCAAAAGGCGCAAAACTCCCTTGGTGAATTTCAGCGCGCCGTTTCTATGCCCATCTGGTTATGGGATGACTATGCGGAATTAATGAGCGTCGTGCAGCGGTTGCGAGAACTGGAAGAAGCTATTGATGATCCGGAGAATTGGAAAGAATCAAAAAAAGAGGAAGGATGGAAAGATCGTCGAGCAGAGCCTCGAACTCCGGTTTATTTTGTCGACCCGTTATTCGATGGCAAGGTTGAACTTACGGAAGAAGAGGTCGCAATAATACGAGAAAGTATTAAAAGTCGTCCCCATATTTGGGAATAATTCGATCTGAAGGAAGAGTTAAAAAGCCCCGTTCTGAACGAACGGGGCCATTTTTTATACTACTATTTCCAATTCACCCAAGGTTTTTCCGTGCCGTCTTCGTACCAACGACCCCAGTGTCCGCCTTGTTCGTGTTCGAACTCTTTTTTCCAACTTTCATCGAACGGTGCAAAATAAAAATATCGAACATTATTCTCTGTTGCCCATTTGATAAACTCTTTGAAATACCGAAGTGCATTTTCCGGGCTTGCGACAGCTTTGCGAATTGTGTTGCCGCCGCTCGGCCAGCCGGTTTCGGAGATAAAAACTTCCTTGCCTGCCAGTCTTTTAAGTTCGCGATATTTCTTATCCAGAAAAGCGATCGACCTATCAATAGATACGCCGTCCCAGTACGGGTAAATGTTTGCCCCGATAAGAGTGGCGGAAGCAAGAGCGAATGGACTTACGAGTAACGCATCCGCTATATCACAAACAGCAACGGGAATGTTCGGCATAGATTTCTTGAACTGTAAAATATACTGTGCAAGCTGCGCATCACGGAGTTCTTTCCTAAAAAGTGTTTCCGATCCGACAATCGCCATGTCTACAAAACCCGCTTTTGCTTCATTGGTCAATCCGGCAAGTTCAAGTTCATTGTGCGACAAATCCGATCCAAGCCAAGCACCGACGGCAACTTTATAACCCATGGATTTTGCTGTTCGGTGAGCTTTGTATTCGCCGACAGTATATCCCCGGATCCATCTTGTCCTGCCAAGAAGTGTCCCGAGCCTTCGCCGGTATTTTTCTTCCGGAATATGGCTTGTTCCCAGACAATATCCGTGTATTTTATAATAATTTATGAGCGTGCTCATAACTCCTCCTGTTATTTTTTCGGGTATCGGATGGCTTCCCAATATTTTTCCGCAAGCTCGTTATTGAATCCGTTTAATCGGATAATATCGCGGTACATATATGCGGATTTTCTCGGTCTCCGTTTCAAATTATTTTCGCGGTCGATCTCGACGAGTCCGAAACGCGGCCAAAATCCATAAGCCCATTCGAAATTATCCATGAGCGACCAATGCAGGTAGCCGAACACCGGCACTCCGTCTTCGATCGCTTTGTGAAGCCACAGAAGAGATTCCCAAAGGAACCATCCGCGGCGTGAATCTTTCCGATCGGCACAGCCGTTTTCGGTGATGATAATCGGTTTTCCATACCAATTCCAAACATCCATAACCGTGTCGTAGAGGGCGCGCGGGTGCATTTCCCAGCCGAGATCATTGAAGATCGGACCCTTTTTCTTCTCATCGTAGAGACCCCTCATGTAATGATTGATCCCGATGAAATCTTGATAGTCTGTTATCTTGTCGATAAAATACCGTGACCAATCCAGATCGCCTTTTTCCTTCCATGCTCGTTGTTCCGGCGTGTCTTCAGTTATCTCGTTATGCCCGAAAGCATGAGCCACACCGACTTTCGCATCGGGGCACATGGCTTTAATGATCTTGTACGCGGCAATATGACCTTCTGCGAGCGCTGCGGTAACGTGTTCCATTTTTGCAACATCCTTCAATTGCGGAGGCCACAAACCGAATTCGTATGACAGCTTTGCGAATACATTCGTCTCGTTCATGGTGATCCAATTGGTAACACCGAGCGGGACAAGTGCTTTTACAACCGCGGTAACATACGAAGTAAAATATTCGATCGCGCGCGGACTTTCCCAGCCACCCTCGTCTTCCCACCAAGAGGGAATGGTCCAGTGCCAGAGATTCCAGTAGACTTTAATATCAAGAGCCTTCAGGTAGAGCGCCATTTTTACAATACGATCAATCTCGTGTGCGTCGATCACGCCTTTTGCGGGCATTATTTTCGCGGGTTCGGAACCGCAGCGAATGGCGTTGTGCCCGAGTTTTTTTGCGAGATCAAAATCGCTTTTAAAACGTTTGTCATGCCGGCATGCATCGCCGCAGATATAATTATCGAGCGGATACCGATAGTATTCGCTTTTTTCATTCATGATAACTTTCAGTCGGTCAGGAGATATTTCCCAATCCGACCAGTTCGTATTTTTGCAGCCGCTTACCTGGTACGAAGCAAAAGCCGCTCCCCAGTCAAAATTTTCAGGAAATCTTTTTTTAAATTGCTTTTTCATGGGTTACCTCCATTTCTGTCGATGTTCTTTGTTCTGAATATATTAAAACACAAATTTTAAATTAAAGCAATAGTTTAATATTTGATCTTATCTTGTTTTTCATTCCAGTCATTAAACGCATTTGTCGCTTCATCTTCCGGTATACGTTCAAAGGGAATACTGCGGTTTTCGTGAGACTTGTTTATTTCTTCGTAAATAAAATTATCGTCGAAACCTATATTTTTGGCATCCTCTTTTGTGGAAGAATAATACACCTTTTTGAGCCTCGCCCAGTAGATCGCCCCGAGACACATCGGGCACGGTTCGCAGGAAGTATATATCTCGCAGTCATCAAGCTGGAAGGTCCGAAGTTCTTCGCATGCTTTTCGAATAACAACGATTTCCGCGTGCGCCGTCGGATCATTTGACGTGGTGACATGATTTGCTCCTTCGGCGATTATTTTTCCGTCTTTCACTATCACCGCTCCAAATGGACCGCCGAGCCCCGCGGCGACATTTTCCCGTGCAATGACCCCCGCGCGTTTCACAAAATTTTGTTTTTCCATATGCTTATGGTAATACAAATTGCGAAAAATATAAACCATCTCAAAATTTGATAAATATTCGCAAATATGTTATATCGTGGAGAGTACGTTCGTTTTGCTGTATTTTCATCCCATGGAGGCAGACGTGAATAACCGAAGAAAGTTGAAAGATCGGAGAAATTCAAAACGCGGAAAAGGCGAGAAAGAGCGCCGCAAATTGGAACGAAGGATCTCGGAAGGCGATCAAAATATTTATGATCTCCTGTACGGCGAGCGAAGAAAAAAATGCGAAGTGGAAGTAGCGGATGCGGTAAAAATGATCCATTGTTATTTCGACATCATGGCAAAAGTATATTCATTTCTCGGGCACGACGCACAGAAATGTTTTCCGGGGCTTGGCGAATCGGCGGCGAAAAACCAACTTGCTCTGATGGCGCTCCAAATGCTTATTCGTACGCAAGACAAAGCCTCCTTAAAGGCCGTGCGTCTGGTGTTAGAAGACGAGGAAAAATATATGAAGGGGCATGAAGGAACACCTATGGCAGAATATTTTTTGCATCTCAGCCCCGAGGTCAAGATATTGCTCGACCGGCATTGATCAAAAGCGCGAACGGACCAAACTCCTTCGCGCCTTTTTTATTGCGCCGTAATCGTGACAGCGATATTTTCAATAGTACGGTCTTCTGCAACAGCCTCGATCTCGTAATTTCCCGGGTGTTTCGGGTAAAACTTTGCATTTGTCCCGTGACCGATCGCTTTTCCGTCTATATGCCACTCAACAGACTTTCTTGAAGTGAGCGGGACTATATTGTTCGTCGCAAAATCGAATGTGTCACCGTCGTGAGGTGTGAGTATTAAGTTTTTTCCTTCGAGAAGGTTTTTGTGGTCGATAAAAACATCGCCGGGAAGTCCGAATTCGAGGGAATCTCCGGAAGGGAAGTCGGCAATTTTTCTGAAATCGAGCGGGGTTTGCTTGTTGTATTCAGTTGTGAAAAGAAGTTCCATCGCTTCGCGCCAAATATCTCCGGCTCCGGTTTGTCCGGATACCTGTTTGAGTTCTGTATTCTCGCTATTTCCGAGCCAAACGCTGACGACAAAATCAGGGGTGTAGCCGACAACCCAGCTGTCATGAAAATCGTAAGAAGTGCCTGTTTTAAGAGCGTAATTGTCTTCGGTAAGGTTTAAGTTGCTCTTGATGCCGAATTGTTCGACGCCGGTTTTACGGTCGCTCAATATTTTATTGACGAGTTCGACATATTTTTCATCCGCAACGGATTCGATTTTTGTTATTCGTGACTGCGGAGGAATTTGTTTTGAAAGATTGCCGCCGTATTTCATAATTTGCAAAGGAGCGAGAATCCCGCCGTCCGCGAAGAGTGTGAAATAGTGCGTCAGTGTCAACGGATCCATTTCGAGTCCGCCGAGCGCAATGCCGTATTGATAACTGTCGAGCGGCTGAATCGGAGTAAACGCCATTTTCTGTCCGAGAAATTGATAAAAATTATTGAGTCCGACATATTCGAGAACTTTTACAGAAGGAACGTTCATACTATTCGAAAGCGCTTCGTGGAGCGTCACCGTTCCGTGATATTTACCGTCATAATTTTTTGGATAAATAGGGAAGCCGGTAGCAGTGGGGAATTTATACTCGCGGTCTTCGACTTTGGTGTACGGGCGCAGACCTTTTTCGAAACCTTCGAGATAGATGAAAGGTTTGACTGTTGATCCGATCGGGCGCGGTTCAAGCGCCATGTTTATCTCTGAACCGTCCGAAAGGGCACCGGGGTTAGGCGAACCAACAATGGCGAGCAATTCCCGCTCCGGCATTTTTATGACGACAATGGCGCCATTTTTTACTCCGCGCTCGTGTGAAGCATCGACGTTTCGTTTGAGTACTGCGCGCATTTTTTCGTTCAGGTCGAGGTCAAGCGTTGTCTGACAGGTTTCTTTGCATAAAAGTCCCATTGATCGCAGTTCAAAATTGAGCGGAGTTTGAAAACTGTACGATGTTTTTTTTGAAATCGGCGCGGGTTCATCGGTCGTGCCGAATTTTTTCATCAATTCCTTTGTTACTCTTTTGTTTTGAGTCTGCCACGGATTTTGATTGCTCGGATTCGAAAGCGTTGCTATGAGCGATAGTATTTCACTGTCGCTTAAAGTTTCAAGAGGTTTTTGAAAATAGAGTTCGCTTGCAGAGGAAAAACCCTGGATCTGATTGCCGAGATATACGCTCGCAATATATCGATTAAGAATTTCATCTTTCGATAAGTGGAGTTCGATCGCGAACGTATAAATAAGTTCAAGTGTTTTGTTTTTCAGTGAGCGGTCTTTTTCATTACCGAGCAAAATTTTTACGAGTTGCTGCGTGATAGTGCTTGAACCGCCGGGATCGCGACGTACTGCATAATGAAATGCCGCACGCGCCATACTGAACGGATTTATACCTGGGTGAAAGTAGAAATACTTATCTTCCTTTTCCACAAGAAGATCTTTTAATCGTTTTGGTACATCGGTTTGAGGGGAAAGATAATGACCCTTCGCGTTCGGTAAACGACTGATTGCTTTCCCATTTCTGTCTTGTATCTCGGTGGAAAATTGCGCTCGGTACGCGCTTTCCATTTGCGCGTTCAAGACAAAACTGAAACCATATACAATGACCAACGATAACAATACCGCCGTCAGGAATTTTTTGTTTTTAAGAACCCCCGGAATCATAGGTAAAGAATATCACGGAAAAGAAAAAAGGGAAAAGTACGATCATATATATAAAAAAATATGGAGCTTACTTGCGTAAGCTCCATTTGCTGACATCTGTACAGGTCGTTTATCTGCGTCTGAAATATGATGGCCTGAATACAATGGTTTGCATCGTCGTATTCTCTAGATCGAGAGCAAGAAGACCTAATCCGCCTGATCCTTCCAGTCGTCCCAATTGAGGGTTGCGATATTTTTGAAGTATTTCACGCAGCTGATTTTTTATTTGTTTTTTCATCGCGGCTATCTCTTTCGGAGAACAACAGAAACTCTTTTCCTTTGTTTGTCTACCGAATGGCGACGGAATTTCTTCGTTTTCGCCGATAACAGGTAATTCTGCTTCATTTAGCAGAAGCAACGCTTTCTTACCTTTATACATTGATATTCTCCTTGGTCATGAAATTATATATATTTTGTACATCGATTATATTCTATCATTAATTACTTAATATGTCAAGAAATCCAATTTAAAGACCCTATATCCTTTCGAAATATACTTCATGAAATCATCATCGAATCCCTTGACTTTTGAAACGATTGGGTGTATAGTATAAGTGTACGACGGGGCGTTTGTTGCCGAAGCGAAGACAAAGCGGGAGGTAGGTCTTCCACCCAGGCGAAACCCGAAAGGGAAAACGAGCGGTTCTCGGTTGCGCCCGCCGTACACAAAAGATCATCACGAAAGTGGTGCTTTTTTGTGTACGGCGTATTCTTTAATCTTAAATCATCCGTCCGTCTATTTCATCGTCTTCACAAACTTTGCCAGATCGCAGATCTTCACCGTGTCTTGCGATCTTGTGTTCATATCGCGGACAATAACCGTGTCATCGATCGATTCTTTTTCTCCGAAGATGATGGCATAAGGGATTTTTTGTTTTTCTGCGCTTGCGAGTTGGCTTCCGAGGCTGTCTTTTGCGAGGGAAAGCGAGAGTGGGACGCGGGCATTTCTGAGAATTTCAATAATGTTTAAGCTGCGCATTTTGGCGTGCGTGCCAAGCTGGATGAAATAGACTTTCGGGTGTTTGACAATCCTGGGGTCTTGGCGTTTATATCCTTCCGTCATGAAGATGCGCTCGACACCCAAGCCTACGCCGACTGCCGGGATATCTTTTTTGCTTCCGAGATTTTTTGCAAGATAATCGTATCGTCCACCACCGCCGATCGCGAGACTGACAGCGACAACCTCCGTCGTTTTTTGTTTTTCTTCTTTGGCTGTTTTTTCTTTCTTTTTTCCTCCTTCTTTTTCTTCTATGACAACTTCTTCTGGTTTTACCAGTTCATCCTCATAGGTTTCTTCGCTGATCTCGAAAACAGTGCGGGAATAATAGTCGAGTCCGCGAACGAGATTGTTGTTGATGCGATAGGGAATATTGAGCGCTTCGAGGTATTCAAGAACTTCTTTGAAATGCGAGCGGCATTCATCGCAGAGGTGTGTGACCGAGCTCGGCGCGCCTTCTTTTACTTCGCCGCATTTCGGATTTTTGCAGTCAAGAATACGTAACGGATTTTCTTTGATACGGCGTTTGCAATCGGCACACAGTTCGCTGATATGTTTTTTGTAATAAGAAATAAGCTCGCGCACGTATTTCGGACGACATTCGCGGTCACCGATACTGTTGATATTGAGAACAAGGTTTTGCAGACCGGCTTCCTTGAGGATGATCATCGTCGTGTGAATGACTGTCGCATCGGCGATGGCTTTCGGTGTGCCTAAAATTTCCAGACCGAACGAATGGAATTGGCGCGTGCGTCCTTTCTGTGGGTTTTCATGGCGGAAAAACGGCCCTTTGTAGTAGAGCATGACCGGCTGTGTCCATGATTGCATTCCGTGCTCGACATAGGCGCGCATGATTGGTGCTGTTCCTTCGGGACGCATAACAAGGTGATCACCGCCTTTGGTCTTCAGAGAATACATTTCTTTCTCAACAATATCGGTATCTTGCCCGATGCCCGAAGTGAAAAGCTCCTCTTTTTCAAGAATGGGAGTTTCGATCGGTTTGAAGCCGTAGTACATCGCAATCTCGGAAGCTTTTTCGTAGAAACCGCTTACTGCGTAGTATTCTTCTCCGATGATGTCGTTCATTCCTTTGACACTCGTCGGAACTTCTTTTTTTGCACCTGGGGTGATTTTTTTTGTCATAATATTCTTGTTTAGAAATTTCGGTTCATTTGGTTTGTTCTATTCGGTTTGTTTTCCCGGGAAAAGTCCGACATCCTGAAACGGATAGAGTCGTACGAGAACTCGCCCGATAATATTGCGGTCGGGAAGTGGGCCCCACATGCGGGAATCAAGACTATTGCTGCGATTGTCTCCCATGACAAAATACTCGTTCGGTCCGAGTTTCTCAGTTGTGTTTTCAAAGGAGAGTTCCTTCACGTATGCTTCGTTCAAAACTTTTCCATCGGGATTTTTGTCGGAGAAGACAGTGATGATACCGTTGTCGATCTGAATTTTTTCGTTCGGGAGACCTATAATGCGCTTGATAAAATATTTACTCGTGTCTTTCGGGTATTTGAATACAATAACGTCGCCGCGCTCGGGCGGGTCTTTCCGATAGGTGATCTCGTCGACAATAAGATACTGTCCGTCGTTGAAAGTGGGGAACATTGATTCTCCGCGTACAATAAAAGGCTGTGCGACAAAAAAACGGATGGGTGCAACAATAAGAATGGAAATGATTGTGAATTTGATGATCTCCATAACGAAAGAACCGGTCGAAACTTCCGGCTCGGGCGGAGGAGTTTTAGGATCGGGTTCGGATTTGTTGATATTGGCGTTAAGAGGTAAGATTTTTACCCCCATGTTTATGTTGTTTTCTTGATTCATGTTGTTTAATATTGCTCTATTTTACAGTATAGGCGGAATTGACGCAAGAACAAATAATTTTCAGTATTTAAGGGGCTAATTGAACATATTAATCATATTATACATGGAAAAAACACGTGTGTCAATTTACGCAAAAAAATTTGACAAATATTTAGTATTGTGTTAAACTCGTTGATGAGAAGACATCTTCTTTGACTATGAAATAATCGATTACTATCTGCCGAAAGGGTGACATAAATGAATAAAGAGAAAGAGAAAAGATATACAGCATCGTTTGTAGTTGCAATGCTTGCGATAATTTTGGTTGCGTGGGTTTGGAAAACTACTCTACACACTGAATCGCTTGATGAAAGAACGGAAGTTTCGACGAGGGTTGCAGGGCAGCCGCCGGCTCACACTGATGCGTATTATA